>Ga0075423_10001617_pt1 | contig 20024 bp, 13 predicted proteins | sample SoiMethybrSBSTD2_FD_80114 | JGI IMG/M metagenome (GOLD analysis project Ga0075423, IMG submission 80114) | Bulk soil microbial communities from a Populus tree surrounding site in Tennessee, USA - Soil MetaG P. TD hybrid SBSTD2 | ecosystem: Environmental > Terrestrial > Soil > Tree plantation...
GTGGCGTGGCTGGCGTCCCGGCCGGCGGCGTCGTCCAAGGCCTCGGCGACCAGGAGGTAGGCGCAGGTCTCGACCACGGCCGGGTGGCGTCCCTCGACCGTGTCGTGGATCTGGACCGGGAGGGGTGCCGCATCGGCCAGGCTGGCCAGGGCCGGCGTAAGCCCTGCCTCGCCGAGGATCGCGGGGTAGATCCCATGGGCGAGGTCCCGAAGCTCGCCGAGACCGGCCTGCGCCTGATCGATCGCCTCGATGAGCAGCGACCCGGTGGGCGCGTCGCCGTCGGCTCCGGCTTGGGTGTGGGCGAGCCGGAGATCGTAGGACAGGGCCAGGAGTTGCTGCTGGGCGCCATCGTGCAGGTCGCGTTCGAGCCGGCGGCGTTCGCTGTCGCCGGCCTCGACGATGCGGACGCGGGAGGCGCGCAGCTGGTCGAGTTGGGCGAGCGCCTGGGCCTGCAACCGCTCGTTTTCCAGCGCGAGCCGAACGCCGGCGCCGAGCTCTCGCTCCAGGTCGGGGAGCGCTGCGGTGTGGGAGACGACGGCGATCCGGCGGCCGTCGCGGACCAGGGTGGTGACTGCGCGGCCGGGGGCGGCGACCGGATCGGCGACCGGCCGGCCGATGGCGTCCACGAAGTGCTCGGCGTCCGGCAGCCAGTAGGTGATCTGGAGCTTGGGATCACCGACGGCCCGGGCGAGTGCGGCCTGCAGGGACCCGGGTGGGGGGGCCTGTCCCAAGCTGGTCGCGATCCGGGCCACGGCGCGGCGCTGGACCCGGGTGCGGATCGCCGCCCACACCAGCCCCGCGGCGAGCAGGAGCACCCCGACGCACCCGATAAGGAAGATCGCGCCAAACACCGGGTCGGACGGATCCTCCAGGGGCGTGCGCTGCAGCGCGATGGCATGGGCGATGACCGTGACCGCCAGGAGGATCGCCGGCAGGGCGACCGGCAGCAGCGCGCGGCGAGCCGGCCAGGAGTCCCGCAGCAGCCGCCACCCCAGGACCATCACCAGCGCGGCCGCGGCCGCCGCGGTGAGCCAGCGGTCCGCAACCTCGATCCCCCGTGCCAGACGCGGGAGCGAGCGCACCAGGAATACGTTGTCGGTGCAGTTGGCCCAGCAGTTGGGGTCGAAGAAGGGGTCCCGGAGCAGCGCTCGGCCGAGCGTGGCGATCGCGGTTTCCAGGTAGACGACCCACACCAGAGCCCGGGCGACCGCCCCGCGCAGTCGCCCGCTCGGGTAGGCAAGCGCCAGGTGCAGCAGGAGCGGGAAGGTGAACCCGGCGGCGAGCATGGCGAGGCTCCGCGTCAGCGGTGGCCCCTTGTCCCAGCCGACCCAGACGGATGCGAACCAGACCAGGCCGGCGAGCACGGCCAGGTCGCCGATCCGCGCCGTCCGCCGATCGAAGGCGGTGACCAGGCCGGCCCCGACGAGCGCCAGCCCGGCTGCGACGGTGAGCGTGGCGGTCAGGCTGGAGTGTCCGGCGTAGGTGGTTGACGTGCCCGGCCCCTGCGCGATGGCGAGGGCGCCGAAGCCGACGGCGAGCGCGACCAGCCCGGCGGCCAGCCGCGCCAGGTCCCCACGTCGGATTGGGACACCCGTCATCGCGCGATTGTGGCATGCCACGCCCGGCGTGCAGTCCGTGCTGGCCACAGTCCAAGACTGCGGCGGGCCACGATGTGCGCGGCATCCCAAGCCCCTAGCGTGCCCCTCGACCCTCGACGAGAGGAGTGGGACCATGCAACGGATGGAGCACCGGACCAGGCTCGTGACCGTTGCCCTTGCCGTGATCGCGGCGCTGGTGGCGGGGGGCTGCAGCAGCGACGGGGCTGGCGGTGACAAGGCCGGCGGCGCGGGTGAGCCGGTCGTGCTGCGGATGGCCAACGGCTACGGCGACCTGCAGAGCGCCCCCGTGATCGAGCAGTTCGTGTCGCGGGTCAAGGAGCGCTCTGGCGGCAACGTTCGTATCGAGGTCGTCGACGAATGGGGCGGCTTCGCCGACGACGCCGAGCAGCAGGTCGTAGGGGCGGTGGCCACGGGCAAGGCCGACCTGGGCTGGGCGGGAGCACGGGTCTTCGACACGATGGGCGTCACCAGCTTCCAGGCGCTGCAGGCGCCGATGCTGATCGACAGCTATGCCCTCCAGCAGGCCGTCCTCGCCAGCGACATGCCCGCCCAGATGCTGCACGGCTTGAACAGGATCGGCGTGCGCGGCCTGGGGGTCTTGGGCGATGGCCTCCGCAAGCCGGTCGCCGTCAAGCAACCCGTGCGCGGCGCGGCGGACTGGCGCGGGATCACCTTCGGCACCGTCAAGTCACATGGTCACATTCAGGCGATCCAGGCCCTCGGCGCTACCCCGATGGAAGTCTTCGGACGCTCCCGCAACGAGGCGCTCGCTGCCGGCAAGCTCGGAGGGTTCGAGCTGAGCCTCCCCCTCTACGAGCGCAACGTCCTGACGCATGGCGCCCCGTACGTGACCGCGAACGTCAACCTGTGGCCGCAGATGGACGTCCTCCTTGCCAATCCGGGCCGCCTCGCCGGGCTGACGGGGCAGCAGCGAGGGTGGCTCCAGCAGGCGGCCCGGGACACCGCAGGACGCTCCACCGCCATCGCCGACCGTGATGCCCAGAGCCTCAGGAACACCTGCCAGTCGGGCGCTCGCTTCGCCGACGCCTCCCAGGCCGAGCTGGCATCGTTGCGCAGTGCCTTCGCCCCCGTCTATGCCAGCCTCGACCAGGACCCCCAGACGAAGGCGTTCATCCGACAGATCAAGGCGCTGAAGCAGTCCACACCGGCTGGGGCGCCGCTGGCCATCCCGGCCGGCTGCACCGGCACGGCGCCCCGGCAAGTGGCCGCAAGCGCGGGGACGGCGCCCGCCGGCCTGAACGGCACCTACCGCTACCTACTCACCAAGGAGGACGCGCTCAAGGTGGAGGACCCGGAACCCGATGAGTTCCCGCATGTCACAACGGTCAGGCTGCGGGATGGAAAGGTAGACGGCGGCTGCTTCGGCCAGGGTGCCACCTACTCGGTCACCGGTGACCGGATCACATTCGACACCCCCGAGTACGGCTACAGCATGACCTTCACTTTCTCAGCGGACGGTGCGGGCAACCTCCACCTCACGCCGGTGCCGCCCATGGACAAGGGTGACGCCTTCGAGTGCTCCTACAAGGCCTGGACGAAGATCGGCTGACACGCGCAGCGTGAGCTCACCGTGCCTGGCCGCCGAGGGGGATCTCGGCGGCCAGGCACGTCCCATGCCCGGGAGTGCTTTCCACCTGAAGGGTCCCACCGAAGGTCTCGACCCGGTCGAGGAGCCCCCGCAGGCCCGATCCGCGCGCCGGATCGGCCCCGCCGACACCGTCGTCCTCGATCTCCACTCGGACCCAGCCTGCGCTGGACGTCACGGCAACCGCGACGTGGGCGGCGGCGGCGTGCTTGGCGACGTTGGTCAGGGCCTCGGCACAGACGAAGTAGGCGGCCACCGCGACCCGATCGGGCACCTGGTCGCCCGCGACCTTGATCTGGACCGGGAGAGAGAGGTCCCTGGCCAGTGCCTCCAGCGCGCCCTCCAGTCCATGCTCGGACAGCACGCGCGGATGAAGCCCCTGGGCGAGCCGGCGCAACTCCTCCAGGGTTCGCGCAAACTGCTCCTCGGCGCGGGCGATCTGGTCCCTCGCACGCTTGCCGGAGGCCGAGCGTCGGCCGCGGTCGAGCATGTCCGCCAGCTCCCCGAGCCGCCGCTCCACCCCCTCGTGCAGGCGCCGCTCCAGCCGCCGGCGTTCCTCGTCGCGTGCCGCCAGGATCCGACGACGCGACGCCGCAAGCTCCACGAGCCGAGCCTGCACCTCGGCCCGGAGTCGGGCGTTGGAGGCCGCGAGCTGCGCCGCGGATGCCACCGCCTCCAGCAGGCCTGGGTCCTCCAGCACCGCCGGGTCGTGGACGAGGGCGGCGACCGGCTGGCCCTGGCGCTCCACGGCCGTCACCGAGCGCCCCGAGCCGGGCGTGGGCAGGGAGAGCGTACGGCCCTCGGCGTCGATGAACACCGCCCGCTCGGGCAGCCAGTAGCCGATCTCGAGGGAAGGGTCGCCGAGCGCCCGTGAGAGTTCGCCACGGAGCGTCCCGGAGCGGGCCTCACCGAGCTCGACCACCAGGTCGGCGATGGCCGTCCGCTGCCATGGGGCGTCCAGGAGACCCGCCAGCAGACCGCCGGCAAGAACGCACAGCGACACCGCATACACGAGCAGCGCCAGACCGCTGACATCGCCCGGTGGCAGCAGCAGCCGAGCCGCCGCGGTTCCCGCAAGCACCAGGCTGAGCCATGCGGCGGCCTGCAACGCGATCAGACGCGCCCGTCGGGCTGGGCCGACCGCCCCGACATAGCCGCGGGCGGAGACAGCCACCAGGAGCCCGGCCAGCACGATGGTGGCGCCCGCACTTCGCCAGATTGGCGTGATGACCGCCGCGGCGTAGCCGACCCCGACGGCTCCCCGGACGAGCCGCGACCCCGGCCGCCCGGACGGGTAGGCGAGTACCAGCTGCACCAGGGGACCGCGATGCAGATACACCGCGTGCGCCGCCACCCAGGCCACCGCCGCCACTCCGACACCGGCGAAGTTCCCAAAGAACCAGGTGAAGCCGGTCGCCGCCATCAGCGGGCCGGTCCGGCTCTCCGGCCGTCGATCCCAGGCGACCAGCCCGCAGCCGATGAAGGTCCAGCCGACGGCCAGATCGGGAATCCAGTGCCGCGGATCGCCCCAGCCGAACCCGACCCATTCGGCGGTCAGGCCGAGGGCAGCACCGGCTATCCCGACCGGCCCGAGCCGCCGCACCATCGCCCTCAGCCGGTCAAGGCGGCGAGCGCCTCCCCCGACAGCCCGCTCTTGGGGATGAACCCGCGTGCAGAGGTCGCTTGGAGGCGGGGCCCATAGGCGGCCGCATCACGGCTGGAGATCAGCACCACCGCGGGGGGATCTGGTGCCGCGGCGAGCTGCTCGGCGACCGTGAGGCCGTCGAGATCCGGCAGCTGGATGTCGAGCAGGACGATCTCAGGCCGCAAGGCGACGACCGCCTCCACGGCCTCTGCCCCGTCGGTCGCCTCACCGATGACGTCGAAGCCCTCGGCCTGGAGCAATGCCCGGGCCGAGGTCCGAAACGCCGCATGGTCGTCGACGATCAGCACGGTCGGACGCATAGGGGCTGATCGTCCCACATGCCACCCGGGCACACACTGTGGCCAGCCGCAACCACATCCTGAAGCCACCTCGGATGTTCCGGCCTGCAGACGGGCTGAAGCTTCTCAGCTGAGGCAGCCGTCGACCCAGCCAACTGGGAGGAGCATCACATGAGGCATCGGTTGAAGTGGCTCATGGTCACTGTCGTATGTGCCGGCCTGGCGATCCCGGCGTCGCCTGCCCCGGCGAAGGTGCCCGGTCCGAACGGCCAGATCGTGTTTCAGCGCATCGACCGCAAGCTGGGCGGCACGGCGATCTACACGATGAATCCTGACGGAAGCCACCTGAAGCGGCTATTCGCCCGTGGCGCCGAATTCCCCCACTGGTCGCCGGATGGCAGGAAGGTCTCAATCTTCTGCTGCGATGACGGCATGGCCGCTCACATCGTCGACGCTGACACCGGTACCTTCCGCGAGCTCGCGCCTCCAGACCCCACCCTCGAAGTCCACTGCGGGCTCTGGTCCCCAGATGCTCAGCGGCTTGCCTGCGAGAGCTACGGCATCACCGATCCGAGGCGCAATGGCATCTATTCCATCCGCACCTCCGACGGAGGCGGCCTCAGGCGGATCACGACGAACCCAGGCGGGGCTGACACGCCAGGCGACTACTCACCCGACGGAAAGCGCCTGGTGTTCGTCCGCCAGGACCCGACAGGTCGGGTGGGCCTCTTCGCGACCAAGACTGACGGAAGCGGCCTCTTGGAGCTGCCTACGCCAGGCCTGATCCTCGAGTTCGGTTTCTTCGCCGGCAGCTGGTCGCCGAGTGGGAACAAGATCCTGCTCGTCGCCCGCTCCGCCCCCGACCACCATCGTGCGATCTGGGTCGTCAATGCGGACGGCAGCGGGCTGCACCAGCTCCCAATCGCGCCGTCATGCGGCGGGGCGCTGGCGAATCCAAGGTCGATCTCCTGCTTCGACCCGGGCTGGTCGCCAGACGGGACCAAGATCATCTTCACGGGCGTGACCGCCAACGGAACCCAGTCCAACATGTACACCGTAAACGCGGACGGAAGCGGCCGGTTCCAGGTCACGCGCGGCCTCGCCGACAGCCTGCCGGACTGGGGACCGCATGCGCGAGCAACCTAGGAGGATGTGCGGAGCATCGGGTACTGCTCGATGGTGGGCCGGTCGCATGGCGGTAACTGAGCACATCCCTGGCCTCTCGGCATATGCGTCCCCTACCCCGTACCGCTGGCTCGTGCTGTGTGACTGCGCGCCGGTTTGTGCCTCGCGGCCTGACGCACGTGCGCGTGGTCTCGTCGTGCGACGACCGGGCTGGGCGGCCGAGGGCCGCTCCCACCCGGGCTGTGGGACCACCACGAATGGGTGATTCTCCCGATCGCAGCCTTGCCCCGAATGGGTAGCTCAGCCGACGCGGCCCGCGCCCAGTCGTAGTGTCATGAGCGGGGCGGGCATCCGTCTGGTCACCATCGGGAGGCAGTCATGGACAGGTCGACCAACCTGAAGGGGCGCGGCTACCAGACCGTGATCGGGGCGGCCAGCCTGGCCGTCGGGCCGCTGGTCATGACCATCGGCGACCTGCTCCATCCAAACGAGACCTCGGACGTCAGTGGCCAGGCCGCGATCATCGTGGACCAGGCGACCCGCTGGTACCTGGCCCACCTGCTGCTGTTCATCGGCCTGGTCGTGTTCGTCCCGGGTCTGTTGACCCTCACCGGCCTGGCCGCGGCGAGCAGGCCGCGGGTCGGCTACACCGCACGCGTGCTCACGGTGATCGGGGTCGGCGGGACCGCGGCCATCTTCGTCGCCGAGATGCTGGCCGGGCGGCTTGGTGCTGGCAGTGCGGCGGCGACCGAGGACTTGCTGGGCACGATGTTCTCCGGGCCAATCGCAGCTCCGATGCTTCCGGTGGCGCTGGCCTTCTTCGTGGGTGCGGCCGTGTTCGCCGTGCCCCTGATCGTCGGTTCGGGGCCGCTGCGCTGGCCGGCGGTGGTCCTGCTGGCCGGGGTGCTGCTGGTGCTGGCCGAGATCATCTCCTCCCAGGTGCTGCTGAGCCAGATCGGCAATCTCCTGATCTGGAGCGGCGGTGTCGCCTTCGCCTGGCTGCTGGTTCGCGGTGCGACCGGTGCACCGGGGGGAGCAGTTGCAGGCCAGTCGCTCCCTGCCGGCTCGGCGCTTGACCACCAGGATCTGACCGGTAGCGGGTGAAGGCCAGGAGCGTAGAGCGCCTTCGGCTGGGTGCCTCCGAGCGGCCCAGACGCGACCGTTCCTCTTCGGCTCTGCGAACCCCGCCCGCTTCGTCGGCCCCTCACCGACCCGAGTCGCGGTCGGCGGCGCCCGGGCCCCGGTCACCGCCCCACAGCAGGATGCCAGGCTGAAATAGAACCCCCCAGAACCGCGCACGGGCGCCTGCCGCCGGAGCGAGGCTTGCCCGCAGCACGCGAACGGCCACGCCGGGCCGCAGCAGCGACCGGGGTGGCGCGACCAGGCCGGCGACGCACATGAAGGCGCTGGCAAGGTCGGCGTCGTGGGCGGCGGCGGCGTGCAGCCGGCCAAGGTAGGCGTTGACCAGCCGGACCTTGGCGGTGCGGCGGCCTTGGACGCCGGGGAAGACCAGGTCACCGCCGACCGCGATGTCCCACGCCAGGTCCACCACCCGGGCCGGGTCGCGGAACCAGCGGCGCGGCTGCGGGACCACACCGCGCCGCAGGTGCCGGCGCAGCGCCAATGCCTCCAGCGCGGCCACGGTCATGCCTTGCCCATAGATGGGGTTGAAGCTGCACACCGCGTCGCCCACCACCAGTAACCCGTCAGGGAACCGTGGCAGCCGCTCGTACCGGTGACGCACGCTGGCCGGGAAGCGGAAGCCGACCGGGTCGTCCAGCGGCTCGCCGTCCCGGATCGCCTGGTAGATGTCGGGGAACCGCAGCGACCGGGCGAAGGCCAGGAAGCCGTCGGGGTCGGTGGGGGGGTAGTCGCCCAGCATGCCGGCCAGCGTCACCATCCACCGGCCACCCTCCAGCCGCAGCAACGCGCCGCCGCGAGGATGCTCGGGCGTGGTGCCGTGCAAGACCCCCAGATCCTCACCGAGGGCATCGGGTGGTAGATGGTAGGTTCGGGTGGCGTAGCCCAACCCGACACGTATCTGCTCGGTCGGTGGCCGCGAGTAGCCGAGGGCCTCCAGCCACACCGGGGTGCGTGAGCCCCGCCCGGTGGCGTCCACCACCAGGTCGGCGTCGAGCGCCTCCTCGGCGCCGCCGTCGGCCCGGCGGCGCACCCGCGCCCCGGTGATGCGGCCACCGCCGGGCGTGGTGGCCAGCATGAGGATGTCGCAGGCGTCCAGGAACCCCACGTTGGGCAGCGCCCCCACCCGGCCACGCACGTGACCCTCCAGGAAGGGCCGGCTAGCGCACAGGGCGACCAGCCCGGTGTGGGTCTGGCGGAGCCGGTGGCCATTGAGGTAGCAGCGGCCGTTGCCCAGCACGTCCCCGGCCGGCACCCCCTGGGCGACCAGCTCATCGGTGAGGCCGGGGAACAGCTCCTCCAGGGCTTGCTGGCCGCGCGCCAGCAGCGCGTGCAGGTGCCGGCCGTGGGGGACGCCGCGCCGGTGGGTGCCGGCCGGGGGGAGCTGGTCGCGGTCGATGATCGTCACCTGCGCGTAGGCGTCGGCGAGCACGCGGGCGGCCAGCAGTCCCGCCATGCTGGCGCCGAGCACGATCGCGTGGTCGCCGACGCGGCCGGGTGACGGTTGTGATCCTGGGTGTGTGGGCATGGCCGATCCTCCTCAGCCATACCTTCGGTAGAAGCGCCACAAGGGTTTGTCGATAGGGAGGACCTCGGACTGACCGGCGTCGTTGCCTGGCTCCCTGGTCGTCTCCCTCCTGGTCACGGCCGGCATAACGGTCCAAGAACCATCCCTGAGCGACGAGCAAGGGTCGTACGGCTCACCGCCCAGGTGGAGCGGCTCCGGGTAGACAACCAGCGGCTGCGGACTCGCCGCGGTGAGCTGGCCGTCAAGGGAGTAGGTGAGGTCATTTCCCGGTGCTGCGCATGCCCTGCCGTGTTCCGGGGGCGTCAGCGGACCTGGCGGAAGAATTCCCGCACGTCGCCGACCAGGAGGTCGGGTGCTTCCATGGCGGCGAAGTGGCCGCCGCGGCTGAACTCGGCCCAGTGCACCACGTTGTGGTCGCGGTCGGCCAGGGGCCGGATGGTGGTGTCACCGGGGAACACCGCCACCGCGGTCGGTACCGATGACCGTGGCTGGGCCTGGCCCCAGGTGCGGGCACCTTCGTAGTAGATGCGGGCCGCTGAGCCGGCGGTGCCGGTCAGCCAGTACACCGATACGTTGGTGAGGATCAGGTCGCGGTCGACGGCGTCCTCGGGCAGGCTGGCACGCGGGTCGGTCCATTCCTTGAACTTCTCGACGATCCAGGCGAGCTGGCCGGCGGGTGAATCGGTGAGCGCGTAGGAAATTGTCTGCGGCCGGGTTGACTGGACGATGGCATACCCGCTCATGTCATGGCCCCATTTCGACAGGAGCGCGAGGCGGGCCTGGTCGGCCTCGGCGAGGTCGGCCAGCTCGGCCGGGTCGCCCGAGGGGAAGGTGCCCAGGTTGTTGACGTGCACACCGATGACATGATCGGGGTCGATGCGGCCCAGCTCGGGGGAGACGACCGAGCCGGTGTCCCCGCCCTGGGCGCCGTAGCGGTGGTAGCCGAGGCGGTGCATCAGCTCTGCCCAGGCGCGGGCGACCCGGCGGGTGTCCCAGCCCGGGCCGGCGAGCGGGCTGGAGAAGCCAAAACCAGGCAGCGAGGGCGCCACGACGTGGAAGGCGTCGGCGGGATCGCCGCCATGGCCGGCGGGATCGGTCAGCGGGCCGATGATCTTCATGAACTCCACGACCGAGCCGGGCCAGCCGTGGGTGATGACCAGCGGCAGCGCGCCCGGCTCGGGGGACCGGACGTGCAGGAAGTGCACGTTCTGGCCGTCGATGACGGTGGTGAACTGGGGGAACTCGTTCAGCCGCGCCTCATGGGCACGCCAGTCGTAACTGGTGTGCCAGTAGGCGACCAGGTCCTTCAGGTAGCCCAGTGGCACCCCGGCCTCCCAGCCGGTGCCGGGCAGCTCGTCCGGCCAGCGGGTGCGGGCCAGCCGCTCGCGCAGGTCGTCCAGGTCGGCTTGGGGGACGTCGAGACGGAACGACCTGATCGTCTCGTACATGGGACCTCCTCACGGTCGGGGTTACGGCTGACCGCGATGCTATCGACAGTAGCGGTCATATCCTGTCCTACACTGCGGTAGGCTTCTGGTATGAAAGAGACCTCGGCCCGCCTGCTCCGGCTGCTGACCCTGCTGCAGACCCGCCGCGAGTGGTCCGGCGCGGACCTCGCCGGCCGGCTCGGGATCAGCACGCGCACCCTCCGCCGCGACGTCGACAAGCTCCGCGACCTCGACTACCCGATCCACGCGGGCATGGGCCCCGGCGGCGGGTACCGGCTGGGCGCGGGCGCGGCGCTGCCCCCGCTGCTGCTCGATGACGACGAAGCCGTCGCGGTCGCGGTGGGCCTGCGCACAGCGGCCGGGGGCACGCTCACCGGCATAGAGGAAGCCTCGGTCCGCGCGCTGGCCAAGCTGGAACAGGTGCTCCCATCCCGGCTGCGCCACCGGGTCAGCGCGCTGCACTCGGTCACCCTGCCGCTGCCCGGCGCGGGACCGCCGGTCGACCCCGCAGTCCTGACCGTCATCGCGACCGCCGCCCGCGACCGCCTACGGATCAGGTTCCGCTACACCAGCCACGACGGCACCCAGGGCAGCCGCGCCGCCGAACCGCACCAGCTGGTACGTACCGACCGCCGCTGGTACCTGCTCGCCTGGGACACGGCAAGGGACGGCTGGCGCACCTTCCGCGCCGACCGGATCACCTCGCCCCAGATCACCGGACCACGATTCACCCCGCGCGACCCGCCCGGCGGCGACGCCGCTGCCTACGTATCCCGCTCGGTGTCATCCGCGCCCTACCGCTACCAGGCGCATATCCGGCTGCACGCCCCGGCCAAGGCAGCCGCCGAACGCCTCCCGCCCACCGTCGGCCACATCCAAGCCGACGGCGAACACGCCTGCATCCTGCACACCGGCGCCGAATCCCCCGACGTGCTCGCGATCTACGTGGCCATCATCGGGACCGAGTTCGAGATACTGGACCCGCCCGAACTTGCCGAGCACGTCCTCGCCCTGGCCGGCAGGCTCACTCGCGCCGCACGCCACTGAACCGCCCGAATCTCCACAGCAAGCCGGCCGCAACCGTCACCACGACGCCTGAGCCAAGCGAGAGGGAGGGACCGATGAGCGTCCGGCGTCTGGAGCACATTCGGGGCTTCCACATTGATCGGGTCGCCGCGGCGGCTGGAGAACCTCGACACCGACATCGCGCCGCCCGAAGCGGCAATGGCGGCGACCCGGGCGGCGATCGGCGAGGACGAGGCGAACAGTTGGCTGCCGTTCACCGGCCGCGACGACCTCAAGGAGGCCGTGGCGCCTACATCGAGCGTCGCGGGGGGCCGCGCTATGACGGGCGCCGGGAGATCGTGATCACTTGTGGCGAGGGCGATGCGATGCTGGACGCCCTGTTCTGCCTGACCGATCCCGGGGACGAGGTCCTGCTCACCGACCCGACCTATGCCGGCAGGCTCAACCGGGTGCGGCTGGTCGGGCGGTGCCGCGGCTTGTCCCGCTCCAGGTCGGCGACGGGGCGTGGCGACTCGATGTGGGCGCGCCGTCGTTGGACCAGCGCATGGTCGCCTGGCGTGTCGGCTGGGTGGTGGCACCGGGTGACCTCGTCGATGACGTCGCGCGTGTCCAGATCTACAACGGGCTGGTGCCGAGCGGGTTCGCCCAGATCGGCACGCGTGTCGCCCTGAGCCTCACCGATGATCACCTGGTCGCGGCGAACGCCGAGTATCAGCGGCGCCGCGACGAGACGCTCCGCGCCCAACGCCGCTCTTCGGCTACGCGAGTCTGGACGAGCTGCTCGACACCGAGGTCTTCGTCAAGCACGAGAACCATCAGCCGGTCGGCGCCTTCGAGGTCCGGTGCGGCCGACGACGACCAGGTGGCGCTGGCGGGTGAGGCCGGTCAGTGGTTGTGGCGGGGTGGCTGGTGGCCGCTGGCGCCGACCAGGAAGTCGAGGTCGGCGCCCTGGTCGGCCTGGAGCACGTGGTCGAAGTAGAGGCGGGCGTAGCCGCGTGTCGGCGGCCCCGCTGGGGGCTGCCACTGCTGCCCGCGGCGGCCGAGCTCCTGGTCGTCGACCTCCATCCGCAGCGTCCGCGCGGGCACGTCGAGCTCGACCCAGTCGCCGGTCTGCACCAGGGCCAGGGGCCCGCCCAGGGCCGCCTCCGGGGCCACGTGCAGCACCACAGTGCCGTAGCCGGTGCCGCTCATACGCGCGTCGGAGACGCGCACCATGTCGGTGACCCCCCGTTCCAGCAGCTTGCGTGGCAGGGGGAGGTTGCCAGCTTCCGGCATGCCCGGGTAGCCCTTGGGGCCGGCGTTGCGCAGTACCAGCACGGTGGCCTCGTCGACTGGGAGATCCTCGGCCTCGCGGGCCAGGTTGTAGTCCTCCAGCCGGTCGAACACCAGCGCCCGGCCGCGGTGCTTGAGCAGGTGCGGGGAGGCGGCCGACTGCTTGATCACCGCCCCGTCGGGGCACAGGTTGCCGCGCAGCACCGCCAGACCGGTCCCCGGCGGCTGCAACGGCTCCGCCAGGGAGGTGATCACCTTCCGATTCCAGCAGGGCGCGCCGGCGACGTTGTCGCCGACGGTTCGCCCACTCACCGTCAGGGCGTCGCGGTGCAGCAGCTCGCCCAGCTCGGCCATGACCGCCGGCAGCCCACCGGCGTAGGCGAAGTCCTCCATCAGGTAGCGGCCAGAGGGCATCAGGTTCACCAGCGTCGGGACCGCCCGGGCCAGGAGGTCGAAGTCGTCCAGCGCCAGTGGCACCCTGAGCCGCCCCGCGATAGCGATCAGGTGGATGGCGGCGTTGGTGGAACCACCGATGGCCGCGTTGACCCGCACGGCGTTCTCGAAGGCGGCCCTGGTGAGGATCCGCGAGGGTCGCAGGTCCTCGGCCACCATGGCCACGATCCGCTGCCCGGACGCCATGGCCGTCGCGTACCGGCGGGAGTCGCTGGCTGGGATCGCGGCGGCCCCTGGCAGCTGCATCCCCAGCGCCTCGGCCATGCACGCCATGGTGGAGGCGGTGCCCATGGTCATGCAGTGGCCGTCGCTGCGGGCCATGCAGCTCTCGGCCGCGCGGAAGTCGTCGGCCGACATCCGCCCGGCGCGCACCTCCTCGCTGAACCGCCAGATGTCGGTGCCCGAGCCGACGTCGCGACCCTGGAACTTGCCCGACAGCATCGGCCCACCGGTGACCATGATGGCGGGCAGGTCCACGCTGGCGGCGCCCATCAGCATCGCCGGGGTGGTCTTGTCGCAGCCTGACAGCAGCACCACCCCGTCCAGCGGGTTGGCCCGCAGGGTCTCCTCCACGTCCATCGACATCAGGTTGCGGAACAGCATCGCCGTCGGACGCATCAGCGTCTCGCCGAGGGAGGTCGTGGGGAACTCCAGCGGGAACCCGCCAGCCTGCCAGACGCCCTGCTTGACGGCGTCGGCGACCCGGCGCAGGTGGGCGTTGCAGGGGGTCAGCTCCGACCAGCTGTTGGCGATGCCGATGACCGGGCGGCCGTCGAACACCTCGGGGGTGTAGCCGCGCACCCACGACCGGTAGATGGCCCCCATCCTGCCCGGCTCCCCGAACCAGTCCGCACTGCGCAGGCGCCGCCCGCTCCGGTGGTCGGCCGTTCTTGACATCGGGTCGCTCCCTTCTCCCGAGCGCCCGCCATTCCGCCATGACAGGCGCGCGCCGCTCAAGCGTAGTCGGGACGCTTCGCGACCACCGTGACCACGACCATCCACGCCTGGCTTCGACCGGCACCTCCAGGGCAGCGCCGGATTGCTGCCGCTCGTGTGGCTCAGATCGCGCCCGCTGGAGGTGGCTCGGCGGCGGGTCGTTGTGTCAGTTCGCGGTGGCAGCGGCGGCGTCGGGCCTGATGTGGGCGAACATGCTGCGGCCGTTCCAGCTCGGGAAGGCCCGTACGAGCCATGACGGTCCGTGGAGCTGGATCCGGGAGTCGCGGGTGGCCTCCGCCCAGGACAGCTGCCCGGCGTGCCACTTCACGAACGCTTCGGCGTCGGCGGTGATGTAGAGGTCTTCGTCCAGGCCGAGATAGGTCTTGCAGATCTCGGCCTCGCGGTGCTCGAGCAGCAGCCAGTACCGCTCGTGGGGCCGGAAGCCGGTGAAGTCCAACCGGATGACCACGCGTTGGTCCGGGAGTCGGTCCCGGCGGAGCGCGTTGCACATCGACCACAGCGCCACGTATGGATCGAGGTTCTCGGGGGCGATCTCGAGCCACCGAGCTCCCCACTCGCCGAGGGTCTCGCAGACCCTGAACAGATCGTGGCCCGAGCTTGTGAGCTGGTATCGGTGACCGCGCCCGTGAGCCTTCGGTGCCGACTCGACAACGCCGAGGCGTTCGAGCTGCTTGAGCCGCTGCGCGAGGAGCGTGCCGGAGAGTCCGGGCGCACCCTGGAGGATCTCGCCGAAGGTCTCACTGCCCAGGTACAGATTGCGGATGATCAACGGCGTCCAACGCTCAGCGAAGATCTCCGCGCCACGGGCGATCGGGCAGTACTGGCCGTAGGTCCTCATGAGCGCAGTGTCCCGCGCCACCCGACCGAAGTGAAGTCCAGATTCTTTACTTCGAGGTCCAGATCGCTGACTTCTCCTCGGTGCCCCTCGATGTTGCGATGAGCCCATCCACCAGAGGAGGAGCCATGGCAGCACCAACCACGATGCAGATCCCTGGGTTCCGGGGCGAGGTGATCGCCCCCGACCACCACGACTACGACGACGCCCGAGCCGTATGGAACGGCGGCGTCGACCGACGACCTCGGCTGATTGCCCGCTGCAGCGGTCCCGCCGATGTGGCCGCGGCGGTGCGCTCCGCCCGCGACCGCGATCTCGAGATCGCCGTTCGCGGCGGGGGACACAACGTGGCCGGCACCGCGGTGTGCGACGGCGGGATGGTGATCGACCTGTCGGCGATGCGCGCCGTCTCGGTCGATCCGGTCGAGCGCACGGCTCTCGTCCAGGGCGGCGCCCTGTGGGGAGACGTCGACCACGAGACACAGGCCCACGGGCTGGCGACCACGGGCGGCATCGTGAGCCACACCGGCGTCGGCGGCGTCAGCCTGGGTGGCGGCATCGGCTGGCTCATGCGCAAGCACGGGCTCACCGTCGACAATCTCGTCCAGGCCGAGGTGGTAACGGCCGAGGGCGACATCGTCCGGGCGTCGGCCGGCGATCACCCCGACCTGTTCTGGGCCCTGCGAGGCGGAGGCGGGAACTTCGGCATCATCAGCTCGTTCCGGTTCGCGCTGCACCCGGTCGGCCCCACCGTCATGGCCGGACCGGTGTTCTGGGCGGCCGAGGACACCACCGACGTCCTGCGCTTCTACCGCGAGTTCGTCGCCGACGCGCCTGACGAGCTCGGGAATATCGTCCGGCTCGGCACGGTCCCGCCGCTGCCGGGTGTCGACGAGGCCCTCCGCTTCCGGCCGGCCATCGCCGTGGTCAGCTGCTACGCCGGGCCCGTCGAAGACGGTGAGCGTGCCGTCCGCGCGCTCCGCCAGTTCGGGACCCCGCTCGTGGATCTGGTCGGACCCACCCCGTACGTCGACCACCAGAGCGGCATCGACGACACCGTCCCCCATGGCTGGCACTACTACTGGAAGGCCACCAACCTCACCCGCCTGTCCGACGAGATCATCGACATCGTCGCCACGCACGCCTACGACGCCACCTCACCGAGGTCGTACGCGGCGATCTTCCACATGGGTGGCGCAGTCGCTCGAGCGCCTCGGGGCGCGACGGCCTACCCGGAACGCGATGTGGACCACAACATGAGCATCGACGCTGTATGGCTCTCCGAGCAGGACGACACCGTCAGGGCATCGGAGACCGCGTGGGCACGAGCATTCCTCGACGCCCTGCAGCCCCACCGTGCCGGCGTCTACGTGAACTTCCTCGACTCCGACGACGACACGAGCCGCGTCCGCGAGGCCTACGGCGACGCCAACTACCAGCGGCTCGCCGAGGTGAAAGCCAAATACGACCCCGAGAACGTGTTCCACAACAACAAGAACATCCAGCCCAGCACGTCGGCGCAGTGATCGCTCACCGCATCAGCTCATGTCGCGGACCCCGGACACGACCGCCCCACAACGCCGGCTGCGCGACGTTGCAGAGCGTTGCCGACCCGGGTTGCGCCGCTCGGCTGGATCCGGGACCAGACCGAACCGACTGCCCGAGACGGGCCCTCAGACGAGATGGGCGATGAGGTTGGCGGCCCGGGCGGCGCCGTCGGTCTCCACCGGCCGGTAGTCGACCGGGCGGCCGAGCTCGGCGGTGACGGCATCGGCGATGGCCTCGAGGTCGCTGCTGGCGTAGTCCATCCGCCGACCCGCCCGGTAGCGGTCGAGGCGGTGGGGGACGTGGAAGCTCTGCTCGAAGTGGTGGCGCAGCGGGAAATACAGAAATGGTCTGCGGTTCGCCGTCAGCTCCATGCAGGTTGTCAGTCCCCCCTGCACGACCGCGAGGTCGCAGGCGGCGAGGTGCCGATACAGCCGGTGGACGTAGGCGCGGACCTCCAGTCCGTCGTGGGTGGGGAGGCTGTCCGGGTCGATGCGGGGTCCGGCGACCACGATCATGCGCAGCGCGGGGACGGCCCGCTTGGCCTCCGGGAACGCCGCGATCACCCGCCGGAGCAGGTGCCCGCCGACGCCGGAGCCGCCCACGGTGACGATGCAGACCTGCTCGTCGTCCTGGTAGCCGAGCTCCTGCCGCAATGCCTGGCGGTCGGCGACCTCCGAGGGATCGAAGCCGGTCACATAGCCGGCGAAGGCGTAGTGCTCGCGCGTCCAGTCGCCGATCAGCGGCAGGGCTGGCCCGAAGGCATCAGCGACGATGTCGTCGGGGTTGCCGACGAACACGGCCCGATCGCGCAGGCGGGGGAAGCGGGCGATGTGCTCGATCATCTCGGCGTTGTAGTCGGCGGTCACGGCCGCCTCGCGGTCGCCCCCGTCGGGCATCGGCAGCCAACCGACGAAGTCGGTCAGCCACACATAGGCCGCCCGCTTCTGCTCGGGGTTCTCGTGCAGGTAGTAGTCGAGCTCCCAGGCCTCGTCCCCGATCCACAGGTCGTAGTGCTCGTCACGCACCAGGTCGTGGAAGACCATGAAGTTGGCCAGCAGGATCTCGTCCATGCGGCGGATGGCCTGGAAGCAGTGCAGGTCGTGCTCGGCCGATTCGCGCTCGATGTGGGCCGACTCGTTGGACAGCCAGGCGCTGGCCGGGTGGACGCGCTCGCCGGCGGCCTCCAGCACGCGGGTGACCGGGTGCTGAGCGAGCCAGTCGATCTCGAGATCCGGATGCAGCTTGCGCAGCTCGCCGGCGATGGCGACGTCGCGCTGGGCGTGCCCGAGCCCGATCGGCGAGGAGATGTAGAGCGCCCGCTTGCGACGGGACTTTCCGCGCACCCAGCGCCGTGGTGGCGGTGCCGGGTTGATGAAGTCGCGCAGCAGCAGGTTGACCCTGACCGGATCGCGGACGTGCGGCGCGTGGAAGGAGCCCTCCAGGGTGACCAGCCGACCGCCGGTGTCCTCGGCCAGGGCGATCCCGCGGGTCACGGAGCCGTGCGCGTCCTCCTCACCGTGAATGACCAGCACCGGGCAGCGGACCCGCCCCGCCAGCTCGCGCGCCTCCTCAGGCTCCATGAAGGGCGCCAAGTAGGTGAGCGCCAGCGTTTCGGGGTCCGTCTCCAGGCCCCAGCCGACGCCGTCCTCGATCGGCTTGGTGGAGTGCGGCTCGGTGAACATCCTCGACATGAAGAACTCGAGGTAGCCCTGGTAGTCGCGAAGCCAATAGTGATAGTTGTGCTTGGCCCAGCCCTCCTCGGTGTCGAGCTCGTCCTCCCAGGAGTACATGGTCCGCTCGGGCACTGGCTGCCCCCCGCCCTGGTAGTTCGGGCCGATGAAGACGGCCGCCTGGACCCGCTCGGGATGGTTCGCGGCCAGTAGCAGGCCTCGGTGCGCGCCCATCGAGAAGCCGACCGCGCAAGGGGTCTGGGTGGCGTCCATCACCGCCAGCGCGTCGGCGGCGAACTCCTGCTCGGCGTACGCCTCGGGCTCGGCCGGCCGGTCGGAGCGGCCGTTGCCGCGCGGATCGAAGGTCAGCACCCGGCAATGCCGCGCCAGGTAGGGGATCTGCATCTTCCAGAGCCGGGAGTGGAGGATCGACCAGGTCGGCAGCAGCAGCACCGTCGGCTCGCCAGCGCCGAACAGCTCGTAGTGGACCTTGACCCCGTCGCGTTCGACGTAGCCGTCGGCGACCGGTTGGCACGCCCGCATCGTCCCTCCTCCCTGGCCGCATTGGCGCTTCTCCGGAGGCCGGTCGATCGACCGACTTGCACAGTACTGCTTCCTGGCAAGCTCATCAATCCCCATTTCGGTCGATGGACCGACTTGAGGAGCAGGCCATGCCCGAGACTACCCATGCACGTTCCACCACACCCGGCCGACATCATCGTGTCCGTGCTGGTGAGGGTCAGGGGACCAGAGCGAGCTTGCCGCCGGGGTGGCCGGAGCGGAGCAGCTCCAGCGCGGCCGGAGCCTCGTCGAACGGGAACGTCCGCGCGACGGGGACGACGAGGGCGCCGTCGGCGGCCAGCCGGATCAGACGCCGGCGCACCTGGTCGCGGAAGGCCACGCTGTCCGGGTCCCGGCCGCCGATCGCGCGGAAGCCGTCGGCGCTCGCCCGCGCCCGCGCGGCGACCGTGACGATCCGCTCGCGGGGCACGAGCGCCAGCGACACGTCGACGGCCTCGTCGGTGCCGACGGTGTCGAGCGCGGCCGCGATCCCCTCGGGCGCGGCCTCGCGGACGCGATCGAGCAGGCCGTCGCCATAGGCGACGGGGACGCCGCCGAACCGCCGCACGGTGTCGAAGTTCCTCTCGCTCGCGGTGCCGACGGCGCGCGCGCCGAGCAGCTTCGCCTGCTGCAGGACGCTGACGCCCACCGCACCGGACGCGCCGTGGACCAGGATCGTCTCGCCCGCGGCGACGCTTGTGACGTGCAGCATGTCGGCCGCCGTGGCGCCGGCCAGCAGAAGGTTGGCCGCCGCCGGGAAGTCGAGCGAGGGCGGCTTCGCGAAGACCCTGTCGGCCCGGACGGTGACCGCGGTGGCGTACCCGCCGGAGATCCGGAAGGCGAGCACCTCGTCGCCGACCGCGCCGCCGCCGGACCCGATCTCGGCGTCCGGGCCGATCACCCGGATCACGCCCGCGACCTCGTAGCCGACCGGCATCGGCAGCACGGACCGGTCGTCGCCGGCGGCGAACCGCTTGAAGTCGGCCGGGTTCATCCCGACCGCGCGGACCTCGATCGTCACCTCGCCGGGACCGGGCGCCGGCACCTCGACGTCGACCTGCTTGAGGACCTCGGGCCCGCCGAAGTCCGCCGCCACCCATCGCCGATCTGCCATCGCTGCCGCCTCCCGCGTGTGTCCGACGGGGATGGTATCCCTGACCATCATGGCGCGGCCGCGCTGCATGGCGGCCGGAGTTCCCCGGCCGGTGACAGAGCTCAGCCAGGGAGGTCCTCGGGGCGCTTTGCGGCAAGCTTGCCGTGCAGCAGGCCGGTGGACTGGCCGACCTCGATGA
>Ga0075423_10001624_pt1 | contig 20004 bp, 26 predicted proteins | sample SoiMethybrSBSTD2_FD_80114 | JGI IMG/M metagenome (GOLD analysis project Ga0075423, IMG submission 80114) | Bulk soil microbial communities from a Populus tree surrounding site in Tennessee, USA - Soil MetaG P. TD hybrid SBSTD2 | ecosystem: Environmental > Terrestrial > Soil > Tree plantation...
ATCCGATGCTCACGTTCATTCGATGGCGCATCGCCCGGTCTCGCGGAGGCAGCCCCGTGGCCGGTGCGAACCTCGGCCTCCTGATCCGGCTCAACGACCTCGAGGCCGCGATCGTCCTGCTGATCACCTTCACAGCGGCTCTGATGGCCAGAGGTGCGTGGCTGTTCTGAACGCGGAGAGTCACCTGGACCCCGTCTTGACCGCAAGCCGGTCGTCGACCGGAATGAGCACGACGGTGAAGGGAGTACCGGCGTCATCCGAGACGGTCGGGAGAGGCTTGGTGAACTCGTTGTCGCCCAGCATCGAGTTCTTGTAGTACGGCGAGAAGACCATCATGTGAGGGTGCCAGTGTCCGACACCCGGCCCGAGCTGTTGGTCCGCCGACCACATGTAGGCGAACGAAACCCCGTCTCTCCTCGGTAGCTCTCCCCTGGCATACGCGGCCTCGACTCCTGCCGCGATCTGGTCCGGCGTCTTGCCCTCCATCCCGAGCCGGGTTCGCAGCGTGTAATACGGAAGGACCGTTCGAGTGGCCTCGGGATCGAAGCAAATCGGAGCGCGAACAGTGGGGTCGTAGACGAGATCCCGGAAGGCCGCCGGTGTGTAGGTCGGCGCCGACCAACCGCGCATGACCAGGCACACGAAGCCGTTGTCGCCGTCACGGACGGCCTTGTAGCCCGACGCCGTCAAAACCTGGATCGTCGCGCGGCTCGAGACGTTGGCGGGAGCGGCGCTCTTCGCGAGCTCCACCTCGGCATCCGGGGGCATCAGGTAGTCCTTCAACGGAGGGTATTTCGGGGCCTGGGCCTTCGCGGTCGCAGACCCGGCCGCCGCGGCGAGGAGGGACACGAGGAATGCGAACCATTTCATTCGTTGGTCGACGATGGACATGGCGTTCGCCTCATAGATGTATATGCATCTATCTGGGCGGCAGGTTCGCCGAACGAGAGCGATTAAGCCAGGCCGCCGTACCCCGCGATCCAGGCTTTCCGGATCCGGCCGAGCAGAGCCGGGTACACGAGGAAGCGGCGGAACGGCTCGATCGCGAAGAGGTACGGGCGCGTCAGCCAGGAAACGGGCCGCACGTAAACGCCCCAGTAAAGACGATACCCGGTCCCCCGGGGGACCAGGGCCGTGCACAGCCAGCCGTGCACGGTGGCGTTTCGGATCTCGGCCAGCGCCTCGTCGGCAAACTGGTACAGGAGGAGAAACGCTCCGATGCGCGTGCCGGGGGCTACCTCGGAGTCGCGCCGATCCTTCTCCGACAGCCGCGACAGGAACGAGTCCTCGGGCTGCATCGGGTCCCGGTCCCAGCCGAACAGACGCCCGAGAAAGAAACGAAAACCGAGCAGCGCCCCCGCGATGCGGCTCGGCGGCGAGGCATTGTCCAGTGCGCGGAGGTCGGCCAGATGCCTTCCCGCACCACCGCCGGGAAGATCCACGGCCGTGACGTCGTGGATCGGGACGTCGCGCAGGAGCTCGTGCACTCGAAGCTCGAGGCTCAGGTATTCGTCGAGAGGCACTCGCTTGACGGATCCCGGCACGCTCTCATCATCTACCGATCTTGCGGTAGCCCGGATGGACTCCCGGTCGGAGCTTCTGGTGAGCGGCGATCTTCTCGAGCAACTCTCGAAGCTGCGTGCGCTCGCCTTCTGCGAGGCCGGCACAGATCTCGTCTTGGTGCTCCTGGGCGACGCGTGCGAGGGCCTCCAGCTTCGCTGTTCCGCCTTTGGTGAGACGCAAGGAGTGGGAACGCCGGTCCCTCGGGCTCGGGTGTCGCTCGACCAGTCCACGCCGGGCCAGGTCGTCGAGAAGGAGGACGAGCCGGCTCGGGAAGATTCCGAGCCGCTGTGCGAGCGCCCGCTGCGTCATTCCGGGCTCGCTCCCGAGGATGCGAAGTATGCCCGCATCTGCCGGAGTCAGTCCGAGAGGCGATACCCGTTCCGCGAACTTCGCGGCCGCATGCGCGCCGATCTGGGCGAGCAGGAACGCCGGACCGGATCTCAGGTTTCGGCGTTTTCCCTGCCGGTCCGCCATAGTCGTTATTGATATTAATAGTTAATTTGAGTAACGTCAACGGTCTTCACCGGCGAGAGTGCGGTCCGGCCCGGTGAAAAGGAGGCAAGAATGAACCCGATCCAGACACCCACCGCGACGTCCCGGCACGCCGGCCCCAACCCCGGAGTCGTCGCGATCGTCTTCACAATCCTGTTCCTGGCCGGCCTCGTCCCCGTCACGCTACTCATGGGCAACACGCACTTCCCGTCGCCTTTCCAGTCGCCGGCCGAGATCGTGGCTTACTTTCGAGAGCATGCGGCCAGGGTGGCGCTCTGCGCGTTCTTCCAGTTCGGCTCCGCGATCCCCCTCGGCATCTACGCGGCGACCATGACCAGCCGCCTCCGTTTTCTCGGCGTGCGCGCGGCCGGTGTCGATATCGCGCTCTTCGGCGGATTCGCAGCGTCTATCATCACGCTCGCGTCGGCGCTGGGACAATGGGTCCTGGCCAGGCCCGGCATTGCTGCGGACGGAAACCTCGCACAGGCTCTCTACTTTTGGATCTTCGCCACCGGAGGCCCCGGCTACACCGTGTCGCTCGGACTCCTTCTCGCCGGGATCTCGGTGCCCGCACTCCTTTTCCGTCTGGTTCCGAAATGGGTGGCCGTCTTCGGCCTCGCACTCGCCGTCGTCGGCGAGCTGAGCGCGTTGAGTCTCGTGATTCCAGGAGCACTGTTCCTGATCCCGTTGACCCGCTTTCCGGGTTTTGTCTGGCTCATCACCGCCGGGTTCAAGCTACCTTCCACCTCCTCCAGCGCGAGGCAATCCGCCCGCTGATGTCCTACTATTCCCGCTCGATGCCCGTGAAGCGCTGTGGGTGGGCGGGGACCGATCCCCTGATGGTTCGATACCATGACCGGGAATGGGGGGTGCCGGTTCATCGCGACCGCAAGCACTTCGAGTTCCTGATCCTGGAAGGCGCGCAGGCCGGGCTGAGCTGGTCGACCGTCCTGAAAAAGAGGGACGCTTATCGGCGCGCCTTCAGCGGATTCGATCCCGTACTCGTCGCGCGATATTCCCCCGGCCGGATTCGAAAGCTGATGCAGGATCCCGGGATCATCCGGAATCGGCTGAAGATCGAATCCGCAGTGCGAAATGCCCGCGCGTTTCTCGCCGTCCAGGAGGAGTTCGGGAGCTTCAACGCCTACTGCTGGCGATTCGTCGACGGGCAGCCCAGAGTCAATCGAAGGATGGCGATCCGAGACATTCCGGCCACGTCCCGTGAATCGGATCGATTCAGCAGCGACCTCAAGAACCGGGGATTTCGTTTCGTGGGCTCGACGATCATCTATGCCCACATGCAGGCGGTCGGGATGGTCAACGATCACCTCGTCGACTGCTTCCGATTCCGAGAAGTCCGACGACTCGGTTCTCCCGCCTGACCGCCTGGCTCTGACCCACGGACGGACTCGCTCAGCTCCGTGTGATGGGGCTCACTGGAAGACCGCCGCGCGACACATTCAAAGCCAATGATCCCCGACGATCTCCGTCTGCGCGTGATTGTAGGAGATCAGGCGCAGAGGGCTGGACATCGCAATGGGGGCGAGATCCTGGAGGAGAAGCATGAAAAAGCGGAAGAACTTCGACGGAAAGCAGCAGACCCTTCACGTCAAGGCGGGACAGAAGATCGAGTTTCCCGTCGCAAAGAAACATCGCCACGCGAGATTCCAGACATTGACGCCGGTGCGCTCGGCTAGCGACGTGCACGAATTCTTGTCACTGCGGGCGCGAGACGCGGCGTCACGGGAAAGGCCCGCTCCTAACTCCCGCGTGGTCGTTTCGAGCCTCCGCGAAGCGAAACTGCGAGTTCTTCGTCTCGTCACACGCGAGCTTCGGATCGACAAAGGGGCGGTACTCACTCTGAACAATCCCCTCAACCAGCTCGACTTCGACAACGTGACGATCAAGGGCGATCTCGTCGTTCGCGGCGACCTGATTCTCAATTGCAACACGCTGACGATCGAGTAGGAGGACCCAATGCCGATCAATCTGGATGGACCGAGCTGCGACAACACCCCTAAGCCCGCGGCTGTCCCGAACAACGGAAAACCCCCAACTCCAGCGAAGGCGCCGAATGGGGTCAACGGCGGACCCGGTCAGTGGTATGGCACGAGCGGCTTCCCTGGGATCGACGGCATCCGGTCGAACGTCCCCGCGCGAAACGGGGTTCGCGGCTGCCCTGGAGGAGACGCCGGGAGCATCGTCATCAACGCGAGCGTCGTCATGATCGATCCTTCGAATTTCGGATGGTTCTCGGCGAGGGGTGGAAACGGCGGGCCCGGTGGTGATGCATCGACACCCGGCGGCAACGGTGGCGCCGGCGGGGACGGCGGAGCGGGGTGGGCTCTGGGCCGGGGCGGCGACGGGGGAGACGGCGGAGCGGGTGGGATGGGCGCGCACGGCGGCGACGGCGGACCCGGAGGAAGGGGCGGAAGGATTGAAATCAACTATGCGGGTACTGTTCCGTACCTCCCCGCCAACGTGGCAGGAGGGCGAGGTGGCGTGCCCGGAACAGGCGGAGCGCCCGGCGGCGGCGGACCTGGCGGAAGGGGCGGTGACGGGCCCTTCGGGCAAAGCCCGGGCGGCAATCCGGGCTACTCCCCCTCCAGGCGCAATGATGGGTCCTTTGGCAGCACGGGTGCGAGCGGGCAGATATGGATCAACGGATACCAGAAGGTATGAGCGCACCCTGCCGCGCGGGTCGTGCCCGTCTCGACAGGGTCAGCTCCGCGTGAGGAGAAACGCGCCCGCCATGCCGCCGGCCGCGCAGATGCTGACGAGTCCTCGCCGCGCGTTCCTTCGGGCCATCTCGTAGGCGAGCGTCGTGAGGATGCGTCCGCCGGTCGCGGCCCACGGATGCCCGACGGCAACGGAGCTGCCGCTGACGTTCACGCGGGCCCAATCCACCGGATCCGTCGCCGGCGCCTTCCAACCCTGTTCCCATGCGGCCACGTTGGCGAGGACCTGAGCCGCGAACGCCTCGTGAATCTCGATCAGATCGATCTCGGCCAGCCGGACGCCGGTCCGCTTCAGGAGGCGCGGCACCGCGATGGCGGGGGCCATCAGGAGTCCTTCATCCGGGTGGATGGCCGCGTACTCCATAGCCTCGATGAAGGCGAGCGGCTCGCGCCCCTCGGCTTTCGCGCGTTCCTCGCTCATCAGCAACACAGCCGAGGCGCCGTCGGTCACCGGCGACGCGTTGCCGGCCGTGATCGTCCCGGCCGGATCGAACACCGGCGGCAGCGCGGCGAGCTTCGGCAGCGACGTATCGTCCCGCGGACCCGTGTCGCGGTCGACACCTTCGAGCGGCACGATCTCGCAGGCGAGCCGGTCGCGTGCCGAGACCGCGTTGCGGTGGCTGGCCAATGCGATCTCGTCCTGCCTCTCGCGAGGGATCGCCCACTCCCGACGCGTAATCTCCATGTGCTCGCCCATCGTGAGCCCGGTCGTCGGCTCTTTGAACGTGGCCGGATCGGCGCCCGAGAGCCACTCCACGCCGCCGGCTATGCCGCAACCGATGCGGCCTCTCGCGATCGCGTCCGCGATGACGGTCGCCGTCCGGAGTCCGGTAATGCAGTAGGAGGAGACGGTTTGCGCCTCGATGTGCGCGGGCAAACCGGTCTCCAGCACGATCTCGCGAGCCAGATTGGGCTTGCCGTTCTCGGGCACGACCACGCCGAACGCGAGGGCTTCGACCTCGTCGGGGTCGACGTGATGTCTCTCGAGAAGCCCGTACACCGCGTGCCGGGCCATCGCGAGGGGGCCCAACGATGCGAATGCCTTGCCGGCCTTCACGAACGGAGTGCGCGCTCCCGCGACGATCGCAACCCGTTGCTCACTCATGCGGTCCGGCTCTCTGAGCCGGCAGTGGTCGTCATTCCATCTACAAGTACGCGATTCGCCGATGATGCGGTTCTGAGCGATCCGGTCCGTTGAGAACGATCTTCCCGGTGAAGCGTATGCTCGGGGAGGAATGATCGGAGGCGCTTTATGGCCAAGACCGTGCGACGCATCGAGTATTTTTACGTGACCGTCGCGGACAAGCCCGGCGAAGCGCGCAAGGTTCTCTCGACGCTCAAGCAGGAGGGGGTCAACCTCGTCGCCTTTCTCGGGTTTCCAGCGGGAAAAGGAAAGTCTCAGCTCGATCTGATTCCGCAGGACGCCGCCGCGTTGAGACGCGCCGCGGAAAAAGGAGACTGGAAGCTCGTCGGTCCGAAACGGGCCTTCCTGATCCAGGACAGCGATCGGGTGGGCGCCGTGGCGGACGCTCTGGAGAAGTTGTCCGGGGCGAGTGTGAACGTCACGGCGACCTCCGCGGCCGCGTGCGGACAAGGCCATTACGGAATGACCCTCTGGGTGGCGCCGACCGATTACGAGAAAGCGGCCAAAGCCCTGGAAACCTGAGAATCGCTCAAAACGCAATCGGGGCAGGAGCACAGGAGGAGGCCCGACCATGCCCGCCGAGACTCCCGAAGAGATCTGTCGCCTGTTCCAGCGGCACATGCGCGAAGGCGATATCGACGCCATGCTCGCGCTCTACGATCCGTCGGTCGCTTTCCGAAATCGATCGGGGCAAGTGCGGCGCGGCAAGGAAGAATTGCGCGAGGAGCTCCTTCCCTTAGCAGCCGCGAGGGCGAAGTTCGAGTTCGAAGTGTTGGAGGTCATCCAGACGGGGGACGTCGCGCTCATGCACACGACGTGGCGAATCTCCATGCCCGCACCGGTCTCCCTATACGCTCTCGTGGTCGCCCGTCGCCAGTCCGACGGAACGTGGCGCTGGGTGATCGGCGACCCTTACACGATCGGCAGCGAAAGGCCCAGCACGCACCAGGAGTGACGCCCTTCAAGAGACATCCAAACCGCTGAGCCCGGTGTATCCCCTTCTCGGCGAACCACTGATGTTCGCCAGAAGGAGCGATGACCGTGAAACTGAAGGGATTCTTGGCCTGGCTTCTCAATCCTCCCGATTCGGCACCGAAAGCCACCATCCTGATTCGCCTGATGGCGGGCGGCGTATTTCTCTGGGAAGGCATCCTCAAGTTCGTCTACACCAATCAGGGAGTCGGCCGCTTCACCAAGATCGGAATCCCCGCGCCGCACTTCACGGCGGCGTTCGTCGGCGTGCTGGAAATCGTGGGAGGAATTCTCCTGCTCACGGGCTTTCTCACGCGGCTCATCTCCATCCCCTTTGCGATCGAGATGCTGGTCGCCATGACCTCGACGAAGATCGCGTTGTACCTCGGGACCTCTCCCCTGCCACTGCCCCCGTCGCCTCCTCAGGTCGGAATCTGGGCGGTGCTGCACGAGATTCGCTCCGAGTACGCGCAACTCCTGAGCGTCGCGTTTCTGGGAATCGCGGGCCCGGGCCACTGGTCTCTGGACGCGCTGCTCGCGCGCAGGAGGGCCAAGCACAAGTCGAGAAGATTTCCCTTCAACGTTCAAGAGCCCGGAACGCGCGTTCGCGTGGCTATCGAGAGGTGAACATAAGATCGGGGCCGAAGGGAGACAGCATGGCACTCTCCATCGTTCTCGTGCATGGCGGCTTCGTCGACGGCTCCGGCTGGGAAGGCGTCTACCAAGTCCTGAAGAAGGCGGGCTACTCGGTCGGTGTGGTTCAGAATCCGACGATCTCGCTCGCGGGTGACGCCGCCGCCACGAAACAGGTGATCGCCGCTCAGAAAAGCTCCGTGATCCTGGTCGGCCACTCCTACGGCGGCGCGGTCATTACGGAAGCCGGGAACGATCCCAAAGTGGCCGCTCTGGTCTACATCACCGCCTTCGCGCCGGACAAGGGCGAGTCCGTGAGTTCTCTCATCAAGGACCCGCCTCCGGGAGCGCCGGTCCCACCGATCCTTCCGCCTCAGGATGGATTCCTGTTCCTCGACAAGGAGAAATTTCCCGCATCGTTCGCCGGAGACGTCGAGAAGGAAAAGGCTGCATTCATGGCGGACTCGCAGGTGCCGTGGGGCCTCGATGCGCTGAACGGGGCGATCACCGAGCCCGCATGGAAGCACAAGCCGAGCTGGTACCTCCTGGTCACGGACGACCGGATGATCCCGATCGCCGCCCAGCGGGCGATGTCGAAACGAGCCGGCTCGAAAGTCGTCGAGGTCGGAGGCAGCCACGCGATCTACGTTTCGCAGCCGAAAGCGGTGGCCGACCTCATCTTGAAAGCGGCGAAGGAGGCGAAAGGATAGGCGGCTTCAGAGGAGCCATTCGATCGGGAGCGCCGACAGAAACGAAACCGCCGCCCGGCGCCACACCGTCGTTCCCGGCTCCGTCTCATGGCGGAACGAATTGCCATCTCGTCTTTCCTGCCAGGACAGCCGTCCATCCGGGAGCGCCTGCACCTCGTAAGCGTCGGCGGGCACCTGGACCCGGAAGACGTCGTCGATGTGCTGCGCCAGCGCGGGGCTTTCGATGACGAGGCCCATTTCGGTGTTCAGCTTCGCCGATCGGGGATCGAAGTTGAATGAGCCGACGAAGACGCGCGCCCGGTCGACGGAGAAGGTCTTCGCATGCAGGCTCGCGCCGCTGCTGCCGCCGCTACCGGTTTTCGGAGGACTCGCGCCCGACGAAGCGCGCCGGAGCTCGTAAAGGCGAATCCCCTCGCCCAGCAGAGGCTTGCGCCGCTTCGCATAGCCGGCGTGAACGAAAGCCACGTCGGTCGCTTCCAGCGCGTTGGTGAGGATCTGGACGTCGACACCCGATCGTGCGAGCTGCGCAAACCACTCGACACCGGTCGCTGTGGGCACGAAATACGGCGAGACGAGGTCGAGCACGCTCCTTGGCTGGCCGAGAATTTCCTGCAGCTGGCGATAGACGAAGGACTCGGGCGCGGCATGGCCCAGCCCCTTCGCCGGATCGTCACAGACCAGTCGAGTGGCGGCCCACTCGAGCTCCAGCGTCCCCTGTTTGAGGTCCCGAACGACGGACAGATCGTGTATCGCGCCGACGTATGCGGAGGCCTCGGGGCTGCGTTCGATTTGCCGAGCCTCCGAAGCGAGGTCCGCGATCCGAGAAGAAGAGACCGCGGGCAACAGACCCTCGACCGGATAGGAGGAGGCGCTGGCCCAGTAGCGGTCGAAGGCGCGGGAGACCTCCTGGACGACCGGACCCACGGCGATCACGTCCAGGTCCGCGAATAGAACACCATGCGTCGCGCCGAAGTATTCGTCCCCGACGTTCCGGCCTCCGACGATCGTGGCCTGATTGTCGGCCGTGAACGACTTGTTGTGCATCCGGCGGTTCAGCCGTTGAAAGTCCGTGGCGTAACCCAGGGCGCGCGCCCTGCGGAAGGGAAACGGGTTGAAGAGGCGTATCTCGACGTTCGGATGCGTGTCGAGGGCCGCCAGCGTCGGGTCCAGCCCGGGCGTGTTGTTGTCGTCGAGGAGGAGCCGAACGCGAACGCCGCGCTCGGCCGCGGCAAGCAGAGCCTCGAACAGGAGCGTTCCCGTCAGGTCCTTGCGCCAGATGTAGTACTGGACGTCCAGGCTCCGCTCGGCCGCCTGCGCCAGGAGCACGCGCGCGGCAAACGCGTCGCGCGCGTCGCGCAGCGCATGGATCCCGGACCTGCCGGGGTTCGCGGCGGCGAGCGGAGCGATTGCCTTTCCGAGCCGTGTCGCCGCGGTATCGGCGAGCGCGAGGGATGGCGCTCTGTTGTCGAGAGATGGCAGGCGCATGGTCAACGGCATCGAGGAGGCGGAGTCGTCATACGGGTCAGATCCGCTCGAGACATCCCATCACACTCGTTCCGACGCGAGCAGCCGCGCTCGGTCCTGAGCCAAAGCCGCTCGGTTTCAGCGTCTTGGACGGCCCCCACGGCGTTCCCCCGCGGGTTCGGAATGGGTCCGCCCGAGCGCTCTCCATGCCCTGGCATACAAGCTTTACAGGGGTGACATAGGCTTACACTGTGCCGTCCCGACTCGCGAGGCGGCGCTCGCGACTGGAGCAACAGCCGTTCCAAGACTACAGAGCGACGGGACGGACAGACCTTCCGTGAGTAAATATCCTGGCGCGCGGCCCGGCGGAGACGCGACTCTGGATTGCGACCGGACGGAAGCGTCTCTGCGACTGGTTGTGGACAAGATCCCGGCGCTCGTGCACACCGCCCTGCCGGACGGCAATCTCGATTTCTTCAATCAGCCCTGGATGGATTTCGTCGGTCTTCCCATGGAGCGCCTGCTGGGGTGGGGCTGGACGTCGGCTATTCATCCCGAGGACGTCGACGGAATCGTGGGGAGATGGCGCGCCTGCGTCGCCAGCGGGGAAAACTTCTTTTACGAGTGCCGCGTGCGGCGCGCGGACGGGGAATATCGATGGATGGCGCACCAGAAGGTTCCGCTCCGCGACGAAGCGGGCGGTATCGTGAAGTGGTTCGGGGCCAGCATCGACATCGAGGACCGGAGGCGGGCGGAAGAGAGAGTCGTCCGCAGCGAGCGGGAGCTCCGACTCGCGATCGACGCCGTTCCCGCGCAGATCATCGTTGCGTCGCTGGACGGCAGCCCGCCCTCGGTGAACAGGGCGGTCATCGAGTTCGCCGGGCTCGAGGACCGGGACCTCCACGGCACCCTCGAGGAGCTCGTGAAGCGGCTGCTCCATCCCGAGGACGTGGACAGGCTGCGTGCGTCGCATCGAGCGGCGCTCGCCGCGGGAACGGCGTTCGAAGACGAGCTGCGGCTGCGCGGCAGGAACGGCGACTTTCGCTGGTTTCTGTTTCGGCTGGTTCCGCTGAAGGACGAACGGGAACGGGACCGCGTCCTCAGGTGGTACGTCATCGGCTCGGACATTCACGAGCGGAAGGAAGCGGAAGAGAGAATCGTCCGGGAGAACATCGCCCTCCGCGAGGAGGTCGAAAAGACGTCGATGTTCGAGGAAATCGTCGGCGTCTCGGCGCCGCTCCGGTCCGTGCTGGCGCAGGTGGCGCGCGTCGCCCCGACGGATTCGACAGTGCTGATCAGCGGCGAGACCGGCACCGGCAAGGAGCTGGTGGCGCGCGCGATCCACAAGCTGTCGCAACGCTCGGGCCGCGCCCTCGTCAGCGTCAACTGTGCGGCCATCCCGCCATCGCTCATCGCCTCCGAGCTGTTCGGCCACGAGAAGGGAGCCTTCACCGGAGCCCTGCAGCGGCGGCAGGGCCGATTCGAGATCGCGGATGGAGGCACGATCTTCCTCGACGAGGTGGGCGAGTTGCCGGCCGAGAGTCAGGTGACGCTGCTGCGAGTGCTGCAGGAGCGCGAGTTCGAACGCGTCGGCGGAGGCCGGCCCATCCGTACGGACGTCCGGGTCATCGCGGCCTCGAATCGAAATCTGGAGGCCGCGGTTGCCCAGGGCACTTTCCGGGCAGACCTCTTCTACCGGCTCAGCGTCTTCCCGCTGGAAATCCCGCCCTTGCGCAATCGTCGAGCCGACATCCCCGTTCTCGTCGAGTACTTCATTCACCGGTACTCCCGGCGGACCGGCAAGAAGATCTGCGGCATCAGCAAGGCTTCCCTCGACCTCCTCCGATCGTACGAGTGGCCCGGAAACGTACGCGAGCTCCAGAACGTAGTCGAGCGTGCGGTGATCGTGTCGGACTCGGAAACGCTGTCGATCGACGAACGCTGGTTGTCCGGGACGCCCCCTGCCGCGGCCCCGGAGGGGACGGAACAGACTCAGGCGATTTCGACCGGCGAGAAAGGCGCCATCGAGAGCGCGCTGCTAGACACGAAGGGCCGCGTCTCCGGACCCTTCGGCGCGGCGGCGCGCCTGGGTGTCCCCTCGTCCACTCTGGAATCCCGGATCCGGGCGCTCAAGATCGACAAGAGCCGCTTCAAGTCCCTTCGACCCGCGCCTCCTCGCTGACCCTCGGCCGCGTTTTTTTCGCGACTCCCGCGAAAATTTCGCGAAGCGTCCGCAGGACGCCCCAGTGATTTCAGCGACTTAACGCTGGCCCTCTCGTTGCTCTCCTCCAACTCGTCTCGGCAAGAAAGGAGACCGCTATGGATCGAATGTTGGTGATCGTTTTCGACAACGAGAACAAGGCATACGAAGGCAAGAAGGCTCTGCAGCAGCTCGACAACGAGGGCAGCCTCAGCGTGTACGCGTACGCGGTGGTCGCGAAACGCCCGGACGGCACCGTGACCGTCAAGGACAGCGATGACCTCGGCCCGCTCGGCACCCTCGTCGGAACTTCCCTCGGCAGCCTGATCGGCATTCTCGGCGGCCCGGCGGGCCTCGCGATCGGCGCGACGGCGGGAGCCGCGGGCGGCAGCATCTTCGACCTGCACAACGTGCGCATCGGCGAGGACTACCTCGACGACGTCTCGAAGGCGCTGTCGCCGAACAAATTCGCCGTCGTCGCCCAGGTGGACGAAGAGTGGACGACGCCGGTGGATACGCGGATGGAGGCGCTGGGCGGGACTGTCTTTCGCCGGGCTCTCTCGGAGGTGACGGACACGGCCAACCAGGAAGAGGTCACGGCGATGAAGGCCGACCTCGCCAGTTACAAAGCCGAACTCTCCAAGGAGCGCGCCGATCGGCAGGCCAAGATCCAGCAAAAGATCAACCAGCTCGAGGCCAAGATCCAGGCGCACCAGCAGAAGGTCACGGAGAGACGCCGGGCCGCCGAGCGTCAGGCCCAGGCGAAGGCGCAGCGCCTTCAGGGCAAAGCTACGGCGCGTCCGAGTCTCTGAGCGAGATCGGCGGCGAAGCCGCACAGGATTCAGGCTCATGGCGGGACCGGGCGATGGAGCCCGGTCCCGAAAGGTGAAAAGGAGAGGATCATGCAACTCTTCCAGAAGATGGGTCGCGCCGCACGCGCGGCCGGCACGCTGTCTTGTATCGGTATCGCATTCCTGATGGCGCGTCCGGCTCCGGCGGACGACGTCCAGTCGCAGACCCTGATCTACGCGGTCTACGAAGGCGAGAACACAGCCGGCCAGGTGTTCAAGACGATGAAAGAGAACCAGAAGGCCACCGGAGAAAAAATCGTCTCGTACGCCATCGTCTCGAAAGACATGAAGGGAAAGGTCCACGTGAAGGATCAGCGCCATCGAGACGCGAAAGTCGGCGCGATCCTCGGCGGCGTGATCGGCGTTCTGGGCGGTCCGGCCGGAGCGGTCGCCGGCGCGGCGGTCGGCGGTTCGGCGGGATACCTGACGGGCGATCAGGTCGGAATGTCCAAGGACACGGTGGAACAGATGAAATCGTCATTGACGCCGGGCAGCTCGGCGCTCTCGGTCGTCCTCGAGGACAAATGGGTCGAAGACGTCGAGAAATCGCTGCGCCAGGCCAACGCGCGGTCGGTCGTCGCCGACAAGATCGCGGCGGGCGCGAAAAACCCGGCGCCCCCGCAGTAAGGAGGTCGAAGTGCTTACGGATACGCTCAAGCAAACGGCGCGTCGCACCTGGTGGGCGCTCGTCATCCGCGGACTGCTCGCTCTCGCGCTGGGCATCCTGATCCTGGTCAAGCCGTTCGATTCGATCGCCGCCTTCGCCCTCGTGATCGCCATCTGGGCGCTCGTCGCGGGCATCACGGAGATCGTCCATGCCTTCGATGTCAAGCCGTTCTTCAGCTACTGGTGGATGCTGCTCGTCGGAGGCTTGATCAGCGCGGCATTCGGCGTTGCCGCCCTCTACTACTACCCGGGGCTCTCGCTCGCGTTCGCGGTGACCTGGGCCAGCTTCTGGCTGCTCCTCACCGGCATCATGGGGATCTCCGTGTCCTTCCAGCAGAAGAAGCTGGGTCTGCCGTGGGGAGGCGTTTTCACGTGGGGCCTTCTCTGTGTCGCGGCCGGAATCGCGTGCTGGGTGTCTCCGCCCGTGACGCTCGGAGCCATCATGGGGCTCATCGCCGGGTTCGCAATCTTCAGTGGCATCGCGTTGCTCGTCGGAGCCTTCAAGCTTCGCTCGCTCGAAGGGGAGGTCAAGCAGGCCGTACGGCAACCAACACCGGCCTCAGCGAAGACGTCGTAAGGGACAAAGTCACTGGACGCCGCGACTCCAGGGGAGGACTAGCTTGACGTACCGGATCCGACGTTCGGAAGACCCCCACGGAACGATCTTTGACTTGAGCGGCGAACTCGATTCCGAGCATGCCGCGCGACTGGAGGAACTGATCGGCGATACACCCTATGGCACGATCCGATTCAACCTCGGAGAAGTCACCCTCGTTGCCCGGGACTCCGTACGCTTCCTGGCCCTCGCGGAGTCCCGGGGCACTCGGATCGTCGACTGCCCCGATTACGTCCGGAGTTGGATCGACGCCGAGAGGGGCATGCCGACGCGAAAGCGCTGAGCGCGAAAGAAACGGAGAACAAGGGAGAAGACCATGGCCACCGAGCCCGAGACTGCAGCAAAGACGATCACAGAGTATGAAAAGGAGCAGGTCCAACACGCGAACGCGACGGGTCGACAGCCCGTCGTGTTCGTGCACGGGCTCTGGCTCATGCCGAGCAGCTGGGACCGCTGGGCAACGGTCTTCGAGGAAGCGGGCTTCACGGCCCTGACTCCCGGCTGGCCCGACGAACCGGATGACGTCGAGGAAGCCAATCGCTTTCCCGACCTCGTTCCCGCGACGACGATCGGCCAGATTGCCGACCACTTCGATGTCCTCATCCGCGATTTGAAGACGAAACCGGCCATCATTGGCCACTCCTTCGGCGGGCTATTGGCGCAGATCCTTGCCGGCCGAAGCCTTTCCGCAGCGACGGTGGCCATCGACCCCGCCCCGTTTCGGGGCGTGCTGCCGCTACCGCACTCTTCGATCAAGTCGGGGTGGCCCGTCCTGCACGACCCGGCGAACCGCAATCGGGCCGTTCCCCTGACATACGACCAGTTCCGTTACAGCTTCGCGAATGCGGTCGACGAGAAGGAAGCCAACGATCTCTACGAGAAGTTCGCTGTGCCGGGCTCGGGTGCGCCGCTCTTCCAGGCTGCGGACGCCAACCTCAATCCCTGGACCGAAGCTGAGGTGGAAACCGACAACCCCATGCGCGGTCCCCTGCTGATCATCTCGGGGCAGAAGGACAACACCGTTCCGTGGGCCGTCGCCAACGCCGTCTACAAGGAACAGAAGAACTACAACCCCGGGGTCACGGAGATCGTCGAGATCCCCAACCGGGGACACTCGCTCACGATCGACCACGGGTGGAAGGAAGTCGCCGACACAGCGCTCGCGTTCGTGCGGCGATTCGTTCACTGACGCGTCGGCGAAGGAGAAAGGAGAGATGCAAGTCATGATTCGTCGTCGAGCATCGATTCTCACCGGAGCCGCGCTGGCCGGCCTCGTCCTGCTGGTCGCCGGCGCGGCGGCGCCGCCCAGTCGCGCACCCCAATCGCAGGCCATGGACCAGGAATTGGAGATCGGCCAGGAGGTCTTCAACGAGTTGAAGGCGAAGGGCGAGATCATCGAATCCTCGCCGCTTTACGACGTTCTGCATCCCGTGATCGACCCGATCATGCGGACGGCGCAGCCGCGGTACAACCATCCCTTCAAGGTCTACCTCGTCCACGAGACGCAGCCCAATGCCTTCGCCACACCGGGTGGAAACATCTACGTCGTGGACTCTCTCCTCTACTTCGTCCAGAACAAGGAGCAACTCGCCGGAACACTCTGTCACGAGGTCTCTCACACGATTCATCACGACTCGATGGACCTTCTGAAGAAGAACGAGGAGATCGAGAAGAGAGCAGTCGGAGCCGCGATTCTCCTAGGGCCGACGAAAGCGCACATACTGGCGATCGCCCTCCTCGGTAAGCTCCACGGTCTGAGCTATTCCCGTGAGGACGAATCCCGCGCCGACCTGACGGGCTCCGACATCTGCGCCGCGGCGGGTTCCAACCCGTGGGGGCTCGTGTGGTTGTTTCAAGCATTCCAGGGCTCGAGGACGGCGGATATCCCACAGCTCCTCTCGGATCATCCCAACGACCAGCATCGGATCGACGCCCTGGAGCGCCACTTCCGCAGCGACCCTGCGGTATTCGGGCGTTTCGATTCCAACGCCGCTTCCGCGACTCCCTTGGACGTTCCCAAGCATGCGCCCATGGAGATCCTGCGGTGAAGGGCCGGCTGATGGCAACAGGAGCCGATGTCGGGCGGGATGCGAGGCGTGAACGCCGCGCGTTGATGGCTGGCGCCCGAGGCTTGGTCCTCGGGTTGCTTTGCATCACAGCGTCCGCATCGGGGGTGGCCGGCCCGGACACCTGTCCCGCTCACCTCTTCGTTGTGGGACGGAGCAAGAACGCCAACATCGTCGCATACGACGCCAATCTTGGACAGGTTGGGTCTGACCCCGTCACCGTCTACTGGCTCCTGGACGGAGACGAGAACCGGCGCGAAGAGCTGACCCGCGTACAGCGGGATCGTGCTTACGGCGTCGACGTGGCTCCCGCCGACAGTCCGGGGACCTACTATTTGGTTTTCAAGGCCGACAATAAACGGCGGCTTACGGTTCGCATGGCGAACGGCTGCCCCGTCGCGACGACGCAGATCGGCGGCCACACCGGAATCCTCCGAAAACTGTTCGTCCAGGCGAAGGAAGATTCGGTTCTCCCCAAAGTCGAGTTCGTCGAGTTCTTCGGGGAGGACGTCGACACGGGCGAGGCGCTCTACGAGAAGTACCTCCCGGGAAAGTGACGGAATGGCAAAGGGAGCGAAAAACAGGGCCAAGGCGGCCGACGCCGTCGCGGTACGCGCCGTTCCGAGCGTTCCCGAGCTCAAGCCGGGAAAGTACGCCGATGGCATGCCGCTGCACCAGGTCCGGTACCTCGAATGCAAGCTCATCCTCAGGCCCAACCACTTCACGTCGCGCAAGAGCCTGTTCGACTTCGCCAAGGTCCTGCGCCGCCCCGCCGCCCAGAACAAGGTCGAGTTCTCCAGCAAGCAGTTCCGGGACGCGCCGCTGCAGATCCGCGAAGTCATCTTCCTGGACACGCCGGACTCTCGCCTCTACAACAACGCCTTCATCCTGCGGCGCCGAACTCTTTACGAGGACGGGTTCCCCGCGGCCGATCCCGAGATCGTGTTCAAGTTCCGCCACCCGGACATGCAGACCGCCGCGGGCGTGGACGTCCGGCCGCAAATCTTCGGCGACTATCGAATCAAGTTCAAGGCGGAAGCGTTGCCGCTCCGGGACGGGCTCGGCGGGAGTCGGCTCCTCTTCTCGCACAATGTCCAGTTCCCGCTGAGCCACGTCCAGGAGGACGATCCGACCTCTTTGCAAACGCTCTTCCGGGTCTTTCCCGCGCTCCAGACGCTCAAGTCCCATCCGGGCGAAAAGGTCGAGCTCGTCGGAGAGACGATCGTCGAAGAGGTTCTCCAGGACATCGGGATCCTGGACTTCGGAGGGGGCATCTCGGCTAAGGCGAACGTCGCGCTGTGGCGCGTCCGGGGAGATCACCGGCCTCTCGTCGGCGAGTTCGCTTTTCAGATCAAGTTCAAGCGCCGGGAAGACCTCAAAGAGAAGGCCCTTCGCCGGGGCGACGCGTTCTTCCTGGCGCTTCAGGACGCGGCGAAGGACTGGGTCGCCCTGGGCTCCACGAAGACGGGCGTGGTGTACCGATTGAAGGGCAACCCGCCGCACCCGCACGAGTGACCGGCTCCCACGTCGAGCGGCCTAGCGTCGGTTCGTGGGATCTCACGGGCGTCCGCTTCGCGGTCAACGTCTTCATCGCGACGGCGATCCTATGGTCCCTGCTGCGTCGCCTGGTAGACACGAACCCGATCTGGGCCATCGCATCCATGATCGCGTCTTCGGAACCGCGGGTGGAGGAAGCGAGCCGATTGTTTCGGAGCCGCATCATCAATGTCCTCGTCGGCTGCGCGATCGGTCTCCTGTTTCTCGTCGTCGGCGGCTCGAGCGAGTGGAAGCTGCCCCTCGCGCTGGCGGTGACCGTTCTCTTATCGACCTACGTGATCCAGATTCCAACGATGTGGCGCCAGGCGCCAATCACGGCGGCCATCGTCATCGCTGCGGGCCTGACCCACTCCCGGCGCACCGGGCTCGAGCACGGCCTGCACAAGGTGGCGGAAGTCTTCGTGGGCTGTCTGATGGGACTTGCGGTCAGCTATCTGATGTCGAAGATATGGCCGCTGCCGGATACGGCGAAGGAACCCGGGACCTGACGCAAGAACCTCGGTCGATGCTAGGTTCTTAGCAAGCGAGAAGGGAGAACGCCATGAAGCCCTCGATCCTCTATCGCATCGCGTCGGTCTTGCTCGTGCTGTTCTGCATCGGACACACGGTTGGCTTTCGTCAGACCGAGGGAATGGTCGGAGCCGACACGGTGGTCGGGCTGATGCAGTCGGTTCGTTTTCCGGTTCAGGGCTTCCAGCGGACCTACTGGGACTTCTACGTGGGGTTTGGCCTGATCGTGACGCTCTTCCTCTTGTTCTCGGCCGTCTTGTGCTGGGGGCTTGCGACCGCAGGTCCCGACGTTCTATCGCGCTTGCGCGTCGCGACCTGGGGACTGGCAATCTGCTTCGTGGGCGTAACCATTCTGTCCTGGGGTTACTTCTTCACAGCGCCAGGCATCTTCGCGACCCTGATCACCATCTGCCTCGGGGCCGCAGCAGCTCTCGCCGGAACGGGCCGATCGGAGGGACGCGTCTGAGGCGCCGACCCGAGCCCGTCCCGGCGCATCAGTCCCAGACCGGCGCGGGACGGCCGTCCAGGATCCAGACGATGTAATCGGTGACCGGCATGGCCCCGCCGAGCTCGCGCAATCGCGTGGCGTTCTGCGCGCGGTGGTGCTAGCTGTGCATCACGACCTGTTGCATCGTCTCGAAGCGCCGCACCGGTCTCTGCGGATCCGCGAACCAGGGCACCCGGAGAGTTTCCTCGAGCTGTGCGGGAGCGACGCTCGCCAGATAGCCGGCGAGATCCCGATAATAATCTCGGACGTAGGTCCGCAGCGCTTCCATCGAGGCGAAATCAGTCAGAAGCGGCGGCTTCTTCGGCGAGCCTTTCCAGACGTCGAGGAAGGACCGCTGAACCGAATGAAGGTGATGGAGCCGCTTTCTCACGGCGTCGTCCTCCATCGCCCCCGGATGCCCGGCGAGCGACCGCCAGTGAACCGAGTCCGCCCATTCCTGATGCGCAAAGAGATCTCGCAGCTGCTCGTGCATCGCGGCGAGCATCATACGGCTTCGCCGGTCGACCGCTTCCCGCGACGTGGCTCGATCTCACGATCGCCGGCCGTTACCGAGGAACGGCGTGCAGGATCTCCTCCATATGACGGTCGGCTGCGGCGGCGGCCTCCTCCGGACTGCGGCCATTCTGACGCGCGCCCAGGTAAGGCGCGTACCAGTTCCACCAGTCGTGTTTGGGGTGCGTCTTCTCGTAGGGGTCGTGGTGCTCCGCCGTCTCGTGGAGGAGCTCCGCGAGAGTGTCGACGTCGATGGCTCGGCCGGGCGCCGATTTCCACTCGCGACCAGGGAGACGCGTCTTGAGCTCCTGAACCAGCCACCGGTTTCCGTCGGGATCCTCGAACGAGGCGAAGGAGTAGTAGGAACGCCCCTCAGGATCGCGCCCGGCGACGCGTGGATTCTTCACGGAATTGTTGAAGGGGCCGGCGGCGTAGTGGAATACCTCGCTGACGCCGACGCCGCGAGCGAGCAACTCGTTGCGGGCGGCGTCGATGTCGTCCACGGCGAGGACCAGACTGTCCGCCGAGCCGGGCTTGGCCGACGTGACTCCTTTTCCGAAGATGATCGAGGCTTCCGAGTTGTGTGGCGTCATCTGGATGCCTCGGAAGCCGTCGCCGACCACGAAGTCGCCGTCCATCCGCCAGCCGAGCTTCTCGTAGAACGCCTTCGCACGATCGACGTCGGAGACGCCGAGAATTACGACTTCGAGCTTCATGTCGACCGGTTCGGCGATTGCGGCTTTTCTGGTTTCCATAGACCCTCCTATTTCCAAAGCCAGCCTATCCCTCGATGATCTGATCAGGGTGCGTATCGGGTGAAGA
>Ga0075423_10001626_pt1 | contig 19995 bp, 18 predicted proteins | sample SoiMethybrSBSTD2_FD_80114 | JGI IMG/M metagenome (GOLD analysis project Ga0075423, IMG submission 80114) | Bulk soil microbial communities from a Populus tree surrounding site in Tennessee, USA - Soil MetaG P. TD hybrid SBSTD2 | ecosystem: Environmental > Terrestrial > Soil > Tree plantation...
CGGTTGCCCGTACGGCGGAGATGGTGACGGAGGCGCGGCGGGCGGAGGGCATGGCGGCGTTCCGGCACGACGAGGTCGGCACGCTGATGAACTCGTTCTCGCGGATGCTCGCCACCATCGAGGACCAGGCGGCCGAGATCAATCAGTTCGCCCAGCGGCTCGAGGGCGCCTACAAGGAGCTCGAGTTCACCAACGCGCGCCTCAAGGAGTTCTCGTTCAAGGACGACGTGACCGGGCTCTACAACCGGCGCTTCTTCTCGATTCGCCTCGAGGAGGAGGTCTCCCGGTTCCGGCGGTTCAATCATCCGGTGTCGATGGTGCTGCTCGACCTCGACGGCTTCAAGTCGGTCAACGACGAGCTCGGGCACGGAGCGGGGGACGACACCCTGCGCATCATGGCCGACATCCTGATGCGCTACTCGCGCGGGATCAATGTGATCTCCCGCTGGGGCGGCGACGAGTTCGCGGTGCTCCTCGTGGAGACGACCAAGGCGGGCGCCCGGCTCTACGCCGACCGGATCCGCCAGGTGCTCGCCGAGTATCCGTTCGCCCACGGCCGCCGCATCACCGCGAGCTTCGGCATCGCCGCGCTGCCCGAGGACGTGGCCCCCACCGCCGACACGGTGCTGCAGGCCGCCGACGAGGCCCTCTATGCCGCCAAGCGCGCGGGCAAGAACCGCGTGTGCGTCTACGAAGACATCACGGCGGTGGCGCGCGTCGAGCCGGAAGTGGAGCGCGTGTGAGCCAGGCTCCCCAGAGCCAGCCCGGCGTCCTGATCGTCGACGACGATCGCCACATCCGCGACATCCTCCGCGAGCTCTTCCTGTCCAGCGGCTACAGCGCCCAGGTGGCGGCGGACGGGCGCGAGGCTCTCGACCTCTTCGACGCCGACCGGCCGCCCCTCACCGTCACCGACGTACACATGCCGGTGATGGACGGGGTGGAGCTCCTGAAGAAAGCGCGCGCCATCGATCCCGACGCGGCCTTCCTCGTGCTCACCGGCGTCGCCAACGTCCAGACCGCGGTGGAGAGCCTCAAGTTCGGCGCCTACGACTTCATCATGAAGCCCGTTCACATGGACGAGCTGCTCATCGCCGCCGAGCGCGCCCTCGAGCACCGCGGGCTCCTCATCGAGCGGCGCGAGCACCAGGTCGTCCTCGAGCGCCGCGTCGAGGAGGCCACGCGCGAGCTGGCCGCGACGCTGCACGAGCTGGAGAGCACCTACCGCACCACGCTGGAAGCGCTGGGCTCCGCCATCGACACGCGCGACCTCGGCACCCACGCCCACTCGCGGCGGGTGCGCGGGTACTCGCTGGCCATCGCCCGCGCCTACGGGATGCCGGAGGTGGAGCTCCGCGACCTCGAGCACGGGGTGCTCCTGCACGACATCGGCAAGATCGGGATCCCCGACGCGATCCTCCTCAAGCCCGGGCCGCTCACCCCGGCCGAGTGGAAGATCATGCGGACGCACCCGGAGATCGGGCGCCAGCTCGTCGAGCAGATCCCGTTCCTGCGCGGGGCGGTGCCGATCGTGTACCACCATCACGAGCGCTGGGACGGCACCGGCTACCCGCTCGGCCTCAAGGGCGAGCAGATCCCGCTGGGCGCCCGCATCTTCGCCATCGCCGACGCTTTCGACGCCATGACCTTCGACCGCCCCTACTCGCGGGCCATCTCACTGGAGTCGGCGCGGCGCGAGGTCGAGCGGTCGGCAGGCTCGCACTTCGATCCGCGCGTCGTGAAGGTGTTCCTCGAGCTGCCCGTCGACGTGTTCGAGACGATCCGCCGCCAGTCGGTCGAATAGCCTCGCGTCCGAACTCCCGCCTACGATAGTATGCGCGCATGCCGCGCTATCTCTTCATCGTGACGAGGGAGGAGCCCGAGCTCTGGGCGCATCTCAAGCGCGAGTTCGTCAACGAAGAAGGGGTCGTGGTGATGCTCGACCGGCGCCGGACGGATCGCCGCCGCTCCGGCGCCACGTGGGGAGGGACGGAGCGGCGGCGGCTCGACCGGCGCGTGCATCCGTCCATCCAGCAGGAGCTGAAGGCGTTGAACTTCGCCCTCGTCCGCGCGGACTGACGCGCGGCACGCGCGGGCCCCGCCGGCCCGGGCGGTGAAGGAGTGAGCCGGTGCGGCCGATCGACCCCATCCTCGACACCGCGATTGCGCTGAACGCCACCGACGTGCACCTGCAGGCGGGCTTGCCGCCCGTCTATCGCGTGCAGCGAGGGCTCGTCCAGAAGGGCCGCGAGGTCCTCTCCCCGCGCGACGTCGAGGATCTCGTCACCTCGCTGATGACCGACCACCAGAAGCGTCTCTTCCGCGAGAAGCTCGACTACGACTTCTCGTGCAGCCTCCCGGGCCGCGCGCGCTTCCGCGTCAACGCCTTCCACCAGCGCGACACGGTGGCGGCGGCGCTGCGCCGCATCCCGTTCGAGATCCCCACCCTCGAGAGCCTGGGCCTCGGCGCGAGCGTCGTCGAGCTGGCCCGGCTCAAGCGCGGGCTCGTGCTCGTCACCGGCGCCGCCGGGCACGGAAAGTCCACGACGCTGGCGTCCCTCATCGACCGGATCAACGGGGAGCGGACCCTTCACATCGTGACGATCGAGGACCCCATCGAGTACCTCTTCCGCCACCGGCAGAGCGTGGTCGTGCAGCGGGAGCTCGGCACCGACGTGTCGAGCTTCGCGGCCGGATTGCGGGCGGCGCTCCGCGAAGACCCCGACGTCGTCTTCGTGGGCGAGATGCGTGACTTCGCCACCATCGAGGCGGCGCTGACCGCGGCCGAGACGGGCCACCTCGTCTTCTCGACCCTGCACACCAAGACGCCCGCGCTGGGCATCGACCGCATCGTGGACGTGTTCCCGCCCCATCAGCAGCAGCAGGTGCGGGTGCAGCTCGCCAACGTGCTCCATGCCATCGTGACCCAGCAGCTCCTCGTGCGGAAGGACGGCGACGGGCTCGTGGTGGCGGTCGAGCAGCTCAACGCCACCCCCGCCGCGCGCAACCTCATCCGCGAGGGCAAGACGTTCCAGATGCAGACGCTCATCCAGACCGGCGCCGCCGCGGGCATGTCGACGATGGAACAGTCGCTCAAGGCTCTCCACGATCGCGGGCTCATCTCCTACGAAGACGCGATGGACCATGCCTTCGATCCCCACGAGCTCGCCCGCCTCATGGGCCGGACCTAGTCCGCTGCGCCGGCTGCTGCCCCTCCTCGCCGGCGCCGTCGCCCTCCTCCCGTTCGTGCCCGCGCTCGATGCGGGCTTCGTGAGCTGGGACGACGTACCCATGCTCCTCGGCGAGACCGGCTACCGCGGCCTCGACGCGCGCGCCCTCGGCTGGATGCTGAGCGCCACCGTGATGGGCCACTGGAGCCCGCTCGCATGGCTCTCCTTCGCGATGGACCACGCGATGGGCGGGCTGGACCCACGCATCTTCCACGCGACGAGCCTGGCCCTGCACGGCGTCAACGCTGCGCTGGTCTGTGTGGTTGCGCGGCGGCTTCTCGCCCTCGCCGGGGGCGAGCGCGCGGCGGTGAGGCTCTCGGCGGCCGTGGACGTGACGGCGGCGGACGCGGGCGCGCTCGGCGCCGCCCTCCTCTTCGCGGTGCATCCCCTCCGCGCGGAGACGGTGGCGTGGATCTCCGACCGGCGCGACCTCCTCTGCGCGACGTTCGTGCTGCTCGCCGTGTGGGCCTATCTGCGGGGGATCGCGTGCGCGGGCCGTCTGCAGGGCGGCTGGCGGCTCGCCTCACTGGCCGCATTCGCCGCCGCGCTGGCCTCCAAGGGGCTCGCAGTGACGGTGCCCGCTCTGCTCCTGCTGCTCGACTGGTATCCGCTGCGCCGCGCCGCCGGCTGGCCCGCGCTCGTCCGCGAGAAGGCGCCCTACGCCGCACTGGCGCTCGGGGCGGCCGTGGCGACCGCGCTCGCCCTGCGCGCCTCCGCGACGGTGGCGGATTACGCGCAGTACGGGCCCACGTCGCGCCTGGTTCTCACGGGCTACGCGTTCTGGATCCATCCCGCGCGATTCGCCTGGCCGGCCGGGCTCTCGCCGCTCTACGAGCTGCCCGGCGAGGTGTGGTGGGCCGACCTGCGCTTCCTGGCGCCGACGCTGGCCGCCGTGGCCGTCAGCGCCGGACTCCTCGCGCTGCGGTACCGGTGGCCCGCGGGCATCGCCGCCTGGGCCGTCTCCCTGATCCTGCTGGCGCCGGTCGGGGGCGTCGTCCTGGCGGGCCGACACGTGGCCGCGGACCGCTACACCTATCTCTCGGGGCTCGGGCTGACGCTCCTCGCTGCGGGTGGCCTGGTATGGGTTCTGACCGGTCGGGCCGCGGCGACGCGCGCGACGGGGGCGGTGCTCGCGGTCTTGCTCCTGGCGACCCTGGGCACCCTGGCCTGGCGGCAGACGGGGTTCTGGCACGACTCGGAGCGGCTGTGGCGACGCGCGGTCGTGGTCGGGCCGGACTGCGCCGTCTGCCTCAACAATCTGGCTCGGGCTCTCATGCGTCCCGATCCGGGCCGGCCGGGCGGTCCGGACCCACGGGCCGAGGCCGAGGGCCTGCTGCGGCGCGCGATCGTGCTCCGGCGCGAGCAGCCCGGCCCGTACCAGAACCTCGGCGCCCTCCTCGTGATGGGGGGGCGCTGGAGGGAGGCGGAGACGGTGTTCGGCGAGCTGGTACGGCGCTGGCCGGCCAGCGCGGACGGCCCGGCGGGGCTGGCGGCCGCCCGGGAGGGGGTGGGGGACACCGCCGGGGCGGTGGCCCTGCTGCGCCAAGCCGTTACCCTCGAGCCGGGCTATGTCGCCGCGCGGGCCGAGCTGGCCCGGCTCGAGCGTGCGCTCGATGGTGGGCCGCCTGCCTCCGCCACGCGCTAGGCCGGAAACATCGCGCCGCCCCCTTGTGTTTGCCCCGTTTTACTGGTAAGCAAACGGCCAATCGGAAGCCCTCGCGGCCTTCTCCGACCCCCACCGGGCTAGCAAGGAGATCAATCCATGGCGCAAGTGAAGCAGATCACGGTGACCGCCGAATCGAAACCCGGCGTCCTCGCCAAGGTGTGCGCGGCCCTCGCCGGGGCGAACGTGAACATCCTCGCGGTGTGCGCCGCCGACGCGGGGGGCCGGGGCAAGCTCCGCCTCGTGGTCTCCGACCCGACGCGGGCCAAGCAGGCGCTCGCCGACGCGAAGATCCGCTGCGGCGAAGAGCCCGCCCTCGTCCTCACGCTGGACGACCGCCCGGGAAGCCTCGGGCGCGTGGCGGAGAAGCTCGCCGCGGCCAAGATCAACATCAAGTGCACCTACGCCAGCACCGGTGGCGCCGGGGGGAGCGCACAGGTGATCCTCGTCGTCCCGAACCCCGACAAGGCCGAGCGCGCGCTGGCCTGAGCATGCGTCTCAAGCGCGAGGACGTGGAGCGGATGATGGCGGAGCGGCCGGCCGGCACCGCTCTCGAGGAGGCGCTCGACGTGTACGAGGTCTTCGCCAGCGGGACCCTGGCCGACGAGGTGTACATCCTCGACAACGTCGGCGGCAAGCGCATCGCCATCGCGCCCAGCGCGCTGAAGGCGAAATACAGGAAGGAGTGACCCATGGCCATCATCGTCATCTCGCACGAGATCGGAGCGGGTGGACCGGAGATCGGGCAGGCCCTGGGTGAGCGGCTCAACTACCGATGCGTCGGTCAAGATCTCATCGTCGATGTCGCGCGCCGCTATGGACTGCTCGAGGAGAAGCTCTCGCATCTGGACGAGGCCAAGCCCTCGCTCTTCGAGCGCTTCGACGCCGAGACGCGGCGCTACATCACGGTGATCCAGACCGCGCTGTACGAGTTCGCCGAGCACGACAACGTGATCCTTCTCGGCCGCGGCGGCCAGTGGCTCCTCCGGGGCATTCCCCACGTGCTGCGTGTGCGCGTGATGGCGCCGTTCGACCTGCGTCAGAAGCGGCTGGCCAAGAAGATGGCGGGCCAGATGGGCGAGCAGACGAACATGCGGACGGTCACCGACATGGTGCGGCGCGACGACATGGAGAAGATCGGGCGCATGCGCTACCTCTACGAGGTGGACATCCGCGACCCCGCCCTCTACGACGTCGTGATCAATACCGAGAAGGTCTCGGTGGAGGCCGCCGTCGAGGTCATCGCGGTGCTCGTCCGCCGGCCGGAGATGGCGACGTCCGACGTGGGCACGCGCCTCGTCGCCGACCGCGCGCTCGCCTCACGGGTGCAGGTGGCGCTCGCCACGCATCCCGAGACGCGCAAGTATCGCACCACCGTGGAGGCCAAGGACGGGGTGGTCACCCTCGAGGGCACCGCCGCGCTCGAGGAGGCGGTGGAGGTGGCCCGCTCGGTCAGCGGGGTGCGCGAGGTGCGGACGCAGCAGGTGGAGATCCCGCCGATCCCGCCGTTCGTAGCGTAGCGCCCGCGCCTGCGGTCGCTAGTTGGATTTGAGGGGGCGGTCGGGACGGGTGCTGCGGTCCTCGGGGACCTCGGCGACCGTGGTGGACACGGTCACCTTCTGCTTCTTGCGCCAGACCTCGAGGGTCACCGTCTTGCCCACCCGGGTCTCGGCGACCAGGCGCTGCAGGTGGTGCGAGTCCTCGACGGCCATCTTGTCGTAGCTCAGCACCACGTCGCCCTGCTGCAGCCCGGCCTTCGCGGCGGGGCTGTCGGGAATTGTGGACGCGACGAGCGCACCCTCCGCGCCGGGTAGCCCGAGGCTCTGCACGAGCTCCTTGGAGAGGGGCTGCAGCGCCACGCCGAGCCAACCCCGCACGACCTTACCCTTCTCGACGAGCTGATCGACCACCCGCTTCACCATGTTGATGGGGATGGCGAAGCCGATACCCTGCCCGGCGGCGACGATGGCGGTGTTGACGCCCACCACCTCGCCCTTGAGGTTGATGAGGGGACCGCCGGAGTTGCCGGGATTGATGGACGCGTCGGTCTGGATGAAGTTCTCGTAGGTCGCCACGCCGACGTCGGAGCGTCCGGTGGCGCTGATCACGCCCACGGTGACGGTCTGATCGAGCCCGAACGGATTGCCGATCGCGATGGCCCACTCGCCCACGCGGAGCGCGTCGGAGTCACCCAGGGCCGCCACCCGGAGCTCGTGGTCCGCCTCGAAGCGCACCACCGCGAGATCGGTCTTGGGATCCACGCCCATCACCTTGCCGCGGTACTCGCGCTTGTCGGCGAGGCGCACGAGAATCTCGTCCGCGCCCTTGATGACGTGGAAGTTCGTGAGGATGAGTCCGCGCTTGTCGATGATCACGCCCGATCCCATGCTTGGCAGCCGGAACTCGGGCCGCTGGCCGGGACCGCCGGGTGCCTTGGGCGCGGGCGGCTCCGAGCCGAAGAACTGCTTGAAGAAGTCATGGAAGAACGGGTCGTCGGAGCCGGGGGGCGGGGGCGTGGGCCGGCGCGCGCGCGACAGGGTGCCGATGTTGACGACGGCGGGACGCAGCTGCTGAGCGACCCCCACGAACGCGGCCTGTAGCGAGTCGGCCTGGAGCGCGCCCGCGCTCGGCCGGGCCACCGCCGCGACGGTGGGCGCGGGCCCGATGCGATCGCGGACGAGGAAGCCCACGCCGGCGGACGCCAGCACGAGGACGAAGCCGACGAGAGCACCGAGGAGGGTACGGTTCATGACGTGTGCGCTGCGGGCGAGCGGATCATACTCACCCGTGATTCGGGGTGTCAAGCGAGGCCCCTCGCGCCGGCGCAGAAAATGCGACGGCGTGGCGCGACTTGTTTGCTAAGACAGGTGCAGGAGGGCGCTCGCATGCACACCGCGAACGCTGACCGCGACGCGAGATCGTAGCGGGCGTGAGCCCGCCGGCGCCGCGCGCGACGCGCGAAACGCGATCGCCCGCCGCGCGAGCCGCCACGCCATCGCCGTCGAGGCTGCCGGGGAGCGCTCCCGGCCGCCGCGACGGCGCTCTCGGCGGCCACAGTTTTTGAAGGGCCCCCCTGAATTTGTTGCGCGCCGGGCCCCCCGCCAGGGGCTGCTGTATTACAAGTGTCTGATATACATGCCTGAGTTGGCGGTGAAGTACCACCTCCTACGGGCATGTGTATTGCTTGATCCTAGGTCAGCAGTAGGTCGGTCGGCGCCTGTACGCCAACGGCCAGAACTCATAACCTGATAAATCGACTGGGAGGGTACGAAGATGTTCACGTCAATGCTCAAAGCGGTTCGCGGGAAGGAGCGCGAGCAGGGTTTCACCCTGGTCGAGCTCCTGATCGTGATCCTCATCGTCGGCATCCTTGCCGCGGTGGCGATTCCGCTTTATCTGGGCTACACGAAGGACGCCAAGATGGCCGAGGGCAAGGCACTGCTCGGGTCCGTGATGACGGCTCTGCAGGGCTGCGTCCAGGCCAAGGGCTCGGGGCAGAGCTGCCAGGTCAGCGAGATCGTCAATCGCGCGGGCCTCAGCGCCGGCGGCGCGACGGGTGATGGCCGCTGGACGGTGGTGACCTCGGGCAGCCTCGCCGTCTCCACCACATCGCCCCCGACCTTCAACGGCACGATCCAGGCGTCGGGCACGGGTTCGGACACCGCGGCCCTGTCGCTCTCGATGTTCCCCACGAACAGCGGTGTGTTCCTTCGCTGCAACAGCACGAGCAGCACGCCTCCGGCCAGCACCGGCGCCGGCGAGCCCTGCTAGCCTGATTCTCGAGCGTCTCGCGGGGGTGGCGGGATGATCCGTCACCCCCGTTCGCGTCTCACCGCCCTGCCGTCCGCGAGGCTCGACGGATGGCTCGTCGTCGTCCTCGTGATCATTGCCTTCCTGCCCGCCCTCTTCGGCGGCTTCCTCGGCTGGGACGACGATCAGAACTTCGTCGAGAATCCCGCCTATCGCGGGCTCGACGGCCCCCATCTCCGCTGGATGCTGACCACGTATCACATGGGCCACTGGAAGCCCATCACCTGGCTCACCCACGGCGTCGATCATGCCCTCTGGGGCATGCATCCGATGGGCTACAAGGTGGTCACCATCCTGCTCCACGCGCTGGCCGCGCTCGCGCTCCTCCACCTCGCGCGACGCCTGCTCGGGCTCGCCTTCGACCGCGCCCCGGACGGACTCATCCGCATGGGCGCGCTGGGCGCCGCGCTGCTCTGGGCGCTGCATCCCCTTCGCGTCGAGCCCGTCGTCTGGCTCAGCGCGCGCGGCGACGTCGTGGCCGGGCTGGGCGCCTTCGTGACCGTGCTCGCGTATCTCTGCGCGCACCGCCGCGCACCGGGTGCAGACGGGCCCGGCGCCGCGACGTTGTCGCCTCGGTGGTACGGCGCGTCGCTCATCCTCTTCGCGCTCGCGCTCATGGGCAAGTCGATCGTCGTCACGCTGCCCGTCGTGCTCCTCATCCTCGACGTCTATCCCCTCCGGCGCCTCGGGCCCGTCGCGGGGGGCTGGCTCGGTCCCGCCGCGCGCCGGGCGTATCTCGAGAAGGCGCCATTCTTCGCGCTCGCCGGCGCGGCGAGCGTGCTCGCGGTGTGCGCCCGGATCGAGTTCGGCAGCCTGGTGGACGTCGGGGACATCGGCTGGCCCACGCGCGTGGCCGCCGCGCTCTACGCGCTCGCGTTTCACCTCGCGAAGAGCCTCCTGCCGGTCGACCTGTCGCCGCTCTACGATTTCCGCGCCACCCTCGCCCGCGGCCCGTGGCCCTTCGTCGCGGCCGGCGCGCTCGTCCTGGCTATGACCGTCGTGGCCCTCGTGCGCGCGCGGCGCTGGCCGGCCCTGGCCGCGACGTGGGCCGCGTACGTGGTCGTTCTCCTCCCCGTGTCCGGCCTCGTCCAGAACGGCCCGCAGATCGCCGCCGATCGCTACACCTACCTCGCGGGCGCGCCCTGGGCGCTCCTCGCGGGCGCTGGGCTCGCGTGGTGCGCGGCCGAAGTCGCCGGGGCCGCCTCGCGACGACCATTCGCCCGCTGCGTGCTGGCGCTGGCTGCCGCGGCCTGCGTGGCGCTGGTGAGCCTGAGCGCGTGGCAGACGCTCATCTGGCAGGACACGCTCACGCTGTGGTCCCGCGTGATCGCGCTCGAGCCGCGAAGCGCGCTCGCCCACACCGGGCTTGGTACCGCGCTCCTGGACGAGGGCCGGCGAGCGGACGCGGTCGCCCATTACCGCCGCGCGCTGGCCCTGTTTCCGCAGCTCCCCGAGGCCGAGATGGGGCTGGCCCTGATCCTGGGGCGCGAGCGGCAGACTGACGAGGCGGTGCGCCACGCGCGGCTGGCCATCGCACGCCAGCCGAAGCGCGCGGGCTTTCGGGTGGTCCTCGCCGAGATCCTGTGGCAGGGCGGCCGGCGCGACGAGGCGCTGGCCGCGATCGACGAGGGCGAGCGCCTGGCGCCGGGCGTGCCCTACTATGCCTACCTGCGCGCCACCCGGCTCGGAGACATGGGGCGCGCGGCCGACGCCGTGGCCGCGCTGGAGGCCGGCCATCGACTGCAGCGCGCCGCCGGGCTCCCCGAGGCCGAGAGCGACCGCTACACCGCGCTCGTCTACGCCTCGATCGACCCGCCCACCGCGGTGGCGGCGTGGCAGCGCTACCTGCTGGCGATGAGCCGGATCCCACGCCCCACGCCGCGTGAGCTGGCGCAGCTTGCGACGGCGCTGGCCGCGCTCGAGGAGCTGACCCGGGCCCCGAGCGCCGCCGCTATTTCCCCTCCGCGCTAGGACAGCCCGCGGCGGCGTCCGCGGATACCTCGATGCGCTCGCCGATCCGCCGCACGCCCGCGCACGCCTCCGCCTGACCGGGCTCCGCCTGCAGGGCCGCACGATAGTAGGCGAGCGCCCCCAGGTCGTTGTCTTCGTCCTCGAGCAGGCGGGCGATCAGGACGTAGAAGCCGGGCTTATTGTGGAAGCGGGCCGCCGCCTCCTCGTACTGGCCGATCGCCTCTGGCACCATGCCGGCCTCGGCGTACGCGTTGCCGAGATAGGCGTGCGCGTTGCGGCTCTCCGGATCGACGGCGAGGGCATGGCGCCAGAGCGCCACCGAGTCGTGCCAGATCGCCGCCTGCTGCCAGGCGAGCACCACGTAGCCGACCAGCACGGCGGCCACCGCTGTCCGCAGCGCCGTCGCCAGCATGCGCGCGCGCGGCGCCGAGTCCGGGTGCCACGCCACCGCCGCGCCGACCCAGAGCGCCCACGGCAAGCCGGCCAGATAAGAGTAGCGATCGGCCACGGACTGAGGACCGTTGTGGAAGACACCCGACACCGGGAGCAGCGTCACCGCGTACACTGCCCACGACGCGGAGAAGGCGGGCAGGCGTCGCACGAGGACGAGGGCCAGCGCGATGCCGCCGAGCGCCAGGGCGAAGTCATAGTAGGTCACGAGCATCGGGAACGTGTAGAGCGGGCTGAGAGCGAGTGGAAGCGCGGTCTTTCCGAGATAGAACGCGAGGCTGTAGAGGAGCAGCACCACCCGGAGTAGCGGGCTCATGCCGGAGAGCGAGCGCATGTTGCCCAGCGGGACGAGGGCGAGGAAGGCGAGCGCGGCGGCGGCGAGGCCCAGGGCGAAGAAGGGCAGCTTCTCGGCCCACACCGCCCAGCGCGTCCAGCCCCTGGCTCCGCCGAGGCGCCGCAGCGGGTAGATGTCCAGCACGAGCAGCGTCAGCGGGAGCGTGGCGGTGATGGACTTGGAGAGGAGCGCGCCCACGAAGAGCGCGACCGACGTCCAGTACAGGCCCACGCGCCGAGAGTCGCCGCTGACGGCCTTCACGTAGGCGAGGGCGGCGCCCACGTAGAAGAGGCCCGAGAGCACGTCCCGCCGCTCGGTGACCCAGGCCACCGACTCCGCGCGCAGGGGATGCGCGGCGAAGAACACGGCCGCCGCCGCGGCGCCGAGTCGCAGGGAGAGGCCACCGGTGGTCGCGGCGCCCAGCGCGAGGCGCAGCAGGCGCACGGCGAGGAAGTAGAAGACCAGGGCCGTGCCCGCATGCAGCAGCACGTTGCTGAGGTGATAGCCCCACGGGGACATCTCCCACACCGCATAGTCCCAGCCCAGCGTGAGCCAGGTCAGCGGCATGTAGTGGCCCATGTGAAAGGAGGTGAACATCCACACGAGCTGGCGCGGGCCCAGCCCGCGGTAGTGGGGGTTCTCGAGGAACATCGCGGGATCGTCCCAGTTGACCCATTCGGGCGAGAGCGCAGGCGTGAACACGCCGATGGTGAGCGCGACGACCAGCACGGCGATCACGGCGCTCGCCCACTGCCGGGCATCCCAGGACGGCGGCACTACGTACCCTCCGGGCGGCAGCCGTCGAGCTCGTGGGGCCGCGCGCCGACCGCCACCGCGGCGCGCCGGGCATTGGCGCAGGCTCCGGTTTCGCCGGGCTGCAGGCGCAGCGCGTGGACGAAGGCGTCAAGGGCATCCGCGTAGCGGCCCCGCGAGGCGTAGGCGACCCCGAGGTTGTTCCACGCCGCGCCGAACCCCGGCTCGAGTCGCACGGCGAGACGGTAGTGCTCCTCGGCCTCGGCGTGCGCGCGGTACTCCTGGAGCACGAGGGCGAGCGCGAAGGCGAGGCGGGCGCGTGCGGCCGGGCTCGCCTCGGGCACACCCGCGACGGCGGCGCGCAGCTCCCACACCTGATAGCGCGGCCAGGCCGCCGCCCGCTCGAGCGCAGCGCTCCAGGCTCGCGCCGCCTCCTCCGGTGCCCCGCGCGCCCAGAGGAGATTCCCCAGCCGGATCCACGCCACGGGATGCCCGGGATCGAGCGCCAGGGCCTCGCGGAGCCGTCGCTCCGCCTCGGCGGGCCGCCCCGCCTGCGCGTCCACGAGGGCGAGGTGCAGGGTGAACTGCGCGCGCAGAGCCGGCAGGCTCGCTGGCACGCGCGCCAGGCACGCCTCGAAGTGCGCGCGCGCCTCGTCGAATCGCCCCCCTTCGGCGAGGGCCCAGCCGAGGTAGAAGAGCGGCACGTCGCTGTCCGGATCGGCCCACGCGGCGTGGCGCCAGAGTGTGACCGAGTCCCGCCAGATCGCGATCTGGCGCTGGGTGAGGAGCGTGAGCCCGCAGACGAGGACCAGGGCCGCGGCGAGCGCCGCGCGCGCGATCGGGGTCGAGAGCCGCTGGGCCTGCCAGGCCCGCCACGCCCACACGGCGAAGGCGCCCAGGAGAATGGACCAGCCGACGCTCGGCAGGTAGGAATAGCGGTCCGCCGTGATCTGCGGGCCATTGGGGAAGATGCCGGAGGCGGGGAGCAGCAGCGCGATGTACGCCACCCACACCGTCAGCCCGGCCGGCCAGCGCCGGCGGAGCGCGACCAGCACCGCGGTGAGCGCGAGGCCGGTGACGGCCGGGAGGAGATAGCGGAGGGCGAGGGCATCGACCGGGCGATAGAGGGAGTAGAGCGGCGAGAGCGGCCAGGGCCAGAGCGTCTTGCCGAGGTAGAAGAGGACACTGTACGCGGCGAGCGCGAGGCGCGGGGCGATGCCCTCGTGGCTCACGGGAGCGAGAATCCCCCACCGGAAGCCGATGACCAGCATGATCCCGGCGGCGAGGGCAGCCACGGCGAGGAACGGAAACTTCTCGACGAGCGCCACGCGGAGCACGCGTCCCCACACCGTCCCCTCGCGTGGCGCGATCGCGATGCGGCGCAGCGGGTACACGTCCAGGGCCACGAGCACCAGCGGCAGCCCCACCACGATCGACTTCGCGAAGACGGCCAGCGTGAAGCAGGCCACGGCGGTCCAGTAGAGGCCCCGCCGGACGGCCCCTCCTCGCTCCGCGTCTTCGACGGCCTGCACGTAGGCGAGCGTGGCGGCGAGGGCCAGGGCGCCGCTCACCACGTCGCGGCGCTCGGTGATCCAGGCGACCGACTCGACGCGCAGCGGGTGCAGCCCCCAGACGAGCGCCGCGAGGGCGGCGCCGAGCGGTATCGCGCGGGGAGGCGGGCCGCCTGCGTCGAAGCCGGCCGTGAGCAGGCGCACCGCGAGCCGGTAGACCAGCACGGTGCTCACGGCGTGGAAGAGCACGGCGGTGAGGTGATAGCCCGCCGGGTTCATGCCCCAGATGAGATAGTCCAGCGCGAAGGTGAGCCAGGTGACCGGGATGTAGTGACCCATGTGCACCGCGGTGAAGATCCAGGTGAGGTGGGCCGGACCGAGGCCGCGGTAGTGCGGATTGCCGACGAGATTCTCCCCGTCGTCCCAGCTCAGGAAGGCGCCACCGACGGCGGGTAGAAAGGCGGCGAGCACGAGCACGAAGATCAGCGCGGGAAGACGTCGCTGGGGCGCGCGCACGACGTCTCCATATTAACTTTGTTGACCACTTGCGGCGACGGGCGATAAGATCGACGAGGGTCATCCATGAGCGCGGGCAAGGTCCTCGTGGTGGACGACGAGCCGGAAGTGCGGCTCGTGCTCACTGAATTCCTCGAGAGCCGCGGCTTCCAGGTCACCGCCGCCGAGAGCGGCGCCCGCGCATTGGCCGTCGTCGACTCCGTCGACCCGCACGTGGTCCTCCTCGACGTCACCATGCCGGAGATGGACGGCATCGAGACGCTCAAGCGGCTCGCCGCCCTCAAGCCCGGATTGCCCATCATCATGGTGACGGCCAACGCCGACGTGGACATCACGTCCCGGCTGCTCGCCATGGGCGCGGCGGACTACATTCCCAAGCCGTTCGATCTCGACTACCTCGGTCAGGCCGTCAGCATCCAGGTGTCGGCCGCGCTCGAGCCCTGAAGTCTCGCCGCGTCGCCGCCGCGGTCGCGCTGCTCGTGCTCGCGGGCTGCGCATCCACCCCCGGTCAGGTGCCGGTGCAGCGCGCGACGGTGGGGCCCAGCGCGATGGAGGTCTACAACGCCCGCTTCGTGCGCGGGTACGCGCGCCTGCCCACCTTTGACGAGACGTCGAAGTTCCGGGACGACCTCGACCGGCGGGTCGGCGAGTACCTGACGATGAATCCTCAGCTCGCGACGTCGCCGCGCGCCAGCCAGTTCCGCTTCGAGCGCCGGGTGGACGTGGGCATGACCAGGCCCGAGGTCACGCTGTTGCTGGGCCAGCCGGACACGACGAGCGTGGATCCCGTCCTCATGGGGGCCACCGCGCAGGTGTTCTGGAAGGACATCAGCAAGCGGGCGACGGAGATGTGGCGGTACCCGTCCGGCTGGGCCGTCTACTTCGGCGGCGAGCGCGTGGTGGACCTGACCGTCGCGGGGAAGCCGCCGCTGGAGTAGTCCCCGGCGCCCATGCCGCGCCCCGCCCCGCCGAGCATTCTTGGTGGCGGCGCGGGGTGCGCGCTAGAGTGTTGGCGTGAAAATCGGGACGCTGATCCGCACGGTGGTGTTCCTCGCGGTGTTCGGATGGGCCGCCTATACCGCATTCATGGTCGCCTACGACTACTTCACAACCTCGGGCATGGTGGGCCAGCTCGTCGTGGATGCCGTGACCAAGCGCAAGGCCATGGTCGCCGCGGGCGGCAGCCCCGCGGTCACCCAGGAGATCGCCAACGACGTGCGTGGCCTGATCCTGAAGGAGTCGCGCCGGCAGCAGATCCCTCTCGATGAGCGCACCCTCCAGGTCACGCCCGGCTCGTACGCGGTGCAGGTCTCGATGAGCTGGAAGCACCCGATCGCGCTGTACGGCGACACCAATCTCTTCGACCTCACCCTCTGGATGGACCGCACGTTCGATACCGGCTTCTGATCGCTCCGCCCCCTGCGCAACAATTTCTGCGCGGAAAGAAAATCGACGCCGCCCGTCCCGGTCATCCTTCGGATTCTCCGACCCGAAGCGGCGCTCGCCTCGCGCCGGCGACGCTCACCCTTCAGATCTTGGAGCCCTGCATGTGATTCATGGTCAATAAATCCAGGTAGTTAGGGCCCACTCAGCGCAAATCAGGTCGTCTCCGTTGACAGGCCGCTCACGGCGCCGCCTCCCAACAATGCAACCCGTGGATTTCAATGCGATTTTCCCCCTGGCATGCACCGTGCTGTTCCCAGATGTCAGGAGGGCCAATGACCATGGCCAGATCGATCAAGCGATCAATCGGCGGGGTAGTCGCCCTCGCGCTGGCCGTGATGATCACGGCGAGCCCGGCGGCAGCGATCACCGTTTTGACCTTCGAAGGTCTCCAGAACCTCGAATCGATCGACGGCTTCTACAACGGCGCCAACGGCGGCTTCGGGAGCGGCCCGGGACCCGGCCTCGGGATCACGTTCTCCGCCAACGCCCTGGCCATCATCGACAGTGACGCCGGCGGCAGCGGCAACATCGGCGGCGAGCCGTCGCCCAGCACGGTGCTGTTCTTCCTGAGCGGGACAGCCGCGACCATGAACGTTCCGGCCGGCTTCGACACGGGCTTCTCGTTCTACTACTCCTCGGTCAACGTGTCCGGTCTCATCAATGTGTGGGACGGCCTCGATGGCACTGGCAATCTCCTGGCCTCGCTCGTGCTGCCGGTGACGCCGCTCGGTGGGGCGCCGGATCCGACGGGCGCCTATAGCCCCTTCCTCGCGATGGGCGTCGCCTTCAACGGCATCGCCCACTCGGTGGACTTCGGCGGCACCGTCGATCAGATTGCCTTCGATGACATCACGCTGGGCTCGATCACGCCGGGCTCCGCCCTGGCGGTGGCCGACACCGAGCGTGCGGTTCCGGAGCCCGGCAGCCTCCTCCTCGTGGTGGCGGGCATGCTGGGCGCGGGCGCCCTTCGCCGCTGGGCGCGGCGCGGGTAGCCGCGCCCGCGAAGTACCGGAAAGCAAAGAGCTCGCGGGCGCCGACTTCCCCCTCGGCGTCCGCGATGCTTTGGGCGCTCCCTTTGCTAGACTTTCCTGGGAGGCTCCTGACGACACATGGGTGCGTTCAGCGGCCGGCTGCGCCGCATCGTCCGCGATGGTCGGGGCATCTCCGTCGTCGAGGTGCTCATCGCCGCGCTGCTTCTGGGCATCGCGGCGGCGGGCGTCACCCTCATGTTCGGCAGCGGCCAGGCCTTCATCGTCGGCGAGGGTGACAATCGGGTGGCGCTGGCGCTCGCGCGTCAGGCCATCGAGCAGGTGCGAGCCTCCGGGTTCGGCCCCACGAGCGGGAGCGACCCGCGCGAGGAGCTGACGTTCAACTCGACGGCCTATGGCACGACCTACCCCGGATACCAGCGCACGATCACGATCGCCTCGGTGTGCGCGAACAACTTCCTTCCCGCCTGCACCCCGCCCACGCCGATCGAGGCCAAGCTGATCACGGTGACCGTGCGCGCGACCCAGGGCGTGAAGGGCGCGGACATGACCAGCCTGCCGGTCGTGCTGCGCTCGGTGATGGTGCTCAAGTGAGCGCGCGCCTCGCCGCGCTTGCCCGAGACCGTCGCGGCGTCACCCTCGTCGAGCTCCTCGTGGCCACCGTGATCTTCGCCATCGTGGCGGTGGCCATCGGCTCGTTCTACGTCTCGACCCAGCGGGCGTTCGACTACGGCAGCGCGCAGGCCTTCGCCCAGCGGCAGGGAACCCTGCTCCAGGAAGAGATCCAGCGGCGGCTGCAGCGCGCGGTGGACTTCTCGGTCACGCCCTGCGGGTCCGGCACCGCGACCGCGTTCGTGAGGTACAACCTCCCCGATGGCACGGTCTGGTGCCTGCACCAGGACCAGAAGACGGGCGACGCCTATCCTCAGCTCTACGTTTGCTCGCTGAACGCCGGGGTCGTGCTCGTCACTGGAGGCATTGCCTGCGACACAGGCTCCGCGGTGAGCCTGACCGCCCAGGCGCAGAACCTCAACGACATGTCACGCCGGCTGAGCACCCAGCTCCGCGTCGCCAACACCACGTTCCTCGCCGTGTCGACGATGAACGGCTCGGCGATGGCGGGGCGCGCGCTCGACGTGCGGTTCGACCTCTACGACGGCGCCATGCTGAGCCTGTACCCCGCGAGCTACACGGGCATGCGCTTCGGCTTCACCACCGCGCTGAGGAATTGATGGCGGCGGCTCGCCGGCGTCCGCTCCGCATGGCCGTCCGCGAGCAGCGCGGTAGCGTGCTCCTCATGAGCATCGTCCTCGTGTTCGTGATGACGCTGCTGGGCCTCGCGCTGTTCGATCTCGGCGCCATCGAGAACCGACTCTCGCTGGCGAGCCAGGCGGACCTGCGCGCCTTCGAGGTGGCGCAGGCCGGCATCGAGCGCGCCCTGCGCGAGCTGCAGGACGGCTTCGTGGCGGACACCGCGGGCAGCGAGAGCTGGGCGGACAACGACGGCCTGCGGGCCCCGATCTGCTCGCCGTCCTGCGCGACGGGCGTCTATCGCCCGATGACGCTGGCCAACACGAGCTTCCCGGGCGGCGGCTCGTACGCGGTCGAGATCATGCTCGTGACGGTGGCCGAGGCGAACGCAACCTCGCCGTACCCGATCGGGCTCAGCTGCTTCATGAACGCCGCCAACGTCTGCACCAACCTGGTCTTCGTGCGCAGCACGGGCACGGTGACCGACAGCACGTCGGGGGGCGCCACGTCGCCGGCGCCCGCGGGGTACACCGCGCGGAAGACCCTGCAGGTGCTGGCGCGCGCGTACGCGCCCTCGGTGCTCGCCGGCGGCCTCGTGGCGGGAACGCCGGCATCGCTTCAGCCCGTGAACGGCAACGTGCTGATCGCGGGCTCGGCGCTCACGTTCGGCACCTCGTCGCTGGCCGCCTTCGACTTGAACGGGACCAATGCCGTGGGGTTTCACAACAGCTTGGGGAACCTGGGCCCCACCGCGTCGCTGCCCGACGCCGAGATCCTGCGGCGCCTGCCGGCCCAGCAGGCGGTGTGCGCGCCGACGGCGACTCCCTGCGCCACGCCAAACGTCTACTCCCTGGGGGCCGAGGTCCAGGTCGCGCGGCCGACTGCGGTGACCGCGGTGAACCTGGCCGGCGGCGCCGTGGCGGGTGGCGTCGTCGGCGTGTCGCACGCCACCGGGGGCAGCACGCCGGGCTCGCTCGCTGGCAAGGGCCCGCTCGACGCGATCTTCGTCGCCGACGGCTGCCAGACGAGCGGGTGCACGGACAGCTTCAAGATCGTCTCGCCCTCGCAGCTCCCCACGGTGGACCTCGGCGCGATCGGCCGGCCGTATCCCGAGAATCCGATCTCGCCCTTCCCGCTCCTCACCGGCGCCTATCCCGTGACCATCGGCGGATCCACGTACGCCAACATGCAGACGTACTTCTCGACGCGCGCCGCCGATCTCACGGCCAGCCTGGACGGGACCGGTCAGCCGGGGGACACGGGCAGCCTCAACGGGCTCTTCGCCAGCACCGGCAGCTGGAACACCACCAATCCTCCGGCCGCCGGCAACTTCTTCAACAAGGCCGGGCAGGCACGGCGCGGGCGGATCTGCTGGAACCGCACGACCGGGGTGCTCACGTTCGGCATCACGGGGGCCGGCACCACCAACAATCCGTGCAACACGCCGGCGTCTCCGTCCGACCCGGTCCTCGTCTACAACACGAGCGCGAGCGGCTGGCGGATCACCCGCAGCGCCTTTGCCTCCCGGTCGAGCGCGCAGTGCGCCGGCACGACCCAGATCTGCTTCAACGGGGCCGCGGTGATCTACAACACGGGCCCCGTGAGCATCGAAGAAGCCGTCACGAGCACCTGCCTGTCCGCGTCGAATCCGGCCTGTAGCGGAGAGAAGTTCCCGAGCACCGATCTGCTCGCGCTCCTGACCCCCGGCAATGTCGACATCGCGCGGGCCACGACCTCGGTCACCCGCGTCATGGGCTTCTTCTACGCCGGCGGCGATCTGAACGCCCGCACCGCGCCGGGCGGCACCACGACGCGTCTCGTGGGCGGGCTCGCGGCCGGGCGATTCTGCTTCGGCGGGGGTGCGGCATCGGGCACGTGCATCAACGGCACCACGAACTTTCCCGAGTTCTACCAGGCCCCGCTCGCCGGCTCGTCGGTGAACACCTCCCCGGCCGGGGACACCCGAGGGCTCCCCGAAGAGCTGCTGGCGCTGGCCCCCTCCCAGAACGGCCAGGCACCCAAGCACTGGCGGGTCGCGAGCGCCCCGCGGCCCTCGCTGACGTGCCGGCCC
>Ga0075423_10001627_pt1 | contig 19995 bp, 20 predicted proteins | sample SoiMethybrSBSTD2_FD_80114 | JGI IMG/M metagenome (GOLD analysis project Ga0075423, IMG submission 80114) | Bulk soil microbial communities from a Populus tree surrounding site in Tennessee, USA - Soil MetaG P. TD hybrid SBSTD2 | ecosystem: Environmental > Terrestrial > Soil > Tree plantation...
CAGCTCGCGGCGGGTGCGCTGTCGAACACGGTCGGCGCCTGGGCGCGGTCCGCATCAGGTGTGCATGGCGCGCCGACAATGCCTGCACAGACGACGATCAATACGGTGGTCGGTGGTGATTGCGATCGACGCGGCATTGTCGTGCATCGCTTCAAGGAACCGGTTGGGCCGAGGTGAGTTGCGCGGCCGCCAGCGCTACGAGGATCGATCCCGAAGCGAGGAGAGAGAGTGATCATCCAGGACTCTGCTGCTTTGCGTTAGGGTGATCCACCTCCCGAGAAACGAACAGCACAGCCGCGAGCACGATGACCACGGCTGCCTTCTGTGCAACGACCTGAACGACGAGGCCATCAACGGTCGCGAGGCTCGGACCCCAGTCGAGAAGCGCGGCGTACGCCGCGAGAAGGATCGTCACAATGGACCACACGATCGGGACGCGCGGCGGCAGACGGCCGTCCGCATCGACCCGCTGAGCCAGAGGTCAGGCAGACCAACGACGTGGTCTGAGTGTAGATGTGTAAGGAATACTTGTTTGATGACAGACTGGAACTGTCAGTTCCCAGACACGTTGCGCAGCACGCCTACGTGCGCCGGCGCCGCCGGTCTGCCACGACGAGCACGACTCCAACCACGACGGCGGCCACCCCCGCGACCGGTGGAATGAATCCTCGTCGCTCAGTGGCGACCTGTATCGGACCGATCTGCGCCGACTCGCGCTCCTTGATGTAGCTGACCCCGCCGAGGGCCAGCACAACGGCCCCGCACACGATGAGGGCCCAGCCGACAATGCCAAGTGGTCGCACGGTACCTCCTATGGATCGGACGCCAGGCGCGCGCCGGGATCACTCCGGGGCCGCCAGCGTACACTGCTATTCCGGGACGTGGATCCGTTCCTTGATGTGCTTCAGGTTCGCCACGATCGTAAACGTCATGATGACGAGCAAGGACCACGAGCTCCACTTGCCGACGTGTACTCTCGCCCACGCACCCACCTGGTTCGGATACGCCCAGATGCCGAAAAACGTGCTCACGTTCTCGGCAAGCCAGATGAAGAATCCGATCAGCACGAACGAGACCACGAGCGGCATCGTGCGGTCCCGATCGAGCGGCCGGAAGATTACCGTCGTCCGTGCGTACATCCCCAACGCACACGCAGCCAGATACCAGCGACAATCACCGATGAAGTGATGCGTGAAGAAGTTCGCATAGATTCCCGCCGCGATCAGCGCCGCCAACCAGTACGGCGGATGGTGCCTAACGCGGATATCGAACAGCCGCCACGCCTGGATGATGTAGCTCCCGACCGCCGCGTACATGAACCCGGAGAAGAGCGGCACGCCCAACACCTTCGCGTAGGCGAAGTCCGGGTAGCTCCACGAGCGGATGCCGCTCGACGTTTTGAAGACCTCGAGGCAGAACCCGATCAGGTGGAACAGCGTGATCGCCTTGAGCTCGTCCCACGTCTCGAGCTTCGCCCAGAGCATCCCGGCCTGAATAACGAGGGCGATGAGGAGTAGCAGGTCGTATCGTGGAATGCCGAACAACCCGCTTCGCGGAACGGCGAACACCGCCGCGAAGAACAGGCCTGCGAACAGGCATGCCCGGACCTCCTTGATCCCGAACCACGCGAATTCCGCCGCCGCTCGGCGAAGTCCGGAGAGGCCGGGAGACGCGCGCAGATCGAGCAGATATGCGTCGAGCTCGCGCATTGGCATGGGAGGCCTTCCTGAGAGCGGGGCGCGTCGAGGGTCGCCGCGTTCATTGTTGACGGACTGGCTGTGTCGGAGGTCACCTACACCGCTCACTCAGGACGAACGGAGTCGCGAGGGACTCCATCCCGCTACACGCCGGAACGCCCGGCACATGTGACTGTGATCGGCGAACCCGCACTCGTGGGCAATTCGCGACAAGGAGGCTCTGGTTCCGAGCACGAGGGTGGCGGCGCGCCTAACGAGTTGAATCGTTCGATACTCCCGGAGCGACACGCCGTACGTCTGGCGAAACTGGCGCGCCAGGTGAATGGGATGAACGTTCAGGGACTGCGCCAACGCCGATACGGTGACACACTGCTCCGGGTCGTCCAGCAAACGACGCGCACGCACGGCTGCCGTTCGGTCTGCGTGCGCTCCTGGACTGATCGCGGCGAGCAGCTCCGGCAGCGCATCCTCATCGTGGGCAACGAGTCGCAGTCCGGCACGAAACGCCGCCGGTATGTCGGACCGGGTCCATTCTCTGAGGGGTTCGAGGAACCGATCATGATCCGGAATCACGGCGAGGATCACGGCGCCGTCGGACCCGAAGCGATTGGTGTGAAGCATCCCATACGGCCGTGTCGCGATCGATCCCGCCTGCGCGACCAGCGTTCCACGCGGGGATTCCTCCAGAAACGTCCCCTGAAGCACGATGGTGAGTCCTTCCTCGCCATGAGCGTGCGTCTCGAGCTCCTGAAACGGGGCATACCGCACGACGGTGACGGTGTTACCCGTGACGCGCGTCTCGACGAGCACCTCGGACGGGCTCATGGCCCGGCGAATACGGGATGAAGGCCTCACGAGTCATATACTCTCGCGCAATGTCGGGTTCGTTCAAGTCCCGGATGTTTGATTCGTTCAAGCCTGCGGGCGCGCATGCGATCATACTCGCGCATGCTCCGTTATTGGCACGTTCTGGCACTCATCCTCCCCGCTGCCGCCGCGGCGCAGCAGCCCGGCTCGGCCGGCGAGAAGCGGCCGAAGCTCGAGGTGCTGCAGTCGCTTCCGGAGGCGCAGCTCTTTCCGCTGATGAATCTCGTTGCCACGTCCCTCGGCGTGCGGTGCGATTACTGTCACGTTCAGGCGAACCCGGATCTCTCGCGGACTCCGTCGAACGTCGGCGGTTGGGTGTGGGATCGTGATGACAAACTGACGAAGCGCCGGGCGCGCGAGATGATGAAGATGGTCGTCGAGCTGAACGCTTCGCGCTTTCGCGGAGAGGCTGAGGTCACGTGCTATACGTGTCATCGCGGCGCCACGCACCCCGCACGCCTCCCAACGCTCCCGCCGCCCCCGGCGCCGGAAGGCGCACGAACGCCGTCCCCGACGCCGCTGCCTTCCGCGGATCGCGTGTGGGCCGCGTACGTCGCTGCCGTCGGCGCAGACACCGGAGCCGCGCCCGGCACCGGCATGAGCATTCGGGGATGGGACGATCGCCCGGAAGGCCGTTACGGGAAGTTCGAAATCACAGTGGCCGGGTCCGATCGCTATCGCATCACACTCACGGGGCCGGAGCTCACGTTGAACCAGGGGTTGTACGGCGAGGTTGCCTGGGGCGTGGCGAATAACGCTGTCCAATCATTCTCATCGCCCGCTGCCGTCGCGCGAATGCGGCGAATCGCGATGCGGTATCGTCCCGTCAAAGAGCAGCCGCCCAACCTTCGAATTGTGGGTATCGAACGCGTCGACGACCACGACGACTACGTCCTGCAGGGAAAATTCGACTCGGTCACCACGCAGCGATCGTATTTCGACGTTGTCACCGGCCTCCTCCGACGGGAGATCACCACGTCGGAGACGCTCCTCATTCCGCTCGAGGAGCAAGTCGACTACGACGACTATCGCGACGTGGGCGGCGTGCAAATGCCATTTCGAGTACGGATCTCGGACGGCGCTCCGTACTCGACAACGACGCGCACGATTCTGGAAATCCGCCGCAACGTCCCGGTTGCCGACACTCTATTCCGGCCGCCGACGCCTCGCTAGCGCCGCCCGCGTGTTCATCGGAAGATGCGGTCGGCGAAGCCAAGCCACATATGTCGCGCGTCCAGCCGCCATTCACCGCGCCCGTCACCCAGGACCGCTATCATCCCGATGGGACCCAACGGCTGCGGAGAAGTGACGTTCACGGAGCGCACAACCACGGCAACCGTGTCCGGAAGTATCGCCACGCTACCGATCACCACCCGGTCGCGCGTGTGTCCCGTCGCGCCCGCACCGCGTCCCACGAGGTAAAACTCGTGACGCGCTCGAGCCCACCGCACCATGAATTCCGTCGTCCCTAACGCTTCGGCCTCCTCCAGCGTGGACACCCCGGCGAGCTCATGGAAGGTGATCGGCCGATCGGGCATCGTCGCCAACAATTCGTCGAGCTGCTCGAGAAAGGGATCCGCCGGCTGCAAACTCGAAAGAGGTGGGAGCGCAGATCGCCCCGCCTTCTCATCCAGATACTCACGGCGGAGGTTCTCGATGGAGTCGGCGTCGGTCAGCGCGATCGCGACCTCCCACTCCTGCGCCTCAAAGGCTCCGAGCGCCGCCGCCACCACGGCCTCGGCGGCTTGCACGCGATCGCCGATCTCCGGCGGCTCGCTACCCATCGGCCGGTCCGGGTACTTGTCCAAGGTATGCTCCGATATCGGTACCTCGTCGCATTACGCCGCTAGAGCGCGACTGCCTCCTCACGCCGCCGGGCCCGCGCGGGCGTCGAACCATCAGCGACCCGTTGCTGCTGCGCTCGGCCGAGCCAGACGCCGAGCACACCCCACACGATCGCGAGCGGTACGGTCACCGCCACCAACCCGGTGAGCCCCATGGCAAGACCGCGCAGCAGTCCCTCGACCTGGGAACCCACCACGTCACCAACGCGATAGACGAAGGTGTCGATGAATGCCTTTGACTTGTACTTGTCTTCGCGCGATACGACGGTGAACAGCGTTTCTCGCGCAGGCCGGACGATCGCCCGTTGCATCGCACTGAACGCGGCCTGGAGGACTATGAGCGCCGCCAGCGACGCTGAGATAGCCAGGCCCACGAATCCGAACGAAACCATCGCAGGCAGCAAGGCCAACGTTAGGTGCACGCCAAGTCGCTTCATCAACTGTCCAGTCACGAGCGCCTGGAGCACCAGCGTTGTCAGCTGCGTGTAGAGGTCGATACGCGCAAACACCGATGTGCGCATATCGAGGTCGCTCCCGAGGGCGGCAACCATCTGGAGCCGCGTGAAATAAATGAACGTGCTGATCACCGTGAGGATCAGCACGTATGCGGATATGCCGAGCAGGTACGGTGAGCGGAGCGCCGCACGGAATCCCTGCCACGCACTCCCGCCGATGATGGCTCGGTCATCGACTTCGCGCGGTGCGCCGGAATCCGCAGCGGCATCCAGGCTTCGGGGTTGGAGTCGCGTCACAGTCCACGCGGCCACAACCGCGAGTCCGAGCGAGGTCGCCGCCACCGGGAGCAGCCCCGCCGTGCCGAGCGGACGTGCGAGCTGCGAGGCCAGCCAGGGACCGGCGATCGCACCCATCGTTCCACCCACGCTGATGATACCGAACAGTCGCTTGCTCTGCTCGAGCGAAAACCTGTCGGCCATGAGCGCCCAGAACACCATCGTCGAGAACAGGTTGAACACGCTGAACCAGACGAAGAACACCATCCCGCTCACTTCGCCGATCGCGCCTGGAGCACCCACGAGGACGAGATAGAAGCCGACCAGGCTCAGGGCGAAGAACACATACGTGGCCGTGATGAACACGATGCGCCGGTAGCGGCTCACCAACAGCGCAAAGATCGGGTTCACCGCCAGTGTGACGACCGCCGTCCCGATGAAGAGCCACCGCACCGCCTCGATCCCGCGCCGCATGCCCAGGGATTCGCGGGCAGGGCGAATCACCATGAGGGCGGTGAGAATGAAGAAGAAGGAGAGGGCGGAGGCGAATACGGCGGATCCTTCCCCTTTGCGAACCTGGAAAAACCGCTGAAGCAGGGCCGTCATATCCTTAGCGCGCTCCTCACTGGTGATTGGATTCGAATACAACGGCCTGGGGACGCCACGTGTTCGGATCGTTCCAGAGCCCGGGCCCGATGAGCTCCAGCCAGTCCGGCACCACTTCGATCATCACGAAGTCTTGTGGAAACGCTGGCCAGAAAAACTTCACGGTGGCCGAGTCGAGGAACGGCTGCAGTCGCGGATTCTTCGGATCCCGATGCACCGTCGCTCGGCCCATGATGGTCGCGTAGGCAGCGCGCTGGTCCTCGTTGAAGTAGAGCGTCACGAGCGGGTTCTTCGCGATCTGATCGATCTTCCGCGTGGACGTGCGGGTGAGGATGAAGACCGTGAATCGCTCGCGGGCCGTCGTGGGATTCTTCAGGCGAAACGCGCGGACAGTCCTAACGCGAGGCCTGTTGAACTCGTCGACGGTGACCAGCCCGACTGTCGAGTGACGTGCGATCAGCGCGTCGGCGCTGTCGAGGACCACGGCGGAATCGCGTGCGAGGCTGAGCTCGGAGCGCGGCACACCAGGTCGTGTGACAGTGGTGGTGGCGACGCCACCGTCCGGCGCGCCGGCGCACGCCGCACTAACCGCGATGACGCCGGCGATGACCGATCTCATGCACCGTTCTTCATGTACTTCCCGACCACGCCAACGAAGCGATCCAGGTCTTCCATCGTGTTGTAGAAGTGCGTCGCAGCGCGGAGTCCAGGGTTCGATCCGTTCGCCGCGCGCGACGTCACGACGATCTTCTCGTTCTTCGCCAGCGCCTCACCGAGCGGCCGCGGATCGAGATTGCCTGGCTTGAAGATCACGATCGCAGCCGAGCGATCGGGTGACGGGTCGGTCCAGAGTTTGACGCCGTTCAGCCGCTGAAGGCTCGTCATGAGGTGGGCGGCCAGCGCGCGTGCACGTTGCTCGATCACCGCGCGACCGATTCCACCCTGGAACTTGAGGGCGTCAACCACTGCCGCGATCGCCGCATCATCACGTTGTCCTTCCGCCTCGAACGTCTTCGAAATGCCGACCGCACCGCCGTACACACCGTAGATCGACGGCGCGATACGATCGTGCACAACCTTGTTCACGAACAGCACACCCTTCTCCTTCGGGCCGCACGGCCACTTGTGCATCGATCCGGTGAAGAAGTCCGGCCTGACCTTGCTCAGGTCGACGTCGAGCACGCCGAATGCCTGCGCGCTGTCCACGAGTGAGAGCACGTTCTTCTCTCGTGCGAAGGCACAGAGCTCCGCGACGGGAAGCACATCACCCGAGTTGCTGCTCACGTACGTGACGGCGAGGACCTTCGTTCGCGGCGTGAATGCCTTCGCGAACAGGTCGACATACCCTTGTGCGCCTGGGTGCGAAGGAGGCGGCGCGACGGTGACGACCGTGAAACCGAATCGCGCGGCTTTCTGGCGCCACGCGTTGAGGTTGCTCGGATGGTTGTCCGACGAGACGATCACTTCGTCGCCGGCACCTAACGTCAGTCCACTCGAGACGAAGTTGTTGCCTTCGGTGGTATTCCTCGTGAGCACCAGCTCTTCCGGCGTGACGCGAAGCGCCTCGGCCAGGAGTCCTCGCGCGTCCTCACGCGCGTGCAGCAGCGGCGAGCGAGCGTCGGGCGATGGGTTGAGCTCGTAGCTGCGCGCGTTCTTCTCGATCGCCTCGAGCACGGGCAGTGACATCGGACACAGGTTCGCCGCGTTGAGAAATCCCAAGTCTCGAGGAATCAGGAATCTGGCGCGCACCGATTGCCAGAACGCCTCGTCAGGCACGAGCGGCGTGCGGGGCAGAGGACCGAGCTCGCGAGAGATCGCGGCGAACGACTCGAATTCGTGTGCGGCGGCTGTCCGAGGAACCAGCGCGGCCGTGCCTGAGAGGGCGAGGAAGCGAGCGAAGTCACGACGCGAGACCGTGCTCATGAAGCCTCCAAGGACATGGTCAATCGACGATGAAGAGAGTCGCCCCCGTGGCTGTGGAGGAGCGGTGGGGTTCGGCCCGATCTGCGACCTGATAGCTCATGCCGGGTCGGAGCTGAAAGCGGCGACCATCCAGGAGCTCGGTCTCGAGCGTGCCCGCGAGGCAGAAGAGAATGTGGCCTTTCTCGCACCAATGATCGGCACGGTAGCCCGGCGAGTACTCGACCATCCGAACGCGAATCGGACCGAATTCCCGAGTGCGCCATTGGGCAGTGCCAGTTTCGCCGGGATGCTCGGTCGGGTCGACGGCAGCCCAATCGGTGGTACCGAACGGGAGGTCACTGATCTTCATACGCAAGGGCCTAAACGATTGGAGATGGCCGGGTTGTGCGGAGATGATACGACGCGCCCGGTCGCACGGCGACACCCCGCCACACCGTCCTGATCACACAGCCTGGTCAGGCTCGCACACCGTGGAGTCGCTAGGGAGCGGTGGTTTTTCAGTGAGTTTGAAAAGTCTCGGTGATGATCGCGGGTTTTACACTCGGGGCGTCGATTACGCCGGCCGAATGGGGCCTGGCGAGCCGACCGAAAAACCAGACGCCCGCGAAAAGGGCCCACAGCCATCACATAAAGCCAGAGGACATTACCATGCTCCGCACGTTTCCTACACCCATCTCGCGCCTCGCCAGCGCCGTTCGGCATCTGCTCTTACCGGCGGTGGTCCTGGCCGCCGCCGCGTGCGATAACCCGACCGAGCCAATCCGGGCGAATCCGCGCCCGAGCCTCGCGCTGACCGCTCCCACCGGCAAGGGGCAGATTCTGTTCACGTCCGGTTCATTTGACAGCCAGCAGTTCGTCGTGGACCCGGTGACGATGAATGTCGTTCAGCTGACGAGCGGGCCCGACTACCACTCCGTCGGGGCCTGGTCGGCGGATTACACCAAGATCACGTTCTCGAAGGGACTCTGGGGCGGATTGTGGACGATGGACGCGGACGGCACCAACGAAACGCAGGTGCTGGCTATGCCGCAGGAGGTGCGCTCATCCGTGTTTTCGCCTGATGGCAAGTACATCGCATTCATCGCGAATGTCCCGGACCCGCAGGTGCACACCGTCGAGCTCGCGACTGGCGTGATCAAGCAGCTCACGAACCTAACGGGACTCGGACTTCGCATCTCCTGGTCGTTCGACGGAAAAAAGCTGCTGTTCACCAAGGAGAAGGGCGGCATCGGGAACCTGTTCACCATCGCGCCCGACGGAACCGGTCTGAAGCAGATCACCAAGTGCGTCAAGGTGTACTGCAACGACGGGCAGTTCTCGCCGGACGGGACGCAGATCGCATTCATCTATGGTGGCCAGGTCGCGACGATCATGGCCAACGGTGCCAACATGCAGCTGGTGACCAGCGCCGCGGATCCGCAGCCGCACTATCCAAGTTGGTCCCCGAAGGGCGACCGACTGGCGTACGAACGCTACGCAATCAACCAGCACGACATTTGGATCGTCGATCTCGGGAGCGGCGCCACGACGCCAGTGGTGACGAGCCGAGTGGATGACACGACGCCGAGCTGGAGTCGGTGATGAAGGGACTGCTGATCGACACGCGGTAAATTCCGCGCAAAACGCGAGTGCCCGTGCCAGTGGCTCCAACCACCGGCACGGGCACAAGCACGTTCGGCAGGCCGAGCTCCGTGCACGGACTCACCGCGACCCCCGGTTCAGCCTAACGAACCGATGCAGCTCGCTCTCGAGAAGCGACACCTTCAGGGCGTTTTCGTACCACTGAAGGTGTAGCGCACGAGCACCGAGTCTGGCTTGTCGGCGAGCGTCAACCAACCATGTCCCGTGACCTGATTGTTGCTGGGTCTGGCGACCCAATGATCAACCATCTTCGCGCCCGGCATGGAAGGGTCGGCATATGGTGATGACATTCCGGTCGAACTGTCGGCCGCGAGCGCGTAGGTAGACGGAATGGTGTCTTTCGGATTCTCCGTAGTCGTGATCCGGCATGTGCCACTGCCGCAGGTGATGCTGAAATGCGCAAGCGTCGAGTCAGTGCCTTCGATTTTGGCGAGTCCAGTCCATGTGCCGGTCATATCGGCGTCAGTGATTGCCGCAGGGGCAGCGGCCGTTGCGGTGGCCGGTGCGGCTGAATCGGCGGTCGCCTTTTCACCCTTGTCACATGCGAAGACGAATGGAACTAGCAGCAGGTAGCGTTTCATACGTGGCCTGTCCGAGTGCGGTTGGCTACGACGATACTGATCACTGCTGAGGCGCACCAGGACGCCTTTGTTCCTGGAGACGTGGTTCATCCATGACTCGCACGCTGACGATCGCGGTTCGTCCCCGCTTGCAGTTCGCTGACCGCCGGGGAGTGGCGGGTCGGCGCGCGTCAGTCAACATCGAGGTGACTTACATCGCGAAGAGTCCCGTCGAGTGAGGTATCCGTGCGACCCCGTCACACGTTGGCCGGCATTGCGCTGACGATTCTCGCATGCGCCCCTTCCGAGCCGAACACATTCAGCTCGGCCGACGAGCGGGCGATTCGCCAGGTCGATTCGCTCTACGTCGCCGCCTGGCTGCGCGACGATACCGCCGCGGTCCTGCGGACGCTGGCACCCGACGCCGTGCTGATGCCGGCGGGGCAGCGACCGCTTGCGACACCTAACGAGATCCGGGCGTTCTGGTGGCCCAGCGACGGTTCGCGCACGAAAATCCTGACGTTCCACCGCGTCATCGACGAGATCGCAGGCGACGCGAACTTCGCGTGGGTCCGAGGGACGGACACGCTCACGTTCCTCTACGACAAAGGTCAGACACACAGCCAACTCGCCAGTCGGTCCATGACGCTGGCGGTATTGCGACGGCAGCCGGACCGCTCCTGGCGCATCAGCCGGATGATGTGGGGCACCCGCGCACCGTAGTGACGGGCCGTTGCCTCAGGAGCAGCGCTCGGCAGCTTCCTCGAGCCGCCCGGCCCACCACTCCCATTCGGCCTGTGCCTGCTCGCCTCCGGTCGCGACCTGCGCACCTTTCGCCCAGAGCATGGTACGCGCGCCGTAGACCACGGCAACATCCTCGAGCCGAGCCCAAAGCGCATCATCGAGTGCTTGTCCCAGTTCATGCTCGACCAGCTCGCGGTAGCGCGTCATCACTGCTTCCTTGCTTCGCGCCAGCCGACTCGCGTTCACGCCGAGGTACCAGCCAAGATCGGTCGTCGATGGGCCCGCACCGACCAACGCCCAGTCGAACGCGGCGACGCCGCGCTTCGGGATAGGTGCGAAGTTCGCGACCTTGACGTCGCCATGCACCAACGTCTGCGGGAGATCGGCCCATGCCTGATGAAAGACTTTCGCCGGAAGACGAAGCACGCCTGCCGCACGTGCCGACACCCGCGAGAGCGCGGCGTCCCATCCGACGCGCAGGCGTTCGCGGAGCGGGGGCGGCATGAGCGCGAGTGCCGCGGCATCATCGAGCACGGCCGGGACAATGAGCTCCGATGTCGATGACGCACGTGCAAGCCACGAGATCGAGAGCGCAGGTGAACGCCAGAAACGCGCGTGGAGCCGAGCCAACGCCGCGAGCAGGTCGTCCTCGTGACCTAACGCGATGGGCTCGCGCACGTCCGGGAACAAGTGTGGTCCGACGTCCTCCATCAGCAGACCGGATCGCCCACCTTCGACCGCGTACGCGACGAACGGCGAAACGAACACTTCCCACACTGCATCGAGCGCTCGCTCGGCGAGCAGAGACCACTCGCGCCCGACGCGGTCCCCAGACCGCATCGCGGTCCACTCGCGCGCGGGATCGCAGAGCTTGAGGACGAAGCGCCGCGTCTCGCCGGAGGGGAGGACCGCGACGATCCGTCGGTGGGCGGCACCAGAGAATCCGGCGGTTGACAGAGGTTCTTCCCGCACAGTCACGGCGCCGAGCGACGCTGGCGTCGTTAGGTCCGCGAGGCAGTCCAGCCGGAGGGGAGGTACATCGCGACTAATCACACCGTCGAGAATGGAGAAAAAGGGGGAACGGCGGGTGGATGACACGACACCGAGCTGGAGTTGGTGATGCACTGCTGACCAACCGCCGTGCGTGGGCGCGCGAACGCGCCCCCATGCACGAGCGATGACGTGCCTAACGCGCCATACCTAACGGCTGACTTTCTTGAAGATGATGCCGCGTGCCCTCCCGTTGCCGGCATCAAACCCGATAACATTGCCTTCCGCATCGCGGCGGAAGACAACCTCGCTCACAGGCAATGTTCCGGAGAAGGAGTCTCCATTGGTGTGCGTGAGCGGGACCGGGCCGAAGCGACGGTGCCGGATGACGAGTTGCCCGCCCTCGACACTCAAGTCATAGAAGGTCTCGAGCTCCTCGCTGAAATAGCGACCTGCAAAGCTCGTTAGGTCCACTGACGCTTTCTCGACGACGCGTCGGCCCGGGTGCTGGCCGCCCTGGTTGAATGTGATCCCTTGTACCGTGCTGTCCGCTGCCAGGTTGAACGTGATCTGCGCCGGCGCGCCGACCACTTCGAACGTGGTCATGGACGTCGGCCGCAGCGGGAGCGCCGGCTGGCCCGGAACCTGGAGTCGCAGCTGACGGCCCTCCAGTTCCACCGTCAGGAGCAGGTTGCCGAGCGTCGTCATCTCGTACTTGCCAGCATAGCGTCGGAGCGTGGCAGCAGGCACGTCGGCGCTCGAGGCAGCGGTCGCGGTCGGGCGCTGCGGCGCCGTCATGTACTGACCGAAGAAGGCGTCGGCCACAACGGTGGCGATGTTTCCGGGAACGCCCTGGTAGTTGCTGAACACGACGTACCCGGCGTCGAGGTCGGGGTAGTAGACGAACGTGGAGCTGTGCGCGACGTCGTTGCCGCCATGCTGCCACCGCCGCAGACCGCGAGTCGAGTCGAGAAACACGCCATAGCCGTAGTTCGATGGCTTTCCATCGTTGAGCACGAACGACGTCGTCATCTCCTTGATCACGGCCTGCCCGCCCAGCTCCCCCGTCTTGAAATTGCGGAACCACTTTGCGACGTCGCCTGGCGTCGTATTGATGCCGCCGGCGCCCTGCGAAGCGTGGAGATCCCGCACCTCACGGAAACCGCCCTCGCCGGCGAGGTACCCGATCGATCGGCCGGGAATGATCTGACCCGGATCCGCGCGCACCCACGTCTTCGTCATGCCGAGGGGCAGGAAGACCTCTTCGCGCATCCACTCGGCGAATGGGCGACCGGTGACTCGCTCCACCACCATGCTCGCCAGGCTGAAGGCCGAGTTGTTGTAGTTGAACTCCGCGCCAGGCTCGTTCTGCAGCGTCGGTTGCCGGTTGATCACCTTGATGGCTTCGTCCGGAGCGATGTAATCCCCCTCCAGCACCTGACGCCCCTCGATGATCAGCGTGTTGATGAACTCGCGGTAGCCGGTCGTGTGCGAGAGCAGATGCCGCACCGTGATCTTCTTGCCGAAGTCCTTGAGCTCGGGGATGTACTTCCGCACGTCATCGTCCAGGGAGACCTTGCCGCGCGATGCCAGCAGGGCGAGTGCGAACCCGGTGAACTGCTTCGACGAGGAACCGATGTTCGTCGGCGTCTCTGGAGTGAAGGGTATCCCGTACGTCAGATTTGCGGCGCCATATCCCTTCACGAACGTCAGCTTGCCGCCCTTGATCACTCCGACAACGGCTCCTGGAGTGTCCTTGTACAACTGTGCGGCGGCCTGGTCGACCTTGCCTTCCGGTGTGGTCGCCACCGGCTCTGAACGCGTGAGCTGCACACGTACGGCGCCACCTTTGCCGGCCGTCGCCGGCGTCACCTCGATCAGGTACCGGCCCGCCGTGTCAGTCGCGAACGCGAACGTCTCCGGTCCGCCTCGCCCGACGCGCGCCGCGCGCTGAACACGCTTCCCTGCCGGTCCCGTGATCGTCACGGTTGCGTCCGCGCCGTCCTGATCCACTCGGCCGGCGACGAAGTGCTTATTAGGCAAATTCAATTCGTACTTGAGCGCTCCGTCCGCTGCGAGCGTCGCGCGCACAGGCGTTCCAACTTGTAGGCGTGGCGTTTGTTGAGCGTGGACGCCGCTGGCGCCTAGGAGAAGGAGCGCGAAGCTGCCCGTAATGCAAGCTTTCATGACTGATCCGTGGAAGGTGGCGGCCTCCAGAAAGGAGGACCGTGGTGTGGCCTGTATACAATTTTGGTATACCGAATTTAGCCGCGCAACCACCGACCCGCACAGCGTCCGTTCTCACGCGACGCTCATTCCACTCGGATCGCGATCAATGGGTCGACGCCTGCGGCACGCCGCGCATAGCTCGCCGCTCCCTCCCGCTTCTGCGTCGTTAGGTAGGCAGCATGAGGAAATGGTCCAGTCCGGGCGGCACGTCCGCCAGATCTATCAGCCGCGCGATCTCCGGGCGGACGGCTTGCTGGCAACATCGAGCGTGAGCACCGAAATCGCGTCCGCGTGTACGGTCGACTGCGGAGAGCGCTTCGGAGGTTTTCGACGAGATGTGGGAGATTTCTAGACGGAGCTCGGCGTTGCTCGGCGTTCCACGAAGGCCAACAGCAACGTGACGAGGGGGCCTCCAATGAGCGAGCCGAGAAACCACACCAAGCCACTTCGGCCCTTGAGCTGCGCGATGTTGGCATTGATCAACGCCAGCGCTCCCCAGCCCACAGCATAGGATTGGTTCATTCGATGCCCTCGACGGTGAGAAGGGGTCAGACGCGTTCAGCTTCGACTCAGCCAGCTGTCGCGATGAAATGATAGCAAGCGCTGCGGTTCGGCGCCGAAACGGCAGCTTTCGCCCCAACGCCTACGGCCTCGAAGTGGCGCCCCTCGTCCCCGTCATTCCCGTCTCCTTCTCCAAGCATTGTCGCGCGTCCACCTTCTTCTCGGCCGTCACTACATTGGGAACGCCGCCGGATGTGACGCTGGAGCTGCGCATCGAGTGCTTCTTCCCGATGAACACCGAGACGGAGCAGAATGTGCATGCGCTGATGAGCTCCTGTGAGCCGTAAACGCGGGGTGCGCCGCCGCACCGTTCAAATCTTCACGCCGACACTACAATGGACGAGAAGGCGCTCTTCACGAAATTCTGGACGGACGAGTCAAAGACCACACTCAAGGTTTTCTCGCGCATCCCCGAAGGATCAGACTACCGTCCCGACCCGAAGTCCCGGACCGCGAAGGAGATCGCCTGGCAGATCCTCTGCGAGGAGGAGATGCTCATCGACGGGCTCGAGACGGGGAAGCTGGCGTGGAACCCGTCTCCCATGCCCGCCACGATGAAGGAAGTGGTCGCGGCGTACGAAAAGCTGAGCGTTCGAATGCCGAAGCGCTGGGCTGACCTGCCTGCCGAGCGATGGAACGGGACGCTCGAGTTCTTCGGGCACGATCGCGAGGCGGCACCGATGGCGTGGGGCTTTCTCTTCGATATCGTGCACCACCGCGGGCAGATCACGACATACCTGCGCCCGATGGGTGCGAAGGTGCCGCAGATCTACGGGCCGAGCGGCGACGAACCGTGACCTAACGCGGGTCGTTGATGGAGTAAATGCGTTCGAGCCACACCCTGGTCATTCCGCTCGGATCGCGATCAATGGGTCGACGCCAGCGGCGCGCCGCGCAGGAATCCACGTCGCCAATGACGCAACCGTGACGACCAGGGCCGCGACCACGATGCCGCCGCCTACGAGCCATCGGGTGTCGAGGTATCGCACCGCGATGTTCGACATCAGGAGGTGCACCGCCGCGACACTCAGCGGCAATCCCAACGCAATGCCAAGCACGCTCAATCGCAGCCCACTGGCGAAGAACATCGCGATCACCTGCTGCGGGCGCGCGCCGAGCGCGACGCGGATCCCAATCTCCCGATGCCGCTGCCTAACGGCGAGCGCGATGACGCCATACAGGCCGATGGACGAGAGCAGCAGAGCGAGCAGCCCGCCACCGGCCGCGGTCGAGCTGATCACCATGACGTCCTGACGACCCTCTTGGGCTTTCTGCGCGAGCGTCGCGAGGCCATAGATCTGAATGTCGGGAAGCGTCGAGTGCACGATCTGCCGAACGCTGGGAATGATCGAGGTTCCAGGGCCACGCGTGCGGATGAGATAACTGTTCTTCCACCACCAGCCGCCGTGCGCGGTGAACACGCGGTTCGCTCCCTGGACCGCCACGTGTGAGGTGTCGAAAACGCCGACGACCACGCTGCTCGACCCTGACCACATCTCGAGACGCTTGCCTATCGGATCGGTAGATCCCCAAAAGGCGCGCGCGAGATCGTGCCCGATCACGACAGGGATCTCGCGTCCTGTTGTGTCTTGGGCGATGATGTCTCGCCCTCGGATCAACGGGACTTCCCGGAACGCGAAGTAGCCCGGTGGAGCGAAATCGACCCGGGCACGCACCACTTCTCCGGACCGAGCGCCGCCCCCGCGCTCCCCGGCGGGGACTCGGACCTCGGCCCCGGAGCTGCCCGGCTCCGGCATCACGCGCTCTACGCCGGGCAGCGCGGCGACGCGATCCATGACCTCACGAATGCGTTGGTGCGTCGCGTTAGGCGTCCCAGTGTTCCCGTCGCCGCCGGCATTGAAGTAGATCTCCGTCAGGCGCGCGGCCAACGGATCGTCCGCACGGAGGGTACCAAACTCCAGGCGCGCGATACTCATCACCATCACGAGCCCAATGAGCAGCGGCTGCGTGAGGCAGATCTGCGCAACGATGAACGTGCGCTGGAGTCGGGAGCGCGTCGTCGCTCCGCCGCCGGCGTTCTTGAGCGCATCGGACACGTCGATCCGCGTGGCGTGCAGCGCGGGAGAAAGACCGAAGACGATCCCCGTACCTAACGCGACAACCGCCGTGAAGGCCACCGTCAGCAAATCGGGAGGAAAAACATCATCACCATACTGCCACTTGAACCACTGGAAGATCGACCAATACGTCGCGAGACCCAGCGCCCCACCTGCAATCGCGATGAGCGACGTCTCGGTCACGAGCTGCCGTACGATGCGCGTGCGCGACGCGCCAAGGGAAAGGCGAATCGCAATCTCTCGGCGGCGCGCAACGCCGGCGCCAACGAGCAATGCACTGACGTTCGTGCATATGATGAGCAGGATGAGAAGCGCTGCAGTCACCGCCAGGGTGAATCCCAGGACGTAGTCGACATCGAGATCATCACCGCCCGACAGCCCCGCGAGATGGGTCGAGTACTCCACTATTTCGCGCCCCATCCGCGGATCGGTCGGTACCCAGGCGGCCGAGACGACGCGCGCGACGCTCGTCGCCCGTTCGCGAGTGGTATTTGGCGTCAGTCGCGCGACCGCCTGCAGGAACGTCGAGTCGCGACTCGTCAGCGCATAGGCTGTGCTCCTGACGAGGTGCGCTCGCGCGTCGAGCGGCATCCACAGCTGGGCACCCTCGTCCGGGTTCGCGATGGGGCCCTGGAACCTTTTCGGTGCAACGCCGACGACCCGGACAGGAATGCCGTTGATGCGAACGACTCGGCCGATCATCGTCGAGTCGGCTCCCAACTGTTCCCAGAGCGAGTGCCCGATCATCACGACGAGCTCGGCGCCGGGGGCGTCGTCCGTGCGTACCGCCGGCAAGCCTGGACCGAACGCCGGCCGGACGCCTAACGTCGCGAAGTAGTTCGGCGTGACGAAATGACCGCGACGCGCGCGCGGGTTGCCGCCATCCCCCAGGTCGAGCATCAGCGTTGCCTCCGACCACGCTGCAATGGATGCAAACGTGTCGGTATAGCGAGCGAGCGCGTTCAACTCCGGCCCGGAGAATTCGCGTGGCGCGAGCCGCCCGCGCGATCGTACCAGCACCGTTCCACGCACGCGCACCAGCGCCTCGTCGGCCGTCACTCCCGGCGGAGCCCGCAGGATGAACGCCTGCAGCACCGAGAAGACGACCGAGTTCACGCCGAGCCCCAAGGCGAGGACGAGGACGAGCGCTATCGCGGTGATCGGCGTTCGCGAGAAGTGGCGGAACGCGAAGCTGACGTCGGCGGAAAGGGACTCGATGGCCTTCTGGAGGTGCAGCGACACCTCGTCGCGCATCTCGCGGTCGAGGGCGCTGCGGCGGAAAACGGCGCGGAGGCGTGAGCGGATCGCCTGAAGCATCGGCAATACTAGACCGTCTAGTGGAGATGTACGTTGCGAACGCACCCCTAGACTGTCAAGTGAGCGTTAGGTGGCCCCATCAGCTGTGAATGGTCGCCGAATGGTCCGCTAAGGATCGCAGCCCTTGGCGGCTTTCGCCTGATACGCCGCGAGTCGCGAAGGCGGCGTGCGGCCAGCGGCGACTCGCGCCGCGTTCTGATAGCTCCGCTCGCCGGCCGCCCGGTCGCCTGAACGGCAGTACGCATCGCCCAGGCTGTCGTGGGCGTTTGGCGACTCCGGGAACCGCTCCGCGTTCATCTTGAGCGCCGCGATCGCTTGCGTGATGCGCCCCCGCCTGATCAGGTCGTAGCCAGCCTGGTTCACCCAACTCTCAACTGCTCGTGGATATGGGACGAAGTAACGCGCGGCCAGGTCGAGCACGTCGGCGTGGCGATCGGCGGCGACGTAGATGCTCGCAACCGACGAGAGCCGGTCCTCCGGAACAGACGCGGCGTATCCGTAATGTTTGGCGAAGCGGTCATAGTGGCGTTGGAGCGCCTCGAGCCCACCAAGGCTATCCAGCTCGGCAAGCGTTTCGAAGAATGGGAAGCGCCATTTGGCGTAACGCGTCTCGAGCGCCCAATACAGGCTGGGCATCGGCATGGAGTTGTGGTCCTGGTCCTTCATGTCCGAGAACGACCACTCTGGAACTGTGGTGGTGTCGCCTGCCTTGAGCGCGTCGACGAGTTGCTGCACGCCGCCGCGAAGATTCGCGTTTTCGTATTCTCCCACGGCGAGGTAGACGGCCACGCGCGCGCGGGCCGCGCGTGGAAGACCCGCCGTCATGTCCGCCGAGAAGTTCGCGTAGCGCCACACGGGCGCACTCGCCGCGACGTAAGCCCTGAATAGCTCCGGACGGTTGAGCAGCACGTGCACCGTGAAACTCGCACTCAGCGAATGACCCCAGAGAATGCGCTCGGATGCAGCGCGGTAATGGTTCTCGACCCAGGGAATTATTTCCTCGGCGAGCACGCGCTCGAACGTCACCGCGCCAGGTCCTGGTGTCAGATCGCGGTTGCGATTCCGGTTCGGGATCGCTACGACGATTGTCTCGGGAATCCTGTTGCGCGCGTGCGCGAGGAACTGAACCGACGCGGTGGCGTGGAGAATGTTGGAGCTGCCGTCGAGGACAAACAGCACCGGATACTTGACGGTCGTACGCGAATAGCTGTCGGGTAGCGAGATCTGAAGCTCGCGGTCCTCATTGAGGATCGCGGACCGGACGATAAAGGCTTCGCCGAGCGGGAGCTGGCGCGGAGTGGGCTGCCCGTACACTCGAAGCGGAAACATCAAAGCGGCCGCCGCGACGAGCACCCGAGTGCCGAGGGCAGCTGAGCGTGCAGCGTACATGCGCATCGGAATGAGAGTAATGGGCGTTAGGTGGCGACTGACTCATGTTTCTGCGCGCCCTGGAAGAAGCAGACGACGTCGCCATCCTTGGCATACGCGGGCATCCCGTACCAGAGCTTCGGCGAGAGGCTTGGTGCGTTGGCTTTGATGATGGCATGGAGCCGCTCGCCCATGGCGCGATCCGATGCCGGCATCGCGGCGATCTTCTCGAGCACGGCGTCTTCCTCGCTCGCCTTGTCTGCGCCCGCGGCACGGCGCGCGGCGGCCTTCAGCTCCTGGGCGCGCTCCCGCATCGCTGCTCGTTCGTCGTCCGCGAACCCCTTGGACGCTTTGCCAAAAGCGGTGGTGCTCTTGGCGGATTTCTGCGTGTCTTTCTTTGACGATTTCTTTTCAGCCATGTGTCCCTAACCTCCAAGCCTGCCGCGGAACCAAGGCATGCCGCGGTACGAATCCGCCACGACCCAAGCGCTGGCCGTCAACACCCACGAGGTGACGAACTCGGTCCAATCGGATGCGCTCGGGCGTGCCACGATGACGGGTATCCACACCAGGAGCGTGAACAGGCCGAGCTGGAGCGCCGAGAGCACTGCCGCCAACCGTGCATACACGTCAATGATCACCGCCAAGCCCGCCGCGATGAAAGCACTGCCGGTGAGGATCGCCCACGCCATGTGCCATGGCAGCCAACCAGGCACCATCGAGACCGTTCTGTCGAGATACGTGAAATGAGCGATGCCGAAGGGGATCAACCCCAGACCGTAAAGCACCCTCGCGATGCGCAGGCCATTCTCACCGCTGGCGAAACTGAAGCGCTGACG
>Ga0075423_10001628_pt1 | contig 19992 bp, 18 predicted proteins | sample SoiMethybrSBSTD2_FD_80114 | JGI IMG/M metagenome (GOLD analysis project Ga0075423, IMG submission 80114) | Bulk soil microbial communities from a Populus tree surrounding site in Tennessee, USA - Soil MetaG P. TD hybrid SBSTD2 | ecosystem: Environmental > Terrestrial > Soil > Tree plantation...
GACGAGTACCGGGCGCACGTGCGGGTCGCCTTCCTGGTCGAGGGGACCGAGGTCGACTGAGGCTCAGCCGGCGCGCAGCCGCTCGGCGCGCTCGGCGACGCCGATCGCGATCTCCCTGACGATCGGGTCGGCGTGCTCGGGCTCCGAGGCGAGCTCCGGAAGGGCTTCCTGCACGCGCTCGACGAACGACGCCATGCGCTGCCCGAGGAAGCGCGGCGCGAAGCCGATTTCGCCGGCGAGCCGGCGCCAGGCGCCCGCATCGACCTCGCCCAGGCCTCGAGCCCCGTCGATCGACATCGCCAGCCGCGTCGTCAGCTCGTCGTAGGCGGCCGTCGAGACGAGGTCGTAGAGGGGCGCCAGGCTGGGCGCCCGCGAGTCGTAGAGCAGCGAGAAGTTCTTGCCGTGGGCGTCGCAGTTGCCGATCAGGACGTTGAAGACGAGCGCCAGCCAGAGCTGCGGGCGGTCGCGCGCGGGAGCGGTCGAGGCATCGTCGATCAGGGCCATGGCGTCGACCACGCCGGGGCCGCCCTCCGCCTGGTACTTCTCGATGTACAGCTTGCCGAGTGCTTGACAAAGGTCCTCCTGATGCAGGCGGCGAACCGGCTCCTGGGTGAGGTCCCGGTCGTAGCGGGTGACGATCAGATAGGGGAGGCCGGAGAGCGTCTCGGCCTGCTGGACCTCCGCGACCTCGAGGCCGGCCGCGGCGGCCAGCCGCATGCAGAAGAACTCGTTCGCGACCAGACCGGGGAAGCGCGAGGGCTCGGGCTTGAGGATGTGGGTGGTGGGCCGCCCCGAGCCGCGCGGCAGCGCGAACTCGCCCTCGGCCTCGACCACCGGCAGCTTGCTCTGTGCTCCGGCAAGGGAAAGCCGCACCTCGCCCCCCTCGTCCGCGGCTAGGGGACGCTGGGGAAGCTCGGTCAGCAGCTCGTCCAGCCGCTCGGCGGAGAGCACCTCGAGCTCATCCGGCTCGGATCCGTCGGGCGACCCCTCCGGGGGAAGGAGGGTGACGGCCCCGGCGACGTCACCGCCGAACCGCTCCAGCAACCGGTAGTCATTGGCGGCGGAGATGCCGGTGGCGAGCGCCAGCTGCGCCCGGACTTCCTCCTCAGGCAGCAGGTTGCCGAAGAAGGCGAGGCAGTCGCGATGGGGGAAGGCCTCGGTCCGCAGCGGCAGGTTCAGCGAGAGCGGCTGACCGCCGACCTCAACGTAGTCGGGGTCGTAGCGAAACTGAAGGTTTCCGTTGTCCTTTCGCCGCAGGCCCCCGGCGAGCCGGTCGTGGAGGAAGACGTTAAGAAGGCGACTTGCCACGCGGCTCGACTCCGACGTCCAGGCCGACCGCCCGTGCGGCGCGCAGGACGATGTCGACATGGACGGTCTTCTTGCCCTTCTCCAGCTGGCCGATGACCCGGCGGTTGACGCCGATCGACGCACCGAGGTCGTCCTGGGTGATGCCCAGGCGACGGCGACGCTCACGTATGGCGGCGCCCAGCTCGAAGGGGGAGGCGGTTACTTCCATGCATTCGAGGATAGTCGAGATGCGATCGATCGATCCCATTTCAAGAAGACGCGGCGAAATCCTGCCAAATGCGATCGATCGATCCCATACGCGCGAATACGGGTGCGCGCGTATGAGGATGCGATCGATCGATCCCATATGACCCGATTGCTAGGGTTCGAGTCGATGGCAGACGAAACGCGAGAGGTTTCGCGCGAGGAGGCGCGGAAGCTTGTGGAGGACGGCGCGCAGCTGGTCGACGTGCGCGCCGACCACGAGTGGGAGGCGGGGCGGATCGCCGGCGCCACCCACCTGCCCTTGGCCGAGCTCGCCGACCGGACCGGGGAGCTCGATCGCGAGCGCCCGGTCGTCCTCTATTGCCGCGGCGGCAACCGCTCGACGATGGCAACCGACGCGCTCGCCGACGCCGGCTTCGACGCGGGCAAGCTGAGCGAGGGGATCGTCGGCTGGTCCGAGGCCGGCCTGCCGCTCGAGCCGGAGGGCGGCTATGTGGCTGAGTCGGGCGAGGCAGCGGCGGTCCTCGAGGCCCGCAAGAAGTCCGGCCGCGCCTGATCCGGCCTTCTTCTCGCCCGCTCTGAGTTAAATCCCCTAATCCCGGTCCGGTTTTGCTATTTTCCAGGCTGTGGAGGTCGTCGTAGATCAGGACAAGCAGCAGCGCGGCAAGGGCCGGACCGGCACGCTGGAGAACCCGGAGACCTACGAGAACGTGCCCGGACACGTGATCCCGATCATCGAGCGCGAGTTCGACGACTTCGACAACGAAGCCGAGCAGTTCCTCTCCGGCGAGCTGGAGGAGCACCAGTTCATCGGCTTCCGCCTCAAGCAGGGCGTCTACGGCCAGCGCCAGCCCGACGTGCAGATGATCCGCGTCAAGCTGCCCTTCGGCGGCGTCACGCCGGAGCAGATGGAGGCCTTCGCCAGCGTGGTCGAGAAGTACGCGCCCCTCAACAAGGGCCACATCACCACCCGGCAGAACATCCAGATCCACCACGTGCCCCTGCCCGACACCGAGCTGCTGCTGCGCGAGATCGCCAAAGCCGGCCTCTCCTCCCGCGAGGGCTGCGGCAACACGATCCGCAACGTCACCGGCGATCCCTGGGCCGGGGTCGCGGCCGACGAGATCTTCGACCCGACCCCATACGCCGGCGCCTACGTCCGCTACTTCGTCCGCCACCCGACCACGCAGCTGATGCCGCGCAAGATCAAGACCGCCTTCACCGGCTCCGACGAGGACCGGGCGATCACCGGCATCCACGACATCGCCTTTCTCAGCCGCGAACGCGGCGGCGTCAAGGGCTTCGAGGTCCGTGTCGGCGGCGGCACCTCGATCATGGCCCGCGTCGCGCCGACCCTCTACGAGTTCGTCGAGGCCGACAACGGCGACTACCTCAAGGCCGCCGAGGCCGCGCTGCGCATCTTCGACCGCCAGGAGTGGCTGCGTGTCAACCGCGCCCGCGCCCGGATCAAGGTGCTGATCGACAAGATCGGCATCGACGCCTTCCGCGAGCAGGTCGAGGAGGAGCTGCAGGGCGAGTGGGTGGCAGAGCGGGACTTCGACGCCGACCTGGTCGAGCGGCTGCGCTTCGACGACGAGGAGGAGGAGAACGCGCCCGAGCGCCCGGCGACGCCCGCCTCGCCCAACGGCGACCGCTCCGAGTTCGACCGCTTCCTGCAGGGCAACGTCCAGCCGCAGCGCCAGGACGGCTTCGTCGCGGTCGAGGTGAAGATCGACCGCGGCGACCTCACCCCGGAGCAGTTCCGCGGCCTCGCCGCGATCATGCGCGAGTTCACGGGCGGCTACGCGCGCAGCACCGTGCAGCAGAACCTGGTCCTGCGCTGGGTCCGCGACGAGGCGCTCTACACCGTCTGGGAGCGGCTCAAGGGCCTAGGCCTGGCCGAGGCCGGCGCGCGCGAGATCACCGACGTGGTCAGCTGCCCCGGCACCGACAGCTGCAAACTCGGGATCACCAGCTCGATGGGGCTCAACCGCGCGATCAAGCAGCGGGTCGAGGAGATGGAGATCTCCGACGAGCTGACCCGCAAGATCCACATCAAGATGAGCGGCTGCCCCAACGGGTGCAGCCAGCACCACATCGCCAACATCGGCTTCTACGGCGCCTCGCTGAAAGTCGGCGGTCGCCAGATGCCCGCCTACATCCCCCACATCGGCGGCAACTACGAGGGCGGCGAGGTGGTCTTCGGCACGCGGCTGAAGTCGCGCCTGCCCGCCAAGCGGGTTCCCGAGGCTGTAGAGCGCTGGATCCGCCTCTACGAGGCCGAGCGCGCCGAGGGCGAGGAGTTCAACGCCTTCGCCGAGCGCGCCGGGGCGGGGCGCTTCGAAGAGGAGATCAAGGACCTGACGCTGCCGGCCGAGTTCAGCCTCGAGACGATGCAGCAGTTCATCGACTGGAACCGCTCCAGTCCCTACAAGGTGGAGCGGGGCGAGGGCGAGTGCGCGATATGAACCCCACCGCCACGATCCCGGAGATCGACGCCGAGGAGGTCGCGGCGCGCCTCGAGGAGAGCAGCGCCGCCGAAGCGATCGAGTGGATGTTCGAGACCTTCGGCCAGAGCCACTACATTGCCTGCTCGTTCCAGAAGACGAGCTCGGTGACGGCGCACCTGGCCAGCCGGATCAACCCCGACGCGCGCTTCTTCTACCTCGACACCGACGTCCTCTTCGCCGAGACCTACGAGACTCGCGACAGGCTCGCCGAGCACCTCGGGGTCGAGTTCGACCGCTTCCACAACCTGACCCTGGAGGAGCAGGCGGCCCAGCACGGCGACGAGCTGTGGAAGCGCGACCCCGATGCCTGCTGCGGCCTGCGCAAGGTCGAGCCCATGCGCCGTGCTCTTTCTTCCGTAGACTGCTGGCTCGCCGGTGTCCGCCGTGAGGATTCAGCTAGCCGTGCAAAGACCCCCAAGTTCGCCTGGGACAAGCGCTTCGAGCTGTGGAAGCTGAACCCGATCGCGGACTGGAGCGAGCGCGACGTCTGGAGCTACATCCGTGAGCACCACCTCCCGTACAACCCGCTGCACGATCAGGGCTACCCCTCGATCGGCTGCACCCACTGCACCAAGCCGGTCGGGCCGGGAGGCTCGCCGCGCGCCGGGCGCTGGGCCGGTCTCGAAAAGACCGAGTGCGGGATCAACTGAGCCAGGCCCCCTTTTCGCCGGTAACCCCCTCTGAACATCCCTCCCCGAACGATTGGTGATATCCCCGCATGAGCGAGACGAAGACTGAGCTTTCCCTGACCCTCTCCGAGCGCCACACCGCCGACTTCGAGATGATCGGCAACGGCGGCTTCGCGCCGCTTGACGGCTTCCAGGGCTCCGCCGACTGGGAGCGCGTCTGCGCCGAGATGCGCACCGAGGCCGGCGATTACTGGCCGATCCCAATCACCCTCGCGACCAAGCTGGAGTGCGAGGTCGGCGAGACGGTCGAGCTCTCCTCAGACGAAGGCAAGCCGCTGGGCCGGATCAGGGTCGAGGAGATCTGGGAGCGCGACACCAAGCGCGAGGCCGAGCAGGTCTACGGCACCAGCGACGAGGCCCACCCGGGCGTCGCCGCGATCTACGAGGAGGGAGCCCGCTGCATCGCCGGCCCGATCGAGGTCGACGCGCTGCCCGACCACGAGGAGGCCTTCATGCGGCGCTACAAGACCGCCGCCGAGACCAAGCGGGAGTTCGCCGAGCGCGGCTGGAAGCGGATCGTCGCCTTCCAGACCCGCAACCCGATCCACCGCGCCCACGAGTACCTGACCAAGGCGGCGTTGGAGACCTGCGACGGGCTCTTCATCCAGCCGCTGATCGGCAAGACCAAGTCCGGCGACATCCCCGCCGACGTGCGCATGCGCTGCTACGAGGTGCTGATGGAGCGCTACTACCCAGGGGACCGGGTGATGCTGGGGGTGAAGCCGGCGAAGATGCACTACGCCGGCCCCCGCGAGGCGGTCCTGCACGCGATCGTCCGCCGCAACTACGGCGCCACCCACTTCATCGTCGGCCGCGACCACGCCGGGGTCGGCGACTACTACGGCACCTACGACGCGCAGAAGATCTTCGACGACGTCGACATCGACGAGCTGGGAATCGAACCGCTCTTCTTCGAGCACAGCTTCTGGTGCAACGAGTGCGAGGGGATGGCCTCGGGCAAGACCTGCCCGCACGACTCCGATGCACACGTGTTCCTCAGCGGCACCAAGGTGCGCGAGATGCTCGGCAACGGCGAACGCCCGCCGCAGGAGTTCTCGCGGGGCGAGGTCGCAGACATACTCATCGACGCCTACAAGGAGGACTAGCACAAGCATGGCTGACGAGCAGGGATTCACCCTCTGGTTCACCGGGCTCTCGGGAGCCGGCAAGACGACGATCTCAAGGCTCCTGGAGGGCCATCTGCGGGAGCGCGGCTCGAAGCTGGAGATCCTCGACGGCGACATCGTGCGCGAAAACCTCTCCAAGGGGCTCGGCTTCTCCAAAGAGGACCGCGACACCAACATCCGCCGCATCGCCTTCGTTGCTGACCTGCTCAGCCGCAACGGCGTGCCGGTGATCACCGCGGCGATCTCCCCCTACGCCGAGATCCGCGCCGAGGCGCGAGAGCTGATGGGCGAGCGCTTCATCGAGGTCTACGTCAAGGCCTCGGTCGACACCTGCGCCGAGCGCGACGTCAAGGGCCTCTACGCGAAGGCCTTCGCCGGCGAGATCAAGGAATTCACCGGAGTGTCGGATCCCTATGAGGTGCCCGAGAACCCCGACTTCGTCGCCGACACCGAAAGCGAGACGCCGGAGGAGTCGGCGCAGAAGCTGATCGAGTACCTCGAGTCGCGGGACCTGATTCCGGCGGCCGAGCTGGCGAGCGTCTAGAAGGTCGCGCCGGCGAGCTTCGTTCCCACAACGAGGGATGGCGCTCCGACCGATCTTCCTGTTCTCGATCTCGCGCAGCGGATCGACGCTGATCCAGCGGATCATCGCCGCGCACCAGGGGGTGGCCACTACCTCCGAGCCCTGGCTGCTGCTTCCCCACGCCTACACCCTGAGACCGCGCGGGGTCGACGCCGAGTACGTCCACCCGCTGATGGTCACCGCGGTCGAGGACTTCTCCAGGGAGCTGCCCGGCGAGGAGGAGGACTACATCGCCGAGCTGCGCCGGATGGCGCTGCGCCTCTACGAAAAGGCAGCCGGGAAGGACGCGACGCACTTCCTCGACAAGTCGCCTCCCTACTGCCTCGTCGCCGAGGAGATCATCCGCATCTTCCCCGAAGCAAAGTTCGTCTTCCTCTGGCGCAACACGCTCAGCGTGCTCGCCTCGATGATCGAGACCTGGGGGCCCTGGCGCCCTACCTTCATGAGCAGCGACCTCTTCGCCGGCCTGCCGAGGCTGGTAGCGGCTTACGAGGCGAACCGGGATCGCTCCTACGCGGTCCGCTTCGAGGACCTGGTCGGGGGCGACGAGGCCGCCTGGCGGGGACTGATGGGCTACCTCGAGATCGAGTTCGAGCCCAGGGCACTTAGCGATTTCGCCACGGTCGAGCTGAACGGCAGGATGGGAGACCCGACCGGCCGCAAGCGCTATTCCGCCCTCAGCGCCGAGCCGGAAGAAAAGTGGAAGGCGACCCTCTCCAACCCGATCCGCAGGGCCTGGTGCCGCCGCTACATGGCCTTCCTCGGCAGCGAGCGCCTCGCCGCGATGGGCTACGACCGCGGCATGATGGAACGCGAGCTCAACGCCCTGCCGACCCGCTTCGACTCGCTGCTGCCGGACCTCGGCCAGCTCGTGCTGGACGTCGCTAAGGAGCCGATCCGCGCCCGCACGCACGGGCGCAGGGTCGGAAACCCGAGCGCGATCCGCGCGCTGCTCGGCGCCTGAATCAAGGCAGCGACCTAGATGCCAAGACAAGTGTCCACATCAAATTCCCCGCCTCACTGGAGGAGATAGCTTGTCACCCGCATGCCCTTCGAAAGCGCTGAAATCGGGGAAGGCGCGCCTCCTGAATCGCTGACCGCGACCGCACTCTATTTCGAGACCGACGAAAAAGGGAAAGTAATCGGCCTCTGGCTGCGTCACAGCGGAGAATCCGCAGTTCAGGTCGCCGATCTCACTGGGACGCCGGCGGACGGCTCGGTCACCGCCGCCAAGGTGGCGGCGGCGAACATCGACGGAGCTGCGAGCGTTCCGTCGATACGATCGCTCAACACGAGCGCGAGCTTCTCGGGCGCGACCGACACCGAATCGGCGTCCCGGAAAGCGATCGGAACCGCCCTCGCCGCGCTGGCGAAAGTCTGGCGTTCGCGCCACACGGTCGCTACCCAGATCGGAGTCGGGGCAGCGAAAGAAACCAAGTACTGGCTCCTCAACGGGGGGACCAGCCTGAGCGAACCCGGAGCCGGAGGGACGACGATCTCCCAGCCCTGGCGGGTTGGCTGGGTCGCCGCCGACGAGGCGCTCGAAGGCCTGACGACGAAATGCAGGATCAAGGCCGAGGCGACGGTTGCGGGCGCAACGAAAGTGACGGTCCACGTGGCGCTCTACAAAGTCGTGAAAGGGGCGAAATTCACGCTTGGCGAAGAGGTTTCCGGCTCGGGCAAAGACATCGAACTCGGCAGCAGCACGAACACCGGCATCACCGGCGAAAGCGGCGAATTCACGATCCCCGAAGACGGCGACTACGCGATTGGCTGCACGGTCAGCGGAACCCCTGAAAACCCCCTCTCCATCCAAGCCCGCCTCGTCGTCCACAACGTGTAGGCGAAATACCGGGGCTCTGCTCCCCGACGGGTGGAGTCATAGATCGCGAACAGTTAGGTCACGAATGCTATCCCCTACAAGCGTCTGGAATCAGCCCCTCCCCGCTGACGCGCCGATAGATCCGGCCAGCGCGACCTACGTCGCGAGCTTGGTTTCGCAGAAGGAAGAATATGGCGCCGCGATCAGTTTCCGCGAATGGGCCCTCGGCCACTGGTATGCACCTGAAGATTGCCCTCGCCAGAAGGTTTGGGTAGATGTCAAAGACGGCAACCGGCCAAAGCTGAGAGCAGCATTCGAATCTGTCCCGATACCACCCGAGATGCGTGCCTGTGGTCCGTTCCCAGGCGACCAGATTGCCTGTCTCTATCAGCCCAGCACTGATGAATACTGGGAGTTCCACGGCATGCAGCAGTTCGAGGTCGACGGTCCGCGAACCGGAGTGTCGGGTTGTTCGACGCTCTCAGAACCTGGCTGGCATTGCAACGCCGGGGCTGCCTGTAAGAGCTTCTCGATCAATCCCGGGTGGTTTCGGGAAGAAGACTGGCCCGGGGGTGGCGATACGAGCGCAAGGTGGGGCTGCAGTGGATCGCTCTTGTTCCTCTGGCCGCACGTGATCACGGTCGCCGAGGCTCAGCGCTTCTATATCCCGCACGCGATTCGGTTGACGATCCCGGTCCGGCAGAAAACGTGGCGCTGGCCCGCGCAGGCATCTGATGGCGAATCCGACGACACCACGCAGCCGCAGCCAGGAATGATTTTCCGCTTCAACCCCACCGATACCCTCTCTGATGTTACCGACCCCTTTCTGAAGGCCGTCTGCGCGGCGATCCGAGACTTTGGCTGGATCCTTACTGACGGCGGCCAAACGGTCGCGCTGAAGTGCGAGAGCCAGGCCACGATCAGGGGGTCTCAAGCGTTCACGGTCGACGCCTGGAAAGGGGCCGAAGACAAATTCGGCGGATCTGGCGCGATTCTCTCCGAAACCGCAGCCGCGCTCGCCAAAAAAATACCCTTCTCTCGCCTTCAGGTCGTCGATGCCTCCTATCGGCCCAGCTCGATTGCGCCGGGAGGGCTCGGACAGGGCGTTTGACGATCCCCGGGGCTGATCCGCAATTTTGATTGCCGAAAGCTTGGACAAGCGTCCAAGTTCGGCCCGCTTTCGCGGCTGCGCCGCGGCAGCGGTCGATCCGAGCTCTCGAACCCCGACCTCGAATGTCGCCCCCTTGGGGCGCAGACGCTCGGAATTCCTCCCATGCACCCCAGCCCCGTCGCCCTCTTCAAACGCTCCATGCCGGTCCTCCTCGCCATCGCGATCGCGCTCGGATCGCTCCTCGAGGCGGCGCCGGCGAGCTCGGCGCGCAAATGCACTCGGGCAAAGACCCGAAGCCATGTCAAACGCGGCCCGGGAGGCCGGCGATGCCCGGCGCGACCCAGGTCCCCAATCCAAGCCCGCTTCGACCAAGCGAGACAACCCGCCCAGGCGCCGAGCACGGTCGCGGCTCCCTCTCAGTCCGACGCGGCCCTGCCGCCCGCTCAGCCCTTCTCAGCGGACAGCGCAAACCCGGAATCTCCTCCCGAAGCCGAAACAGAACCGGAACCCGCGACCCCGGAACCGCCGGACGAAGATCCTGAACCCCTGGCCGAAAATCCGGAACCGCCGGACGAAGGCACGGAACCAGCAGGCGAAGGTGTCGAAACGCACTTTCGCTTCTTTTCGCCGGCCGGCATCTGGAACGCGGAAGCGCCCGCCGCCGCTCCCCTCGACCCGGACTCGGTGCCGATCGTCGCGGCGTTCGACTCGCTGGTCGAATCCGAGCTGACCGCGAAGACGGGACCCTCGATCAACACGACCGAATCCAGCGTCCCTATCTACACCATGCCGGCGGACCAGCCGACCGTCCCGGTCGAGCTGACCAGCTCCTACGCGGCCAGCGCCCTGCGCTCCGCCTGGAGCGCCGTGCCGCTCCCTCCCGACGCGCAACCGGCGCGCGGCAACGACCACCACCTGGTGGTCTGGCAGCCGAGCACGGACCGGCTATGGGAGTTCTGGGAAATGACCCACGACGCCACCGGCTGGCAGGCGGCCTGGGGCGGGGCGATGCTGCACGCCTCCGAAAGCTCGGGCGTCTACGACACCGCCGCGTGGCCCGGCGCCACGCAGTTTTGGGGGGCCTCGGCCTCCTCGCTCTCGATCGCCGGCGGCCTGATCACCTTCGAAGACCTCGAAAAGGGGAGCATCGAACACGCGCTCTCGATGTCGATCCCCAACGTACGCGCGGGCGTCTACTCGTCCCCGGCCCAGCGAGGGGACGGCAAGTCCCCCGATCCGCTCTCGCTGCCCGAGGGCGCGCACCTGAGGATCGACCCGAATCTGGACCTCGCGAGCCTCCACCTGCCGAGGCTCACGCTGATCCTCGCCGAAGCCGCACAGCGCTACGGGATCTTCGTCAGGGACGGATCTCGCACCGTCACCTTCCAAGCCCAGGACCCGACGCCGACCGGCCACGATCCCTACCGGGGGCCGAGCGGCTTCTGGGAAGGCTCCTATCCGCGCGCGATCCTCGCCCCCTTCCCCTGGAGCCATCTACAGCTGCTTCAGATGGACCTGCACGCCAACCCTGGCACGTAGGGTGCCCGGCGCGCAAGGAGGTCGCACTCGCTTCCGTTCTGATGGCTGATGTCCTCGAAGACCAGCAACGAGCGCACTCCCGCCCGCGCGGGGGCGGAGGCGGCGCCGATCAAGGGGGCGCATCCGCTCGTCGTCGCCACCCGCTCGCTCGGCCATCGCTGGGTCAGGCGCGTGACCCGTCAGAGCCACGACGGCGGCGTGCGCCGGCCGGCCCCACCGCCCCCCTGCCCGCCGGGCTGGCAGGTCGGGCCACCCGACTTCGTCGGCGTCGGAGGGCAGCGCTGCGGGACGACGCGCTGGTTCCGGCTGATAGCCTCGCACCCCGAGGTCGCCTCCTCGCCGACTGACAAGGAGCTGCACTTCTTCGACCGCTTCTACAGCGGCGGCTTCGGCGAGGCGGACGTGGCCGCCTACCATGCCTACTTCCCTCGCCCCAGCGGGGCCAAGGCCGGTGAGTGGACCCCCCTGTACGGGAGCTCCGCCTGGACCCCGAGGCTGCTGGCGCGCGCGGCGCCTGACGCGCGCCTGCTGATCCTCCTGCGCGACCCGGTCGAGCGCTTCGTCTCGGCACTCCAGCACAACGCCCGCCTCTCCCACGAGCAGGGCATGCCGCTCAACAGGCTGGCGCCCGTGGAGGCCTTCAGGCGGGGTCTCTATCACGCCGAGATCGAGGCGCTGCTCGCCTACTTCGATCGCTCGCGCCTCCTCGTGCTGCAATACGAGCGCTGCGTGCGCGAACCGCTCGAGCCACTGCGGCGCACGTTCGAGTTCATCGGCCTCGAAGACATTGGCTTCTCACCTCCCGGCTTGGACTCGAAACCCAACTCGCAGTCGTCGAAGCCGAAGCTCGACCGCGCGACTCGCGATTCCTACATACGCGCTTACCGCGACGACGTCGAAGCGCTGGCTCGCGCCTTCCCGGAGATCGACCTCGCGCTCTGGCCCAACTTCGCCGACATCGCGGGCTGACGCCGCCGTCGCAATCGGCCCAGAAGCTCGGCGAGCCGCCGGCGATCGCGATCGTTGAGCCCCCCGAGGAGCAGGAAAACCGCACCGTAGGCCAGCGCCCCGGCCGCCGCGCAAGTGATCACGCCGAGGAGGGAGGGGGTCAGCTTCTCCATCTCGCGCGCGGCGGCGAACCCGGCGGCATATGCCACGGCGAGGGCGAGCCGCTCGCGAACCGGCCAGGTCGCGCGCAGCGGGCGCCGCAGCGCCGGCCGGACCGCGAGCCCGGAGAGCACGATGACGACGAGGTACCCGGCCAGCATCGCGATCGCCGGGCCGACGACGCCGAGACTGGGCGTGAGCGCGAACAGCAGCCCGACGGTCACCGCCAGACGAGCGAGCGCGATAAGGCTGGTCAGGCCCGGCCGGTCGATCGCCCACAGGGCCTGCGTCTGGGCGACCGTGATCGACGCCATCGCCGGGAACACGGAGAGCAGGACGAGCGCCGACGCCGCCTGCCCGAATCCCGGTCCGAAGATCGCGAGCACGGAGTGCGCGGCGCCGCCGAGGACGGCGGCGATCAGCAACATGCCGGCGACTTCATAGCGAACCGAGTCGATCAGCGCTCGGTCGAAGCCGTGGCCGTCGCCCTCGGAATGGCGCCCGACCAAGGTCGGGTAGAGCACTTCGGTGATCCGCAGGCTGGCCTGCTGGAGGCGCTGGGGCAGGGAGAGGGCGCGACTGTAGGCGCCGACCACGCTGGTCGAGGCGACAATCCCGAGTGCCCAGACGCCCCCCTGCTGGCTGACGCCCTGAGCGATCTGCCCGGGGGTGGCCTTGATCCCGAAGCGCAGCAGCTCCGGCAGCGTGTCCAGTCCCGCTCGAAATTCGTCCCGGGTCAGGTGGGGGCGCACGAAAGCCCGCACCGCGACGGCCCTGTGGACGAGCGAGGTGGCGGCGGCCCCGATCGTCGCGATGACCAAGCCCCAGACCGAGTGCCAAACGACACCGACGGCCACTGCGATCGCGATTATCGCGACGGTTTCGTGCAGCCGCACCCAAAACAGCTGCCTGCCCGCGACGAAAGCCGAGAAGACCGCGTCGAGGTTCCAGTTGGTGTTGGAGACGACGACGTAGCCGGCGATGCTCACGTAGACCGGCGGCAGCAGGTGAGGGGCGTTCAGGGGGCCGTTGAAAGCAAGCCAGCAGACCCCAGCGACGAGCATCGCGGCGAGCACCGTCAACGCCCAGGAAAAGCCGAAGACGACCGCGAAGAGCTGGCTGACCCGCGGGTCGCGGGGAGGCAGGCCCGTGATCTCCTTGATCAGCGCTTTCTGCTCTTTGACGCTGGATAGCAGGTTGAGCGCCGCGACCGGGGCGAAGACGAGGGCGTACTCGCCGATGATCTCGACCCCGTAGAGGCGCGAGGTGACGATCGTCGAGACGAGCCCCAGGCCGGCGGTGCCGAGAAAGCTGAGGACGCCGAAGGAGAAGCCCGCCCGGTAGCTCGCTCGGGGGGGGCGTGGGGAGCCTGGCTGTCGGTCCGCGTCTGGCATCGGGCATCCCATCAACGAATCGAAGTCGGTCCCAGCTTGCGCCGCGGGCGTGGAAGTTCGGCCCGGAACCGCCCGTTCTTTAAGGCGTTGACGCTGCCCACCTTCTTCATCATCGGCGCCGCCAAGGCGGGCACTACGAGCCTCCACTTCTACCTGGATCAGCATCCGGAGATCCAAATGTCGGCGGAGAAGGAGCCGAACTTCTTCTCCGGGCCAGCGAACGGGATGCCCTACCCGGTTGGCAGGGTCGACACCCTCGACCGCTACGAACAGCTCTTCGACTCCGCCTTCGAGGTCCGCGGCGAGGCGTCGCCCAGCTACACCAACGCGCCGCGCCGCGCCGGCGTGCCTGCTCGAATCGCGGCGGCCGTCCCAGATGCCAAGTTCATCTACCTGGTGCGCGACCCGATCGCGCGCACGGTCTCCCACTACCGGCACCGCGTCGCCGCGGGTAAAGAGCGAAGATCGCTGCCCGAAGTGCTCGCCGGGCTGGACGAATCCGACCCCCACTCGTTCTACCTGACCTGCCAGAGCTTCTACGCACACCAGCTGCAGCTCTACCTCGAGCGCTTCCCCGCCGAGCGAATCCTCGTGATCGACCAGGCCGACCTGCTTGCCGACCGGGAGGCGACCCTGCGCAAGATCTTCGCCTTCCTCGCGGTCGATCCCGAGTTCAGCTCGGAGAGCTTCGCCGTGGAGCTGTTCCAGGGCGGCGAGCGCAGGGTCTATCCCCGCTTCTTCACGCGCTTCGTCAAACCCGTCGCGGCGGCGCCTTTCCGGCGCCTCCCCGCTGGCTTTCGCGACTCGGTGCGCGGCTCGGTCGAGCGTGCCCTGCTGGCGACTGTCCCCCGCCCCGCCCTGACCGGCCCGGAGCGCGCCCGGCTCGAGCGGGTATACGGCTCCGATGTCGAGCGCCTGCGGGCGCTGACCGGCAAGTCCTTCCCCAGCTGGAGCGTCTGAGCGGGCGAAAGTTCGGCCTGGCGGGTTCCGTTTTGAATCTGGTGAGATTCAAAGGTCGTACCGCTCTCAACGCGGACCCATTGCCACCGGTGGAGATGCCGGTGCCATCCCCGAACGGGGACGAGGCCCCTCCCGGCGAGGGGATCTTCGAGCCCTCCGACAGCTTCGCTGTCTGGGCGATCGGCGTCAACAAGCTGCTCGTCGTCGTCGTCGCCCTGGCGTTCGGCCTGCTTGGCGCCTGCCTCGGCTACCTCCAGCAACCCACCTACACGGCGACCGCGTCGCTGCAGGTGGGGCAGGTCAACCCGAACTCGCCGGGATTCCTGGGCTTTACGCAATCGGCCGCCTCGCTGGCCACCGCGTTCAGCCGCTCCGTCGGCGCCGCCCCGGTGCTCGACACGGTCGAGCGCAAGCTCCAGCTCTCGCGCACGGTGGCCGCTTCGCGGCTGGCGGCCGAGCCGATCCCGCAGGCACCGGTGTTCCAGGTGATCGCCACCGGGCCGAGCGAACCGGCCGCGGTCAGGCTCGCCAACGTCGCGGCCGGCGCGGTGGTCGCCTACGAGAGCAAGAGCAACAGCGCCAACCCGCAGGCCAAATCGCTGCTGCGCGACTATCGCAGGACCTCGCTCGAGCTGCGCCGCGCGGTGATGCGGGTGGCCGAAGTCGACGCCGACCCCGGCGCGAGCGCCGACGAGCTGCTCAGGGCGGAAGCGGCGAAAAGCGCCGCTCAGGTCCAGCTGGAAGCGATGGGGAAAGCGTATACCGAAGCGGTCACCAGCCAGGCGCCCCGCCAGGGCCTGGTCTCCTTCCTTGCCGGGGCCACCACGGCGAGCAGCGACCGAAAATCCACGCTGGAGCTCTACGGCTTCATCGGGGTCCTCGTCGGCCTGGCTCTCGGCTGCGCGGCGGCCGTGCTGCGTGAGCGACGCAGGGCCGCGCTGGCGCCGCAGAGCGGCGAGCTGCAACCCCGGCCGCGCAGTTCGCAGCCGGCTTGACGCCCGTACGGACCGCCTGGCGACCCTCGCCCTACGCCTGGGGCGCGCTTGGAATCGGCGCCCTGATCGCGATCCGCGAGCTGCGCCCCGAGCGACTGGAAGGCCACGGGGCGCTCGCCACGCCGATCCTGCTGCTCGCCGGCCTGCTGCTGGCGCGCAAGCTCTGGCAGCTGCCGCCAGCGGTGGCGATGTGCGCGGCGATAGCCCTGCGGATCTTCTCCAACGCGTGGGGGCAGATCGGCGTCGGCGGGATCCCGCTGGACCGCCTGCTCTTCGCGTTCGTCCTCGCCCAGGTCTTCCTGCGCTCGCCGGGGGCCGCGCGGATGCCGCCGCTGCGCTTGCGCAACGTCCATCTCCTGCTCGGCCTGACGGTGCTCTACTTGCTCGCCTCGGCAGCGGCCGCCGGCACGCTGAGCAGCGAAGCTAGCGTCCTGTCGATCCTCGACGAATTCGGGGTGACTCCATTCCTCGCCTTCCTGCTCGCGCCCTCGATCTTCGCCGGCCACCGCGAGCGCAACCTGCTGCTCGCGGTGCTCGTCGGGCTGGGCCTGTACCTCGGCCTCACCGCGATCTTTGAGTCGGTCGGGCCGCACGCGCTTGTCTTCCCCCGCTACATAGTCGCGATCGACACCGCGGACCCGGCTGAACGCATCAACGGGCCGTTCCAGAGCTCGGTCGCCGAGGGCTGCGCCCTCTTCGCCTGTGCGATCGCCGCCGCGATCGCCTTCGCTCAGTGGCGGGGCCGACGCCGCTGGCTCGCGGCGCTGAGTGGCGGGGCCTGCCTCTTCGGCTGCTTCGGGACGCTCGAGCGAGGCGTGTGGATCGCCACCGTCGCCGCGATCGTCACCGCGTCCCTTACGACGCGGACCGGGCGGCGGCTGCTGTTGCCGGGCCTCCTCATCGCCGCAGTCGCGATCGTCGGCGCCCTCGCGGCGTCGCCCTCGCTCTCGGAAAAGGCATCGGCCCGAGCGGGCTACGAGCGCAGCGTCTGGGACCGCAAGAACCAAACCGCCGCCGGGCTGCGGATGCTCGAGGCAAAACCGCTCCTCGGCTTCGGCCTCGGCCACTACAAAAGCGACAGCCTGGAGTACTTCAGGCAGCCGGCCGACTACCCGATGACCGGCCGGGTGGCGGTCGACCTGGTCGGCGAACCCGAGGTGATCCAGCCGCTGCACAACCTCTACCTCGGCTACGCGGTCGAGCTGGGCTTGGTCGGGGCGTCGCTGTGGCTCGCCTCGCTCCTCTGGGCGATCGGCGGAGCAATCTTCATCCGCGGGCCGAGTGAGCTTCGCCCGTGGAAGCTCGGCCTGCTCGCGGTGGCCGTGTTCATGCTCACGGTCACCGTCGTCAACCCCAACCAGCCGCCGTTCATAGCCCTCCTTCTCTGGATCTGGGCGGGAGTCGCCCTCGGCAACGCTCCGCGAACCTCACCGGCGCCGCGCGCGGCGCTCTCGACGGCGGCCGGAGACCCCGCAGCGTGGGCGCCCGCGTAGGGTCACCCGGTTGAGATGACGCTTCCGACCTTCTTCATCATCGGCGCCGCCAAGGCGGGCACCACGAGCCTTCACTACTACCTGGACCAGCACCCCGAGATCGGGATGTCCTCCGACAAGGAGCCGAACTTCTTCTCGGGCCCGCCGAACGGCATCCCCTACCCGCTGGGACGGGTCGACAGCCTGTCCGCCTACGAACGGCTCTTCGACCCAGCCTTCCCGGCCCGCGGCGAGGCCTCGGTGGGCTATGCGAACAGCCCGCGGCGCCACGGAGTGCCGGAGCGGATCGAGGAGCTCGTGCCCGAGGCGAAGTTCATCTACGTCGTCCGCGATCCCGTCGCCCGCACCGTCTCGCACTACCGCCACCGGGTCGCGGCGGAGGGCGAGCGCCGTGCGATGCCGGAGGCGCTCGCAGACCTCTCCGATCCCTACTCGGTGTACCTGTGCCCGAGCTTCTACGCGCGGCAGCTCGAGCTCTACCTCCGGCATTTCCCCTCCGAGCGGATCCTGGTGCTGGATCACGCCGACCTGCTCGCCGAGCGGGAGGCGACGCTCCGCAAGGTCTTCTCGTTTCTGGCGGTCGACGAAACGTTCACCTCGGCCCAGTTCGACGACGAGCTCTACAGAGGCGAGGAGCGGCGGATGCACCCCCCGGCCTACTCTCGGCTGATGGCGTCGATCGAGGCCTCCCCGCTGCGCCGTCTCCCGCGTGGCTTCAGGCGCTCCCTGCGCGGCTCGTTCGAGCGCGTCCTCTGGCGTCCCGCTCCCAAGCCCGTCCTCGACGACGAGCTGCGCGCGCGCCTCGAGGACCTGTTCGCCGACGAAGTCGAGCGGCTGCGGGGCCTCACCGGCAAGGCATTCGCCAGCTGGAGCGTCTAGGGATGGGGCGGCGCAGGCTGTTGCGTCCTAGGCCGTCGCCCGCGCTGCTGCTGGCGATCGCGATATTGCTGGCCAGCTGCGGCGCCGGCGCCCACGGAGACGACGGCTCCCCGCGCGCGAGGAGCGCCGACGCGGCCCACTTGGTCGAGAGCGCGCAGGCGGCACAGCCGGTGCGCTTTCGCTTCTTCTCGCCCTCGAGCTTCTGGAACGTCCCGGTCGCGACAGACGCTCCGCTCGACCCGAGCTCGGCCTCGATCATGGGCGCCCTCCGTTGGCTGATCGCCGAAGAGCTGACAGAAGGGAGCGGACCGGCGATCAACACCACCGAATACAGCGTCCCCGTCTACAAGGTGCCGGCTGACCAGCCGCTGGTCCCCGTTCAGCTGAGCAGCCCCTACTCCGCGTCCGCCCTGCGCTCCGCCTGGAGCGCGGTGCCGCTGCCGCCGGACGCGCAGCCGGCGGGCGGCAACGACCGCCATCTCGTCGTCTGGCAGCCGTCCAGCGGACGGCTGTGGGAGTTCTGGGAGCTGCGGCACGGTACCGAAGGCTGGCGGGCGAGCTGGGGCGGCGCGATCCAGCACGTCACCTCCGACCTCGGTGTCTACGGGCCCGAAGCGTGGCCGGGGGCCAGCTCCAAATGGGGCGCCTCGGCCTCCTCGCTCTCGATCGCCGGCGGGTTGATCAGGTTCAGCGACCTCGAACACGGCTGGATCAACCACGCCCTCTCGATGTCGATCCCCGACGCGCGAGCCGGGGTCTACGCGTGGCCCGCGGAGCGAACCGACGGCACCTCCACCGACCCCCTCTCGCTGCCTGAGGGCGCCCACCTGCGTCTCAACCCAAATCTCGACATCGCGAGCCTCGGGCTGCCGCGAATGACGAGGATGATCGCCGAGGCCGCGCAGCGCTTCGGCATCTTCGTCAGGGACGGGGCCCAGAACGTCGCCTTCCAGGCGCAGGACCCGGTCACGGTCGGGACCAATCCCTATCTCGGCGTGGACGGCTATTTCGAGGGCTCCTACCCGCGGGAGCTGCTCTCGCAGTTCCCCTGGGCGCACCTGCAGCTGCTGAAGATGGAACTGCATCCATACGGCTGATGGCTCGCTACGAGGCTCGCCCCAGCGCAGAGGAGCGGCTGATCCGGCTCAGCGCCGGGACCGCCGCGCGACGCCGAGCCGGGCGCGAGCGGGCGGCGCGGCTGGCGGACGAGGTCAGCTGGCCGCGGCTGCTCGAGGCGCTGCGGGTGAGGCGGATGCTGCCGACCCTGGGTCCGCGCGTCCTCGAGCTGGGCGGCGGCCTGGCCGGCACGGAGTTCGAGGCGGCGCTCGCCGACTCGCTGGAGGAAACCCGGCGCCAGGCGGCGCTGGTGCTGATGATCTCGACCCGGGTGCGGGCCGCGCTTGCCGAAGCCGGCATCCGCTCGGCTTCGCTGAAGGGACCGCAGCTCGGCGAGAGGCTGTACGGAGAGCCGGGGCGGAGACCGTCGAGCGACATCGACCTGCTGGTCGCGGCCGATCAGCTCCAACGGGCGGTGGCGGTGGTGCGCGAGCTGGGCTACGCGGCGCCGCGGGACCCGCTCGCCGGGAACGGCCTGCCGCTGCTGCATTTCGCGATGGTTCACGAACGCAACCAGCTGCCGCCGGTCGAGCTGCACTGGCGGATCCACTGGTACGAGCGCGGCTTCGCCCGCGAGCGGCTGCTGCCGCCGGCGGCGGACGCCGGCGCCTGGCGGGCGGCGCCGGTGGACGAGCTTGTCGCGCTGCTGCTCTATTACGCGCGCGATGGCCTGGTCGGCCTGCGGCATCCCGCTGATCTCGGCGCCTGGTGGGACAGCTTCGGCGCACAGCTCGAGCCCGGCGAGCTGGGGCGCTCCCTGCGGGCATACCCCGAGCTGAGGCCAGCGGCCCTCGCCGCCGCGAGGGCGGCCGAGGCCGTGGTCGGCCTGCCCGGCGGCGGACTTGACGGCGGCGGGGCCGTCCTCGGCCCGCGCGGACGCATCGCGGTGCGCCTGGCGAATCCGCTGCCCCACTCGGGCGAGGCGCAGGTCTTCGCCGACATGGGCCTGGTCGACGGCCTGCTGACGCCGTTCGGCGGCTGGTGGGCCTTCGTCCGCCGCCAGATCGCCCCGCCGCGCGACGCCCTCCCGCTGCATCCTGGCGGCGCCTCCGAGAAGCGGGAATCGAGGCTCGGCCACGCCGCCCGCGTGCTCGGTCGCTACGCGCTGACGATGGCGCGGCTGCTGCGCCCCCGGCGGCCGCGCCCGGCAAGCGC
>Ga0075423_10001629_pt1 | contig 19988 bp, 12 predicted proteins | sample SoiMethybrSBSTD2_FD_80114 | JGI IMG/M metagenome (GOLD analysis project Ga0075423, IMG submission 80114) | Bulk soil microbial communities from a Populus tree surrounding site in Tennessee, USA - Soil MetaG P. TD hybrid SBSTD2 | ecosystem: Environmental > Terrestrial > Soil > Tree plantation...
GTTGAAGTTGGGCTCGCCTTCCGTGGGCTGGCCGTCGCCCGGCTGCGCCGTCACGGTGGGCGCCTTGGGCGGCACGGCGAACTGATAGTTCGCGTTGTAGATCTGCTGCACGGTTTTCACGTTCTCGCGCAGCTCGTCGAGGTCGCCGCCGAAGGCGAGAGCCAGGCTGAAGCGCTCGTGCTTGCCGGCCTTGAGCGAGAACGGCCCGGAGGCGAACAGGAAGCCGATGTTGTAGTTCGTGGCCAGCGGCGGATCGAAGCGGTTGCCGGTGATCGGATCGGTGAACTGCTCGTAGAGCCGCTGCGGCCAGTTGTCGCGGTCGGTGAAGAACAGCACGTTGTCGGTCGCGCCCGTGCCGTCGGCCGAGCGGATGCGGTTCATCTTGAAGCCGGTGAGCCCGATCTGGTCCGACTCGTTGAGATCGGTGCGGTTGAAGTTGGGCTCGCCTTCCGTGGGCTGGCCGTCGCCCTCGCCCGTGTCGTGCGTGTCGGCGATGCCGTCGGCGCCCACGTCGTCGAGGTCCACGTTCCAGTCCATGTCCTCGTCGCCCGTCCACCAGCGGCTCAGCTTGAACGCCGGACGCTTTTCGAGCGGCCCGTAGAACGCCTCGAACTTGGCCTGGTCGTAGTGGGTCGCCACGTAGGCGCGGATGTCGTCCTGCGTGGTCAGCAGCTGGCCCACCGGCCCGTCGCGCGTCTCGTCGGTGATGCCATCCTGGTCGTCGTCGATGCCGTTGAACGCATTGCCCGGCGTCTCGAGGTAGGCGTAGCCGAGGTAGCCCGTCTTGTCGCAGTCGCTCACCAGGTCGCGGCCGCGCCCGTAGTTGTCCCAGGTGTAGACCAGGTTCAGGTTGCTCGAGCGGTCGAAGAAGGCGTTGTCATCATCGGATTCGAAGACGGGATCACAGCCTTTGGTTGACCCACCGACCCCGGAATCCATGTAAAGACCAAAGAGAATGTTGTCGTTGTAGTCGGTCGTGCCCTCGTTGGTGATGTCGTAGTGCCAGAAGATGACGTTCCCGGCCTGCGGGTTCGCCCACTGGAAGCCGCGCACCTCGACGCGCAGCCCGAGCCCGTGTCGCGAGTGGTCGGTCGAGTCCGGGTAGTAGAGCCAGGCGTCGTAGAAATCGTCGTCCATCACGGTGAAGCTTTCCTGGTCCGCCGCCGGGCGCTTGCCGAAGTAGCCGTTCCAGCTCCCGGCCCAGCCGGCATCGTCCGGGTCTCCGAGCTTGTCGGGCCAGCGGCTCGGCCAGGTGCGCGGATCGCTGCTGATGGCCGGCGAGCGCCCGCGATTGGTGTCGGGGTCGGCCTGGAAGTAGCCCGGGCGTGGCTCGAAGCGCATGGTGCGGTTGTAGAGCGGGCTGATGCCCTGCCGCTCGCGATACCCGGTCTCCATGATGTAGGAGTCGCTGCCGTCGAGCTGCTGGATCTTGGCCAGCACGAACGGTGTGATGCCGTCCGAGTAGTTCATGCCCGTGCCCTTGGGCACCTCGACCGAGTGGAACACGCTCAGGTCGACGCGGCCGGGGTCGGGCGGGTAGTCGCCCACCATGCCGAAGTTCCAGAACAGCGTGCGGATGCGGTTGGCGTCGTGCTGGCCGACGCGCTCAGCGTCGATGCGGCCACGCTGGTCGGGCGGCGGCGAGGCGGCGAGCGCCGGCGCCGCCGCGAGGAGCGCGAGGACGAGGACGAGCCCACGCCGCATCACTGGAGCCCTCCCGCCCGCAGGCCCAGCTCGATGCGCCGAGGGGCGTAGAAGCGGGTCGGATCGCGCAGCGCCGGATCGCCGGAGACGAAGTTGTAGTACGGGCTCCCGGTCTCGGCGAACACCGCCGAGTTGAAGTAGCGCGTGTCGAAGGCGTTGAACACGCGGCCGAACGCCGAGAGGCGCATGCCGCGCCTGGCCAGCGTCTTCTCGGCGCGCAGGTCGAGCAGGAAGGCGCTGGGTTTGCGGCCCGAGTTCTCCTCGATGCCGGCGAAGGCGCCGGCCGGCGTGTACGGCTGCCCGCTCACCACGCGGAAGATGGCGCTGGCGGAGAAGTTGTCGGGCCGCGCCAGCGTCGTCGTCAGGTTGAGCGTGTGGCGCTGGTCCCAGTTGAAATAGATGAGGCGCGGCCGCGCGTCGAGCCCCGCCGAGGCGCGCGTCGCTGTCTCGCGCGCATCGCTGGCGTTGCCCTGCGCGCGCTGCCACGTGTAGTCGAGGCTCCCGCTGATCAGTCCCTTGGGGCGCAGGTCGAACGAGATCGTGGTCCCCAGCACGTTGCCGAAGTCGACGTTGGCGAGGCGCGGGTACTCGGCGTCGTTGTAGGTGGAGAGGATCTCCACACCCAGCAAGTCGCGGATGTCCTTGTAGAACACGGTGAGGTCGGCGCCGAGATCGTCGGTGATGGCGTGCTTGTAGCCCGCCTGGTACTGGATCGTGCGCTCGGGCTTGATGTCGGGATTGCCGAGCGTGCCGATCTTGCTCTGCGCCAGTGCCTCGCCGGCGGCGAGGTTGCCGAGGATCGAGTAGTCGGCGTTGCCGAAGATGTCGCCCAGCTTGGGCAATTGATAGAAGTGCCCGTAGGCGAAGTAGAGCGACGCCTTCGGGCTCACCGGATACGAGACGCCGAGGCGCGGCGACAGCGTGACCTTGCGCGACGTGCGCTCCGGATGCGATTGCGGCACGCCTTCGATCGTGTTGCCCGGGTTCGAGAGGTCGCTCGGCACGGTGGTGCGCGCGTCGAAGTAGTCGAGGCGCAGCCCGGCGCGGAACGTGAGGTCGTTCCACTCCGTCTGCTCCTGCCCGAACACCGCGCCCTGCACCGGATGGTAGACGGCGAGGCCCGGGCGCTGCTGCGACGGATTCTCCTCCTCGCGCAGGAGCGTGGGCCGGCCCGCGACCAGAGTCGGGATCAGGTAGCCCAGGTTGCCGAACTCGAGGCGCGGGAACTGGAACTCCGCGCCCAGCTTCACCTGATGGTCGTTGGTGATCTGGTTGACCACCGAGCCCTTGAGGATGAGGGAGTTCGTGTTCTGGTGGAAACGCGTGAGCGACACACCCCTCACATAGGCGCCGTCGAGCGTGGGCTCGGGGTCGGGCGCTCCCGCCGCGTCGTAGCCCTTGTCGTAGAGGCTCTCGAACGCGCGGTCCTCGTAGTTGAAGTAGTTCTGGCGCAGGCTCACGTTGTAGAACGTCTTCTTGCTCAGCGTGTGCGTCCAGTCGAGGCCGTGCACGATCGAGTACGTGTGCTGCTTCGACTCGCCGTCGGGATCGAAACGGAAGAGCCAGTCGGTGCGCCGGCCGTCGAGCACGTTGAAGATGGCCTGGTAGCTCAGATCGACGTTCTTGAGCGTGCGGTTCGTGACCTTGCCGACGCCGGACCACTCGCGCGACGTGCCGAGCGGCACCTCGGCGCCGTCGCCGAGCCGGCCGTCGGGCAGGACGAAGCGCCGCCCGTAGACGAAGTCGTCCTGGTAGTAGCGGCGCAGGTTGGCGAGGAACAGCGTCTCCTTGAGCGGGGTCGGCCCGGTGAGGCTGGCCTGGAAGTTACGAACGCCTGCCGGGCGGAACGCGAACGGCGAGAGCCGCCGCGCCTCGTCGCGCCCCGGATAGAAGAAGCCGCCCGAGTAGCCCTCGCCGTCCCAGTGCAGCTTCTCGCTCCCGCGCTTGAGCACCGCGTTCACCACGCCGCTCATCGCCTGCCCGTACTCGGCGTCGAACGTGCCGCTGATCACCTGCACCTCTTCGATCAGCGAGCGGTCGATGCGCAGGCTCGAGGAGTTGTCGTAGGCGTTGTTCACCGACACGCCGTCCACCTGGTACTGCACCTCGCCCAGGCGGCCGCCGCGGAAGTGGCCGTCGACCACGCCGGCCTGCAGGTTGACCACGTCGGCCAGCTCCTGCACCGGCAGCACGGCGATCTGCTCCTTGTTGATCGAAGCCACGGTGCTCGTCTGGTGCACGTCGACCACCGGACTCTTGCCGCTGACCACGATCTCCGCGAGCTCGACCGGGCTCTCGTCCATCGAGACGTTGAGCGTCGTCGTGTTGTCGGCGTTGACCTGCACGTCGGTCACCGAGATGGCGCGGTAGCCCAGGAGCTGGAACTTCACCTGATAGGCGCCGGCCGGCACGTTGATCACGTTGTAGCGCCCTTCGGTGTCGGTGAGGGCACCCAGGCGCTGGCCGATGAACAGCACCGTGACGCCGGGCAGGGGCTGCTTCTTGGCGTCGAGCACGCGGCCCGAGAGCTTGCCGGTGGTGCCGGCGAGCGCCGGCGACGCGGCGATCAGGAGAGCGAGAAGGGAGAGAACGCCTCGGGTCATGGGAGGAGACAAGGACCGGGAGCGGACTCGCGTCCGCTCCCGGCCTCCATCGCGGGGGTATGTTCGATCACCGAATCAACATCACCTTGCCGGCCAGGGTGGCTCGGGTGCTGCCGGTCGCCGGGTCGACGAACCGCAGCCGATAGAAATGAACACCGCTACGCGCGACCGCTCGAATCGGCGCCTGCTGCACACCGGCGGGCTGACGGCCGAGCACCGTGCGCTCGACCAGGCGGCCCCTCACGTCGTAGAGCTCGAGCGTGACGTCGCTCGGCTCGGGCGCGGTGTAGCGGATCGTGCCCTCGCCCAGCACCGGATTGGGGTAGCTGCCGAGCAGGGCGAAACCGTTGTACTTCGGTACCTCGTCTCCGACGCCGACCACGAGATTGCCGGGGTCGAGATAGGCCCACACCGGACAGCACCAGGCGTCGCTCTCGCGGAAGAACCAGGTGCGCGTGGCGTAGCTCTGCGTCGAGTCGGTGAACGTGTCGCCGTCGTAGTAGTCGACGCCGAGCCACAGCGTACCGTCACCCAGGCCGGCCGGGTAGCCCAGCTTGGTGAGGTCGAGCTTGAGCTCGGCCGTGTAGCCCTCGTCGGTGTCGGCGCCGGTCAGGTCGACCGTGGTGTTGGGCTTGAGGGCCAGGGCCACCTTCGAGGTGCCCACGGTGTCCGTGAGGTACGGCGTGTACCCGAGCTTCCTCACCGCGCCGCCGTTGCCCACCATGAACTCGATGCGGCGCGGCGCCATGTTGTGATCCGGCGCGCGCGCCGTGTGGTCGTTGATGCTGACGATGAAGCCGTCCATCCGGTCTTCGATCTGGTGGTTGCCGACGTAGGCGTCGTTCACGTCGAAGCCCAGAAACAGCGAGTCGGCCTTGAAGAAGTAGTAGAAACGACCCCTCCCGGGATCGGCGACGAACTGCTGCCCGCCGCTCACCGTGGGCTGGAACTGGCCCGAGCGATACGGCCCCACGGCCGGGTAGGCGGCGCGCGTGGCGTCGTCGCCATAGCTGATGTCGAAGAACGGCGCCGCCTGCCACACCGCGTCGTTGAGATTGCCGTCGATCACCGGCGTGGCGAAGTTGACGCCGTTGGGGATGCGCAGCTCGGGCTCGATCGTGGGCGCGGCCCCCGAGGACACGGTCACGCTCGGCTTGGCGTGGATGCGCACCTCGTCGTACCAGGACACGTTGCCCCACGGGTCCTCCCACCACACGCGGTTGTAGCCGAGGCGGAAGGGATTGGGCGGATTGAGCCACAGCCAGTCGCAGTCGTAGACGGAGATGTTCCACTCGACGACGTCCCCCGCCGGTTGCGTGACGTCGTAGCCCACATCGCTGAGGCTGATGCGCATCTCGGTCGTGTAGCCCTGGTCGTTGGCGTCATCCGAGTTGGACAGGCCGTTGACCACGGTGCGCGCGTCGAAGGCCGCGATCTGCTGGGGCGTGCGCGGATTGAGGTACGGCGGCGAGGTGGCCCAGCGCCCGAAGAAGTTCGGGCTCTTGCCCGGGTTCTTGGCGCAGCACGTGTCCTCGGGATCCCACCACGAGTAGAAGTACTCGCTGATCGGCGCCGGGCGCGAGGCGTTGGCGTGGTCCTTCACGCCCATGAGGAAGCCGTCGAAGCGATTGAAGTCCATCGAGCCGCCCACCGAGCTGTCGCGCACCGAGATGCCGAGCCACAGCTGGTTGTTGACGGTGTCGGTGAGGAACTTGACCACGGCCAGCGTGGAGTCGTGGAGCGGCAGCCCGCCCTCGACCTTCCAGCCGCTGCCCGGGATGCCCGAGTCGATGCCGTACTTGATGACCACCGACTCGGCCTGAGCCCACTGCGGCTCGCTCAGGTTGCCGTCGAAGGTGATCGACGCCCCGTTGAGCGAACGGGCCCAGACGGCGTTCTTGCGCGGCGCCTGGGCGTGCGCCGCCGTCCCTCCCAGGACCGTGGCGCAGAGAAGCAAGATCGCGATTCGCCCTGCCTTCATGGATGCATCCTCCTCAAACTCGGGCGCTGCCCGCGACCGAGGCCGCGGGAGCGCCGCACGAGCGGCGAACCACCAACGTGGTGGGCAAGACTTCGTGATGGGGTGTCAGGGCGCCACCGCCCTGGATCTCGAGCAAGCGTCCAACGGCGCGCTCCCCCAGCTCCACCAGACCCACGTGAACGGTGGTGAGCGGGGGCGTGAGGTAGCGGGCGATCGGGATGTCGTCGAAGCCGGCCACGGCGATGTCCTGCGGCACGCGCACGCCGGCCTCGGTGAGAGCGCCGATCACGCCCGCCGCCATGTAGTCGTTGCCGGCGAAGACCGCGGTCGGCCGCGGCGTCATGGCGCGCAGGATGTCCCCCGCCGCGCGCCCCGAGGCCTCGGAGAAGTCGCCGGGGATCTCGAGCTCGCTCGACCACTCGCCGCCGCCCGCCCTCATGGCCGCGCGGTAGCCGGCGAGGCGCTCGCCGGCGTCGATGTTGCGCATCGGCCCGGTGACCGTGGCCACGCGGCTGTGGCCGAGCGAGAGCAGATGGCGCACCACCGCCTGCGCGCCCTCGTGGTTGGCGATCGAGATGGTGTCGAACTCCTCGACCCCGAGGCCGGCGTCGACGAGCACGATGGGGAAGTCGCCGGCCGTGGCCCGGATCGCCGACGGCGCGTCGACGTCGGGCGCCATGACGATGAGGCCGTCGATGCGGCCGCGCAGGGAGCGCAGGGCGGCCACGAGCTCGCTGGTGTCGGCGTGCGAGCTCGAGACGAGCAGATGCAGCCCGCGCGCGCGCGCCGCCAGATCGAGACCGCGGATGAGCTCGGAGAAGAACTCGCCCGCGAGATCGGGCAGCAGCACGCCCAGCGCGTGGGTGCGGCTCGTGATCAGGCTGCGGGCGACGCCGTTCGGCCAGTAGTTGAGGCGTGCCGCCACGGCCAGCACGTTGCGCCGCGTGTCCTCGCTGACCAGGCCGCTGTCGTTGAAGACGCGCGACACCGTGGCCACGGACACGCCCGCGTCGCGAGCCACATCCTTGATGGTCGCCATGGGCGAACCTTCCTTTGCGTTCGGGCGACGCCGGGTGAGGGAAGGTCCGAGGGAAGGGGAGAGTCTCGAGGCCGAACCCGACTCGTGATGTAAACGATTACGGAGAGGGTCGTGCTCTGTCAAGTCGCGAGGCTCCATCGGAGCCTCCCGCCCTAACGAGCGCTCGCCCCACGGAGCGGACTCCGTGGGGCGAGGCATGAGCCGTTCGACCCGATTCGCGAGTGGCGGAATCGGCGTCGCACGTTCGATCTACCGGTAAGTGGCCTTGGCGCGGCCCCAAGTGGTGTTCTGGGTCGGCACCGGACAGTCATGGCCGGCGAGCGGCGCGTACAAGACGTCGAAGAAGCTGCCGATGTTCTGGGCTCCCGGGTCGCCGCCGCCGACGCCGAAGTTCTGCTGGATGCGGCCGCCGACGCGGGCGTCGTCCATGATGCCGTAGCAGCCATGGATCTCCTCGCCCGAAGTGCAGTTGTTGAAGGCCAGCGGGCCGCTCGTGAAGTGCTGGCCCTGATAGTCGACGATGTACTCGATCGTGCCGGGATCGTTGGCGGTGTTGCAATGCGGGTCGTAGATCACCTGGATATGGATGTCGGTGCCCGCGAGGTAGTGCAGGCCGAAGGCGCCGGTAAACGTGAAGAACGGCAGCACGCCGCCGAAGCAGGCGATCTCGCCGTCCGGCAGCCGCACGTTGAAGTAGCCGTTGGCCTTCTGGTCCCACCACGGGCAGACGCGCAGACCGCCCTCTTGGCCCACGTTCCCCGTCGGGTGCTCGAGCCGCAGCACGGCGCCGAGCGAGAAGGCGTCCTTGTTGTTGAACACGGCCGAGGTCCCGCCGCCGTCCGCGGACAGGTCCCACGGGTGCATGTTGGCGCCGCCCGTGCACACGAGGAAGCTTTCGTCGATACGGATGAGGCCCGGGTAGAGATTCGTCGGGGTCAGGGTGGTGACCGCGCAGTCGTTGAACCAGCGCGGATAGAGGATGGCGCCGTTGATCGCCGGGGACGCCTGGGCGACGCCCGCGCCGAGCACGGTACAGATGGCCAACACAGCCAGACTGATGTAGCCGATCCGCTTCATGGTGTCTCTTCCCCTTTCCGGGTGCGTGAACGTGAGTCGATCAGGCGGATCTCACGTGAGGAGCGTTCTGCTGGCAACACACAGAGCTTTGCGCCTAGCTGAATGCCACGCGGCCGTTCGGGACGGCGTCATCGCCACTCGTCGATCGCGCGAGAGCGAGGCCCGAGAGCGGGCGCGCGGATCAGGAGGCCATCGAGAAGGGAACGTGTGAGGCACACGCGGGGCCCTCTCGCGTGAAAACGATTACATATTTTGTGGCGCGAGGCAACGAAAACCGCGCGGAAACACGGAGAATCTCGGGGCGAGCCGGGGCGAAATCCGTTAAGCCACCTCGAACAGGGTGAGCGCGAAGCGCGCCTCGGGGTCGATCCACTGCGTGTGCGTGCGGAAGCCGGCCTCCTCCCCCATGCGCTTCACCCCCGCCGGCTCGAACTTGTAGGAGCTCTCGGTCCAGATCCACTCGCCGGACTCGAACGCCGCCGTGAGCCCGGCCAGGGGGACGTGCACCACCTGGGCCCTCGTGCTCACCAGGTGCATCTCGATGCGGGAGAAGCGCGGGTTCCACACCGCCCGGTGGCGGAACGCCGACAGGTCGAAGTCCGCCCCCAGCTCCGAGTTCATGCGGGCCAGCACGTTGCGGTTGAAGGCCGCCGTGACACCGAGGGGATCGTCGTAGGCGAGCTGGAGCTCGGCCACCGGCTTCACCAGGTCGGCGCCCAGGAGCAGCGTGTCGCCCGGGCGGAGCGCGGCGCGGATGCCGCGCAGGAAGTCCCCCGCCGCCGGCGGGTCGAAGTTCCCGATGTTGGACCCCAGGAAGAGCACCATCCAGCGCTCGCGCCCGGGACGGCGGGCGGCCGCCGCCTCGCGCAACCCCTCCTCATAGGTGGCGCGGTGGCCGACCACCGAGACGTGGTCCCAGCGCGAGAGCCGCTGCTCCGACTGCTCGAGTGCCGTGTCGCTGATGTCGATCAAGTGCACGCTGGCGCGCCGCCCGGCGCGCACCAGCTCCTCGATCAGGATGCCGAGCTTCTCGCCGTTGCCGCCGCCCAGCTCGACGAACGCGAGCCGGTCGGGCAGCGCGGCCACGATCTCGGGCGCCCGGCGCTCGAGCAGCTCGCGCTCGGCGCGCGTGATCCGGTACCACGGCAGCCGGCAGATGGCTTCGAACAGGCACGAGCCGAGCGCGTCGTAGAGATACTTGGACTGGATCTGCCGCGGGCGCAGCTCGAGGTCGCGGCGCACGTCGTGCGCGAACGCCGCACGTGGATCGAGCGCGTAGGTGGAGACGGCCGAAGCCACTCGTCAGCTCCTCGCCAGGCGGAACGTGGTGTAGGTGTACGGATAGTTGGGGCGGAACCAGTTGCGGAAGCTGGCGCGCAGGAGCTCGCGCGCCGTCGCCGACGACCCGCCCTTCATCACGTAGTGCTCGCCGTCGAAGAAGTCGGCCGAGTACTCGGGATACGAGTTCATGGCGCGGAAGCCGGGGAAGCCGTCGAACGTCGTGCTCGTCCACTCCCAGCCGTTGCCCAGGAGATCGTGCACGCCCCAGGCGCTCGCGCCCAGCGGATGCGAGCCCACGGGCATCGGATCCCAGCGATGGAAGTCGAAGTTGCCGTGGCGCGCGTCGGGCGCGTCCTCGCCCCACGGGTACGGGCGCTCGACGCCCTCGGGCGTGCCGTAGGCGGCGCGCTGGAACTCGGCCTCGGTCGGCAGGCGCATCTCCTTCCAGTTGGCGTAGGCGCGCGCCTCCTCCCAGCTAACGTACACCGGCCACGCACCGGGCAGCGGGAACTCATCGAACATGCCGCGCCACACGAAGCCCTGGCGCCGCGGCTCCCAGAACAGCGGATGGCGGATGTCCTGCTCTTGCCGCCACGCCCAGCCCTTCGGCGTCCACAGCTCGCGGCGCTCGTAGCCGCCGGCGTTCTGGAAGTCGATCCAGTCGCGGTTGGTCACCGCATAGACGTCGATCTCGAACGCCGGCACGTCGACCGTGCGCTTGGGGAACTCGTTGTCCCAGCCGAACGCCGCCACGTCGCGGTCGGCGCCGAGCGTGGCCGCGCCCGCCGCCACGCGCGCCATGTGGTGCACCGGCGCCTCGCCGCCGAACACCGGATCGGCGCCGGTGGGCCGGTTCTTCATCGAGTACGGCAGCCGATGCAGGATGTAGAGCAGGGTTTCGTGGTGCATGGCCTCGTGCTCGAGGATCGTGAACACGGCCTCGGCGCGATCGAGGAGCGGATGGCCGGAGCGCGTGAGGTCCTCGTTCTCGAGCACGTCGAGGATGCGGCGGTCGGCCTCCTCGGCGTAGGCCAGGATCTCGTGGCGGTCGGGCCAGGTGTCGCGGCCGGCGAGGCGCGCGGCGTCCTCGTCCTCGGGATCGATGCCGCGGGCGAACAGGCGCTCGTAGCGCTCGTCGATGCCGGGCCGGCCGAGCGCCTTCTTGATCAGCGTGTTGAAGGTGAAGACCGGCAGGTGGCCTTCGTAGAACGCGATCACGTGGCGCAGCGGGATCGGGCTCGTCTTGTACGCGTCGTCGGCCACGAGATCGAAGAGGGAGCGCGAGCGGCGCCGGTTGAGCCGGTACCAGTCGAGCACGGCCGAGCGGTCGAGAGCGCCGATGGTGCCGGCGTGAGTCGTCTGCATTTCCCTGGCCTCCATCGTGGAGCGAAGCGGGCTCGGGAACCGATCCTCGCGATCGATCCCGCCGGGCATGGGCCATCATAGCCCTTGGGCGCGGGGGGCTCCCAGGTCTGGTAAGGTAACGCTGCCAAGTGCAAGGGAGTTCCCAAGCTGGGGCGAGTCACCCGTCCTGCCGATGACTTGACCATGGAGAGACCCCGCATGTCCGCCCTCAAGCCCCACGGACCCGACGCGAACGAAGCCCGCGCCATGGCCGAAGCCTCGCGCGAGACCGAATGGGCGCAGCCTTCGTTCGTGCGCGAGCTGTTCCTCGGCCGGCTCGATCTCGACCTCATCTACCCCCATCCGGAGCCCGACGCCGAGGACCAGAAGCGCTCCAAGCTCTTCCTCGACGCCTTCGAGCGCTTCCTGCGCGAGGAGGTCGACGCCGAGGAGATCGAGGAGACGGGGCGGGTGCCCGAGCGCGTGATCGAGGGGCTCAAGCGCCTGGGCGCGTTCGGCATCAAGATCCCGCAGGAGTACGGCGGGCTCGGGCTGTCGCAGTACTCCTACGGAAAGGCGATGGCGCTCGCCGGCTGCTTCTCGTCGGCCATCGTCACCTGGCTCTCGGCCCACCAGTCGATCGGCGTGCCGCAGCCGGTCAAGATGTTCGGCACCGAGGAGCAGAAGAAGAAGTACCTGCCGCGCTGCGCGCGCGGCGCGGTGTCGGCGTTCGCCTTGACCGAGCCCGACGTGGGGTCGGACCCGGCGCGCATGTCGACCATGGCGGTGCCGACCGAGGATGGCTCCGCGTACGTCATCAACGGCGAGAAGCTGTGGTGCACGAACGGCGCGGTGGCGGAGCTCCTGGTCGTCATGGCGCGCACGCCGGGCAAGGACGGCAAGCCCGGGCGCATCAGCGCCTTCCTGGTCGAGGCCAACTCGCCCGGCGTGAAGGTCACGCACCGCCTGGAGTTCATGGGCCTGCGCGGCATCGAGAACGCGGTGCTGCGCTTCGAGAACGTGCGCGTGCCGCGCGAGAACCTCCTGTGGGGCGAGGGGCTGGGGCTGAAGCTCGCGCTGATCACCTTGAACACGGGGCGGCTGTCGCTGCCCGCCGTGTGCGCGGCCGCCGGCAAGTGGTGCCTGGAGGTCGTGCGCAAGTGGTCCAACGAGCGCGTGCAGTGGGGCAGGCCCATCGGCCACCACGAGGCCGTGGCGCGCATGATCTCGGACATCGCCGCGCGCACGTTCGCCATGGAGGCGGTGGCGGACCTCTCGGCTCTCTTGTCCGACCGCGGGCGGGCCGACATCCGGCTCGAGGCCGCGGTGGCCAAGCTCTTCAACTCGGACACGGCCTGGGACGTCACCGACATCGCCATGCAGATCCGCGGCGGCCGCGGCTACGAAACGGCGCGCTCGCTGGCGTCGCGCGGCGAGCCGGCGATTCCCCTGGAGCGCCTGCTGCGCGACCTGCGCATCAACCGCATCTTCGAGGGCTCGAACGAGATCCTGCGTTTGTTCATCGCCCGCGAGGCGGTGGACCTGCACCTCAAGGTGGCCGGCGACCTCATCGATCCCAAGGCGCCGCCGGCGCGCAAGCTTGCGGCCACCGTGCGCGCGGGCCTGTTCTACGCCTGGTGGTATCCGGCGCGGTGGCTCGGCTGGGGACGCTGGCCGCAGTACGGCGACTTCGGCCCGCTGGCCACGCACATGCGCTACATCGAGCGCGCGGCGCGCAAGCTGGCACGCGAGCAGTTCCACGCCATGACGCGCTACCAGGGCGGGCTCGAGCGCAAGCAGGCGGTGCTGTTCCGCCTGGTCGACGTCGGCGTCGAGCTCTACGCCATGTCGGCGGCGTGCGTGCGGGCGCGCTGGCTCGTTTCCCAGAACGCCGCGGACCAGACGCCGCTCCAGCTCGCCGATCTCTTCTGCCGCGGCGCCCGCCGCCGCATCGCCCGCTCGTTCCACGACGTGTGGTCGAACGACGACGTCCTCGCCTATCGCACGGCGCGCGCCATCCTGGACGGGCGCTTCGAGTGGCTCGAAGAGGGCGTGATCGGCTACGAGGAGATGGGCAAGGCGGTCCGCGAGGCGGTGTCGAAGGCGGGGTAGCTCTCCTCCCCTCCCCCCGATACAATAGATGCGCTGTTTCCCACCGGCTTCCCGGGCCGCGGCATCCGTTTTCCCGATCAGGAGACGATCATGAGACTCTGGCCGTTCCTCGCGGCGGCGCTCGCCCTGTCCGCCGCCCCCTCGGCCGCCCGGGCCGAGATCAAGCGCGATCTCACCGACAGCGAGAAGCTCGATTACTCGGTCGCCGAATCGCAGGCCATCGTGCGCGGCAAGCTGCTCGAGGTGGTCGACGCCCAGGTGCCGCAAGCCGGAGGCGCCAAGCTCGTCTCGTACCGCTACGTGCTCGTGCAGCCCCAGAAGTGGCTGAAGGGCGCGGGCGCGAACAAGCCCATCGCCATCGGCTTCGGTGACGACGGCGAGGACCTCTTCCGCACGATCCGCAGCTGGGCGGCGAGCGAGACCGACGAGGTCATGCTGTTCCTGCACAAGCTCGCCAAGGGCGAGTCGTTCCCGGCGCCCTCGGCGCTCTCGCACCTGGCGAGCGTCGACTACGTCCTCGAGGCGAGCCCGTATCAATACGAGCGCGGCGCCATGAAGGTCGGGCCCGGCGATGACATCCGCATCGACGAGCGCCTCGAGGGCGCGGCGCGCAGCCGGACGCTCGACTCGCTGGTCGTGCGCTCGAGCCTGGCCCTGCTCGGCACCAAGGTGGCCGAGGGCGAGTGCCGGATCGCCGGGCGCGGCCAGACCTGCGCGCGCGTGCGCATCGACCGCCTGCTCGCCGGCAGCACGGTCGACGCCGAGATCCCGGTCTACGGCGTGTTCGAGGGACCGGTCCCCAGCGGGCAGAACCTGTACTTCCTCAAGCAGACGCCCGACGACTCCTACGAGATCCTGTCGTTCCGCGCCGGCGTCATGCAGGTCGAGAACGGCAAGGTCGAGCGGCTCGGCAAGTCGCTCAACGACGTCATCGGCCGCATCAAGATCGTGGCGCGGGCGACGCGGGGTCCGGGGGACTAGGGGTCGGGCGCCCGCCGCGCACCCCCGTTGTCCCGGTGGCGCGAAGGAGTATTCTTGAGCCACCCCGACCCCCATCCTCCCGGGAGGTGGCGATGCGATCCCTACTCCTCTCCTCGGCGCTTCTCTTCGTCTCGCAGGCGTCCGCAGCTCCCTACACCGTGGTCGATCTCGGCACGCTCGGCGGCGCGACGAGCCAGGCGCACGGCATCAACGCGCAAGGCTGGGTCGTCGGCGAGTCGCAGACGGCCGCCGGCGCCACGCACGCCTTCCGCTGGCGCGACGGCTCGATGACCGACCTCGGGCTCAACGGCAGCATCGCCATCGGGCGCGCGGTGAACGACCTCGGCCAGATCGGGGGCTACTACTACTCGTCGAGCTACGAGGCGTTCCGCTGGAGCGGGACGAGCGAGCAGGATCTCGGCGACCTCGGCGCGCGCTACGCCGCCGCCTATGCGATCAACGGCAGCGGTCACGTGGCCGGCAGCTCGTACACCAAAGACTTCCGCGAGCACGCGTTCCTCTTCGGCGGCCACACGATGACCGATCTCGGCACACTGGGGGGCGAGTACAGCACGGCGCGCGGGCTCAACGATGGCGACCAGGCGGCCGGCTTCGCCTACCTGGCGAACGGCTCGTTCCACGCCTTCGTCACCGAGAATGGCCAGATGCGTGACCTGGGCACGCTCGGCGGCGACAACAGCGCCGCGCACGCCATCAACAACGCCGGGCAGGTCGTCGGCCAGGCGTACCTCACCGGCAACGCGTCGGCGCACGCGTTCCTGTGGGGCGGCAGCGGCTCGCTCGTCGATCTGGGCGCGCTCCCCGGCGGGACCTACAGCGAGGCGCACGCCCTCGACTCCAACGGCCAGCGCATCGTCGGCGCGGCCACCGTGCCGAGCACGAACGACTACCTCGCGTACCACGCCTTCCTCTGGCAGGCGGGCACGATGCGCGACCTGAACGACGACATCCCCGCCGGCTCGGGCTGGGTGCTCGAGGACGCGGCCGGTGTGAACGACGCCGGACAGATCGTGGGAACCGGGACGCGCAACGGCGCCCGCCGCGCGTTCCTGCTCCGGCCGACGTCGCCGATCGGCATTCCGATGCCGGAGATCCCGCGCACGCTCACGCTGTCGCCGGTCGCGCCCAATCCCACGCGCGACGCGACGGTCCTCTCCTATGGCCTGCCGCGCGACGGCCAGGTCTCGCTCGTCGTCCTGGACGCGAGCGGCCGCTCGGTGCGCACGCTGGCCTCTGGCCCGCTGCCCGCCGGCCCGCACACGGCGCGCTGGGACCTGAAGAGTGACGCCGGCCGCACGGTCGGCTCGGGCGTCTACTTCATCCAGCTCGCGCTGGATGACGAGACGCGCACGGTGAGGACCATCGTCGAGCGCTAGGGCGACCGCGCGGCCGCGAGCCGCTTCTGACGCATGAACTCCGCGCCCAAGATGCGCTCCGCCTCGAGCTGATTGTGGGCCCGGCACCGCAATCGCAAGTTGTCGACGGTGGTCGCGCCGCCCAGGGCCACCGGCTTTGCGTGATCGAACTCCAGGAGCTTGCGCGTCGAGCAGCGATGGCCGGCGGAGCCGACGAACGTGCAGCGCCCGCCATCGCGCTCGATCACCGCGCGCCTCACGTGCGCGGGAATGTGGCGATGACTGCGGCTCGGCTTGGCCCGACGCGGCTTGTCCGTTGCCCCGAAGCGCTTCTTCTTCAGGTGATCGGCGTAGTGCCGCAGCGCGCGGGCCAGGACCTGTGCCACGTCTCCGGACGGGACCGAATGCCCGAGCAGCTCCTGCACCTCGCGTAGGTCGTCGTGCGTCTCCTTGTCGATCTCGACCTTGAGGAGGAATCGTTCGGGCGGCGCGGGAGAAGGCGCAGGCGAAGGCTCAACTTCAGCCTCCGCAGCACCATCCAGTAGATCCGGTGCCCGCGCCGCAACTGGCCGCGCGGCCAGTTCTACCGATTTGGTAGGAATGGCCCGGATCAGCGGAGCGCTCGAGCGCGGCCGCGTCTCCGAGAACCGCGCCGCCAGGTCGCGCTCGATCTCGCGAGTTCGCTTGTTGGCCGCGATCGCGATCAGCTCCTGCGCGTTTTCGTCGGTGAGATGCGGGGCGAGGAGCACCACGCCCGTCAGTTGAAGCCGGCCCTGCCCGATCTCGGTGAAGAGCGCAGGAAACCGCCTCGCCGCGCGCGCCGCCTGGATGCGGTTGTAAGCCTCATCGTCCGAATGCCGCAGTCTCTCCACGCAGTAGACGTGCATCGAGGAGCAGCCGAGCTCGCGATAGATCTGGCGCAGGTCGATCTCGGCGAGATCGGCCAGACGAGAAGCCAGCGAGAGGCGGTCCCGCGCCGCTCTGCGGTCCGCGCGACGGATGAGAGCAGCGTCACTGAAGTGCGTTCGACTGTAGCCGCGCATGCAGCACCTGAAGCCGGGGGCGCGTCACCTTCGAGGCTAGCGCGTGGGTGGGACGGTTTTTCCTCTACCCCGCCGCCTTGCTCTCCGCCGGATCCTCGACGCTCGTCCCGGTCTTCCCGTACTGGTCGAAGAGCTTGCCCCACTCGGTCGCCAGGATCTTCTTCACGCGCGGCATGCCGTGCGTCGGGTACCAGTAGCCGTCGTGGTACAGGCGCGACGCCGCGTACGACCAGGGCACGATCGGGCTGCGCAGCAGGATGTTCTCCAGCGGCTTCAAGGGCCCCCAATAGATCAGCTTCTGACCGCGGCTCGCAAAAGTGTCCTCGTGCGGTGAGAACTTCAAGTTGACCTTGGAGACGTCGTCGCCCACGAGCTCGATCTCGCGTGGATCGCCCACGCCCAGGCCCTTCTCGTGCGCCAGACGGATGAACTTGATCGACATCGGATCGAGGCCCATGAGCTTGGCGGCGATGGCATCGATCGACACCATGTCGTTGGAGGCGAGAATGAGATTGGTGACGTGAGGGCGCATGGCGCGCGGGCCCGGACCGTCGCCCGCGATCGTGCCGTCCGTGACCGCGAACAGCCCGGGGTGGATCTCCTTCTGGATCTGCAGGAGGTCGACCAGGGTCTCGTGGATCACCGAGTGCGTCCAGTGGCGGTTCTCCTGCAGCAGGCCGCCGAACGCGTTCTTCATCGCGCCGGTCATGGTGGTGAAGACGTGCGTCTTCAGCGTGGGCATGTGCACGACGTTGGAGCCGATCAGGCACTTCGGCACCAGGATGCCCTTCTTGAAGACGTCGTGGAGCACGAGCATCGGCTGCTTGGGCTGGTAGACCACCCACTCGGTCGGCTTCTCGTTGAGGTACTGGATCTCGACGCCGTAGCGGTCGAGCACCGGCTGGAGGTGGTTATTCACGGCGCCGACGCGGCAGTCGACGACCACGGTGCGGTTCTGCGCCGCGAACAGCGATTGCGTCGGGTGGCCGGCGTCGACCAGGCCGCGGATCACGGCCTCGAGCTGCCACGGCGTGGTCGAGCACGCGGGCATGTAGACGTGCCACGAGATGTTGATGCGGAGCGACGTGCGCGGACCGGCCGGCAGCGCTTCCTTCATCCCGGCGAGGCGGAAGAGCTTCTGATAGTCGTCGACGACGGTGCGGGGCGTGGTGTAGAGAACGGCGACTTTCGAGCGCGCTGCCACTTCAATCCTCCTGGGGACGGGGATGTCGTTGCCTAGAGTCTTCCATCGGTATCGGCCGGTACCGCCGGTTCGCGAGCCGGGGTTGCCCCCGCCTCGGCCTGCCGCAGGATCTCGCGCGCGATGACCAGCCGCTGGATCTCGCTCGTGCCCTCGTAGATCTCGAAGACGCGCGCGTCGCGGTACAAGCGCTCCACCGGATACTCCTTCACGTAGCCGTAGCCGCCGTGCACTTGGATGGCGCGGTGCGTGACGAAGGTGGCGGCTTCGGTGGCGAAGAGCTTGGCCTGCGCGGCTTCCTTGGTGAAGGAGCGGCCCTGATCGCGAAGCCAGGCCGCCCGGTACATGAGGAGCCGGGCCGAGACGACGCGTCGCTCCATCTCGGCGAGCATCGTCTGGATGGCTCCGTGGTCCGACAGGAGCTTACCAAAAGCGCGGCGGACGCGCGCGTGGGCCACGGCCTGGTCGAGCGCCGCCTGGGCCACGCCCACGGCCTGCGCGGCAACACCGATGCGGCCCGCGTCCAGCGCCGCCAGGGCGATCTTCATGCCCATGCCCTCCTCGCCCAGGCGTCGCGAGGCCGGCACGCGCAGGTCGGTGAGCGAGAGCGACACGGTGTCCGAGGACCGGAGACCCATCTTGTCCTCGTGCTTTCCCACGGCCAGACCGGGGGTTCCGGCCTCGACCACGAAGCCGGTGATCCCATGGGCGTTGCCCTTGGGATCGGTCTTGGCGAACACGTTGAGGATGGCGGCGTGGTCGCCGTTGGTCACCCAGTTCTTGGCCCCGTTGAGCACGTAGCTGTCGCCGTCGCGCCGCGCGGTGGCCGTGAGGCTGGCCACGTCGGAGCCGGCGTCGGGCTCGGACAGGGAGAACGCGCCCAGCTCGCCGGCGGCCAGTCGCGGCAGCAAGGTGCGCTTCTGCTCCTCGGTACCGAAGCGCGCGATGGGCCAGGCGCCGACCGTGTTGTGCACGGCGACCAGGATGGCGAGCGCGGCGGACACGTACGACAGCTCCTCGATGACCACGATGTAGGAGACCGCGTCGTAGCCCAGGCCGCCGTACTCCTCGGGCACGCTCATGCCCATGTAGCCGAGCTCGGCGAGCTTGGCCACCGCCTCGGCGGGATAGGCGTCGTCCTCGCGGTCCCAGCGCGCGGCGTGCGGCAGGAACTCCTCGCGCGCCAGGCGGCGCGTGGCGTCCTGCAACTGGAGCTGGTCCTCGGTCAGCCGGAAGTCCATCGCGCGCCGCCCCCTATCCGCGCGTGAGCGAGCCGGCGAGCACGATGCGCTGCATCTCCGACGTGCCCTCGTACAGCTCGGTCACCTTGGCGTCGCGGTAGAAGCGCTCGACGCCGGTGGCGGTGAGATAACCCCAGCCGCCGAACATCTGGACGGCGGTGTCGGCGGCGGCGACGGCGGCGGCGGACGCCGCGAGCTTGGCGCGCGAGGCGTCGGCCGAGAAGGACTCGCCGCGATCGCGGCATTGGGCGGCGTGCAGGACGGCGAGCCAGGCGGCATCGAGCTCGGTGGCGGCGCCACCCAGCATCTGCTGCACCGGGCCGATCTCGCCCAGCTTCTGCCCGAACTGGCGGCGGCGGGTGGCGTGCACGGCGGCGCGGTCGAGAGCCCCGCGGCCGATGCCGACGGCCTGCGCACCCACGCCCACGCGGCCGGCGTTGAGCGATTCGATGACCACGGAGAGCCCGCGCCCCTCCTCGCCCAGGCGGTGCTCGGCCCGCAGGCGCACGTTGTCGAAGCGCACGGTGCGCACGTCGGCCGAGCGCAGCCCCATCATGGCGTCGCGCTCGCCGCGCTCGACGCCGCGCGCGTCGCCCGGCACCAGGAAGACGGTGAGCCCGCGCCCCAGCTTGTCGGGGTCGGTGGCCGCCACGACCACGAACAGCCCGGCCGGCCCGCCGCTCGTCACCATCACCTTCTCGCCGTGCAGCACGTAGCCGTCGCCCTCGCGGCGCGCGCGCGTGGACAGGCGCGTGGCGTCGCTGCCGGCGCCGGCCTCGGTGAGCGCGAAAGCGCCGAGCGTGCGCCCGCGGGCCACCGGCTCCAGGAATCGTTTCTTCTGCTCCGGCGTGCCGAAGCGCGCGATCGGATTGGCGACCAGCGAGTTGTTGACCGACACCGCGATCCCCAGGGCCGGCAGCTCGCTCGAGATCTCCTCGATGGCCAGCGCGTAGCTCACGGTGTCGAGGCCGCGCCCGCCGTGCTCGCGCGGCGCGTACACGCCGA
>Ga0075423_10001630_pt1 | contig 19983 bp, 21 predicted proteins | sample SoiMethybrSBSTD2_FD_80114 | JGI IMG/M metagenome (GOLD analysis project Ga0075423, IMG submission 80114) | Bulk soil microbial communities from a Populus tree surrounding site in Tennessee, USA - Soil MetaG P. TD hybrid SBSTD2 | ecosystem: Environmental > Terrestrial > Soil > Tree plantation...
ATGAGCGCTTCCGAACATCGTGTGAGTGCCGACGCCGCCGGTCTCGCGGCCGCGATCGAGCGAATCGCGGCCGATCTCGCGATCGCCGAGGAGCCGGCGGGATTCGTGCTGGCGCTCGAGGGCGACGCGAGCCCGCCCGAGCCTCGTGACTGACTGGAACGTTGCAACGCTGGGGCGCGCGATCGCCGCGCGCAAGATCTCGCCGGTCGAGACCACCCAGGCCTGCCTGGATCGTATCCAGCGACTCGACGGACGGATCCGCGCCTTCATCACCCTCGACGCGGACGGCGCCTTGGCCGCGGCGCGCGTGCTCGAGGACGAGCTGATGGCAGGCCGCGGGCGCGGCCCGTTGCACGGCGTGCCGCTCGCGTACAAGGATCTCTGCCATGTGCCGAGCCTGCCGACCTCGTGCGGGACGAAGACGCGCGAGTATTTCGCGCCGGCGATCGAGTGCACGGCGAGCGCGCGCCTGCGCGAGGCCGGAGCAGTCACCCTCGGCAAGCTGAACATGACCGAGCTCGCGATGGGTCCGTTCGGCGACAACGCCCATCACGGTGACGTGCAGAACCCGTGGAAGCCCGGCCATTGCCCGGGCGGCTCCAGCAGCGGCTCGGCGGCGGCGGTCGCCGCCGGCTTCGCGCTGGGCACGCTCGGCAGCGACACCGGCGGCTCCATCAGGCTGCCCGCGGCGTGCTGCGGTGTCGTCGGTCTCAAACCCACCTACGGACGTGTGAGCCGCGCCGGTGCGATGCCGTTGTCGTGGTCGATGGATCACCTCGGGCCCTTGACGCGAACCGTGGCCGACACGGCGCTCTTGCTCGAAGTCATCGCGGGGCACGATGCGCACGACGCGACGTCGAGCCGCCGCGGCGTGCCGTACTACCAGCGGATGCTCGAGGGCCCGATCGGTGGTCTACGAGTCGGCGTTCCCGAGAACTATTACTTCGACGGGATCGACCCCGAAATGGAGACCGCGGTACGGGCGGCGCTCGACGTCCTCGCCGGCCAGGGCGTCGTCATCACACCGGTCCGCGTTCCCGACCCGCGCGCCCTCATCGATATCGGCAACGTCATCTCGCGCTCGGAGTCGGCGACCCTGCACGCGCGTCTGGCGCGCGAGCGGCCGCACGAGATCCAGCCGGCGGTTCGAGCGCGTCTCGAGGTCGGCTTCCACATCTCGGCGCATGACTACCTGCAGGCGCTGCGGCTACGCTCTCGCCTGACGCGTGAGTTCGTCGCCGAGGTGTTCACGGAGGTCGACGCGCTGGTCGCCCCCGTGATCCCGGAGCCTGCGCCGGCGCTCGAGGCGGTGAAGTCGGGCTCCGTGGACGACGTCGTCGCCCGGATGGGACGCTTCTCCCGACTCACGCGCCCGTTCAATACGCTCGGGCTGCCGGCGCTCTCCGTCCCCTGCGGATTCTCGTCGGACGGCCGTCCGCTGGCGATGCAGATCGTCGGGCGGGCCTTCGACGAGGCGACGCCCCTGCGGCTGGGGCACGCATACGAGCAGGTCGCCACGTGGCACGACGAGGGGCCGCGCCTCTGACCGACGGGAGTAAGGAGTCGGTCGAACGTCCGCGGCTCTGGCCGGTCTTCCTCTCATGTCTGGCCGCGTTCGTCACGACCGTGGCTTTCTCGCTCGTGGCCGCGGCCGCGGTGCACTCTCTGTATCCCGATCTGTCGGAGCGCGCGGTATTCGAGGGCCTGCCCGGGTTGCTGGCCATGACCGTCGCATCCTCCGCGGCCTTCGTCGTGACGGCGCTGATCGCGAGCGGCGGCGGGGCGCCGGCCTCGTTGCGCCTGCGTCCCGGCAGCGAGACCGGGCGCACCTTGCTCTTGATGGTCCTGGGTACTCTCGCGCTGGGTCAGCTGCTCGACTCGCTGACGACGCTCGCCGGCCTCACCGAGCAGGGCAGCATGAGGATGATCCGCAAGGCCCTCGAGCAGGCGGTCGGCCCCGACCTGTTCCTCGCCGTCCTCGTCGTCGGCGTCCTCGCCGGCACCGCCGAGGAGGTCTTCTTCCGCGGCTACATGCAGACGCGCCTCGCCCTGCGGCTGCCGCGCGTCGCGGCCGTGAGCATCACCGCGTTGTTCTTCGGCGTCTTCCATCTGGATCCGCTGCACGGCCTGCTCGCGCTGATCCTCGGGCTGTACCTCGGCTGGATCACCGAGCTCACCGGCAGCGCGCTCCCGGCGGTGGTGTGTCACGTCATCAACAACGCGCTGTTCACGATCCTCACCGCCTCGTTGAGTTCCGTCGGCGGCGTCGGGACGAACATCGCGCTCGGCGCTGCCGCCGCCCTGGTCTTCACGACGTGCGTGATCTGTCTTCGGCTGGCCCGGCCGGCCGCGCCGGTCGAGGGCGCGTGGCTCTCGACAGTAGCCAGGGACCTTTGGCGGCGAATTCGGCGATGAGCGCGCCGCTGCGCCGGTTGGCGGCAATGTTTCTCGAGGCTCGGCGCGCCGTCGCCTTCACCGGCGCCGGCGTGAGCACGGAGTCCGGCATCCCGGATTTTCGCAGCCCCGGCGGTCTCTGGGATCGCTTCGACCCGAGCGCGTTCACGTACCGGAGCTTCATCGAAAGCCCGGAGGGGCGGCGCAAGTACTGGGCGCTCGGTCAGGTGACCTATCCGGTCATTCGCGCCGCGCACCCGAACGCCGCGCACGTGGCGCTGGCCGAGCTCTACCGCCTCGATCGTTTGGACTGCTGCATCACCCAGAACATCGACGATCTCCACCAGCGCGCCGGCCTGCCGCCACAGGCGGTGATCGAGCTTCACGGCAACGCCGCGCACACGCGCTGTCTCGAGTGCGGCCAGGCCTACCCGCGCGAAGAGGTGCACGGTTGGATCGAGGCAACCGGCGCGGTGCCCGCCTGTCCGTCCTGCGGTGGCATCGTGAAGCCGACCACAGTGCTGTTCGGCGAGGCGATGCCCGCCGAGGCCATGCGCGAGGCCGAGCGACGGTCGCGGGCGGCCGATCTCTTCGTCGTGCTCGGTTCCTCGCTGGTCGTCTATCCGGCCGCCTACATGCCGGCCCACGCGAGGCACGCGGGCGCCCGCCTCGCGATCGTGAACCTCGAGCCGACGCCGCTCGACGTGCAGGCCGATCTGGTGATCCGCGAGAAGGCCGGCGTCGCGATGGCCGCGGTGCTGCAGGAAGTCCGCGCGCAAGCGCCCATGCTCGAAGGCTCGTCCGAGCTCGGCTCGGCGCTCGCACCGCGTCCAGCTTCGTGACCCTCGACCAGCTCGTCGAGCTCACGCGCCAGCGGCTGGCCGTGCGCGACCGTCGCGTCGTACCCCCGGGCCCGCTGGTGCGCGCGGCGGTGCTGGTGCCGCTCATCGAGCGCGGCGAGCCCTATCTCGTGTTCGCCAAGCGGACCGACAGCGTCGGGACGCACCGTGGCCAGATCGGCTTTCCCGGCGGCACCGTCGACCCCGACGACGCCTCGCTGCTCGCGGCGGCGCTGCGCGAGTGCGAAGAGGAAATCGGCCTGCCGCGGACGGCGGTCGAGCCGCTGGGTGCCCTCGACGACACCGAAACCTTCGCGACGAACTTCGTCATCACGCCGTGGATCGGCGTGATCCGCGAGCCGGTCGTCTGGCGACCCGACGGGGCGGAGATCGAGCGCGTGATCGAGGTGCCGTTCGCGGCGATCGCGAGACCCGGCGGCTTGAGGGTCGAGGAGTGGGAGCGCGACGGCGTGCGGCGTCCGGTCTACTTCTTCGACTACAACGGCGACACGATCTGGGGCGCCACCGCGCGGATCGTCAAGCACTACCTCGATCTGGTCGCCGACAAGTCATAGCGCTCGACCGGACCGCGGCGCGCGCGGCGCGGCGCGGGGCGCGACCGCTCAGCTCAGCGGCAAGCGCACCCGGACGGTGGTCCCGAGGCCCGGCTTGCTCTCGATGTCGATCGTGAGAAATTCTGGACATGGCCCCCGAGAGCGCCGGCGTGCCGCCGTTGGGAGGCCGAGGTCTCTGCGCGGCCTGCGCCAACGCGCGCATGGTCACGTCGGCGAGGGGAACGTCATTCGTGCTGTGCGGCCTGAGTCGAACGGACGAGCGATTCGCGAGATACCCGCGGCTACCGGTGCTCGCGTGCGCGGGCTTCGCGCGCCGCGAGGAGCGCGGCGGACGCGACGAAGAGGCCTAACTCAGGGCCACCAGAGGTAGAAGAACCCGGGCCCGGCGCCCATCACCGAGGCGAGTCGCGAAACGGTGGCGTCGAGGCTGCCGGTGGCCGCGGTCTCGGAACGCGCATAGTACGTCGCGCGGTATTCGGACGGCCGGTGGTACACGACCACCTTCGCATCGTCGACCTTGATTTGCTTGCGCGTGAAGTCGAGCGCGTCGTCCATGTAGGCGATGCGGTCGATGAGCTTGGCATCGAGCGCCTGCTGCGCGGTGTACACGCGGCCGTCGGCGAGCCGCCTGGCCGTGTCCATCGGAATCTTGCGCGATTCGACGACCCGCGCCAGAAACTGACCCTGCAGACCGTCGATCACGGACTGGAAGATCTGCCGCTCCTCGCCGGTGAGCGCCCGGAAGGGGCTGCCCATGTCCTTGCGCTCGCCCGACTTGATCGCGGCCGCCGCGACCCCGAGCTTCTGCAGCAAGCCCTCGGCGTTCACGGTCAGCATGATGACGCCGATCGAGCCCGTCACCGTCGTGGGGTGCGCGACGATGGTGTCGGCCGCCAGCGCGACGTAGTAGCCGCCCGAGGCCGCGACGTCCATCATGACCGCGACCACCGGAACCTTGGCGGTGCGCTTGAACATCTGGAGCTCTTTGAACATGATGTCGGACGCGGTCACGGTTCCGCCCGGGCTGTTGATGCGGACGATGAGCGCCTTGACGTCCGAATCGTCGGCGGCCTTTTTCAGCTCCTCGCGAAACCGGACGAGCAGCGGGACGCGGGGCGGCGACGCGCCGATCACGAGCGTCTGCGTCTGACCTTCCTCCGACAGAAATCCCGAGACGTCCGTCAGCAAGATCTTCGCCCTGCCGCTGCCTTCGACCGTCCGCTCCTCGAGCGGCTTGATCTTCGGCGTGAGATCGATCGAGATGAACGAGCAGCCGGCGGCCAGAAAGAGCGCGGCGAGCGCGATGACGAGCTTGCGCATGCTCGCGAGTATACCGCGAGGGTTGCTGGGGCCTCGCCGCCTCTGTGATAATCGACGCGCCATGGCCGCCGACTCTCGCCTCACGCTCGACGACGTGCGCGCCGCCGCCCAGCGAATCGCCGGGCGGGTCGATCGCACACCCGTGATCTCGTCCGCCGCCTTCGACGAGGCGAGCGGCTGCCGCGTCTTCTTCAAGTGCGAGAACCTCCAGCGCGCGGGCTCCTTCAAGATCCGCGGCGCGCTGAACAAGCTGCTCACGCTCAGCGCGGCCGAGCGCGCGCGCGGCGTCGTGGCGTACTCGTCGGGCAATCACGCACAGGGGGTCGCGCTCGCGGCGCGCGTGGTCGGGACCAACGCGATCATCTGCATGCCGACCGATGCGCCGGCGCTGAAGGTCGAGGCAACCCGCGGCTACGGGGCCGAGATCGTCTTCTACGACCGGCTGAAGGACGATCGCGCGGCGGTGGCCCAGCGGCTCGTCGACGAGACGGGGCGCGTGCTGGTGCCGCCGTACGACGATCCCGCGATCATGGCGGGTCAGGGGACGGCGGCGCTCGAGCTCTTCGACGAGATTCCGTCGCTCGACGCGATCGTGACGCCGGTCGGCGGCGGTGGGCTCATGGCTGGCTGCAGCACGGTCGCGCGGAGCCTCTCGCCCGGCATCGCGGTGGTCGGCGTCGAGGCCGACACCGCGAACGACACGTACCTCTCCCTGCAGAAGGGTGAGCGCGTCACGATCGCGCCGCCGACCACGATCGCCGACGGGATCCGTCCGCAGAGCCCGGGCGCGCTCACGTTTCCGATCCTGCGCGAGAACCTGAGCGAGGTCGCGCTCGTCAGCGACGCCGAGATCGTCGCGGCGGTGCGCTTCATGGCGCTCCGGGTCCGCGTGATCGCGGAGCCTACCGGCGCCGTGGGCGCCGCGGCGGTGCTGGCCGGCAAGCTCGCGCGCGGCGCACGCGTCGGCGTGGTGATCTCGGGCGGCAACGTTGACCCCGGGCTCCTGATCGAGATTCTCCAGGGCCGGTAAGCGGCCCCGGTGGGCCGGCCGGCCGCGGAGCACGCTCGTTGCTTCAGCCTCGGCTCAGCGGCTGTGGAAGGCCGGAATCACGTCGGCGGCCAGCCGCTCGAGCTGCTCGAGCATCCGCTCGGGTGGGCACATGGGCCGCAGCACGAACTTGGACCCGCCGCCTTGCACGTACTGCTCCAGCCGCTCGCCGACGAGCTCGGGAGGCCCGAACGCGGTACACGCATCGAGGGTCGGGGCGTCGACGCGCCCGCGCGGGATGAAGGGGAGCGCCACGGAGCGGGCGACGTCGGGATCGCGATCGAGGCAGTACTGCACGAGCGTTCCGAAATGATCGCCTGGCACCTCGCGCCCGGCCTCGGCCGCGAAGCTCGCGGTCTTGTCCACGCCGATGCGAAATTGCTCCGGCGTGATGAACGAAGGGATCCACCCGTCGCCCATGCGCCCGGTCCGGCGCATCGCGGCTTCGCTGTTGCCGCCGATCCACAAGGGCATCGGCTGCTGGACCGGGCGCGGCAGTACCGTGATGCGATCGAGCTTCCAGAACTCGCCCGCGAACGTCACCTCGGGCTCCTCCCAGCACTTCCGCATGACCTGGATCGCCTCGTCGGTGCGGCGGCCGCGCTCACGGAACGGCACGCCCGCCGCCAGGAACTCGCGCTCCTGCTCGACGCCGATGCCGACTGCCGGGAGCACGCGGCCCGCGGAGAGAAAGTCGAGCATCGCGAGCTGTCGGGCGGCCAGCACCGGCGACCTGAAGGGCGCGATCAGCACGCTCGGTCCGAACTTGAGCTTTCGCGTGCGCGCGGCGACGGCGGCCATCGTGGTCATCGGCTCCAGGACGGGGATAGGGGACGACAGCCGGTCCGAGAACCAGATCGAGTCGATCTCGGTCCGCTCGCAGACGTCGATCAGGCGCCAGAAGAAGTCCAGGCCTTCGGCGGCCGAGCCGCCCGGCCACGGCCCGGGCATGATGCCGATCCGATACTTGATCTGCATGGTCACGCGATCCGCGGCCTAGTACATCGAGAAGTCTTCGGCCTTCTCGGTGAGGAACTCGAGGAGCGCGGGCGTGCCCTCCTGCGTCTTCTTGATGGCGCGGCGGATAGCCGGGACGATCTCGCTGGGCTCGCTCACGCGCTCGCCGTGGCCGCCGAAGGCGCGCGCCATCGCCGCGTAGTCGCCGCTGATGTCGGTCGACCGGTACTTGGCCGTCGCGGTCTTCATGATCTTGAGCTCGATCGCCATCGAGAAGTTGTTGAGCAGGATCGACAGGATCGGGATGCGCTCGCGCACGGCCGTCTCGAAGTCCATCCCGGTGAAGCCGATCGCGGCATCACCCCAGACGTTCATGCAGAGCTTCTCGGGGGCGGCCAGCTTGGCGCCCATCGCGAGGCCGAGCCCGTAGCCGAGCTGCGTCGTCTTGCCCCAGCCGATGTAGGAAAGCGGCGCGATCGGCTCCCAGAACGGCGAGATCTGATCGCGCGGGCTGCCGGCGTCGTGGGTGATGATCGTGTTGGCCACGTCGACGGTGTGCATGAGATCCCAGATCACGCGATACGGCGAGAGCGGCTTGGTGTCCTGGGTGAGCCGCGGGGTCCACTTCGCCAGCCACTCGCTCTTGAGGTCCTTGATCTCCTGCGTGACGGCCGAGAACCGGCCGCGCGGGCTGCCCTTGAGACGATCCTTTACCTCGACGATTAAGGCCTGGAGCGTGAGTCCCGCGTCGCCGACCAGCGCGAGCTCGGCCGGCACGTCCTTGTTGATGTCGGTCGGGTCCAAGGTCGCGTGCGCGATCTTCTTGCCTTTCGGCATCGCCACGCCGTAGTTCGTCGTCGCAAAACTGCAGCCGATTCCAAAGATAAGATCGGCGCTCGTGAGGAAGTGGTGGAGCTGCTTCGAGATGGAACGCCCGCCCGATCCAAGCGACAGCGGATGGTTCTCGGGGAACGCGCTCTTACCCTGGAGACTGGTCGTCACAGGCGCCTCGAGGAGCTCGGCCAGGTCGCGGAGCGTCTGCCACGCCCGCGCGTAGTGCACACCCTGGCCCGCATAGATCACGGGCCGCTGAGCGGCCACCAGCGCCTCGGCCACGCGCGAGACGTCACGCGGATCGGGCGCCGACTTGAGGCGCGGCGCCGGCGTGTAGTTGATCGGCTCGGGCACGTCCTCTCTCAGGAGGTCGACGGGGAACTCGATCAGCACCGGCCGCGGCCGGCCGTTCTTGACCTGGGTGAAGGCGCGGCGCATCGCGTCGACGACCGCGTCCGGCACGATGACCTGCTCGCACCACTTCGTGACGTGCTGGAAGTTCAGAAACGAGTTGAAGTTCGGCTGGATGTTCGTAATCCGCCGCGGATAGCCGCCGGGCAGCACCACGATCGGCACGGAGTCGCCGTAGGCTTGGGCGACGCCGCCGAACGCATTCTCGGACCCGGGGCCGTGCTGCATCGCGAACACGCCGATGCGCTCGCCGGACGAGATGCGGCTGACCGCGTCGGCCATGTGCAGGCCGGTGCGCTCCTGACGGACGATGATCGTGCGGATGTCGGCCTCGGCCGCCGCCTCGATGATCGGGTTCACGGGATAGCCGATGAGAAACTTCACGCCTTCACGCTTGAGGACTTCCGCGACGGCCGCCGCTGCCTTCATGGTCTACTCTCCCGGTCTGGGTCGGTTGCTCGAGATAGCGCCGCTTCGGGGCGCAAGTCCGTCATATCCTACCCGAGCCCCGCCGGGCGGGGGAGGAGAACATACCGTGACTCGCGACGAGCTCAAGCAACGGGTCGACGAAGCGATCGAGCGCCATGCCGACGAGATCATCGAAATCGGGGAGACGATCCGCCGCCATCCCGAGCTCGGCTTCAAGGAGTCGCGGACGGCGGCGCTGGTCGAGTCGAAATTTCGCAAGCTGGGGCTGACGCCGCGCACGGGTCTCGCGATGACCGGCGTGCGCGCCGACGTCGCGGGCGGGGTCGGACAGGGTCCGACGTTCGCGCTGCTGGGCGAGCTGGACGCGCTCGTGGTCACCGGCCATCCCGAGGCCGATCCTACGACGGGTGCGGCGCATGCCTGCGGGCACAACGCTCAGATCGCCGGTCTGATCGGCGCGGCGATCGGCCTGGTCACCACCAGGGCGCTCGAGCACCTCGGCGGACGTCTCACATTCATGGCCGTCCCGGCTGAGGAGGGCGGCGACCTCGAGTGGCGTCTCAACGAAGTGCGCGAGGGGCGTCTCGAATTCCTCGGCGGCAAGTGCGAGCTCCTACGCCTTGGACATCTCGACGACGTCGACATGGCGATGATGATCCACACGACGCCGCGGGCCGAGGACGGCCCGGCCTGCGTTCCCGGCTCGAACAACGGCCGCTTCGGCAAGACCGCGCGCTTCATCGGTCGCGCAGCGCACGCGGGCGGCGCGCCGCACATGGGCATCAACGCGCTCTACGCTGCCCAGATCGCGCTGGCCGGGATCAACGCGGTCCGCGAAACCTTCCGCGACGAGGACACGATTCGCGTGCATCCCATCCTGACTCACGGCGGCTCGCAGGTGAACGTGATCCCGGGCGAGGCGCGAATCGAAACCTACGTGCGGGGCCGCACGCTCGAGGGTATCCGGGACGCCAACGCGAAGGTCGACCGCGCGCTGCGCGCCGGGGCCCTGGCGCTCGGCGCCGAGGTCGAGATCGAAACCTTGCCCGGCTATCTGCCGCTGCGCACGGACGCGACGATGGCGCGCCTGTTCCGGCGAAACGCCGATACGCTGTTCGGTGCCGGGGAATGCCGCGAAGCCGGGCATCGCGCCGGCTCGACCGACATGGGGGACCTGAGCCAGATCATTCCAGTGCTACATCCCTACATGGGCGGCGCGCGCGGCACCGGCCACGCGGCCGACTACGAGATCGTCGACCGGCATCTCGCGTACGTGATGCCGGCGCGGGCCATGGCGGCGATGGCCATCGACCTGCTCTGGGACGGCGCCGCCGGGGCCCGCGAGGTGATCGCCAACAAGGCGTCGGGCATGACGCGGCAGGCGTACGTCGACTTCCAGCGCAGCGTCCGCCGGCGGGAGGTTTACCGAGGCGTCTGACCGCGAAACCGCAGTCCAGGTTGATTCTCCGAGGCGCCGCCCGTAGAATGAACGGCGGTTCAGTCAGAATTCATGCGCGATCCCGACAAGCCTCAGCAGATCATCGACGCCGCGATCCGCGTGTTCGCGCGCAACGGCTACTACAACTCGCGCGTCTCGGACATCGCGCGCGAGGCCGGCATCGCCAGCGGAACGATCTATCTCTACTTCAAGACCAAGGACGAGATCCTGGTGACACTGTTCCGCGAGAAGATGGCGGCGTGGGTGGCCTCGGTCCGTCGCGAGGTCGCCGCGGAGCGTGATCCGCTGGCCAAGGTGCGCAAGATCGTCGCGCTGCACTTCCGCGTGCTCGAGGACAATCCCGAGCTCGCCGAAGTCCTGCAGGTCGAGCTCCGGCAGGGCCAGAAATTCTTCCGCGGAGCCTCGGCGCACGAGGTCTCCGCCTACTTCGGCGTGATCAACGACGTCCTCGAGGAGGGCGCCGCCGCGGGCCAGATCCGGCGGGATCTGCCTGTGAAGATCGCGACCAAGATGCTCTTCGGCGCGATGGACCAGCTGGCGACCTCGTGGGTGCTCGGCAAGCGCGCCTACAAGCTCACCGAGGCGGCCGAGCCCGTCGCGACCATCTTCCTCAAGGGAGTCTGCGCCCATGGCGTTTGAGACACTGCTGTTCGCGCGCGAGGAGAGCTTCGCGGTCATCACGCTCAACCGGCCGCCTGCGAATGCGATCAGTGTCGAGCTGGTCCGCGACCTGAACGCCGCGCTCAACTCGGTGGAGAACGACGACGCGGTCCGCTCGGTCATCATCACCGGCGCGGGCGACCGGATCTTCTGCGCCGGCGCCGATCTCGGCTCGGCGTTTTCCGGCGGCGACGTCGACACGTTCATCCGGTTCGGCAACAGCGTGATGCGCAAGATCGAGCGGTTTCCCAAGCCCGTGATCGCCGCGATCAACGGCCACGCGCTCGGCGGCGGCTGCGAGATCGCGATGGCCTGCCACTTCCGGCTCCTCAAGGACGGCGCGCGCATGGGGCAGACCGAGTCGAACCTGGGCATCACGCCGGGATTCGGCGGCTCGCAACGCATGCCGCGCCTGATCGGCCGGACGAAGGCGCTCGAGTTCCTAATCCTCGGCACCCAAGTCCCGGCGCAGGAGTGCCTGGCCCTCGGCCTCGCCAACAAGCTCACGAAAGAGGGCGAGACCCTGAACGAAGCCAAGGCGCTCGCGCGGATGATTGCCAAGCGCCCGCCGATCGCGACCCGGCTGATCATCGAGGCGGTCGACGAGGGTCTCGACGCGCCGATCGACAAGGCGATCGACGTCGAGGTGCGCGCGTTCCTCAAGACCCTCAAGACCGAGGACGCCTCCGAGGGCATCCAGGCGTTCTTCGCCAAGCGCGAGCCGAACTTCAAAGGCAAGTAGTGGACCTCGGCATCCGCGGCAAGGTGGCGCTGGTGACCGGCGCCGCGCGCAGTCTCGGTAAGGCCGACGCGGTCGCGCTGGCCGCCGAGGGGTGCGCGATCGCGATCCTCGATCTCGACCGCGAGGGCGCCGCGGGCGCGGCCGCCGAGATCGAAGCCTCGGGCGGGCGCGCGCGCGGCTACGGCTGCGACATCCGCGAGTCGGCCCAGATCCAGGACGCCGTGAGCCGGATCGAACGTGAGCTGGGTCCCGTGGACATCTGCGTGAACAACGCCGGGCTGATCTACACGGTCGCTCAGCTCAAGGACATGCGCGACGAGGACTGGGAACTGAACCTCGCGGTCAACGTCACGGGGACCTACAAGGTCACCAAGACGGTGTTCCCGGGTATGCGCGAGCGGCGCTGGGGCCGGATCGTCTGCATGGCCTCGATCGCCGGGCTCATGGGCGGCTTCGGTCAGACCGCGTACGCGACGAGCAAGATCGGCCTGATCGGCTTCGCGAAGTCGGTCGCCCTGGAAGGCGCTCGCTACAACGTGACATGCAACGCGATCGCCCCCGGCATCATTGCCCCCAACGCGAAGCTGAGCCCGCTCTACGATCGAATGGTCAAGCGCGTGGCGATGCAGCGGGAGGGCGAGCCCGAGGACGTGGCCAACGCCGTCGCGTTTCTGTGCTCGGAGCGCGCGCGCTACATCACCGGCGCCGTGTTGACAGTGACCGGCGGGATGGACCTCTTCACGTTTTAGAATAGAGAGCAGCCCAGAGGAGGACGCGATGCCCACAGTGAAGGAAACGTTCGACCTGATGCCTTCGCGGTTCCGTACCGACAAGGCCGCCGGCACCAACGCGGTGATCCAGTACGACGTGAGCGGCGACGGCGGCGGCACGTGGCATGCCGTCATCAAGGACGGCGCGTGCACGGTCAAGCAAGGCGCAGGGACGAACCCGAATCTGACGCTTCAGATCTCGGCGCAGGACTGGCTCGACATGCTTTCGGGCAAGCAGTCCGGTCAGATGCTCTTCATGTCCGGCAAGCTGAAGGTCAAGGGCGACATGGGGCTGGCGATGAAGCTCGGCTCGATGTTCCAGATGTAACGAGCAACCCTAGTCAGGCAAGGAGCCCTCGCATATGGCGCAGGAGCGCTTCGCGGACGTCGTCGAGCGGTTCACCCTGGGATTCGCCGCCGATGCGCCCGCCGAGACGATCAGGCAGTGGCAGGAAGAATTGGAGCGCAGCGTTCGACGCCTGCGCAATCTTCACGGCCTCGCGACGAATCCGGTCGAACCGAAGACCGGCCAGACGCCGCGCGTGGAAATCTACAAGCGGAACAAGTCGCGGCTCTACCGCTACGAGTCGGCGCGCACGCATCGTACGCCAGTCCTCTTCGTGCCGAATCTCGGGATCAGCCGCCCGTACATCTTCGATCTCCTGCCGGGCGGCAGCTTCATCGAGCACATGACCAAGCAGGGCTTCGACTTCTACCTGCTCGATTGGGGCGTGTTCGGGCCCGAGGACAACGACCTCTCGGTCGAGGAGTGTGTGACCAAGATCCTGCCGCGGATGGCGCGCAAGGTCCTGGAAACATCCGAGACCGATGAGCTCTCGGTGCTCGGCTACTGCATGGGCGCGCCGGTCTCGGCGTCGTTCGTCGCCTCGCACCCGGAGATCCCGGTGAAAAACTTCATCAACATGGCCGGCCCCATCGACTTCGCGAAGGTCGGGCTCTTCGGCCTCTGGCTCAACCGCGAGAACTTCAACGTCGACCGCTTCGTCGACACGCTCGGCTCGGTCCCGGCCGACATGGTCAAGGCGGGCTTCAAGCTGCTCAAGCCGACGATGGATCTGTCGACCAATCTGAATCTCTGGTGGAACCTGTGGAACGACAAGTACCTCGAGGGCTTCCAGGCGCTCAACAAATGGGCCAACGAGTACGTGGCGTTCCCGGGCGAGTTCTTCCGGCAGTGGGTCCGCGATTTCTATCAGGACAACAAGCTGTACCGCGGTGAGCTCGTGATGGGCGGGCGTCCCATCAAGCTCGAGCGCATCACGTGCCCGATCTTCGTCGTCGGCGCCAGGGAAGACTACATCGCGCCGCCGGAGTGTGTCCGCGCACTCCTCGAGAAGGTCGGCAGCCGAGAGAAGGAATACATCGAGCTCCCCGGCGGGCACATCTCGCTGATCGCGGGGAGGGGAGCGGCCGTCCACTGCTGGCCCAAAGTCTCGTCCTGGCTGGCGCCCCGCTCGTAGCCGAACGCTTTCGTTGACGCGCGGCGTCACACGGGCGTAACATCGGGAATGATGGCTGACGGACCCGGACCGAGCCAGCTGTTCGAGCAGTGGCGCAAGCAGTTCGAGGAAGGCGCGCAGGCGTGGTCGCGCCTGATCACGCAGACCACCGCCGCGCCGAGCGTGACGCCCGACCCGACCGCCTTCTGGCGCCCCGTGCTGGACCAGGGCGTTCAGACCTGGGCCAAGCTCTTCGCTCAGACACCCGCGACGCCCGAGCTCATCACGCAGTGGAAGCAGTTCCTGGATCAATGGATCGAAGCCTGGTCCAAGGTGCTCGGCCAGGCGATGGGCACCGAGCAGTTCGCGAAGATGATGGGCCAGTCGCTCGATCAGATGCTGGTGGCCGCCGCGCCCGCGAAGAAGGCCATGGACCAGCAGATCGAACAGGCGCTGCAGGCGCTGAACCTGCCGTCCCGCAGTCAGCTGACCGCCGTCGCCAAGCAGCTCGTCGAGCTCGAGGACCGCATCGATCGCCTCGAGGAATCGCTGAGCGCCAAGCTTCGACGGCTCTCGGAGCGAGAACCGCGATGATCGGCAAGGCGATCGCGGATCTGGCTCCCGGCGATCACGCCGAGCTGGTCCGTCAGGTCGTCGAGGATGACATCGCGAGCTTCATCGACGCCGTCGGCGATCTGAACCCGGTCCACAGCGACGCCGAGTACGCCGCCAAGACACCATTCAAGGAGCCGATCGCCCCCGGCATCTTCACCGCCGGCCTGATCTCAGCGGTCATCGGCACCCAACTTCCCGGACCCGGCGCCATCTACCTCTCGCAGAGCCTCAAGTTCATCAAGCCGGTCAAAGCGGGCGACACGATCACCGCGCGGGTGCACGTGCTCGAGGTAGTCGCCGAGCGCAACCGCGTGCGCTTGCAGACCGTCTGCGTGAACCAGCGCGGCGAAGAAGTGCTGTCGGGCGAAGCGTGGGTGATGCCGTCGAAGTCGCGCGTGGTCTACGACGAGACGCGGCGACGCGTGGGATCGCTCGCGACGCTCGCCGTGCAGCCCTGGGCGATGGCGGCCCACGCCATGCGGCTGTGGGCCGCGCTCGTCACATCAGCAGTCCGCCGTTGATCGAGAGCTCGGCGCCGGTGACGTAGTCGCCGTCCGACGAGACCAGATAAACGACCGCGCGCCCGACTTCCTCCGCCGTACCGAAACGCTTGAGCGGGATCTGCGCCAGGAGCTTGTCGCGGACCTTCTCCGGGATGCCCTGGACCATCTCGGTCTCGATGAAGCCCGGCGCCACCGCGTTGACCGTGATGCCCTTGCCGGCGAGCTCCTTGGCGAGCGACTTCGTGAACGCCGCGACACCGGCCTTCGAGGCGGCGTAGTTGGCCTGACCGAAGTTGCCGATCTGGCCGATGACCGACGTGATGTTCACGACGCGACCCCACTCCTGCTTGAGCATCTGGTCGACGAACACCTTCGTGCAATTGAAGACGCCGTCGAGATTGATCGCGAGCACCTTCCGCCAGGATGCATGATCCATCCGGACGAACGTCTTGTCCGAGTTGATTCCGGCGTTGTTGACCAGGATGTCGAGATGGCCGAACTCCTTCAGCACGTCCTGCGCCATCCGGAACGTGTCGGGATAGTCGCCGACGTCGGCCTGCGCGAGGATCGACTGACGTCCGATCTTCCGGATCTGCTCGGCGACTTCCTTGGCGGCGGGCTCACTCGAGACGTAGTTGATGGCGACGTCGGCGCCTTCTTCTGCGAGGGCCAGCGCGATGGCGCGCCCGATACCGCGAGAGCCTCCGGTGACGAGCGCGGTGCGCCCCTTGAGCTTCATGCGAGTCACCTCCTGTGGCGTGGATCGTCAGTCTAGCACGGCGAGTCCGGGCAGGCTCTTGACGCGAGGTGTTACGCGCTTCATAGTGGCCCTCTAGGCCAGGTCAAGGTCCACCGCGCGAGGAAATGCCATGGCGTACGTCATCAAGCGCTACTCGAACCGAAAGCTCTACGACACGCAGGAAAGCCGGTACGTCACGCTCGAGGAGATCGAAGAGATGATCCGCGCGGGCAAGGAGATCGCCGTCGTCGACGCCGCGTCCGGCGAGGACCTCACATCGGTGACCCTGGCCCAGATCATCCTCGAGAACGAGCGCAACCATCGCGCGACCTTGCCGACCGCGTTTCTCCACCAGCTGATCAAGCACGGCGAAGCGTGGCAGGATTTCGTACAGCGATCGATGAAGTCGAGCCTCGAGGGAATCGTGTCGAGTCAACGCGAGATGGAGCGCATCTTCCAGGACTGGGCATCGCGAGCGGGGTGGGGGATGTCGGCGGCGGCGCGCGCCGAGCCGCGACGCGACGGAGCCGAACCCGATGCCGAGCAGCTCCGCGAGGAAGTCTCGACGTTACGAGAGCGTCTACGCTCCCTCGAGGAGCGACTCGAGAAACGGAAGAACCAGAAGTAGACGTCGCTAGCTCTGGTAGACGCCCTTCATCTTTTCGACCACCGCCGTGTAGGTCTCCTGAATGCCCCGGCCGGTCTGCTCCGCCGTGGTCTGCAGCCGCTCGGCCGAGCGCGTGATCGCCTGCGCCTGACCTTCCATCAGCTTGAACGCTTTCTCGACGCCGTCGACGCCGCTCAGGAGCGCCTTCTGATAGAGCTGCGCCGGATCCTTCGCGCCGTTCGCCCAGGCGTTCTGCCAGTGCGCCGCAGCGTTCTGCGAGTTCCGCAAGGTCTCGAGGGCGCCCTGTTGCAGCTCACCGCAGAGCCGCACGCCCTCCTTCGCCGTCGCCGTCGAGAGCTCGACCAGCTCCCGAAGCACCTTCTGATTGGCGTCGGCCCACACGGTCATCGTCTCGACGACCCGACCGGTGATCTGATCGAACATTTCCTGGGCTCGCTTCGTATCGTCCATGTGTTCCTCCTGCAGCTCGTGGTGCACGTTGTCCCGCGTGCGATTCGTTCGACTCGTTTCAAGTATAACGCGGCGCGTTACGCCGTCAACTAATTTCACGCAGTGCGTTATCAGCGGTATGCTACCGTCGCTTATCCTTTTGAGATTGATGCTTTAGAGGGAGGATCCTATGGCCGCCGACACCCTCGCCCGGATGTTCTGGGATCGCGTCGAGCGGAGTGCTGACCGCCCCGCCCACCAGTTCAAGCAGGGCGCCGAGTGGAAGACGATCACCTGGCGCGAGGTCAGCGACGTCGTGCGGGAGCTGTCGCTCGGGCTCATCGCGCTGGGCCGTGAGCAGGGTGACGTGGTCGCGCTCCTCTCGACCAGCCGGGCCGAGTGGGTCCAGGCCGACTTCGCGATCTTCAGCGCCGGCTGTGTCACCGTGCCGGTCTATCCGACCTATCCGCCCGATCTGATCGCGTACGTCGTGAACGACTCGGGCGCCAAGACGATCTTCGTCGAGGACGCCGCGCAGCTCGCGAAGGTCCTGCAGGCCCGCGACAAGATGCCGGGGCTCCAGCAGATCATCGTGATCGCGGGCTACGACGCGCCCCAACCGCCGAAGATGGTGATGAGCTGGGAATCGCTGCGCCGGCTCGGCCGCGAAAACCTCGCGACGCACAAGGGCACGCTCGCCGACCGCGTCGCGTCGACGCGCCCGACAGATCTGGCCACGATCGTGTATACCTCCGGGACCACCGGGCCTCCGAAGGGCGTGATGCAGACGCACGGCAATCACGTCGCGGCGGTGTCCGCCTCCAAGCAGGCGACGCCGATGCAGGAGGGATGGGTGCATCTCCTGTTCCTGCCGCTCGCGCACTCGTTCGCGCGGCTCGAGTCGTTCCTCGGCGTTACGCACGGGCTGACGACCGCGTTCGCGGAGAACCTCGACAAGGTCGGGGACAACCTCAAGGAGACCCGACCGCAGTTCATCTGCAGCGTGCCGCGCGTGTTCGAGAAGGTCTACGGCAAGATCCTCGCCGGCGTCGAAGCAGGCTCGCCGGCCAAGAAGAAGATCTTCAACTGGGCCGTCGCGGTCGGCCGGGACGTCAGCCGACATCAGCAGCGCGGCCAGCCGGTGCCGGCCACCCTGGAGCTCAAGCGAAAGCTCGCCCACAAGCTCGTCTTCTCGAAGCTTCACGCCGCGCTCGGCGGGCGCCTGCAGTGGGCCGTGTCCGGTGGCGCCCCGCTCGCCCGTGACATCGCCGAGTTCTTCCACGCCGCCGGCATCCTGCTCCTCGAGGGTTACGGGCTCACCGAGACGTGTCCGGCGCTCACGTTCAACCGGCCCGACCGCTTCAAGTTCGGCTCGGTCGGGCAGACCTTGCCGGGCGTCCAGCTGCGCATCGCCGAGGACGGCGAGATCCTGGCGCGCGGTCCGAACATCGCCACGCTCGGATACTACAAGCAGCCCGAGGCGACGCGTGAGGTCTTCGATCCGGATGGATGGTTCCACACCGGCGACATCGGCACCGTCGACGCGGATGGCTTCCTGACCATCACCGATCGCAAGAAGGACCTCATCGTGACCGCGGGCGGCATGAACATCGCGCCGCAGAACATCGAGAACCTCCTGAAGGCGGATCCGTTCATCAGCCAAGTGATGGTCTACGGCGACCGGCGCCCGTATCCGGTGGCGCTGATCACGCTCAATCCGGATGAGCTCTCGAAGTTCGCGCGCGCGCAGGGGATCCTGGCCAGCGATGCCTCGGCGATCGTGAAGCACCCGAAGATCGCCGAGCGCGTGGGGCGTACGGTCGAGGAGAAGAACAGCCAGCTCCAGTCGTACGCGAAGATCAAGCGCTTCACGGTGCTGCCCACCGATTTCACGCTCGACGGCGGCGAGCTCACGCCGACGTTGAAGGTGAAGCGCAAGGTCGTCTCGCAGAAGTACAAGGACGCGATCGAGGAGCTCTACCGCTGACCGCTGGATCGGGGGCCCTCGCCGGCAAGGTCGCGATCGTCACCGGCGCCAGCCGCGGGCTCGGCCGGGCGATCGCGGTGGCTCTGGCCGAGGCCGGCGCGGACGTCGCGCTCGCGGCACGATCGAAGGATTCGCTCGAGGAGACCGCGGGGCTCGCCGCTGCCGGCGGCCGCCGCGCCCTCGTGATTCCCACCGACGTCGCGAGCTACGCCGAGGTCGACGCCATGGTGGAGCGGACGATCCGCGAGCTGGGGCGGCTCGACATCGTCGTCAACAACTCCGGCGTGGCGAAGGTGGCGCCGCTCGTCGAGATGACGCCAGACGACTGGCGCTTCATGGTGGACGTGAACCTGACCGGCGTCTTCAACGGCTGCCGCGCCGCCGCGCCGCACCTGATCGCGCAGAAGTCCGGCAAGGTGATCAACGTCGCCTCGGTCCTCGGTCAGGTGGGGCTGCCGGGCTATACCGTCTACGGCGCCACGAAGGGCGGCGTCATCGCGCTCACGCGCACGCTCGGCGTCGAGTGGGCGCGGCACAACATCCAGGTGAACGCGATCGCGCCGGGCTGGTTCGCAACGGACATGACCAACGAAGCCTTCGCCGTTCCGGCGATCAACCAGCGCCTGACGCGCGACATCCCGGCGCGCCGCATCGGACGGGCCGGGGAGATCGGGCCGCTCGCCGTCTATCTCGCCTCCGCCGGCTCGGACTTCATGACCGGCCAGACGCTCTTCCTCGACGGCGGCCACTCGGCTGCCTAGGTTGCCCGCGGCGGGTCGGTCGAGTAGATTGTCCGCGATGAAAGCGGCAATGCTCCACGGCCCGCGCGATCTGCGCGTCGAGACCACGCGCGAGCCGCGTCCGGAGCTCGGTGAGGTGGTCGTCCGGATCAGCGCCGCGGGGCTGTGCGGAACCGACTACGAGATCTGGTCCGGCGCGCGGCCCGTCGCGTACCCGCGGGTGATGGGCCACGAGCTCGTCGGCCGCGTCGAGTCGGTCGCGTCCGACGTCACCCGCGTGCGCGCGGGCGATCCGGTCGTCGTCGAGCCGAACTATTCGTGCGGCCAGTGCCCGCTCTGCCGCGAGGGCAATCGCAACCTCTGCCTGTCGCGCACCACGATCGGGATCAACCGCGACGGCGGCTTCGCCGAGCTGGTCCGCGTGCCCGCCCGCTGCTGCTGGCG
>Ga0075423_10001633_pt1 | contig 19969 bp, 13 predicted proteins | sample SoiMethybrSBSTD2_FD_80114 | JGI IMG/M metagenome (GOLD analysis project Ga0075423, IMG submission 80114) | Bulk soil microbial communities from a Populus tree surrounding site in Tennessee, USA - Soil MetaG P. TD hybrid SBSTD2 | ecosystem: Environmental > Terrestrial > Soil > Tree plantation...
CGGGCGCGGTTCGAGTTCATGTACTCGAGCACGCGGCTCCGCGCCCAGTAGAGGTTGGTGCCCTCCTTGAAGATCACGTAGATGAAGCTCATGCCGAACATCGACTGCCCGCGCACCGCCTCGACCTGCGGCGCCGCGAGCAGCGTCGAGACGATCGGGTATGTGACCTGGTCCTCCACCAGGTCCGGACTGCGCCCCATCCACTCGGTCCAGATGATGACCTGCGGGTCCGAGAGGTCGGGGATCGCGTCCAGCGGAACGCTGCGAACGGCGATGAAGGAACCGGCCACCGCGAACGCCGTGAAGATGAACACCAGCGCCCGATGGGTCGCGCAGTACTCGATGATCCGTCCGACCATGGCGGGCCTCAGTGCGGGTGGCCGGTCTCGGGCTGTCTGCCCATGCCGGCGATCGCCGCCTTCAGGCGGCTCTCGGAGTCGATCAGGAACGATGCGCTGGCGACCACGGTGTCGCCCTCGGCCAGCCCCTTCAGGATCTGCACGTGGTCGCCGTCCTGCACGCCGACCGTGACCAGGCGCGGCTCGAAGTGCCCGCCGGCGCGCGCCAGGAACACGTAGTCGCTCTCTCCGGTGTGCACCACGGACTCGCCGGGAATCACGAGGACGTTGGCACCCCCGGCGGACACGATCACGCTCCCGTACATGCCGGGGCGCAGCTCGCCGCGCGGGTTCTCGAGGGTGACCCGCAGCTTCACGGTGCGGGTCTCGCTCGAAACGGTCGGATAGACGAAGTCCACGCGCCCCGCGAACGTCCGGCCGGGCAGCGCGCCGGCGCTGAAGCCCGCAGCGTCCCCGGCGTGCACCCGCCCCAAGTCCATCTCGTAGAGGTCGGCCAGCACCCACACCCGCGACAGGTCGGCGAGCGAGAACAGCGGCGTGTCGGCGCCCACGAACTGGCCCTCGACCACGCCGCGCTCGAGCACCGTGCCCGCGAAAGGAGCGGTGAGCACGAGCCGCGTGGCGGCACTGCGCTCCGCTTCGAGCCGCGCGATCTCGGCCGCGGGAACTCCGAGCAGCCCCAAGCGCTCGCGCGCCGCGCCCGCGCCCCCCTGCTCGTGCGACGTCCCCGGCGCGGTCTCCATGGCGTGGAGCTCGATCAGGTACTCCTGCTCGCTCTGGTAGAGCTCGGGGCTGTAGATCGCGAGCAGCGGCTGCCCGGCCTCGACGCGCTCGCCGGTGCGGCTCACGTACAGCTCCTGCACCCAGCCCGCGACGCGCAGCTGGACGCGCCGGAGCCGCGTCTCGTCCGGCGAGACGAAACCCACCAGATCGAGCCGCTCGCCGAGCGGGCGCCGCTCGACGCGTGCCAAGCGCACGCCGATGAGCTGGACGCGCTCCGGCGTGATGTGCACCGACGCCAGCCCCGGAACGTCGCCCAAGGCGCCCGCGGCGTGTCCGGCGGGCGCATCGGACGGCTCGACCTTCTCGAGCGTCATGCCGCAGATCGGGCACTCGCCCGGCTTGTCCGATGTGTAGCTGGGATGCATCGGGCACTGGTACACGGCCTGCTTCGTCGCAGCGGTCGCGCCCGCCTTCGGGCGCTTCGACAGCACGTAGCTGCCGACGCTGACCGCCGCCAGCAGCATCAGGCCCGCGAACAGCGTCCAGCGCAGCGCGTTCATGAAGCCCGCCCCCGGCGGGGGCGGCGCGTGTGCGGGGGCCGAAGGCGGCGCTTCCCCGGCACCGGCCGGCGGGCGCGCGGCCGGTGCTTCCGATTTCGGATTCCGTTCGTGCTCGCTCATCGTTCGCCCTCCTCCACCTGGGGCAGCGCGATGCCGAGCAGGTCCCCGCGCCCGGTGAGCGACAGCAGCCGGGCCTGGGCGCGCGCCAGGTCGCGCTCCGCGCGCGCGAGCGCGACCTCCTCCGCGTACACCGAGTGGGAGACCTCGAAGACACGCCACAGCTCGGTCGTGCCCGCGCGGTAGCCGCTCCAGGCTGCGTTCATCGCGCGGCGCTGCGTGGCCACGACCGTGTCCGCGAGCAGGCGCACGGCGGCCTGCGCCGCCACCGCCGCTGCGTGCGTCGCGATCACGTCGCGCCTGAGCTCGAGCTCCGCAGCGCGGCGCTCGGACTGGCCCGCGCGCGCCATCGCGTCCATCTCCGCGCCCTCCGCGCGCTCGCGCTGCGAGGCGAAGAGCGGCACATTGATACCGACCGTCGCGCTCCACATGTCGTCCTGCGGGATCCCGCCGGCCAGCGTCTCGCGAAAGCCATAAGATCCCTTGAGCTCGAGATCGGGCCACGCGCCGCGGCGCGCGGCGCCCGCCGCGTAGCGGTAGCGCCCGACGCGCGCGTCCAGCTCGCGCAGGCGCGGGTGGGTGGGCGCGACCGCTGCGAGCCACGATTCCGGCGAGGCCGGCACCGCCGCGATCGGCGGCGCCGCCAGACTCTCGGCGGCCGCGCCGGGCTCCGCGCCGCGCAGCGCGTCGAGCAGCGCCTGGGCGGTGCTCCGCTCCGCAGCGTACGCGCCGAGATCCACCAGCGTGCGCCCGCGTTCGGCCTCCGCGCTCAGCATGTCCTCGAGCCGGCCGTTGCCCGACTGGTAGCGCGCGCGCGCCGACTCCACCAGCCGGTCCACGATCCCGCGGTGCGAATCCGCGAGCCGCGCCAGCTCGCCCGCGTAGTAGGCGTCCGCGTAGGCCTCCCACGCTGCGCCGTACAGCTCGTAGTGCGACATCGCGGAAGCGGCCCCCGCGGCGGCCGCCGCCTCGCGCGCCGAGCGGCGGGCGAGACCGTTCGCGCCGAACAGCGGCACGCGCTGGGTGACGCCCACCATTTTCATGGTCATGGGGTCGGTATCGAAGCTCCCGGTGGTGGGAACGTTGACGACGCCGGCCTCGAGCGTGGGGTGCTCCCACGCGCCGGCCGGGGCCACGCGGCGCTGCGCGGCCTCGACCATCGCGCGCCGGGCGGCGAGCGTGGGGTTCGCGGCCGCGACATCCCGCAGCGCGCCCTCGAGATCGAGGGCGGCCGCGCGTGGCGGCGCGCCGATCAGGCCCGCGAGCAACCCGAGAAGACACGCGGTGCGCAGACGAAACATGGTGTGCAGCTCCTCTCGCTCCGGCGCAACTCGGCGCCGGGACCACCCGTCTCCGGCAGGCGCGCGCACCGGGAACAGGCGCGGTTCCGCCGGGTGAAGGAACTCCGTGCGCGCGCAATCCAGAACGCGCACGACCCGGACTTAGGGTCCGGGATTACGGGATGTGGTTAGGCGAGAGGAGGCGCGCGCGGCGAGAGCGGAGCGCGCGGGTGAAGCGGAGGCGGGCCGGTATCGCGGATGATGCCGTAGCCGAGCCAAGTCGCGGGCGGCGGGGCGGTTTCCTCCGCCGCGGGCGAAGCCGAGAGAGCAGGCGCCATCGCGCCCGCCGGGACATCGACCAGCGACGTCGCCACCACCGGCGCGAGCGCCACACAGCACGGCGGCGATGCGCTCCGGGCCGGAGCGGGGCGCCCCGGTGCAGCGTGACCGCAGTGCGATGCGCCCGGCGCCGAGTGGCATGAACCTGCGCTCGACTGCGCCATGCAGGAGATGCGGGCGCCGAACCGGGACGCGACGCCGCCCACCAGACAATAGTGGGTGCCGATGAGGAAGAGGGCGAGGGCGAATGCGACCATCGCTCTCCGGGGACGGTCGTGCCGGAGTCGCGTCATGTTCTCTTCAGTATCGGCACGGTGCGCCGGGGGTATGTCTGCGAACCGTCAACTCTCGTGCGCACACGGCCGCATCGAGTTGGCCGGTTCCGCGTTGCGGATACCGCGGCGCGGCCGGGGCGTGCACGGCGGTGCTCCGATGGCCGGAAGGCGAGGCAGAGCAGAAGTCGGGCGCTTGCCGAATGCTTCATCTTGGGTACGCTGCGAAGAACGATGACGCTTCCTCCCGGTTTCGAGCCGAACGAACTCGAGCCCGGCTACGTGCCGCCCGACCCGGACGAGGCACCGCCGGTGGAGCTGTGGTCGGCGGTCGGCGACATCCCGCCGTGGGGCACGGTGCTGCTGCTGCTGGCGTGGGCTGCGGTCTTCGCGGCGATCGCGCTGCGGCGCGAGATCGAGGATCCGCGCGCGCTCCTCGCCTGGGGCGCGAGCGCCACCGGGCTCGGCGCGCGCGACACGGCGTGGCGCCTGCTGGCATCGACCTTCCTGCACGCCGGCGCGGCGCACGTCTTCTTCAACGCAGCCACCATGCTCATCTTCGGTCCGGCGGTGGAGCGCATCCTCACGCGCTGGGGCTTCTGGGTGGTCTACGCGGTGGGCGGGGCGGTTGCGTCGCTCGCGAGCCTCGCGTGGCGCGCGAGGCTGCACGGCGCCGGCCTCGACATCAGCGTCGGCGCATCGGGCGCCATCTTCGCGCTCGGCGGCGCGCTGCTGGTCTGCGCCTGGCGCGTGCGACTCAGGCTGGCGCCGGGACGCGCGCGGGCGTTCGGCGCTGCGCTCTTGTTCCTGGTCGGACAGGGGCTGGCGGCGGGTTTCACGCGGAACGCGACCGACAACGCCGCCCATGCGGCCGGCCTGGCCGCCGGCGCGGTGCTCGGCGCGCTGATCCCGCTCAGCCCGCGGCTCGGAGGGCCTTCGCCAGGACCGCTGATGCGGGTGTTCGGAACGGTCGCGGCGCTGGCGCTCGCGGTGTCGCTGGCGCTGGCGATCCGCGGCGGGCTCAGGGGCGGGTGAGGCGCCGCCGCTGCGGCGACGACGCGCCTCAGAAGCTCCAGTTGAGATTGGCCATCAACGGGACGAAGGTCGCCGTGTCGAAAACCTCGTCGCCGATGTCCAAGTAGTTGTAGCTGATCATCAGCCCTGCGGAGAACGAGCGCGAGATCCTGAACTCGTAGCCCACGCCGCCGAATCCGCCCCAGCCGAACTCATCCTGCTTGGCGACGATGCGGTAGGTGTCGCCGATGTCGCTCTCTCCCGGCGCCAGCGGCTCGAGCAGCGTGAGCCGGCAGTGAGCGTACCCGCCGCCCGCTGTCAGGTAGAGCCCGCCGAGGGCGCTCCCCGGGCGCCCGAGATACGCGGTCAGGGCGAGGGCCTCGAGCTGCGTTCCGGCGCGGAGCTTGTGATCGTGGAATCCCTGCTCCCGCAGCCAGGCCTGATGCTCGTAGCCCGCCCTCGCGAACGGGCCGACGCTGTGGCCGATCCGGACCGACTGCGCCGGCCCCTCGAGCCAGCCGGTGCTCAGCGAATCGTTGCCACCCGTGATCTTCGCCGTGCCGGGTCCATATGCCACGCCCACGGTCCAGTGATCGCGCGCGTGGGGCTCCTGCGCGGAACTCGAGGCGGGTGCGCCGAGGCCGATGGCGACGAGCACGACCATGACCACGGTGCGCATTGCTGGGTCCTCTCGCTGGCGGAGAACCTCCGCCGGGACAAAGCTGCGCGCACGGTAGCAACGGATGAAACCCTGTGCAATGATGCGCGACCGCTCGTGTCCCGAACATGGAGGTCGCCGCATTGTTGAAGGGAGTCGTGCTCGCGACCACGATGCTGGTGTCGGGCCTGCCCTCTGCCGGCCTGGCGCAGACACCGTCACCCTCCCCCGCCGACTCCGCTTCCGCCGATTCCGCCGCCCTCGCGCTCCCGGAGAAGAACTTCAAGCGCGCCGCGCTCGAGGTCACCGGGGTGAACGTGGGCATCTGGCTCTTCTGCCGGTACATCCGCGAAGGCGGCACCAACACCGGCTTCAGGATCGGGCTCCAGTCGTGGAAGGAGAACCTCCTGAACGGGTTCGAATGGGATGACAACAACTTCGCCACCAACCAGTTCGCCCACCCCTACCACGGGAGCATGTACTTCGCTTCCGCACGGGCGAACGGCTTCGATTTCTGGGAGTCCATCCCCTTCAACTTCGCCGGCAGCGCCATGTGGGAGTACTTCGGCGAGACGCATCATGCTTCGATCAACGACTGGATCTCGACCAGCGTCGGGGGCATCGCGCTGGGAGAAATGCTGCACCGCTTCTCGCTGATGGTCCTCGATCAGCAGGCCACGGGAAGAGAACGGACGTGGCGGGAGATCGGCGGCCTGTTCGTCAACCCGATGGGCGAGATCAACCGCATGTTCACGGGCGACATCGGCCGCGTCGGGCCCAACCCGCCCGGCCGGTTTCCGGAGAGCTTCCAGGCGGTGCTGCGCGGCGGGCTGCGCTTCACCGGCGAAGGGAGTCTCGACAACGCGGACACCACGCGGTTCTTCGCGCGGCTGCGCGCCGTGCACGGCGACCCGGAAGGGAGCGCGTGCCGGAAGCCGTTCGACGTGTTCAGCCTCGATGCGCAAGTGAACTTCGACGACGCCAGGCCGCTCGGCCGGGTCAAGTCGATCGGGCTCCTGCACAGCTGGGAGACGCATCGCGGAGCGCGGGCTTCCATGGTTTTCGCGATCGTCAACAACTTCGACTACATCAACAACCGGGCCTACACCTACGGCGGGGAGAGCGTGGGCGGGTCATGGCTCGCACGCGTGAAGTCCGACGCATGGACGTTGAATGCAGGCGCCGGCCTGAACTGGATCATCCTCGGCGGCACGTCGTCCGACTACGCGAGCTACACGGGGCGATCGTACGACTACGGCCCGGGCGGCGGGGCCACGTTCTACGCCGTGCTGCGGCACCGCGGCGGAGGCCTGCTCGCACTCGAGAGCGACCTGTACCACCTGAGGATCATGAACGGCACGGAGGCCACCCACCTGCTGGCCGAGAACCGACTGACCTTGGGCCTGCCACTGCGGGGCCCGCTCGGCATCGGGACCGAGTACTCGGTCTACCATGCCGAGCGCAGCTACGCGGACTTCGCGGACGTGAGCAAGCGCAATCCCCAGCTCACCGCGTACCTGTCGTGGGCGTACTGACGGAGTCGATCGCGCCATAGCCCCGGGGCACGTAGTCGCGGACGTAGTGGATGAGATCGTTGTACCAGTCGTGGTAGCCGAGCGCCCGCATCTCCTCCATCGCCGCGGCGGGCTGCCATCCCTGCGCCTCGATCCGGTAGAGCCCGGCCATCATTCCGGTGCGGTCCACGCCCTGCGCGCAGTGGATGAACAGCGGCCGCCGCGCGGGATCGAGGGCGATCCGGAAGAACTGCCGCACCTGCTCCTCCTGGGGCGGGCTGGACCAGAGGTGAGCCGTCAGCGGCAGCGCGAAGTAGTCGAGGCCCGCGGCCGTGGCCTCCTTCTTCTCGTCCGCGTTTCCCGTGAAGTCGATGACGGTGCGAAAGCCGCGTTCCGCGAGCGCGCGGATGCCCTCCGGTCCGGGCCGGCCGCCGCGCGCGAAGGTCGAGTCGATCCACGCGAAGCGCTGGATCGGCATGGACGGGTCCGCCCGGGCGAAGCGATAGCCGCCGGGCGGGCGCGCTCGAATCGAGTCCAGCGCGAGCACGGCCCACACCGGCCGGTGATCGCTGACTCCACGGTTTTCGCGGACCACCCCGATGGTGGCGGGTCCCGCCAGACGTAGTCCGCGCAGGAAGACGTGGTCGAAATCGAACCAGCGCTCGGTCGAGCCGATGCCCCGGCTCACCCAGTCGAACCCGGTGTGCGCGAAGAACGCGCCCAGGCCGGGCGAGTTCATGTCCCCGGCGATGATGACGCGCGCCGGACCGTCCGCTGCGTCCTCGAGCACCGCCCGGAGCTGTTCCTTCCTTCCGCGCCCGTTGACGAGGAACGGCAACGCGACGTGCACGCTGTACAGGCGCACCGGCATTCCGTCGATGTCGACCGTGCCCGCGGTCGCGATGCGCTGCGAGCCGCCCAGGCGGGCGAGATGCGGCAGGATGATCTTCTTCGCGTCGCGGATCGGCCAGCGCGAGAGGATCGCGTTGCCGAAGTCGTGTCCGGCTTTGGGGTGGACGACCGCGGGGTAGTAGAGGTAGTCGAGGCCGAGCGCTTGGGCGATGCTGCGGGTGCCCGGATCGTCCATCTCCTGCAGGAAGATCAGGTCCGCTTCCCGCAAACGGGGTTCCTCGCGCAGCAGCGCGATGGCGCCGTCGATGTGCCGGGCGTATTGAATGTTGAACGTGACGACGCGAAGCGCCGAATCGGGATCGGGCCGCACCGAGAACGAACCGCTGAAGCGCGGCCCTTCGGGGTCCAGGTAGTTGTGGACGTGCGCGCAAGAGGCCAGGAGAAGCAGGACCACCGGCACGACCACCCGCGCGCGCATTGGACGCGCGAGTCTATGGGACCGCCACAATATCCGCACCCCCTCTTCCGTCTACCCCAGTAGGACGAGGGAACGGCGGGCCGGGGGCGAATGGCACACGAGAAGGACCAGCGGATCTCCGAAGTCGTCGAGCGGGAAGGGTCCCGGCTGCGCGACTTCATTCGCCGGCGGGTCCCCGATCCCGGCGACGCCGAGGACCTCCTGCAGGACGTCTTCTACGAGCTCGCGGAGGCGAACCGGTTGCTGGTGCCGATCGAGCATGTCACCGCCTGGCTGTTTCGAGTTGCGCGCAATCGCATCATCGACCTGTTCCGCAAGAAGAAGCCGGAGCGCTTCCGCGATGTCGCGGGTGGGGAGGACGAAGACGAGCGGCCGGGGCTCGAGGATCTGCTGCCTTCGCCCGATGCGGGGCCGGAGGCGCTCTACGCCCGCAGCGTGCTGCTCGAGGAGCTCGAGGCGGCGCTCGACGAGTTGCCCGAGGAGCAGCGCGCGGCGTTCGTCGGGCACGAATGGGAGGGGCGCAGCTTCAAGGAGATGGCAGAAGAGACCGGCGTGAACGTGAACACGCTGCTCTCACGGAAACGCTACGCGGTTCTGCGGCTGCGCGAGCGGCTGCAGGGCATCTACGACGAACTCTGGAAAGGGTGAGGAGCCGAACATGATGGGTCGAGCGGGAAGGATGGTGGCATTGGCCCCGCTGTTCCTGGTGGGGGTGTTGGCGTTCATGGCCCTGGGCGGCGTGATCGTGCTGTCGCTGTGGAACTGGCTGCTGCCGCCGCTCTTCGGGTTTCACGTGATCACGTTCTGGCAGGCCCTCGGCTTGCTCGTGCTGTGCCGGATCCTGTTCGGCGGACTGGGCCTGCACGGCCACGGCCGGCACCGTGTGCGCAGCCGCATGCGGGACCGCTGGGAGACCATGTCGCCGGAGGAGCGGGATCGATTCCGCAGGAGCCTGTGGGGAACCCTCGGCTTCGGCCCGCCCCCCGACGAGCGCGTGGGGGAATGAGCGTGCGCCGGCGTCATCCGGTCGCGCCGCATGTGCAGCAAAGGTTCATGCGCCGCGGCCGCTCAATGCATTTCGTAGAACGCGGGTGGTCTCGCGGGCAGATTGTGCCCGCGGGGCCGGTGGATTCCCCGAGCCGCGTATCCGGCTCATGCCGCCGAATCGTGACGCCGTGTTGGTGGATCGTAAAGCGCAATGAAAACGGTGAGGGAGTGGTGCGCGATCGGTGCCGGCTTGATCTTCGCTCTACCGTGCGCAGTCGGCGCCGGCGCAGAGTCTTCGCCGACCTCCAGCGCTCCGGTCGCGGGGATCCGCGGGGATTCACCGGGGCTCGCGACCTCGGATTCCTCCCAGGGAACCCCGGTCACGGGGATGAATCCCACCTTCCCGGCGGACACCCTGATCGACGACCCGCCGGTGGCCGAGATCGAGGTGCGCCAGCTCTCGAGCCCGCGGTTCACCGTATGCGCGGACGGCTCGCGGTCGACCGACCACGACGCCACCCCGATCGCCGGCTACCGTTTCGATTTCGGCGACGGGTCGGGCGTGATCACGATCCAGTCCCCGCCCGACACGCTCCAGCACAGCTACGCAGCGGCCGGCACGTACACCATCACGCTGGTCGCCATCGACAGCGGCGGCCAGGAGTCGAGCCCCGTCGTCTCCCGCTTCGTCGTCACCGGAGATCCGGTCGCGGTCCACGTCGGCTACTACGACACGCACCACGGGAGCCATCTCCAGCCCAAGCCGGATCCCTGGAAAGGGTCGCCGGGCGTGGTGTTCCTGGGCACCCCCGACGGGGGCACGTCCAACGAGTGGGACACGAGCGCGCTGCGCATCGACAACCTCACCACCGGCGCCCTCACGATCAAGGCCACCGTCGACATCGGATCGAAGCACTATGCGCTGTGGAGCGCGCGCACGGTTCCGGCGGGTGGGCGCCTGATCCTGGCGCAGACCGCGATCGAGAACTTCGACGGTTCCGACACCAACGAGGCCGGTTGCTATGGCTGCAGTCCGACCCTGTGCACGACCAAGGTCTCGCACACGATCCCGGTCGTGCACGTGACGGTGAACACAATCACGACGGACTACGCGGACGTCCATCAGGTGTTGAACACCCGCGGCGTCGACGGCGCAGGTTGTCCGTACACCGGCACGCGCAACGACGAGTCCCATGCCTGGGAGCGGATCAACCCGGGACCGGCGGCCATGGCGGAAGCGCCGTGGCGCGCCACGACGCCCGCGGAGGAGACGCGCGGCGCTCTCGGCCTGCCCGTGCCCAACCCCACGCACGGCGATCTCGCGATCCGCTTCACGATCCCGGAGCGCAGCGCGGTCCGGCTCGGCGTGTACGACATCGCCGGCCGGATGGTGATGCAGTGCATGGACGGCGTGCTCGACGCCTCCGAGTACGACATGCAGGTCCGTCTCGGCGACCGCGCCCCCGGCGTCTACGTCCTCGCCCTCACCACGCCCGCGGGCACGATGCGACGCTCGTTCGTCTACGTGCGCTGATACGGAGGCGGGCGCGCTCCTTCGGGAGCCGCGCCCGCCGCACGTCATCGTTACGCCTCAGAGCGATTTCAAGTACGCGAGCAGCGCATAGCGCTCGTAGACGCGCAGCCTCAGGTAGCGGTTGCGTGCGGTGAGCCCCTGGCCGCCGTGCTCGAGAATCGCGGCATGCGGGGTCCTCGCCCGCCCGTCGTGCAGGAACGACGGCCGCGCGCTCAGGCCCCAGAGCGGCGCGGTGCGCATCTGGCGACCGCTGGCCTGGCCCTGCACGATGCCGTCGCCGAGCGCGCCCATGTCGTGCAGCAGGAAGTCCGAGTACGGGTGGAACACCTTGCGCGACAGGGCCGGCACCGGGCTGTTCCCGGTGACCAGGTTCGGAGTGTGGCAGCTCGCGCACCCGGAAGCGACGAAGATCGCGCCACCGGCCTCGCTCGCAAACGATCTCCGGCCGCGCGGCGGAGGCGCGAGCAGCCTCATGAAGTCGAAGAACTTGTCCACGTTCCCGCCGTCGTCGTTCAGCGTCGGGAAGGGATTGAACGCCAGCGCGGCGTGGTCGCCCTGGGGAGCACTCTCTTCGGGGAAGTCCGGGTTGGTGATGCCCATCTCGTTCAAATAGGCGTCGCCCGAGAACTGGTGCAGGGTCGGGACCTGAGCCTTCCAGCCGAAGCGGCCCACACGGGTCGCGCCGGTGCTGATCTCGGTGACCAGGTTCGGCGTGCCCTGCGTCGCCGGCAGGTAGCGCGCCTCGAGGCGGGCGAGCTGCAGCAGGGTCGCGTCGTCGACCGCATCCACCAGGCCGAGACCGAACAGCGGCGTGGTGAGCCGTCCCGTCTTCACGGTCGCGGCGGCCGGAACGGTCTCCGGAACGTAGATGAAATGCTGGTCGCCGACCTGGACCAGCCCGATCGCGTGGTCCTGGATGAGTGAGCCGCCGTATTCGACCATCGGATCGAATCCGTTCGGCCCGACCCTGCCGAATCGTGTCTCGACCCGGCCGGTCGTGCCGCCCCGCGGCGCGTCGTGGCAGGTGCCGCACGAGGCCTCATTGAACAGGGGGCCGAGCCCTTCCTTCACCGTGTCGATCTCTTCGAACTCGTCCCGACCTTCGGCGAAGCGCGCGAGGTCGGCCGCGTCGAGACCCGGAAGCGGATCTCCCAGCCTCGTCGACCTTCCGACTTCCCGCCAGCCGTCGGCGTCCACGGAGCGCGAGGCGCCCGCGGACGGCGAGACGTCCCCGGTCCGCTCGACGTCTGCGCTCATGAATATCGAAGCCTTGAACTCCTGGGGCATGTCGTCCGCGGGGACCGCCGCATCCGGCTGCGCCTGAGGCGCGGTACTGACCGCCGGCCGGTTCGAATCGCATCCGCTGAAAAGCAGAATCGCCATCATGGCGAGCGTGCCGCCCGCTGCTCTCGAAGTGTGCATCGTCCCGTCCCTTCTTCCCCGAAGTGGTGAGTTGAATCGGGATTCCCGAGGGGGGAGGTCCATCCGGATCGATTGCGCTATGGCATCGTGGCCTCCGGAGAAACGGGTGCGCCTTCACGGCCCGGGAGTGCTGCGACGTCACGGCTAGGGGGGCGATGCGACTGCGCGGCCGGAGCTTCGAGATCGCGGCCGAGGGGCCGCCGACATCACTGCCGGAGAGCGCTGCGGATCACGGCGCGGGGCGCCGGTGTGCCGAGGCTGAGGAGCAGCCTAGAGCGCTGCGCCACAACGGTAGGCTTGGGAATGTTTCGCGCACAAGTCAATTCTCGAAGCCGGAGCGCTTCCCGCGGGCCGGCCCGCGCCGGGATTCGGCCGTCTGGCGGCACCCGAAGACCGCGGCGGGCCCCCGCCTCGCGCGCGTGCGTATGGGACCTGGGTACCATCCGCGAGGCTCCAAGAGGCTCATGCGACAACCCTTGGCTCAGGCCGGGGGCTGCGATAGCGTGCGGGTCGAATCGGCACTCGACGATCGCGAAGGATCACGGAGGAGACTCGCGATCGATGTCACGCTCTCCCATTGCGCTCCACGAACGAGGATTCGATCATGCGAAACGCTTCACCCGCTCTGACCTTGCTTCTCACCACCCTGCTCGCCGCCGGCTGCGGCGGCCAGAAGCCCGAGAGTCAATCCGCGGCACCCGGCGCAACAACGACGCCACCTCCGAGCTCCAGCGGCCCCACCACGGTGCTCGCGGTCTCGAAGTACGACTCGGGCCCGCGCGCCGCCGAGTCATCGTGCGATGAAGCCAAGGCGGAGGTGGGCGAGAAGCTCTTTCAGACCAAGGGCTGCTCCGCCTGCCACGCGTTCGGAAAGAAGGTGACCGGCCCCGACCTCGCCGGGGTGACCCACCGGCGCACCGCGATCTGGATCGAGAACCAGATCCTCCATCCCGAGGTGATGACCAAGGAAGACCCGATCTCCCACGACCTGTTCGCGAAGCACGCGCTTCAGATGCCGAACCAGAAGCTCACCGAGGACGAGGCGCGCGCGGTGATCGAGTACTTCAAGCACAAGGACAAGGAAGCGGGCGCCGCGGCGAGCAAGTAGGGCGCGGGGCCGGGCACGGCTCAGCGGGCGATGGCGACCTTGACGTGGGCGCTCTCGCCGCCCGAGGCCGCCCGGATGAAGTAGAGCCCGGCGGGCATGGCGCGACCGTGCTCGCCCAAGCCATCCCAGACCAGCGACATGGCTCCCGCCGGCGCAGCCCCGGAGTGGAGCGTGCGCACGTGCCGGCCGCCCAGATCCAGCACCTCGACCCGCGCATCTCCCGCGCGCGGCAGCTCGAGCGTCACGTGCGTTGCTCCGCGCGCGGGATTGGGCCGCGGCGCGCCGAGCCTGAGCGCCCGCGGGGCCAATGCGCCCGGCACGCCCACATTCGGCAGACCTGCATCGTAGGTGGTGAAGTCGTCGAGTGCCGCCTCGACCACGCCGGCCGGCGTCAGGTCGGCGGCGACGAAGCGCACCCGCACCTGGCTCGACGGCGTCACGTAGTCCGCGACCCGGATCGTGCGCTCCTCCCAGCGCTGGTGAACGCCGCGCGTCGTGTCGACAGGGACCCAGCTCGCGCCGCCGTCGTTGCTGATGAGCACCGCGAACCAGTCGTCCTGGTTGCCCGAAGCGTAGAACCAGCGCCAGTAGCCGATGCGCGGCTCGCCCATCCCGGTGAGATCGAGCGCCGGAGATGTGAGCGAGGTCTTCCCGTTGTCCACGTCGGCCTCGCCGATGTCAGCGGGATTGGTGCCCTGACCCGTGACCCAGCACATCGTGCCGGGCGGGGGAGTGCGATCGAAGTAGGGCGCAGCCGGCCCGGGCGGAGCGCCGGTCTCTTCCGTCTCCTCGTGGAGCGCGCGGGGCGGCGGGATCGCATCGTCGGGGCGTGCGGGTGCTGCGCCGCTCATCGGTTGAAATGCGGGCAGCGGCCGTACGCGGCGCGGCGCGGCGGGCGCCGGCTGCGGCTCGCCGGCGCCAACCGGCACCACGCGCACCCAGATGCCGCTCGTGGCGTCGTCGCCGGTTCCCGCTCCGCCGACGGTCCATGCGCTCGCGCCCTCGAAGGCGTCGTAGCTGGCGGCGGGGAGCAGCGGAATGTCGTGCTCGGGCGGAAAGCTCGGGTCGAGATCGAGCCGGAAGCCGGTGGGCCGATAGCCCGGGCAGTGCGCCTCGACCTGGTAGTGGTCCTGGGGAACGCCGGCGAGCGCGAACTGCCCCTGGGCGTCGGTCTGCACAGTGAGCGGCGTGTAGAGCAGATCGACCTCCGCGCCCTCGAGCGGAATGCCGGCGCCGGAGCGCTTCACGGTGCCCGCGTAGCTGCGTGCCGGGCGGCGCACCAAGCTGAGCTCGGCGGTATCGCGGCTCCCCATGGTCACCGCGCGCGTCGCGGAGGCCTCGTAGAACCCGAAGCGGCGCGCGACCAGGGTGTGCGTGCCGGGCCCGGGGGCGAACTGGACGATGCCGTCCGCCGGCGTGGTGAGCGAGTCGCCCTGGGTCGTGAGGTGCACGCCGACGCCCGCCATCGGCAGCCCGGGGCCACTGTCCACGACCGCGCGCACCACGCCGTAGTCGCGCACCGGGCGGTAGACGTAGAGCCCGGTCTGCATGTCGCTCGCGATCACGGTGCCCGAGGGGAAGAACGGGCACACCTCCCACACGCCGCCGTAGCCGCCGGAGGGGCCGGGGTACGAATCGGCCCAGCCGAACTCGGCGGGATGCACGGGATCCGAGAGGTCGAGGATGCGGATGCCCTCGGTGTAGTTCGAGAGGTAGAGCTCGTTCCCCTTCACGTGCGCGTTGTGGACGATCGCCTGCGGGTTCGATGTGATCCCGTTCACCTCGAGCGGGCTCATCACGTTGGAGATGTCGAAGATCTTGAGCGGCTCGCCGTTGATCTCGTCGGTCACGTAGAGCCACTGGCCGCTCGCGTCCGGCCAGCAGTTGTGGGTGAACGCTCCGGGATAGGTCCACTCCTTGATCTCGATGACCGCTGCGGGGTTCGTGAAGTCGAGCACGCGCTGGATGCCGGCGTTGATCGATGCCGCGTAGATGCGGTTCCCGACCGGCACGCAGTCGTGCACGTAGAGATCGCTCGGCACCGGGATGGCCCCGCCCGGCCACCATCCCAACTCGACCGGGTTCTCCGGGCTCGCGATCGAGAGGATGCGCATCCCGGTGGCGGCGCCCTGGGTGTTGCGCGTGCCGTTGCAGATCAGGAGCGCGCGCGCGGTATCGATCGAGACGGTGTGGGCGGTGACGAAGTTGGTGGTGTAGGTGCGGGCCAGCAGCGGCGCCTCGGGGTTGGTCATGCGCACGATCTGGAGCCCGGTTCCGGTGCCGAAGCCCTCGGTCACGATGTAGAGCCAGTTGCGATACGACTTCATCTCGCGCCACAGCGAGTTGGGCCCGGGGATGTAGGCCACGCGGTAGATCGCGTACGGGTCGGTCACGTTGTAGATCGCGGTGCCGTTCGATGCGCCGATCGCCGCGTACTCGCGCCCGTCGCCGTGGATGTAGGACCAGCACGCCGAGTAACCGGCGTCGTAGGGCGCGCCCGGGACCGGCGGGTACTCGTTCCGGTTCGCGGTGAAGGTGATGTTGCGCGTCACCGGGGCGGCGAGGGCGGAGGCGGAGATGAGCGCGGCTAGACCTAAGGCCAGTGCGGGCGGGGCGAGCGGTCGACGGGGCAAGAGGCCGGATCCTCCTCGAGGTGCGGAAGGTCCGCGCGATGCGGAGCAGCTCGACACCATGATACTCCGCTGCGCCCGAAACAATCGACCCCGCCCGGGAGAACCCGGGCGGGGCCTGTGGGGGGACCGTTGCCCTATCGAACGTGGGCGAACCGCTGATGGAGCATGCGATTGCCGACCCTAAGCGTGCAGTAGTACATCCCCGCCGGGACGCCCGTGAGGTTGACGACGCTGACGTATTCGCCCGCGGGAAGATCCTGGCTCTCGTGCGACTGGACCCTGCGTCCCGAGATGTCGAAGATGCCGATCTCCACGTTGTCGAGCGACGGAATGGTGTAGCGCAGCGTGAGCTGCACGCCCGCCGGGTTGGGGTAGACCGGCGCGAACGACAGCTTGCGCGACGGCGAGGGCGCGGGCTCGAGCTCCCCGCGCGCCGCGTCGGTCGACGCCATCATCGCCTGCGGGGCGCCGGTGAAGATCTGCGTCCACACCTGCGACTCGTCGTTGCGCGTGCCCCCGGTGTCGGGGCAGCCCGCCATGTCCACGCCGTGGGTGTTCGAGATCTGCCCGTTGTCGATGTAGTTCGTCGTCGTGCCGTTCATGGTGATGTGCACCACCGGTTTGGTGGACTGGACCTGGGTCGTGCACAGGTTGGGATTGCAGCCGTAGCACCCGGCGGGGTTGGTGTCGGACCCGTCGAAGTTCTCGAATCCGGTCTGCGCCAGGATGATGGTGCCGCCCGCCGGAACGGTGCGCGATCCCCACAGCCCGAAGTGGCTCGAGCCCATGTCGACCGTGCAGGTGAACGTGATCGAGCTGGAGGACAGGTTGTCGATGCGGATGCCGCTCGAGTCCCAGCCGCCCGAGCCGCTGTCGGGCGTGCCCACGAACGTGATCCCCGAAGAGCCGTACCAGGGGCTGGGCTTGGTCCTCAGGTGCTCGGCGTGATGGGTGTCGTAGTAGCCGACGTAGACCGCGATCGGGCCCGAGGTCGAAGACGAGATCGTGACGTTCGCGGTCGCGGGCGCCGAGGGACGGCCGGCGGTGTCGGTGACGATCAGCGTGACGGTGTATGTGCCGGTGGAAGCATAGGCGTGCGTGGCGGTCGCGGTCGGCGCGGTGGTCGTCGTCTGAGCCGTGCCGTCGCCCCAGTTGAACCGGTAGCTCGCGATCGGCGAGTCGCCGGCGGTCGAAGCCGAGCCGTCGGCGCTGGCGGTGAGCGCCCCGGCCTGCGACACGGAGAGCCGCGCGGTGGGACCGTTGCCGACGCCCAGGTAGTCGATGTGGAGCAGCGGCGCGGCGGCTGCGCTCCCGTCGAACGGCTGGGCGGTGCGGGTTCCGGTCCCGCTGATGATGAGCGCAAGCGCGTTGCCGCTCGCCCAGCCCGAGCGGTTCACGATCTCCTGGATGATCGCGGTGAGGTCGGACGTGCGCTGGGCGCTTCCCGCCTGCCCCGAGGTCCATGAACCCGGCGCCCACGCCGCCGAAGCCGCGGTCTTGGCGCGCGTCGAGACGTTGTTGGTGCTGGTGGTGAAGGTCGCGGCGTTGTCTGCGGCCTGGCCGGCGATCGTGAGCGCCATCGTCCCGGTGTTCGAAGCGCTGGCGGTGAATTGGATGTAGGCGCCGGAGATCGTTGCGCCCTTGGGGATCCCGATCCCCGCCCAGCGGATGCCGACGATCTGCTGGTTGCTGGCATCGGTGGTGAGCTGGAGGCTCGAGCTGGTGAGATTGACCGTGCCGTTCGAGACCCGCTGCTCCGCGTCGTCCGATGAAGCGGCGACGCGCTTCTCGGTCGAGACCTGGCCCATGACCGGCACCGTCGCGCTCGCGGGTGTCGATGCGTTGCCGCCGGTGTCGGTCACGATCACCGTCACCGTGAAGTTGCCGGGGACCGAGTAGGTGTGCTGCGCGGTCGCGGCCGTGCCCGTCGTCGCCGCCGAGCCGTCGCCCCAGTCGAAGCGGTAGCTCGCGATCGGCGTGAGGTCCGAGTCGGTCGATGCGGAAGCGTCCGCGGACACCGTGAGCGCAGGATTCCCAAGCTGGGAGACGGAGAGCCGCGCCGTGGGCGGGTTCTCCGGCGCGACGGTGATGCTCTGCGTGACGGGCGCAGATGCGTTGCCGCCGGTGTCGGTGGCGATCATCGTCACGGTGTAGGTGCCGGCGGCCGTGTAGGTGTGCTGGGTGGTCGCGGTTGGCGCGGTGGTGGTCACAGCAGCTGTGCCGTCACCCCAGGTGAAGCGGTAGCTCGCGATCGGCGTGAGGTCGGAGTCGGTCGAGGTCGAGCCGTCGGCGCGCACCGTCAGCGCCGGCGTCACGAGCTGCGTGACCGCGAGGCCCGCGGTCGGCGGGTTCTCTGCGACCACGGTGATGCTCTGGGTGACGGGAGCCGAGGCATTGCCGCCGCTGTCGGTCGCGATCAGGGTCACGGTGTAGGCGCCACCCGCTGCGTAGGCGTGCTGGGCGGTCGCGGTCGGCGCGGTGGTGGTGGTGGCCGCGCTGCCGTCGCCCCAGTCGAACCGGTAGCTCGCGATCGGCGTGTGATCGGGATCGGTCGAGGTCGAGCCGTCGGCGCGCACGGTCTGCGGCGGGGTCGGCGCGAGCTGGGTGAGCGAGAGGCGCGCGACCGGGATCTGCTCGGCCTGCACCGTGACGCTGGCGGTCGCCGGGGTCGAGGTGAGGCCGCCGGTGTCGGTCGCGGTCAGGGTGACCGTGTAGGTGCCGGAGGCGGCGTAGGTGTGATCGCACGTGGTGGTGGGCGGCGTGATGACTACCGGCGCAGAGCCGTCGCCAAAGGTGACGCTGCACGATGCGATCGGCGTGACGTCGGGGTCGGTCGAGCCCGAGCCGTCGGCACGCACCGTGAGCTGCGGGCTCGCGAGCTGAGTCGCCGTGACCCGCGCGGTGGGCGGGGCCTCGGTGGTGAACGTCACGCTCCGGGTCGCAGCCGGAGAAGTGCGGCCGCCGCTGTCGGTCACGATCAGCGACACGGTGTACGTGCCCGGACCCGAGTAGGTGTGCTGCGCGGTCACGTTCGGCGCCGTGGTCGTGGTCGCAGCCGTGCCATCGCCCCAGTCGAACCGGTAGCTCGTCACGGTCTTGCCGTCGGTGGCGCTCGAGCCCGTGCCGTCGGCCCGCACGGTGTAAGGCGGCGATGCGAGCGTGGTGAGCGCGAGCTGGGCGGTTGGTGCGCCGGAGAGCTGATACTCGACGTGCAGCAGCGGGCAGTTCTTGGGATCGCCGTCGAAGGCCCACGCGGTGCGGTGGCCGGTCCCGTTGATGATGATGGCGAGCGAGTTCCCGCTCTTCCATCCCGGGCGGCTCACGACCTCCTGGATCACGGCGCTCATGTCGGGCGTGTTGATCGCCACTTGGCCGGCGGTCCACGGCGCCGGGGACCACGCCATGCTCGCGGTGGTGCGCGGCCGGGCCGTCACGTTGCCCGAGGTCGCGGTGAAGGTCGTTGCGCTGTCGGCGGCCTGACCGCGGAACGTGAGGTTGGTCAGCTCGGTCTGATTCTCCTTGGAGCCGAACTGGATGTAGGCCGCGCTGATCGAAGCGCCCTGCGGAAGCGCGAGCCCGGTCCACAGGATCCCGACGATCTGGTCGCTGGTGTCGTGGACCAGCTCGAGGTCGCTGCTGTTCAGGTACATCGTCCCGGTCGAGCCTTCCTCGGCATCGTCCGATGAGGCCACGGTGCGCTTCTCCACGGTGGCGCCTCCGCTCGCGGGCGGCGTTACGGTGATGCTCTGCGTGGCCGGCGCGGAGGCCAGGCCGCCGGTGTCGGTCGCGATCAGCGTCACGGTGTAGGTGCCGGCCGCGGCGTAGGTGTGCTGCGCCGACGAGGTCGGAGCGGTGGTGGTGACCGCCGCGCTCCCGTCGCCGAAGGTGAACCGGTAGCTCGCGATCGGCGTGCTGTCGCTATCGGTCGAGCCCGAACCGCTGGCCGACACCGTGAGCGCCGGGCTCGCGAGTTGGGTCACGGCGAGCGCCGCGAGCGGCGGGGCGTCCGCCGTCACCAGGATGCTCTGGGTGACCGGCGTGGAGGCGAGCCCCTGCGCGTCGGTGGCGGTCAGCGTCACGGTGTAGGTGCCGCCCGCCGCGTAGGTGTGCTGCGCGATC
>Ga0075423_10001634_pt1 | contig 19961 bp, 18 predicted proteins | sample SoiMethybrSBSTD2_FD_80114 | JGI IMG/M metagenome (GOLD analysis project Ga0075423, IMG submission 80114) | Bulk soil microbial communities from a Populus tree surrounding site in Tennessee, USA - Soil MetaG P. TD hybrid SBSTD2 | ecosystem: Environmental > Terrestrial > Soil > Tree plantation...
CCGCACGGGCTGATGCAGGAGTTCAAGCGCCATCCCTTCGTCGCGTCCTTGTTGGAAGGCGGCACGATCCATTCGTACGGCGCGAAGGCGATCGCGGAAGGGGGCTACTACTCGATCCCGCGACTGTCGTGGCCGGGTGGCCTTCATTGCGGCGAGAGCGCGGCGTTGCTGAACTCGGAGCGATTGAAGGGCGTCCATCTCGCGATGAAGTCCGGAATGCTCGCGGCCGAGACCGCGTTCGAGGCGCTCCTGCGTGGGGATTTCGGCGCGGAGCCGATGGCGGCCTACGACCGCCGCGTGCGCGAGTCCTGGATCTGGTCGGAGCTCTACGGGGTCCGTAACTTCCATCAGGGGTTCGAGCGCGGGCTGTGGATGGGCATGGCCGACGCGGGGCTCCAGCTCGTGACGGGCGGTTTGGGATTCGGGAACCGGCCGCGGTGGAAGCCCGGGTTCGAGCACATGAAGAACCTGGCGGAGGCGCACGTCAAGCCTACGTCGCTCGAGGAGACCCAGCGCCGCTACGACAACGCGCAGACGTTCACCAAGGTGAACGACGTGTTCCACTCCGGCACGAAGCACGACGAGGACCAGCCGAGCCATCTGCTGGTGGCGGATACCAGCATCTGCGCCACGCGGTGCAAGGAGGAGTACGGGAATCCTTGCCAGCACTTCTGCCCGGCCAACGTCTACGAGATGGTTCCCGATGGGTCGAACGGCGGGATCAAGCTCAAGCTCAACCCGTCGAACTGCGTCCACTGCAAGACCTGCGATATCGCGGATCCCTACGAGATCATCACGTGGGTGCCGCCCGAGGGCGGCGGCGGCCCGAATTACCTGGATTTGTAGCTGCTTGGATCAGTACTTCGGGACTTCGGGGTCGATGACCTCGGACCAGAGATCGATGCCGCCGGAGAGGCTGTGCACCTTGCGGAACCCCGCGTCCCAGAGCGCAAGGCAGCCGTCCACGCTCCGGTCTCCGACGTGGCAATAGAGGACCGTCCAGCGCTCGCGATCCAGCTCCTCGATGCGCGCGGCGAGCTCCGAGAGCGGGATGTGGATCGCGCCCTCGATGTGGGCCTTCTCCCACTCCCAGTCCTCGCGCACGTCCACGAGGACCACCTCCTCACCCGATTCCATCATCTCGTTCACGATCTCGGGGGAGACCTCGAATTCCTGGAAGTGATCCCTCATCGACCTATCACCGACTCGCGCTCTCTCAGCTTCGCCGCGCGGGCGCGCAGCGAAAACAGGTACCCGATCCAGATGGCCGCCGCGAGCGCGTACGCCGCCACCGCGTAGCTCACCGGGTCCCTCCACCGCTCTCCACCTCGTCGCGGAGCCTCTCGAGGCGGAGCCTCTCTTGCCATACGGCCACGAAGAAGACGAGCCACGCGGCGATGGAGAGGAGCAGAACCTGCCTCATGTCCCCGGTCATGGAGACCGAGCGGGGGTGGAGCGATCCTCTCCACCATTCTACCGATTTCCAGACGATCGGAAGATTGACGAAGAGCACGATCCCCAGCACCGACGAGATCGTGGGCCTGGAGGCGGCGCTCACGGAGGCGCGGACCACGTGATAGCCGCCGTAGAGGATCCAGAGAATGAGAAACGAGGTGAGCCGGGGCTCCCAGGTCCACCAAGTGTTCCACGCGGAACGCGCCCAGAGCGGCCCGCTGACCAGGACGATCGTCGCGATCACCATCTCCACCTCGCAGGCCGAAGCCGCGATGGAGTCCCAGATCTTCGAGCGTGTGAGCAGGTAGAGGATGCTCGCCGCGAACGTGAGGGCGAAGGCGACCAGGGTCGTGATGGCGCTCGGGACGTGGATGTAGACGATCTTCTGCACGATCCCCATCTGCGCCTCGACCGGAGCGTTGAGGAGCGCCCACAGGGACGCGGCGATCAGGACGAGCGCCATCCCCCATACGAAGGGGCGGCTCTTCTCCCACCACGAGGGCATCGTCGACGTCACGGGTTCACTCCTCGGCCTCCTGGATCGACTCGTACAGCCACGCCGCCAGCGCGATCCCCATCGAATCCACGACGATCATGATCTTCACCCAGTCGCGCACCGGGTCGATCGAGCCTTCCGCCCAGAGCGAGCGGGTCAGCTTCACGGCGCCGATCCAGAGTGGAATCAACGTGGGGAAGAGCAGGATCGAGAGCAGGAGCTCGCGCGCCTTCAGCCCGCGCGCGAGCGCGGCGAACAGCGTGCCCCAGGCAGCATACCCGATGAGGGCCAGGGCGGCAACGCCGGCCACCCCCGGCGCCACGGAAAGGCTCCCCACGTCGAAGAACACCGCCGCGCACGGGAGGAGGAGGACGAAGAGCGCCGCCAGGAGGAGAAAGTTGGCCGCCGCCTTCCCCGCGTAGACCAGGAAGGGGTCGGCGCCGGCGAGCCGGAGCGCTTCCCCGCCACCCGATTCGGTCTCGAGGTCGAGCGCGCGGGTCAGCCCCAGGACCCCCGCGAAGAAGAGCGCCGCCCAGAGCGTGGCGCTGGCCTCGCGTGTGGGGTCCTGGAACAGGGGACCGAATGCGACGCTCAGGATCAGGACCAGGGACAGGGCGAAGAGGGCGAGCGTCGCGAGAAAGCGCGCGTCGCGCGCGTGGAGCTTGAGGTCCTTCGCGAGCACCAGGAGGGCGATCATCCCGCCGCCTCGATCGCGCCGTCCCGGAGCGCGCAGACGCGTGTGATCCCGGGCGGAACCCGCTCGCGGTCGTGCGAGACGAGGAGGGTGGCCGCGCCGCGCCCTTTCGCCTCGAGGAGGAGCGCGTTCAAGGTTTGGGTCCCCTGCTCGTCCAGACCCGCGTAGGGCTCATCGAGGACGAGCACGCGCGGCTCCGGAAGGAGGGCGCGGCTGAGGGAGACCCGCTGGAGCATCCCGCGCGAGAAATGCTCCATCCCGGTCCCCGCGAACTCCTCGAGGCCGAAGCTTGAGAGGAGCTGCGTCGCCCGCGAGCCCGCGTCCGCGACCCCGGCGAGCTTCCCGAAGAATTCCAGGTTCTCGAGGGGCGTGAGGCCCAGATAGAGGAGCGGACGGTGCGTCGAGAAGCCGATCGAGCGTCGCGACTCCCGCAGCGCCTGACGCACCGGCCGGCCGTCGAGGGTCACGGTGCCCGCGTCGGGTCCCAGGGACGTGGCGAGAATACGCGCGAAGGTGGTCTTGCCGGAGCCGTTCCGGCCGCCGAGGAGGACGATCTCTCCGGGGTGAAGCTCGAGGGAAGCGCCGCGGAGGACGATGCGATCCTCGAAGCGCTTCCGGATGTCCCGCGCCGCGAGGATCAACGCGACAGGGTCAGCGAGCCCCGCTCGCCGGCTCCTCGGAGAGGAGGCTCTGAAGGCGCCGCTTGAGGTTTTGCCGGATCAACGCGTGCGTCTCGCGGGAGAACTCCCCGCGCTCCAGCCCTTCGTCGAGAGCCGCGATCAGCAACAGGTAGGCCTTGCGGAAATCGTCGTCGCTCGTGGGCGCCCCTCGGGGCTGTGCGAGCGGAAGGGGAGCGACCGGGGCCGGCTCCCTCCGCTCCGCCGGAGCGGAGCCACGCGCGGCCTCGCGCGCGCGCGTGCCGCGACGAGCCGCGAACCAGAGCGCTCCCACGATCAGGAACGGAGCCGCGAGCCAGGGATAGACCTTGGGATTCGACCAGAACCCCGCGCCTCCGATCCGCACCGGGATCTCCTGCCCGACGCCGAACGTCGCGCCGCTGTACACCGCGTACTGCTTCCCGCCCTGCTCCCGGACGCCCGAGTACTCGAGCGACTTGGAATCGAGCTTGAGCTTGGTGTCGTCAAGGAGCACGACGAAGGACGCGGTGGGAAAGTAGAGCCGGTGGCTCAGGTCGACACGCCCCGACATGGGGATCCGGTACGTAAAGCTGAACGGACGGACGCCGGGAGGAATGGGCCGCTCGCTCGAGAGCTCGCGCCCCTTCAGATGCGTCGTCTGCGGGTCGCCTCCGATCCCCTGCAGGAAATCGTGGATCGAGGCGGGCAGCCCCACACGAACGCCGGCGTTCTCCGCGTGGTCCGGTCCGGTGCCGAGATAGGCGGTGCGGCCCTTGTTCTCGAAGACCAGGATCTCGGTCACGTGGAAGCCGTCCGGCTTCCGCTCGATGATGATGTGGTGGTTCTTCACCTGGATCGCGGAGATGTCGCGGCCCACGTCGTAGACCGTGAAGTCCTGGCTCACGGTCTCGCCGTGCCCCGTCTCGAGCGGGCCCTCCGTGTAGAAGGCGTTCTCGTACTCGGTCGAGACGTAGTAGGAGATCGCGGGATCGGGCTTCAGGCCGTCGAAGCGGTACTTCCCGTCCGCGTCGGTCGTCGCGTTCGAGCCCTTCAGCTCCTCGTCTCCGCGGACCACGTGGAGCTGGATCGCCAGCCCCGCGACCGGCGCCGGCGGCTCGCCTTTCCGGACCAAGCCCTGGATCGTGAGCGCGGCGGCGGGCGTGGCGAGGACGACCCCGGCGACCGCCACGGCGAGGACGCGCGAGACGCCTCTCACGGATGCCTCGCCCCGGTCCGGCGCGAGCGCTTGTACTCCTCGATCATCCGCTCCACCGAGTCTCCCCCTTCGATCACCTCCGGCCGCGGCCTCGGGCCGGGCCCCAGCGATTCCTCCTCGCGAAGCACGAGGAGCACCTCGTTCATGGCCTCGTCCCGCATCCGGGCGTGGTCTTCGGCCGAGATCTTCCCCGAGTCCTTGTCGAAGTCCAGCTCCACGATGGTCGAGTAGAGGCGCGCCTTGCGCTCCCCGATCGAGCGGCGCAGGGCCTCCTCGCGCGACTCCGACCAGGCGCGCTCTCCGCGGCGAAGAAGGATGGGGGAGATCACGAACCAGGCCACGACCCCGATGAGGAGGAGCTCGGCCAGGAGCGTGATCCAGTTCTGGGTCATCGCTTCTGTTTCAGCTCCCGGACCTCTTCCTCGGCCCGCTGACGGAGAGCGTCGAGCTCCGATTCCAGAGCGCGTCCCGTCGGGAACGGGATCGTCCGGTCGGAGGGCGCGCCTCGCGACACGCCGGTGAGGGCGGCGCGGCGGCGGACCCACCGGCGCAGGACGAAGAACGCGATCGCGAATCCGGCGAGCGTGGCGGCAAAGGGCGCGATCCAGACGATCAGGTTGAAGCCCTGCGCCTTCGGCGCGCCCCGGATGACTTCCCCGTACTGCGCCACGAGGCCGTCCACGATCGCCTTCTTGTTCTTCCCCGCCCGGATCCCGTTCTCGACCGTGGCCTGCATCGATTTGCCGGTCTCGCAGGTGCAGCCGCTCAGCACCTCGCCGCAGCTGCAGGGGCAGATGATCTGACTCGTGATCTCGTGCACCGGATCGCGGGGCTTCGCCGAAGCGGGAGCAGCCGCCAGGCTGACGGCGATCAGCCAGGCCATCCGGATCGCGAGGCGGCTCACGGAGCCTCCTTCTCCTCGCGGCGGAGCCTCATCTTGTCGCTCACGGCGATGAGGGTTCCGAAGACCATGACCAGCCCGCCCACCCAAACGAAGCTCACGAGCGGGTTGATGTAGGCCTGGATCGAGGCGGAGCCGTCCTCGTTCACGCCGCCCAGGATCATGTAGAGATCCTCGGCCGGCGTCGTGTGGAGCGCGACCTCGGTCATGGGCTGCTGGGACTTGGTGTAGAGGGCCTTGGACGGATGCTCGGTCGCGATGAATCGATTCCCGCGCTTCACGTCCAGGATGGCCGTGGTGTAGACCGCGTTCTCCTTCTGCCGCTCGGTGACGCCGCGCATCGTGAGCGTGTACGGGCCCACCCGGAGCACGTCCCCGGTCTTGAGCGGCGCGTGCGCTTCCTTCTGGAACACCGAGGAGCCGAGCACGCCCACGAAGAGGATCACCATCCCGGCGTGGACGATGTAGCCGCCGTACCGCCGCTTGTTCTTGCGCACGAGCTGCGTCACCTGGGCCGGCAGCGCGCCCGCTTCCAGGCCCTTCCGAGCCTGGATCCCGCGCGCGAACTCCATGACGATCGTGGTCGTGACGAACGCGGCGGCGAAAATGCAGACCAGGGGATAGACGCCGGTCGCCCCGAACGGCAGCGCGATCAGGGTCGCGAGGGTCCCCATGAAGAGCGGCAGGATGAAATTCCGCTGGAGCACCGAGGCCGTGGCGCGCTTCCAGGAGAGCACCGGACCCGCGCCGGTCAGGAGCAGGAGCGCCAGGGCGATCGGGACGTTCACGCGGTTGAAGAAGGGGGCCGAGACCGAGATCTTCGTCCCCGTCACCGCCTCGCTCAGCACCGGGAAGGTGGTGCCCAGGAACGTGGCGAACGTCAGCGCCACGAACAACACGTTGTTGAAGAGGAACGAGCCCTCGCGCGAGACGATCGCGTCCATGCGGTTCTCGCTCTCGAGGAGCGCCTTCCGGTAGAGGATCAAAGCCGTGGCGATCGTGGCGCTCAGGAGGATGAACCCCAGGAACCACGGGCCGATGTTCGATTCGGCGAAGGAGTGCACCGACGTCAGGACGCCCGAGCGCGTGAGGAACGTCCCGAAGATCGAGAGCTCGAACGTCAGCACGATGAGCACGATGTTCCAGGTCTTCAGCATGCCGCGCCGCTGCTCGATCATGACCGAATGCAGGAACCCGGTCCCGACGAGCCACGGCATGAGCGACGCGTTCTCGACCGGATCCCATCCCCAGTAGCCGCCCCAACCCAGCTCGATGTAGGCCCAGCGGGCGCCGAGCAGGATCCCGACGCCGAGGAAGCCCCAGCAGAACAACGTCCACCGCCTCACTTCCTCGATCCAGCGCGTGCCCGAGCGGTTGAGCAGGAGCACCGCGATCGCGAACCCGAACGGGATGATGAACCCCACGTAGCCCGTGTAGAGGATGGGCGGGTGGATCATCATGCCGGGATCTTGCAGGAGCGGGTTCAGCCCCATGCCGTCCGCCGGCGGGGTCGCGAGGATCCGGAACGGAGAGCAGACGAAGCTCAGGAGGCCCGTGAAGAAGATCATGACCGAGGCGACCACCATCGCCACCGCGTCGTAGAACGGATCGAGCCGCTTCCGGTACGCGAAGAGGAACGCCGAGCCGTAGGCGCTCAGGATCAGGAGCCAGAGGAGGAGCGAGCCCTCCTGCCCGGCCCAGAGCGAGGTGAAGGCATAGTGGAGCGGGAGGTCCTTGCTGGTGTGCTCCGCGACGTAGCGGTAGCTCATGTCGCGGGCGAGCAGCGCGCGCTCGAGGAGGATCACCGCCAGGAGCGCGAGTCCGCAGACGGCCCAGACCGCGCGCCGTCCGCTCCGCAAGGGACCCGAGAGCCCGGTGCGGAGCCCCCAGGCGATGCTCCCGACCGCGAAGACCGAACAGGCGAAGCCGAGAAGGAGCGCGAGGCGCCCGAGCTCGCTCACGACTTGTCCTTCCCCAGCCCCTTCGCCTCGTACTTGGACGGGCACTTGGTCACGAGCTTGGACGCGTGGAGGGCGCGCTCCTGGTGCCGGTAGGCCCCTTCGACCACGACCTCGCGGCCGGCGGCGAACGCGTCGGGCATCAGCCCGTCGTAGACGACCGCGATGTGTTCTTTTCCGTCGGTCATCTGGAACTGAAGCTTGGGCGCCTTCTGGTCGTAGACCACGCTCCCCGCGGCGACGGTTCCGTCCAGACGAAACGCCTCCGACTTGGGAGCGCGATCGAGGTGTGCCAGCTCGGTCACGGTCATGTAGTGCATCCCGGTCTGTCGCACCCCGGTCATGATGAGGTACCCCACGGCAGCCACGAAGATCAGCGTGAGGAGCGCCAGCCGAATCGAGTTACCCATGTATTCCCTTCGGGTTAAAGAAGATGAGGTCAGCGCGTTCCGCTCCATTGTCTCAGAGCGCCCCCGGGAGTCAAGGCGGATCGGACCTGCGCGTGGTAGCTAGACGGTTACCTTCCGGGGTCTCATCAGTAGTATCAACACCGCACCCACCAGAAACCCTCCGATGTGCGCCATGTAGGCGACGCCGCCCCGCATCGGGCCGGAGGACTCGATCGCCCCGCTCAGGATCTGGAGCAGGAACCAGTATCCCAGGATGACCACCGCGGGGATCTCGAGGACTTGCAGGAAGAAGAACACCGGGACCAGGGTGAGCACGCGCGCCCCGGGGAAGAGCACCAGATAGGCTCCCAGCACACCCGCGATGGCCCCGCTCGCGCCCAGCATGGGCACGGTCGACTGGGGCTGGACGGCGAACTGCGCGAGCGCGGCTCCCAGGCCGCAGAGGAAGTAGAAGAGGAGATACCGAAACGCGCCCAGCGTGTCCTCCACGTTGTCGCCGAAGATCCAGAGGAACCACATGTTCATGATGAGATGGAGCCAGCCCCCGTGAAGGAACATCGACGTGAAGAACGGACGCACGGTGTCGGTGAGGCTGACCGATCCATAGCGCAGGCTCCCGGTCACCTCGGCGGGGATCAAGGCGTAGTGCTTGAGGAACGGGACGAGCGAGGGCCCGAGCTGGACCTCGAAGAGGAAGACGAACACGTTGGCCAGGATCAGGGTCAGCGTGACCACCGGGAAGACGCCGGACGGATTTCGATCTCGGAGCGGAATCATGGTCGAGCGAGCCTAGAGAGGTTGCCCCGCCTTTGGCGAGCGAAATCCGCTATCCTGCCCGCCCGATGCCACACTCGCTCGAGCCCCTCCGCACCTTTCTGAGATCCCGGATCGCGGAAGGTCTCGTCCCCGGCGTCGTGTTCGCGCTCGGCAAATCGGATGGCCGGGTCCACCTCGAGGCGATGGGACATCGCGCTCTCAAGCCCCGACGCGAGACGATGACCGAACGCACGATCTTCGACCTCGCCTCGCTGACGAAGCCGATGGCCACCGCGCCCTTGCTCACCGAGCTCGCGGTGCGGGGCAAGGTGGGGCTGGACGACCCGCTGGATCGTCATCTGGTCGAGACGAAGAGCTCGAAGGTCGGCAAGGTCACCCTGCGAAGCCTCCTCGCGCACACGAGCGGACTTCCGGCGATGAATCCGATCGGTGACTACGCGGGCACCAAGGAGAAGCTCTACGCCGCGATCGCGCGCGAGCCGCTCGAGGCGGAGCCTGGGCAGCGGCTCGTCTACAGCGACGTGGGCTACATGCTGGCGCAGGGGGTGATCGAGCGCGTCACGAAGAAGGGCCTCGACCGTCTCGCCCGGGAGCGGATCTTCGCGCCCCTGGGATTCCGGGACACCATGTTCGGCTCGCGAGCCAGGGATCGGCGTCGGATCGCGCCCACCGAGCGACTCCACGGCGACAAGGGGCCCTGGCTCCGCGGCCGCGTCCACGATCCGCGCGCGAGATCACGCGCGATGGACGGCGTGGCGGGAAACGCGGGCATGTTCGGGACGGCGGAGGAGACGGCGCGGTTCTGCGTGATGATGCTGCGCGGCGGTCGGAGCGGGCGGCGGAGGGTGCTCGAGGCGGAGACGGTGCGCCTGATGACCACGAACCAGTGCCCGCCCGCGCTCGGCGTGCGTCGCGGGCTGGGGTTCGACATCGAGAGCCCCTACTCCGCCCCGCGGGGATCACTCTTCTCCGCCGACTCGTACGGGCACACCGGCTACACCGGGACCTCGATGTGGATCGATCCTGTGAACGACGCCTACTTCGTGCTCCTCACCAATTCCCTGCACGCGGGAGGGCACAAGGATCTGAAGGCGTTCCGGTCGGGCGCGGGGACGCTGGCGGCGCTGGCCCTGGGAATCGAGGTCTAGGGGCTCAGAATTGAGCTTTTTCGGTCGAGCCCTGGAGCGCGACCGTCGAGGATTCCCCTCCCGAGATCGTCTGGATGACCTGATCGAAGTAGCCCGTGCCGACCTCGCGCTGATGCCGCGTGGCCGAGTAGCCATGGGCCTCCGAGGCGAATTCCCGTTCTTGGAGCTCGGAATACGCGGCCATGCCCCGCTCCCGGTACGCGCGAGCCAGCTCGAACATGCTGTGGTTCAGGGCGTGGAATCCGGCCAGGGTCACGAACTGGAACGTGTAGCCCATCGCCGCCAGCTCCCGCTGGAACTTCGCGATCGTCGCCTCATCCAGCTTCGCCTTCCAGTTGAAGGACGGCGAGCAGTTGTAGGCGAGCATCTTTCCGGGGAAGTGGGCGTGCACGCCCTCGGCGAACTGACGCGCCTCCTCGAGATCGGGCGTCGAGGTCTCGCACCAGAGGAGATCCGCGTAGGGAGCGTACGCCACGGCGCGCGCGATGGCGCACTCGAGGCCACCGCGCATCCGGAAGAATCCCTCCGGCGTGCGCTCTCCCGTCAGGAAGGGCTTGTCGCGGTCGTCCACGTCGCTCGTGAGGAGCTTCGCGCTGTCGGCGTCGGTGCGCGCCACGATGATCGTGGGCACGTTCATGACGTCGGCCGCGAGCCTCGCGGCGACGAGGGTGCGGATGAAGGCCCCCGTCGGGATGAGGACCTTGCCTCCCAGGTGGCCGCACTTCTTCTCCGAGGAGAGCTGGTCCTCGAAGTGGACGCCCGCGGCGCCCGCCTCGATCATGCCCTTCATCAGCTCGAAGGCGTTGAGCGGCCCCCCGAAGCCCGCCTCCGCGTCGGCCAGGATGGGCGCGAGCCAGTGGCGGCGCTCGGTCCCGTTCTTCTTCTCCATCAGCTCCGCATGCTCGATCTGGTCCGCGCGCAGGAGCGCCTGATTGATCCGGCGCACCACGCTCGGGACGCTGTTCGCCGGATACAGGCTCTGATCCGGATAGGTCTGCCCGGCCAGGTTCGCGTCGGCCGCCACCTGCCAGCCGCTCAGGTAGATGGCCTGGAGTCCCGCCTTCACCTGCTGCACGGCCTGGTTTCCCGTGAGGGCGCCGAGCGCGGCGACGTAGTCCTGCTTCGTCATCAGGTCCCAGAGCCGCGTCGCGCCCAGGCGCGCCAGCGTGTGCTCCACGCGAACCGTTCCGCGCAGGCGCTCGACGTCGGCATCCGAATACGGACGCGCGATCCCGTCCCAGCGGCCGCGAACGGGCGCGGGGGCGGGTTTCGGCGGCGCCACCACCGGTCTCAGCGCTCGCACCCGGGGCGCGTGGCCGTTCTTTCGCGCGTGGCCGTTCCGCCGCGTCGCGTCACTCTTGAGTCGGTTCAGTCCGTTTCGCCCTTCGCGCGCTGCCGGCATGGATGCATCTCCTCTGGGTGTGGCATCGGATGGGGTTCGGGTCATTTCAGTGCCTCGTAGGCGGGGAGGGTCAGGAATGTCTCGAGTGTCGGAGCGGTGGAGATCCGCTCGAAGAGGGCGCGCGCTTCCGCGAAGCGGCCCCTTCCAAAGCGGTCGGACCCCACTTCCGACTCGATGCGCTTCATCTCGTCGTCGATGGTGGAACGGATGAGCTCGGGCGTGACGCGGCGGCCGTCTTCGAGGGCGGCGCCGTGGTGGAGCCACTGCCAGACCTGCGCCCGGGAGATCTCGGCGGTCGCGGCATCCTCCATCAAGGAGTAGAGCGGCACGCAGCCGAGGCCGCGCAGCCAGGATTCGATGTACTGGATCCCGACCCGCACGTTGAGACGCAATCCTTCCTCGGTGCGGGTTCCCTGCGGTATCTGTAAAAGGTCGGCCGCGCTCGAGCGCACGTCCTCGCGGAGGCGGTCGAGCTGGTTCAAGCCCTTCATGTGGGCCTCGAGGACCTCGCGGGCGACCGGCACCAGGCCAGGATGGGCGACCCAGGTGCCGTCGTGGCCGTCGCGCACTTCCCGCAGCTTGTCCGCGCGCACCTTCTCCAGCGCGGCCTGGTTCTTCGCCTCGTCGTTCTTGATCGGGATCTGTGCGGCCATGCCCCCCATGGAATGGACGCCGCGACGATGGCAGGTGCGGATCGCGAGCTGCGTGTAGGCCCTCATGCAGGGCTGCTCCATCGTGACCTGCGAGCGATCCGGCAGGACCGCGTCGGGGTCGTGCTGGCGGGTCTTGATGAAGCTGAAGATGTAGTCCCACCGGCCGCAGTTCAGTCCCGCCGAGTGCTCGCGCAGCTCGTAGAGGATCTCGTCCATCTCGAACGCGGCCGGGAGGGTCTCGATCAGGACCGTCGCCTTGATGGTGCCCGGCTCGAGGCGGAGCGCCTCCTCCGCGAACAGGAACACGTCGTTCCAGATGCGAGCCTCGAGGTGGCTCTCGAGCTTCGGAAGGTAGAAGTACGGCCCGGTGTCGCGCGCCAGGAGCTCGTGCGCGTTGTGGAAGAAATAGAGCCCGAAGTCGAGGAGCGCGCCGGGAATCGCCGCTCCGTCCACCGTCAGGTGCCGCTCGGGGAGATGGAGCCCGCGCGGACGAACCACGAGGACCGCGGTCTTCTCGTTCAGGCGGTACTTCTTCCCCGAGGCCGGATCGTCGAAGGAAAGCCTGCGCCGCGCGGCTTCGCGCAGGTTGAGCTGCCCTTCGATGAGGTTGTCCCACGTGGGTGAGTTGGCGTCCTCGAAGTCGGCCATGAAGACGTCGGCGCCGGAGTTCAGCGCGTTGATGACCATCTTGCGATCCGTGGGGCCGGTGATCTCGACCGTGCGCCGGAGGAGATCGTGCGGCAGGGGCGCGACCTTCCAATCCTTCGCGCGAATGGATTCGGTCTCGGCGAGGAAGTCGAGCTTCTCGCCATTCTTCAGCCGCTCCAGCCGCTGCGCGCGCGTCCGCAGCGCCTCCTGGATCCGAGGCGCGAAGAGCTTCGCCAGGTCCTCGAGGAACGCGAGCGCCTCCGGGCGCAGGATCGTTTCGAACCGATCGTTCACTGGGGCCTCGACGGTGAGCGCGCTCACGTGTTCCTGTTTCCTGAGTGCCATGATCAAATGTTAACAGTCCAGGACCTCTGTGGCAATAACTATCTGATAAATATGTAGTTAACATGACAACGATTTGTTAACATATTATGTAAATTGTGAAGTGTGGTAAAATAGGTGTATGAAGTCGCTCCGTCACCTGGGCAAGCGCATACGCGCCTTACGGCTCCGTGAGGGCATCTCCCAAACCTCTCTCGCCGAGCGGCTTGGGGTATCCACGAGCTATCTCAATCTCGTCGAGCACGATCGCAGGCCCATCAGCGCGAACCTTCTCCTCCGCCTGGCGCAGTTCACCGATCTGGACCTGAAGACGTTCGCCGAGGGGGAGGACACGAAGCTCGCTGCGGCTCTCATGGAGGTCTTCGGGGACCCGGTGTTCGAAGGCAACGTTCCTTCCGAAGCCGAGACGCGCGAGTTCGTGGCGGCGAACCCCGAGATCGCCCGGGCCGTGCTCCACCTCCACCACGCGTTCACCGAGACACGCGGCTCGGCCGCGACGCTCGCGGCGGAGGTGCTGGACCGCCAGGACCTGACCGGCATCGATCGCGGCGGGATGGCTTCCGAGCAGGTCACCGACCTGATCCAGCGGCATCGGAATTACTTCCCCGAGATCGAGGCCGAGGCGGAGCGTCTGTGGACCGAGGCGAGCCTCGAGGGCGAGGACCTCTTCGGATCGCTGGCGTCCTACCTCGAGAAGAAGCACCGCGTGAAAGTCGAGGTGCTCAAGGTGGGCGAGATGGGATCGGCCGTGCGGCACTACGACCCCGCGCGCCGCGAGCTCCGGATCTCCGAGGTGCTCCGCCGCGGGTCGAGGAATTTCCAGGTCGCCTACCAGATCGGCCTCCTGGACTGCTCCGCCGCGATCGACCGCATCGCCGGGCAGCCCGACCTCACATCGGACGAGGCCCGGGCGCTCTGCCGCGTGGCGCTGGCGAACTACTTCTCGGGCGCGGTGCTCATGCCCTACGCGGAGTTCCTGCGCGCGGCCCAGGAGGAACGCTACGACCTGGACCTCCTGCAGCATCGCTTCCGCGTGAACTACGAGCAGGCGTGCCACCGCCTGACGTCTCTCCAGCGAAAGGGCGCGGAGGGCGTGCCCTTCCACATGGTGCGGATCGACATCGCGGGAAACATCTCCAAGAAGTTCAGCGCGACGGGCGTGCACTTCCCCCGCTTCGGCGGCCTCTGCCCGCTCTGGACCGTTCACGCCGCCTTCCTGCAGCCGAACGTCATCCGCGTCCAGATCGTGCGGCTCCCCGACGGACGAACCTTCTTCTCGATCGCGCGCACGATCCGGAAGCACCGGGGCGGATTCCACGCTCCCGAGATCCTGTACGCCATCGAGATGGGCTGCGACCTGGAGTCCGCGCGGCAGCTGGTCTACGCGGACGGGATGGATCTTTCGAATCCGGGGGGCGTCATTCCGGTCGGAATCACGTGCCGCCTGTGCGAGCGTCTGGACTGCGGGGCGCGGGCGTTCCCCTCGATGCACGAGCCGCTCAAAATCGACGAGAACGTGCGTGGGATTTCCTTCTTCGCTCCGACGAGGAAGGAGTCTCCGTGAGGCTCCGGAACGCCGCGGCCTGCCTGGCCATCGCGCTGTCCCTGGGGATTCCGCTCGGCATCGCGCTGGGGACCCGATCGCAGCGAAAGGCGGCCTCGCAGGCTCCGGCGGCCGACCCCGCATTCGGGGCCTGGTGGCACGACGGGAAGGCGGAGCTCGACGGCTACCGCTACACGCTCACGCGATACGGCCAGAAGCGTCGCGGCCAGGCGGTGGCGGTCTATGTCACCGAGCCCTTCAGCAAATCGAAGAGCGTGAAGGTGGACGATGCTTCGCGGAATCCTCGGGACACGTTCGACGCCCTGAAGCTGAACCTCGTGCGGGATTTCCAGACCGGAATCTACGACTACGACACCATGACCTCGCTTTTCGTCCGGAGCGCCGACTTCGAGCCGGTGAAGGTGTCCTTCACGAGCACGGAGTGGTGCGGCAACGTCTACGAGGAGCTCCATCTCGATCCTGGCCTCGTGACCCAGAAGCTCTCGAGCTATTTCGAGGACGAATCGGCGACCCGCGAGGAGCGGCGCCCTCGCGGGGGCCTCCTCGAGGAGGAGCTCTTCGTGAAGCTGCGCGGCCTGAACGGAGCTTTCCTGGTATCGGGTGAGAGCCGGACCGTTCCCTTCCTCCCTGGGTCGTTCCGGAGGAGGCTCACGCACCAGCCGATGCGCTGGACGAGCGCTCGTATCGAGCGGCTCGCCGCGACCCGCGCCGTGGTGGTTCCGGCCGGTCGATTCGAGGCGACGGCCTATTCGGTGAAGATCGAAAACGGCGCGGAAGGGCTATTCTTCATCGAATCGCGCTACCCTCACCGAGTCGTTCGGTGGGAGTGGAAGCCTCCCGTCGCCGGCGCAGATGAGGCCAATGACGCGGGCGAGCTGACCGGCTCGGCAAGGCTCCAGTACTGGAAGCTCCACGGCGAAGGCGACGAGCGGTACCTCGCCCGCCTTGGAATCAAGTCGATATCGAGAAGGTGATCCATGTCCATGAACCCAGAGTGGCTTCCCGTGCTGGCGCTCCTCATCGGCGGCATCTTCGCCGGCATCGCGGCCGTGCGGCTCTGGCTCACCGGGCAACACCCGCGGGCCCTGCTCTTGAGCGGGATTGCGGTCGCCCTGCTCGGCCTCGTCTTCACGCTGGGAACGCTGCCCTCGAAGAGATTGGGCATCGTGGACGAGGGCACGCCGCTCACGCCCGCGGCCATGGCGCTGCCTTCGACTGTCGGCGCCGACGGGGAGGAGCGGGACTCGACCTCGACGTCGCTCCTGCTCGGTGGTGTGACGCTCCGGGTCGCGCGCGAGGACCGGTACGTCCTTTCGGTGGACGGCATGCGCTTTCTCCAGCTCGATCTGGATCCATCCGGGCTCTGGATCACGGGAGAGGTCCTCGATCCTGAGAATCACCCGGCGGCTCACATCCGTCGAAACCGGGTCGCGTCCGGCCTGGCCCGGGGCGTTCGGGTCGGCGGATCGGATCACGTTCTGCTTCTGTCCACGAATCGAATGGACTACCAGAGCCGCCCCCATACGGAACCCTCGATTCTCGCTCGTGTTCGCTATCAGACCCCGCGCAGGATCGAGGTCATGGGCAACTTCCTTCCCGAAGGCGCCAGGGAGCCCGTGATCATCGGGCCGGGTGGAGGGATTCGCTGGAGCGGCGGAGGGTTCCCGTCCGGGGGAACCATCGATCTGAGGCCGCAGGGCAAGGGCAGGATCGACTTCGAGCGCTCGGGCCTCGTCCAGGTGCTGCGCTAGTGCTTAGCGGCGGGTCTGCGACTCCGCGGTCCGATCCACCACGACCACGCCGCCCTTCATCACCCACCGGACGCGCTCGATCACGGCGTTGATGTCCGTGTTGGGGTCGCCCTCGACTCCGACCAGGTCGGCGTAGTACCCCGGGGCGATGGCGCCCAGCTCCTTCTCCATGCCGAGAAGCGCGGCTCCGTTCCGCGTGGCCGTCCCCAGCGCCTGGGCGGGGGTCATGCCTGCCTTCACGAACCATCCCAGCTCGCGCGTGTTCTCGCCGAACATCGTGAACACCGCGTCCGATCCCATCGCGATCGGGACGTGCGCCTGGATCGCGCGGCGGACCGTCTCGAGGTTGCGGGCCCGGTAGGCGTTGAGGTGTGCGACCGCCGAGTCCCCGTAGCCGAACTCCGCGGCGTGCTCGGCGTAGTAGCGATTGTGATCCACGGTGGGAACGTAGGTGACGCCCTTCTTCGCCATCTCGCGGAGCGTCGCGTCATCGATGTCGATCGCGTGCTCCACCGACGCCGCGCCGGCCCGGACCGCGTCGCGCGCGCCGTCCGGCCCATACGAGTGGATGGACACTCGCTTCCCCCGCTCGCGGGCGATGTCCACCGCCGCCTTCATCTCCTCGTACGTGTAGGTCTGGTATCCCGTCACGTCGTCCGCGCTCCCGGTCGAGCCGTAGACCTTGATGACGTCGGCGCCCGCCGCGATCTGCTGCCTCGCCGCGCGCATGACTCCTTCCACCCCGTCCGCCAGCCCGCCCGCGGCCGCCTGGGGCGCGTCGGTGAACGGCGTCATGGTGGGATAGAGGCCGTAGCCCGCCACGAACATCCGAGGTCCGACCATCGAGCCGCGGTTGATCAGATCGCGCATCGTGATGTCCATGTACTGGAAGGAGCCCAGATCGCGCACGGTGGTCACGCCCGTCTCGAGCGTACGCCGGGCATTTTCCTGTGAAAGGAACATCGTCTCCATCGGCCGGCGGGCGTCGAGCTGTTGCCACGGGCGGCTCCCGGGCGTCCGGTCCCACCAGTAGGTCATGTGGGTGTGGGCGTCGATCATGCCGGGGATGCCGGTGAGACGCGAGAGGTCGAAGCGTTCGGCGTCCGCGGGGACCTGGATCGGCACATTCGCGTAGGAGCTGACCGAGCGAATCCGATCCCCGATGACGACGACGAGCGCGTCGGAAATCGTGTGACCCTTGCCGTCGATCAGCTTCCCGAAGCGGATCGCCTTGGTCCGCGATTCGGGACGCGCGCCCTGCCCCGACGATTTCGGCACGATGTCCCTGGGCGCGGGTGCCGGTGACTGCGGGGCAAGCGCCGGCATCGATCCCTTGGGCACGCCGATATCGCGCCACATCTTCCACGCGCCGGCGCGATCCTTCTTCCAGATCTCGACGTAGTTGCCGGAATCCGGCTCCGCCGTCGTGGAGCCGAGCGGTCCGATCGTGAAATTCCACGTCCCTGTCTCGTAGGCCGTGTCGCCGATGACGAACACGTCGACCGTGGTGATCGTCCCGAACGTCATTCGCAGGCGCTTGAAGACGTCCTTCATCCGGTCCCGGATCTTGTCGCGCCCGACCGTGAGGTCGCCACCCGGGTGGAGCATCGCCCCGTCCGGCGCGAAGAGCGCGGCGAACAGATCGGCGTCTCCCGTCTGCCACGCGCGGACGAAGGTGGAATTCCCCCCGTCGATCGCGGCGCGGACGTCGGCCGTGTCGTCGGCACGCGCGACCCCGGCTGAGCCCACGAGCGCCGCGAGGAACAGGATCGTGAGCGAACGAGCCATCTAGCCCTCCTGTTCCTCGTACTTCGACTTGAGCCGCGCGATCACGGCGGGGTCGGCGAGCGTCGTCGTGTCCCCCACCGCCTTCCCTTCGGCGATGTCGCGCAGCAGCCGGCGCATGATCTTCCCGGAGCGGGTCTTGGGCAGGTCCGCGGTGAAGAGGATCTCCTCGGGGCGGGCGATCTTCCCGATCTTCTTCACGACGTGCTCCTTCAGCTCCTCCATGAGACCCTCGGAGGCCTCCCGGCTCCCCTTCAGGGTGACGAACGCCGAGATCGCGGTCCCCTTGAGCTCGTGCTGGCGACCGACCACGGCCGCCTCGGCGACGCCGGGATGATCCACGAGCGCGCTCTCGACCTCCATGGTGCTGATCCGATGCCCCGCGACGTTCATGACGTCGTCCACGCGGCCGAGGAGCCAGAGGTAGCCGTCCTCGTCGCGCTTCGCGCCGTCCCCGGTGAAGTAGACGCCCGGGAAGCGCGACCAGTACTGCTCGCGGTACCGCTCGGGATCGCCGTAAATCCCGCGCAGCATCGAGGGCCAGGGCCGCTTCAAAACCAGATAGCCGCCCCCGACCCGCACTGTTTCACCCTTCTCGTTCACCACGTCCGCCACGATCCCCGGAAGCGGCTTCGTCGCGGATCCCGGCTTCAGCTCGGTGATGCCGGGGAGCGGCGAGATCAGGATCATGCCGGTCTCGGTCTGCCACCACGTGTCGACGATGGGACAGCTCCCGCCGCCGATGTGCTCGTGGTACCAGACCCAGGCCTCGGGATTGATGGGCTCCCCCACCGACCCCAGGAGGCGAAGCGACGTCAGCTTTCGCTTCCGGGGCCACTCCTCGCCCCATTTCATGAAGGCCCGGATGGCGGTGGGCGCGGTGTAGAAGACCGTGACCGCCAGCTCCTCGACGATCTGCCAGAAGCGATCCTTGTCGGGCCAGTCGGGCGAGCCCTCGTACATCACGACGGTCGCGCCGTTCGCGAGCGGACCGTAGACGACGTAGGAATGCCCCGTGACCCATCCGATGTCGGCGGTGCACCAGAACACGTCCTCGTCGCGAAGGTCGAAGATCCACTTCGTCGTGGCGTAGACGCCCGTCATGTAGCCGCCGGTCGTGTGGACGATCCCCTTGGGCTTCCCGGTCGTGCCCGAGGTGTAGAGCGTGTAGAGCATGTCCTCGGAGTCCATGGGCTCGGGCCAGCAGTGGTCGGACACGTCGTCCATGAGCCGGTGCCACCAGTGGTCGCGCCCCTCGGTCATGTGGACCTGGAAGTCGCCCCGCTTCACCACTACGACGTGCCGGATGGAGGGGGTGCCCTTCAGGGCTTCGTCCGCGTCGTGCTTCAGGGGCACGATCTGCCCGCGCCGCCAGCCGCCGTCGGCGGTGATGAGGAGCTTCGCCTGGGCGTCGTTGATGCGGTCGCGGAGCGCTTCGGCGCTGAATCCGCCGAAGACCACGCTGTGGATCGCGCCGATCCGCGCGCACGCCAGCATGGCGATCGCGAGCTCGGGCACCATGGGCATGTAGATCGCGACCCGATCCCCCTTCGCGACGCCGAGCTTCTTGAGCCCGTTCGCGAACTTGTTCACCTCGCGGTAGAGGTCCCAGTAGGTCAGGGTGCGGCGGTCCCCGGGCTCGCCGATCCAGATCAGCGCCGCCTTGTTCCGGCGGGAGCCCCGGATGTGGCGATCCAGACAGTTGTAGGAGGCGTTGAGCTTCCCGCCGACGAACCACTTCGCGTCGGGCACCTTCCACTCGAGGACCCTGTTCCACGCCACGAACCAGTCCAGCTCCCCGGCCACCTTGGCCCAGAACGTCTCGGGGTCCGAGGCGGCCTCGGCGTAGATCGACTCGTCGCGGATCACCGCCTTCTCGCGAAACTCCTGGGTGGGCCGGTAGAGGCGCTTCTCCTCGAGAAGGGCGTCGATGGCGGCCGCGGTGGATGTCTTCTTCTCGGAGGGCTTCGTGGTGGGATTCTTGGGGCTCATCGCGCGGGCGAGTATACGGACCGGCACGAAGAGGAATCAAGGCAGAGAGGGACTACCTCGGTGCGCGGAAGAGACCGACTGGAGATTTGCGAGGACGCGCGCGCCTTCGCCGACGAGGGGATCCGATCGTC
>Ga0075423_10001636_pt1 | contig 19947 bp, 16 predicted proteins | sample SoiMethybrSBSTD2_FD_80114 | JGI IMG/M metagenome (GOLD analysis project Ga0075423, IMG submission 80114) | Bulk soil microbial communities from a Populus tree surrounding site in Tennessee, USA - Soil MetaG P. TD hybrid SBSTD2 | ecosystem: Environmental > Terrestrial > Soil > Tree plantation...
AGTTCTATCTGGAACCTCATTTCTACCAGTCGACCTGGTTTTATGCGCTATGCGCAGCAACTCTGCTCCTGATGGGGTCCGGAATCTACCTGCTCCGAATCACTCGGCTCAAGAAAAGGGAGCGAGAACTTGTTTTGTTGGTTGACAAGCGTACGGAAGAATTGCAGCAAGCCAAGAATGCCGCTGAAGCCGCCAGTCTTGCCAAAAGCGAGTTTCTAGCCAATGTTAGCCACGAGATTCGGACGCCTATGAACGGAATCATTGGAATGACGGAGCTGGCTTTGGAGACGGATCTGAGTCCCGAGCAACGTGAATTCCTGAGCCTGGCCAAGACCTCGGCGGACTCTCTTCTGACGGTGATCAACGACATCCTGGACTTTTCCAAGGTGGAGGCTCGGAAGCTGGATTTAGAAATGATGGAATTTGATCTGCGTGACTGTTTGGCTGATTCTATGAAAACCCTGGCCCTGCGTGCGCACCAGAAAGGGCTGGAACTGGCTTGTCAGGTCTCACCTGAGGTTCCTGAAAAAGTGTTGGGTGACCCCAGCCGGCTGCGGCAGGTCCTTTTGAACCTCGTAGGCAATGCTGTGAAGTTTACAAATCGCGGAGAAGTGGTCGTTGAAGTCAAAACACTTGATTCGCGGCTGTTCCTAGCCGATTCGAAGGACGATCCGCATGACCCCTGTATTCCGGAGCCACAAACTTTAGAAACAAAGCGTTCCGAAGATCGGCCAGAATCAGGAGAGAACACACCCAGCTTTTTCCACCTGCAATTCTCAGTTCGAGACACAGGCATTGGGATCCCTCCAGAAAAGCAGCAGATTATCTTTGAAGCTTTCTCACAAGCTGACGGATCAACGACCCGCAAGTATGGAGGGACTGGCTTAGGCCTCTCGATCTCCTCTCGGTTGGTGGAAATGATGGGAGGACGGATTTGGGTAGAGAGCGAGAGTGGGCAAGGAACCACTTTCCACTTCGTCACTCGATTCGGTCTCAGCAAAGATTTTGTGTCCCGATCTGCTCCCATTCATTCGTCCAGTTTGGCTGGCCTGCCGGTCTTAATCGTGGATGACAATGCGACGAACCGACGGATCCTCGAAGAGACTTTCTCTCAGTGGAAGATGTGTCCCAAAGCGGTTGACGGAGGGAAGTCTGCGCTAACGGCGTTAGAAGAAGCAAGGAAGAGGAATGAGCCCTTCTCCCTGGTCATTCTGGATGTGCACATGCCGGAGATGGACGGATTCGTTCTAGCCGAGAAGATCCGGCAGCAAGGGAAGGAGCCAGGAATCAAAATGATACTCTTGACCTCGACCGGCCAGCAAGGCGATGCTACGCGCTGCCGGGAGCTGGGAATTTCGGCCTACCTGCCCAAACCGATCAAGCAGTCAGAACTGTTGCAAGCTATTCTGACAGTTCTGGGAGAATCGCGCGACGGGGGCTCCCTGCGAAGTGTCATCACTCGCCACTCGCTTCGCGAGACTCGCGGCAACCTTCACATCCTGTTGGTTGAGGACAATCCCGTAAACCAGAAGCTAGCTGTTCGACTGTTAGAAAAGCAAGGCCATACGGTATCGGTTGCCGAGAACGGGCGGGAGGCACTGGCCGCGCTGGAGCAAGGAAACTTTGGCCTCGTGCTCATGGACGTGCAGATGCCAGACATGAATGGGTTTGAAGCGACCGCACAGATTCGCGAGCGAGAAGCTCAGTGGAAGAGATCCAGGGCTCCCAAATCTGAACAGAGCGACACTCAAGTGGAAGGGTCGTCGCCGGGGTTTAATTCGGCCAGGATCCCTATCATTGCCATGACTGCTCATGCTATGAAGGGAGACCGGGAGAGGTGTCTGGAGTCCGGAATGGATGGCTATGTTTCCAAGCCAATCCAGGCTCGAGGACTATTTGACGAGATTGACCGAGTGACCCGGGGACTGTCGAGGGCATTGGAGACAAGCGGTCCGAAGAGGATTTCTTCCAGCCGCTTGGGAAATGCAAGCGGGACGCAGAGGTCACCAGAGTTGAAAACGTTACAGACAGTCGAATCAGCGGACGTAATCGACCGTGCGGTGGCATTGGCTCGTGTTGAGGGGGACGTGGAGCTTCTTCGAGAGCTTATCGAACTGTTTCTGGATGATTCTCCCAACCTGTTGGCCGAAGTCCGCGAGTCAGTGGTGCGTCGTGACGAAAAAGCATTGGAGCGAGCGGCTCACAGGCTCAAAGCCCCACTGGGAACTTTCGGCGCACAGGCTTCTGTTGACCTCGTACAGAAGCTGGAAGAGATGGGCCGTGACGGCAATCTCGTTGATGCCAAGGTCACGCTGGACATCCTGGAAGAAGAAATCGAACGTCTCACCTCAACTCTGGCGACGATTGATTTGCCGGGTCAAGAAGCTAGCCTCTAGATAATTTCCCATTCAAGCAATCTTGTCCTGACAGAAGGATCGAAGATGATACACGGGCGGAGAGCCGGCCAGACGGTGTTGGTGTTGACCGTGCCATCTTCTGCCAGTGAGGTCCTGTTGTATGATTGGTCAGGTCAATTCCGCAGTGAGACCCATGACCCATGGTGGTCTATTTACCTACCCGCGACATTTCTTGCTTGACGCAATATAGACATATGTCTATATTGACACATGTCTGCGTCATCATGCTAACTCCGATGGAGGACGATTGGACCTCACAGAGAAACAGCAACAGGTCTTCCGGTTTATTCAAACTCATCTGGCCAGCCAGGGGTTAGCACCGTCGGTTCGTGAAATTGCCGAAGGTCTGGGAAAGTCTCCTCAAGCAGTTCAGCAGCTCATCGAAAGTCTCCGTACAAAGGGTTATCTCCTGCATCAACCCTCCAAGTCTCGCGCCAATCTACCAGTCCAATCTCAGGTGTTCACCTCGGAAAGGATCAACGAGGTCCCGATTCTGGGGAGAGTGCAGGCCGGATTGCCGTTGTTGGCAGAGGAGAATGTAGAGGGCACGGTCCCCCTGCCCCGTGAGTGGGCGAGAGACGAGCAAGTGTTCGTCCTGCGTGTCAGGGGTGACAGTATGAAGGATGCCCACATCGTGGCGGGAGACATGGTTGTGGTTCGGTGTCAACCTCGAGCTGAAAACGGTGAGATTGTGGTGGGCCGGGTTCACGGATCGGAGGCGACCCTAAAAAGGTTCTACCGGCGTGGCGACAAGGTGATTTTGAAGCCCGACAATCCCAAATACAATCCTATAGAAGTGTCGGCCGCTGCTGCCGAAGTCATCGGCAAAGTGATTGGAGTATATCGCAGGCTCTGATAAGGCATGCTTCGTTATTCTAATTCGGGAGGAATCTTATGAGTTTTCTGCCTGTCGAGGATTCCCAGTGGCTGAGAGACTTCAAGACCGGAATACTGCTGGAGAAATCTATCGTCCGAAAACTGATCCAGTGGGGATTCACCGATGCTGCTTTCGAGATCCATCGGACCATCGAGGAGAGATTTGATACTGCGTTGGAATCCTTTGCCAGCCTCAGTAGTACGTCTGTGTTTCGTCTACCGGATAACGATCGAATTCAGATCAAAGAAATCCTAAGAGACCATTATCTGCAGACTCGAGAGTTTCCGCGTCGACGGAATCGCAAGGAGTTATTGCAGCGTGGGCTACTCACTGGATTCGAAGAGCTGAGCACCGAGCTGATACAGCTTTACGAGCAACGACTTCAGCTCCGAGCAGCTATGGCGGGCAAAAGAGCGGCTTAGGTTCCTGCTGCCCGAAAAGGTTGTGCGATAAGCTAGGTTCGGGTCCGAAGGGACACTGCTAGCTCAATGTTCGGCTAACAAATACGCTCATGTTTTGGGAATACAGGTTGTCGCCCTCAAGAGCCCTGAAGGGAGGTCGGCATTTAGCCTCTGTAAAGGGGCGCTGAAAAAGGCGTGAGCCCCGAAGAGGGGAGGGAAGCTCTAGCTCTTGTCCGTTGCGAGCGCACAGGGGGTGGGCCTGCCTTTCCACGGGTTCTACAACGTAGCCACCTGGGGGTACATTCCGCAGTCCCTTTGGGACACAAATTGATCTGCTAAGCCAAGGGGATGGCAAGACGTTCAAGCAATTCAGAACAAAAGAAGAATATTGGAAAGTCTATTTGCCCGGGCTCTTTTTGCTGGCCATAGCCTTCCTGGCATTCTGAAACAAGGCCCTGGCTTCGGGGAGAACCTCAAGAGCCCTCGCCACCTGGGCGTCACCTTCCAGGAATACCTTCTGGGCCTCCTCTGGGGTGAAATGAGACAGGAAATACTCGTATTTGATCTGACGTCTGATGAATTCGAGATTTTCCACGAAGTCGGTTTCCTGATAAGCAATTTCCCTAGAGTTCAGAAAATGTCTAAATTCTGTTAGCACAGTTTGATTGACGTCAAAAGTCTTTTCCGAATCCGGATGGCTCACATTGTAACCGCGAACGAAGCTAAAAAACTCGGACTTACTCAGCAATAGAGTCTGAAATTTGTTGAGCTTCGGGACTTCAATCTTTACATCAGGGATGATTCCTCCGCCTCCAGGCACTTCACGGCCGCTGTCCGTATACTTGATCTCGGTAGGTGGTGTCTCTTTGCCTTTGTTGTAGTAATAATCGTAATAGGACTTGTGAGCGTAATCTCTTTGGATCAATCTTCCACTCGGCGTGTACCATTTGGCTGTCGTCAACGACACTCCGGCACCCTGACTGAGAGGAAATACAGTTTGGACCAGACCTTTTCCAAAGCTTGTCTCACCAACGATCAGTCCCCGATCATGGTCCTGAATGGCGCCCGCGACAATTTCTGACGCGCTGGCGCTTCCACTGTTGATCAGCACCACCATTGGATAATATGGGCCGTCGGTCCCCTTGCTTGCCGGATAACGATGATTTGCACTTGGAATTCTTCCCTTGGTTACCAGAACGTCCTGACCGTTCTTCAAGAACTTGTCTGCCACAGCAATCGCGGCCTGCAAGTAGCCGCCCGGGTTGAGCCGCAAGTCCAGAATTAGGCCTTCCAAGTCAGGTCCAAGTTTCTTGAGACTGTCGCTGATTTCTTTTTCGGTGGTCTCGGTGAAGGTGTCGACCTTAATGTAGCCAACCTTCGGTCGAAGGAAAAAGGTGAACGGAATGCTATAGTGCGGAATCTCGTCTCGAACGATGGAGAATTCCAGCAGGTCAGAAATTCCTTCTCTCTGAACCGAAATGTTCACCGTCGTTCCTTTGGGACCTCGCAATTTGTCCACAACGTCCTGGATGGACAGGCCATCCGTGGATTTCCCCTCAACTTTCGTGATGATATCTCCCGAACGGATTCCCAGACGATAAGCGGGTGTGCCCGGAATAGGAGAGATGACGGTGGGTTTACCGCTTCGAATCGCTATAGTAATCCCAAGACCATAGAAGTTACCTCTTTGATCTTCGCGAAATTGACTGAAGCTTTTGGGATCAAAAAAATTAGAGTGGGGATCCAGAGTCTTGAGCATTCCTCGAATCGATTCGTAAACAGTCTTCTGAGTGTCCACCTCATCTGCGTAGTTGTCCTCAGCGATGCTTAGAACCTCGGCGTAGCCGCGCAGCAAATCGTTAATGTCTTCGGCTGACTTCGAGGTTGCTTGAACACGGTTTCCCCAAAATCCACCGGCCAGAGAGGCCAGTGCAATGACAACTATTATGTACGCGACCGAACGAAATTTCTTCACGAGATCTCCCCAGGCCAGTTAAATTCTGGAAGGACTATAGCATCCGAAAAAACCAAAGTAAAGTTGAAATCCCGATCTGGACGTATTCCCAAAGGCTCTTCACTGCTTGACTTTAGCACCAGAGTTCATTATGATGGTGCTATTCGCGGAGGATAATATGGGCCCACTTGGTGTACCTGAATTGATTGTCATCTTCGTTGTTGCTTTGATCGTTTTTGGGCCTCGCAAATTACCGGAATTGGGAAAATCTCTGGGAAAGGGATTGGCAGAATTCCGTCGAGCTTCCAACGAACTCAAGGCCACTTTAGAAGAAGAAGTCCGCGCTATCGAAACCGAAACCCACCCTACCCCACACTACGAACCAAGGCCGCAACCCAGCAGCAAACCTGACGCCGAAGCGAACGTGGATGCACATTGACGAAGAAGAGGAGAATGAACTAGAGACATCTGCAAAGATGTCTTTCCTCGATCACCTTGAGGAGCTTCGGCATCGAATCATTGTCTCGCTCTCTGCGGTCGGAATTGGCTTTCTGGTGTGCTGGTCCTATTCCAGCCAGATTTACAATTTCCTGGCTGTGCCGATCACAAAGCACCTGAACGGCCAAAAGCTAGTCTTCACGAACCCCACCGAACCCTTTTCGCTTTACATGAAGGTAGCTCTGATTGCTGGCATATTCCTGACATCGCCAGTGGTGCTTTGGCAGGTATGGCTTTTCATTTCTCCTGGATTGTATGCCAGGGAAAAGAAGTTTGCCGCTCCCTTCGTGATTTGCTCTAGCATGCTGTTCGTGCTCGGGGGAATTTTCGCCTACTACATCGCCTTTCCGATGACACTGCGATTTTTGCTCAGTGTCGGCGAATCCTTCCAGCCCATGGTGACGATCAACGAGTATTTCGATCTGGCCCTTACGGTTTATTTAGGGTGTGGGATCATCTTTGAGATCCCAATACTGATCTTCTTCCTGTCGATCTTCGGCATCGTCAGTGCGGGTTTTCTGGTCAAGAACCTTCGCTACGCTATTCTGATTATTTTCATCGCCGCTGCCGTCATTACTCCAACAACCGATATCCCGACTATGATGGTCTTTTCCATGCCCATGCTGCTGTTGTATATGATCGGGATCTTTGTAGCTTGGATTTTCGGTAAGCGGAGTTTAAGATAGCCCGGGTGCTCCGAAAAAAGTTCCGGCGCCCTCGACCATCTGCCTAACCTCAATTCATAACAAGACCTGTTTCTGGCTCGTTTGAGCTCGCAGAGAAGAATATCAGTGTGATTATCGACTATCGAATCGGTCTAGTTGTGTCGATAGGGACATTAATCCGATTAGGGGGAGGGCGAAGTGAGGGGAACGTCGGGTTGGCCAGTCAATCTCTTGATCCTGTTGCTGTTCTGGAACAGCATAAGTGTCCAAGCCTCGAAAGAAAGAATTACGCCCGCGCAGATTCGGCTCGTCAATGAGATTCGCGATCGCCTGAACGTGTCTTTCCGCTGTGAATTCTCCGTTTTCATCGGAAGTACACGCAAATTTGCGACCGCCAACAGCTCCGGCGTCATCATTGTGGATCGGGCCTTTCTGCAAACCTCAGACCGGGATCGAGTTTTCTTCGCCATTGCCCACGAGTATGCACATGCCTACCTGCAGCACGACTTGCGCATCTTCGATTCAGGGCCAGATGTCTTAAGGATCGACCCCGATCCCAGGAAACTGGTAGAAATGAGAAGGCAATTCGAAAAGGAAGCGGATGGGATCGCCGCCCGCAAAGCCAAACAGATGGGCTTCACCATTGAAAGCACCATAGAGTTCATCTTGAGCAGCTCTGATCCGGAAAAGGGAATCCCGGCGGAGAATCGAGTTTATTCTAAGCCTCGCGAGCGGGCCGACTACATCTTAGCTGTCTATCAGTCCAGTTAGAGCACGTTCCTCGATTTTCGGAAAACCTTCCTTTTGTCTATTGTCGTCGATCCCGATCTTCAGTTCTGTAAGGCCGTATCAGACTCCCCGCTGCTGCTCGATCACAGACGTCGAAGGCTCGTCGCGTAATGAAAAAAATTCCTGGATACCCTTGTAATTTTTTTCTAAGTGTTGCATGATGACGTGCCCTGATCCCGAGAACAAGCGCTCAATAGAGCTTGCATTTTCTTCAGATCCAGCAAAAAAGCTAACAGCATGGCATTTGGTACAGACCGTGCTGAAGAAATCCAGCGAGCACGGGGTTTTCGAGTTAGCAAGGTCGGGAAGAGACGAAATCCGCAACTATCCCAGAATTTGACTCTAACAAACTAAACTAAAGGAGGGGCGACCATGTCACCCGCATTCAGAAGTAGTGTTCTGCTTAGTGCAGCGCTTGCGTCCGCGTTTGTCTTTGAGACCGGTTGTGCTACGAAGAAGTATGTCAAACAGCAGATTGATCCGGTCAGCGGCAGAGTGGACGAACTGACCGAAGTGAGTAAGCGCAATGAGAATGCGATCAAGGATGTCGACAGTCGAGCACAGGCTGGAATTCAGTCCGTACAGGCCAAGGCCACTGAAGTAGATCAAAAAGCGCTGACGGCCGATCAAAAAGCTGTCGAAGCCCAGAATATGGCCAAGAACGCCGATTCAAAAATCGCTTCGGTTGAGAAAGGCTTCAACCAAAAGATCGGTAACATCGACAGTTACAAACCCGTTGACAATGCCTCGGTAAAGTTTAAGTTCAACCACTCTGATCTGACCGACGAGGCCAAAGCCACCCTCGATCAATTGGCCAGCAAGGTCAAGGGCTCAAAGGGCTACGTGTTAGAGATCCAAGGATTTACGGACAACAAAGGGACAGAAGACTATAATCTTGTTCTAAGCCAGAAGAGGTCGGAGAGTGTAGTGCGCTACTTGGCTGAGCAACATCAGATTCCGCTCTTTCGGATGTTCATTTTAGGTCTGGGCGAAGCCAGGCAAGTGGAGGACAACAAGACCAAGGAAGGACGAGAAGCGAATCGCCGAGTGGAGATTAACCTCCTCAAGAGCGAGATCGAAAGTCTCCAGGGCAACTAGGCCCTTTCACTTCCAAAAATGCAACAAGCAATCATCAGACAGGGACTGGGATAGTCTCCTGTCTGATGATTACCTCCGTTCCCAAACCTCCCGCCTTTTGCCACTTTACCCGAATAACGAGCGAATCGTTCTCACTGCTTCCTTCCGGAAAGTCTATAATAGGTCCGCTCTCCTGCGAGAGTCAGGAGAAGAGTTGACTTCGGCCTAAAAAATCCGACCAGACGGCCCCCAGGTTCCAACAGGATGACATGGTCATCAGAGACAAGACCTTCCCTCAAATCGTCAAGGGGCAGCCGATCTTTAAGCGGCACCTGTACATCAGCACAGCTCTATTTCTTGCCCTCATCCTGATCACAATGCTCGTCTTGATTCACTTAGCCCAAGAGGCGATTAAGGATCGAATCAGCTCTGAGATGAGCAATGTTGTGGAGCTTAATGCCCAGAAAATAAGCGAAAGGATTCAGCTCACGGACTCACAGACTTTGGTTTCAGACCGGACGGCCGAGTTGCGATGGAACGATGATGTGAAAGGATACATGGACGGACTCGTCGCCGACCAGGAGGAGATCCTGTATATCTTTGTGCAAAACGTACGTGGCGACATTCTGTGGAAATCCCTGAAGCGAGGCATGGAACTGGAGCAGAATAACTTTTCGAAGATCCTTCTTTCTCCAAACAATCCTCGCCCGCAAATGATCAGACTCGGCTCGTTGGCTAGCCTCAAGAACGAGTACTTTGATTTGATTGTCCAAACTGTAGTGAAGGATCAACTACTCATATTTCATTTCGGGCTAGACGACACCGTCATGGAAAAGAGATCGGTCGAATACCGAAATGCGATTGTGAAGCGCATTGTTTTGGCAGCTTCCATCGTGGTAGGGTTCCTTTGCCTAACATTCTTCTACATATTGTGGCTCCTAAAGCGAGCTCAGCTGGTTGAGGCTGAAGCCCACGTGGCAGACCATCTTGCTTACATAGGCACTTTGGCCAGCGGACTTGCCCACGAGATCAGAAATCCTCTCAGTGCAATTAACCTCAACCTGCAAATGCTTGAGGAGGATCTTGACCCTGAGGATACCAAATCCATTGAGCTGGGCAACCTGTTGAAGGGTACCAAACGAGAAATTAAGCGTTTAGAACGTTTAGCCACTGATTTCTTGTTCTATGCAAGACCCATGGGAATGGAAAAACAGGAAGCTTCGGTTACAGAGATCCTTGAGGACGTGGTTGCTCTGGTTTCTAAGGAATGCGACAGGCTGGGGATTCAGCTGTTATTGGGTAAGGAATCATGCAACGTAGCAATCAAAGCTGATCGGGATCTTTTGAAGCAATCCATCCTGAATTTGATTGTCAATGCTCAGGAAGCGGTCAGTTCAAAACCGGCTGGAGAGCGCACCATTTCCCTTGAAACCTCGGCAAACAACCATGAAGTCGCGATCCATGTTCGAGACAACGGCCGCGGCATTGGTTTGGAAGAAGCCAAGAATCTCTTCAAGCTCTTTCATTCGAACAAGAGAGGTGGAACCGGACTAGGGTTGCCGATTGCCCAAAGGATTGTCGAGGCTCATGGCGGCAAGATCGACTGGCGGAATCTGGAGCCTGGTGGCACAGAGTTTACTATAAGACTCACGCGTTAACTTCGATTCGATTAAAAAAAAGGGCGCCCCGAACATAGTTCGAGTCGCCCCTTGTATCTCTGATCTAGCAAGACGCTTTGTTTAGCGCTGTTCTGGTTAGTACATGCCGCCGCCCATTCCGCCCCCGCCCGGAGGCATCGGAGGAGCCTTCTCTTCCTCCGGAATTTCGGCTACTAGAGCTTCGGTCGTCAACATCAAACCCGCGATCGAGGACGCATTTTGCAATGCCGTCCGTGCAACTTTGGCTGGATCGATAACACCATCCTTCACCAGATCGCCGTAAGCTTCCGTCGCCGCGTTGTAACCAAAGTTCTCGCCCTTGTCGGAGCGGACTCGTTCCACAACCACAGCTCCTTCAACTCCGGCATTCTGTGCAATTTGCCGAATTGGCTCTTCCAGAGCTCGCCGGACGATGTTGACACCGATCTGCTCATCGCCTTCCAGCTTCAGTTTCTCGAGGGCTGGAATGGCACGGATAAAGGCAACACCTCCGCCGGCCACAATGCCCTCCTCTACGGCTGCGCGAGTGGCATGCATCGCGTCTTCGACACGGGCTTTCTTTTCTTTCATTTCGGTTTCGGTAGCAGAGCCTACCTTGATTACGGCCACTCCCCCCACCAGCTTCGCCAGCCGTTCTTGGAGCTTCTCGCGATCATAATCGGAGGTGGTTTCGTCAATCTGCATTCGAAGTTGCTTCACTCGGCCCTGAATGTCTGCGCTTTTCCCGCTGCCCTCCACAATGGTGGTGTTATCTTTGTCAATCGTAACTTTCTTGGCTCTTCCCAGGTCCGCCAGTTGAATGTTTTCCAGCTTGATGCCTAAATCCTCGCTGATGACTCGGCCGCCGGTCAGAACGCCAATATCTTCGAGCATGGCTTTGCGACGATCTCCGAACCCTGGTGCCTTCACAGCCGCACAGTTGAGAGTGCCGCGAAGTTTGTTAACAACTAGTGTCGCCAATGCCTCACCTTCCAGTTCTTCGGCTACGATCAGAAAGGGCTTCCCGGTTTTGGCAATCTGCTCCAAGACGGGGAGCAGGTCCTTCATGGAACTAATCTTCTTTTCGTGCAAGAGGACATAGCAATTCTCAAGCACGCATTCCATTCTCTCCGGGTCTGTCACGAAATAGGGGGAAACATACCCGCGATCGAACTGCATTCCTTCCACAACTTCGAGTGTCGTTTCGATCGTCTTGGCTTCTTCTACAGTGATAACTCCGTCTTTGCCCACCTTCTTCATAGCTTCGGCGATAATGGTTCCGATGGTAGTGTCACCGTTTGCAGAGACGGTCCCTACCTGGGCGATCATGTCTCCCTTGACTGGTTTGGAGAGTTTCTTGATTTCCTCAACTGCTGTCTCGACCGCTTTTTCGATGCCCCGCTTTAACGCCATCGGGTTGGCTCCCGCGGCAACGGTCTTGACTCCCTCGCGGAAAATTGCTTGCGCCAACACCGTCGCCGTGGTCGTTCCATCGCCTGCGACGTCGCTAGTCTTGGAAGCGACCTCACGGACCATTTGCGCGCCCATGTTCTCCAGAGAATCCTTTAGCTCAATCTCCTTCGCAACCGTCACACCGTCCTTGGTGATTGTAGGCGATCCAAACTTCTTGTCGAGAACAACGTTGCGTCCTCTTGGACCGAGAGTAATCTTGACGGCATCGGCAAGCTGATTCACCCCTTTCAAGATAGCCTGCCGGGATTGCTCACCGTGTATAATCTGCTTTGCCATTCCCTACCTCCTTAGAATTTATAAGTTAGTTAGTTCCCCAGCGTCTCACTTAGAGGACTTTGAACTTTTGGCAGCTTCAGACAGGATTCCCAAGACCTCATCCTCACGAAGGATCAACAACTCTTGACCTTCGACCTTGATTTCTGTTCCGGAGTATTTACCGAACAGAATGTGATCTCCCTCCTTGACTTCGAGGCTCAGTCTCGTTCCATTCTCAAGGATTTTGCCGTTTCCCACGGCCTCGACAATGCCTTCCTGAGGCTTCTCCTTAGCAGTGTCCGGGATGATGATCCCGCCCTTGATAGTTTCCTTTTCCTCCACACGTCTTACCAGTATCCGATCATGAAGTGGTCTGACCTTCATTCCAGTAATCTCCTTTCCTGAACAATAGTTATGGGTTGAATTGAACTAGCAGAATATTAGCGCTCTTCAATAAAGAGTGCTAATTCTAAGCAAGCGGGCAAGCGCTGTCAAGAGCAATTTGAGACGCTACAGGGAAGATGCGACCTCAGGTTAGGGGCAGGTCATTTTCTGGAGTGGTTATAGACGGCCAGCTTCTTGTTCAACGTGTTACGATGAATTCCCATGGCTTTGGCAGCCTTGGTGTGATTGCCATGGTTTTTCTCCAACACTTTGAGTATGAATTTCTTTTCAAATTCACTCGTTGCTTCCTCAAAGAGGAGGCCACGTTCAATCATCTGGGTCACAAGCGCTTCTAACTGATCTTTCACAACCAGACTCCCCTTCTAAAGCCGCCGTTCCGGCCAGAAACCTGACCTTGCCACGGGTGACAGGGTCATGAAATGCCGGAAGGCGAAAATTGTTGGATTCTTAGGATTTCAAACTCTCTCTCCAATACTTCTCAACCTTGCGGTATCCTTCCAGAAACTTGGCTTTGAACGGACCCGGAGTTACCAATGCCAAGGCTCGCGCCCCCGCCAGCAAATAGGGTGAGAGCTTGGCGTTCTTGACGCTTTCCAACTGCACCGGGAACGCAGTCAGCATCAGAAACAAAACGGCTCCGATGAGCCAGCCGCGCATCAACCCAAAAGCTGCCCCGAGCAGCCGGTCGAACCACTTCAAATGAACGGTCTCGAGAAACTTGTTCACGGTCAGAGATATCAACACCCCCAACAGGACGCAGCCAAAGAAGATTGCCGCAAACCCAAGCAGTGAGGCGATGTCCTGGGTTTTCACAAAGCGTCTGAAGAATTGGCTGAATAGAGGGAAAAACCAGGAGCCCAGGAGCAACCCCACAACGACAGATACCAAGGAAATTGTTTCCCGAGCAAAGCCTTTGAGAATGCTGCTGACGATCGATGCCACCAAAAGCACCAAGATTATCCAATCCAGCAATGTGAACTCAAACAACAACGGAATGCCTCTCGATTTGTTCAGATCAGCTGAACTTACGTGAGCTTAGCCGCTAAACCTCGGGTGAGTTGGCACATGACAATGTGTCAGACTCTAGGGAACGCCCAGTCAACCGTTCATATGCCTCTTGATACTTTTGACTCGTGGCCTTAACCACCCAATCCGGTAACGTCGGAGCTGGCGGCTGTTTGTTCCAGCGGATCTGCTCCAGGTAGTCACGCACAAATTGCTTGTCAAAGGACTTTTGTGGTTTCCCCACGGTGTATCCCGCAGCCGGCCAGAAGCGGGATGAGTCTGGGGTTAACGCCTCGTCAATGAGAATAATCTTGTCGCGATAGATCCCGAATTCAAGCTTCGTATCCGCAATGATGATTCCCTTGGTCAAGGCGTAGCTGGCGGCTTTGCGGTAGATACTCAATGTCCATTCCCTTAGAGTTTCTGCCGTCGCTTGTCCAATGCGATCCACCACCTGCTCAAACGAAATATTTTCGTCATGCCCGGAGGCGGCTTTGGTGGCGGGCGTGAAAATAGGTTCGGGCAGTTGCGACGACTCCTTCAGCCCTGGCGGAAGCTTAATGCCACAAACCGATTGAACAGATTGGTACTCTTTCCAGCCTGAACCTGCCAAGTAACCGCGCGCTACACACTCGATAGGAATTGGTTGGGCTCGCTGGACGAGCATCGACCGACCAGCCAAGACATCACGGTAGTTCCTCAGCCCCGGTGGAAATTCTCTGAACTTTGCGGTAATGAGATGGTTGGCCACGATATCTTGTGCGAACTCGAACCAGAACAGAGACATTTGGGTCAGAATTGGACCTTTGCTGGGGATCCCGCTTCCCAGAATGAAGTCAAAAGCAGAAATACGATCTGTCGCGATTATCAGTAAGTGCTCGCCGACAGCGTAGATGTCGCGAACCTTCCCTCGCCCCACAAGTTGGAATTGAGGCAGAGAGGTTTCCAGTCGGACGATTGGGGAGTTCATGACTATTTCAGGCGAGAGGTGATGCAGAGACGGCAACAATTTCGTGAGTGCCTCAGAACCCTAACTCAGTTCCGGCAAAAACCAAGCGAGCTGCTCCGGTTCAAAAATGAGTTGCCATTGTAGTATAAAAAAAACCTTTGTCAAGGCACCCTACACATTTCTTTCAGACAGGTTTGAACGGTTTGGAGGAGGCCTGAAGGCGCGGACGAACCTGAGAAGACGGCGGCTGCTACTGGAATTGAACGGAAACCAGTTTCGAGATTCCGGGCTCTTGCATGGTGACCCCGTAGAATGTGTCTGCAATCTCCATCGTTTTCTTGCTATGGGTGATCAGAATGAATTGAGTCCCAAGACTCATGGACTTGATCACTTGCGAATAGCGGCCGTTATTCACTTCATCGAGTGGAGCATCGACCTCATCCAGCACACAGAACGGGCTGGGCTGAAACCTAAAAATAGCCAGAAGCAGGGCGATGGCGGTCAGTGCCTTCTCACCTCCAGACAGCAGCAGCACATTCTGAAGACGTTTGCCCGGAGGCTGAGCGATGATCTCTATCCCGCTTTCCAGTTCGTCCTGCTCTTCCAAGAGTTTCATTTCTCCGTGACCGCCACCAAACAAGGTTGTGAAACACTCCTGAAAATGAGAATTGATGGCGATGAAAGCCTCACGAAATTGCTCGCGACAGACCTGGTCAATTTCCGCGATTGCTGCGCTGGTGTCTTGAATCGAGTCCAAAAGGTCTTTTCGTTGAGTTGAAAGAAACTGAAAGCGTTGCTCGCATTCCTGATGCTCTTCCAAGGCCATCATATTGACCGGCCCCATGGCATCGATCTTGTTCTTAAGCTCCACGTACTCAGCGTCGAGTTGCAGGAGTTCTTGGTCTCCGAACTGCAAGGGAACCTCAAGATGAATTTCGTCTAAACGAAGACCCAATTCCTTTGCGCAAGTCTCCTGCAAATGTGAGAAATCTGATCTCAATTTTGCTCTATCTATCTCAAGCTCCATTCTTCGATTTTGGATATCTTCGAGCTCTCCACGGTGTAATTTCAATTCTTCTTCCAGGGCCAGTTGGGTAGACCGACTTTCGACGAGGCCATTCTCTTGGGAACGGATCTCGGCTTCCAGAGAGGCTTTGCGGACGGCTTGGCTAAATAGCACCTCCTCAACCTGACGGATGGATTCCTGAATGCTCTTTGTTTGTTCGGCCCAGGCATTCTTCTGAGACTCAAGCCTGGAGACACGTTCCTGGCAATCCCGCAGACTCCCGGTCAACCGGTTGAGTTCGGCTTCTGCCCCGAGCTTGCGCTCTCTGAAGGCGGCTAGTTCTGAGCGAAGCTCGCTCAGCTTGCGGGCGTCTTGCAGAGTGTTCTCCTTCAAGAGCCTCAAGTCTTCCATTTCCGCAGAAATTCGACTTTCGATTTCTGCCTTCCGTCCTTCAGCAGCCGCAATCTCTTGCTGGTGTTGGACGCGCTTTGTTTGATTCCGACGCATCTCATCATCGAATCTCTGGAGCTCCAACTCGGCTCGAACCTGGCTCTCGCGGGTCCGGTTCAGATCGTTCAAAATCTGTTTGCCCAGCAACTCTGATCCAACCATCGATTTTTCCAATTCCTGGGCTTCTGTTCGAACAGCGTGGAGTTCTGACTCCTTAGTTTGTAGCGATGCTGACAGAATCTCTATCCGTTCTTCGAGCGACTTGGTTTCACCCTGGGTCATCTTTGTATTTCGTTCCAACTGGCGAATTTCTCGCTTCAAGGAGAGGTGCCCGCCGGACGCCTTGCCCCCGCCCGAAATTAAGCGGCCCTGTAGGACAGTGCCATCGGAATTGAGAAAGATCAATTGGGGATACTGCCGGGCAAGTTCTTGAGCCTGATCCGTCGTGGCGGCAATAAGCGTTCGGTCCAACTGAGGAAGGGCCGCGCGAGCAGCAGCCTCGTACTCGGCCGGGATCCTCAAAACATTACGCAAGGGAATAAGCGAGGGGTGCTGAGCTATCAAGGATGTTGCTGCGGCTTCTGAATCAACAGCAGACGCTAAGCCGTTCGCAGTTAGCAAAAATGTGGACCGGCCAGCCTCTGTCTTGTTCAACAAAGCAATGCCTTCAAAAGCGCTCGATGTGGACTCGACCAGGACATATTCCAATTCCTGCTTGAGAAAAGCTTCAACCAGGGTTTCGTAGGCAGGTTCCACTTCGATAAGATCGGCCAAAATGCCCGGAGTTCGAAAACCGTCCTCACGGGACTCAACCGCAACCGAAAGCAACAGACGGACAGCTTCGGTGCTATAGGCGTGATGGGTTGCCAGTTCCTGTAGAGAATCAAGCCGATGTGTATTGGAGCTATGCCTTTCCTTCAGTTCCTGCAACTTTTTGCGAGTTTGAGTGTCTTCTTCTTTCAGCGCAGAGAGAGTTTCAGACCAAGAGGCTAACTTTTGACTGAGCTCTGAAAGCTGCGCCTCTTGTTCCCGCCGTTGGCGCTCCGCAGAGTGCTGAGCTCGCTGGAGCTGTTCTTGAACTTCGATGGCGCGTGTTCGCTCCTCAATCAGGCGGGTCTGCGCCTGCGTCAGACGTTCATCCAAGTCGTCTAATTGAAGCAACTGGTTCTGCAGCGTTGCCGCCTTCCCGACGCAATTCAGTAGCTCCGTACGCAACTCGTCACCGGATGACTCCATCTCCAAAACTCTTTGCTGGAGTGTCTGGTGGCGGGCATCTTCCGCCTCATGGCGAGCGTTCATCTGAACAAAATTCTCGGTGATCTGCCTGAGCAACTCGTTCTTCGCTCCAATCTCCTCCGTAAACGATCGGACCTGCTGCACCAGCCGTTCGATCTCCAAAGCATTTTCAACTGAGCGAGAATCCAGCTCCTCCAGCTGCTCCTTTTGAAACTGAACGCGTTGACGGCCACGCTCGATCTCCAGACTGAGTTCAGAAAGCTGTTCGCGCAGCTGCTTCACCTGCTCCTCCAGGTCAAAAATCTGGTTGTTACGGCTGTCGTGATGGGATTCGCATTCCTCGAGCTGCCCGCGCTTTTGCTGATAGTTGTGAGTGAGCTGGGTCAACTGCCGCTCGGTCTGCTCCGTCGAGGCGTTCAGTGCTAAAGCCCGAAAGTAAAACAAATTCCGGACGAGTTCGCGCATTTGCTCCCGAAGCTCTCCATACCTTCGAGCCTTGGAGGCTTGACGCTTCAAGGAGCCAAGTTGTTTGGAGACCTCTTCGGTAATGTCGTTCACTCGAAGCAGGTTTTGCCGAGCCTGTTCTAGCTTGGATTCAGCTAGCTTTCGCTTGGACTTGAATTTCGTGATGCCAGCGGCCTCCTCGATAATTGACCGCCGGTCCGAGGGTTTGGAGCTCAGGATCAACCCCACACGACCCTGTTCGATGATCGCGTAGGAATCGGGTCCCAGGCCTGTTCCCATGAAGATGTCTTGAACGTCACGGAGTCGCACTTGCCGCCCGTTGATCATGTATTCGCTGTCGCCAGAGCGATACAGGCGTCGAGACACGACCAATTCTCCTGGTTTATGCTGGAATTTTGGACGCTTTTTCTTGCGAACGGCGATCGCCGCTGCCGAAGAAGGAACAGCGCTCTCCTGCACGTCAAGGGGTGTTCTCGTCTCTGCTGGATTCTCTGAATCACCGGTATCTTGGGCGTTCGGTTCATTACTGTTCTCCGGAGACGCGTTGAAGGCTGGCGAACCGGTCTCTTTCAGGGTTTCCGGATCCACCAACGTCAGTGTGACCTCAGCCAGCCCCAGCGGCAAGCGAGCTCGGGTTCCGTTAAAGATGACATCTTCCATTCGTCCGCCTCGGAGAGATTTGGCACTCTGTTCTCCCAAGACCCAGGCAATGGCATCAGATATGTTGCTCTTGCCGCATCCGTTCGGCCCCACAATCGTTGCCACGCCCATTCCCTCAAAAACGAGCTCCGTTTTGTCCGCGAACGACTTGAAACCCTGGATCAGAATTCTTTGCAGTTTGAGCAAGGGAATAACCTGTGAGTTGCGAGAGATTCGATTCGAGAGGCTCTGTAAAGAAAGTCAACGGAGTCTAACACAGAAGCAAAACGAGTGTAAAGAAACATGGCAAAACGCCCGCCAGCATTGACTTTTCAGGCTTGTCGGTCTATGCTGGAACCCTAAAATTGATGCGGAGCGAGGACCATTTGTTGAGAATTTTCAATACTCTGGGCGGCCGGATTGAGGAATTTCACCCGCTCGTTGGGAACCAGGTTCGCATGTATACCTGCGGTCCAACCGTCTACGATTTTGCTCACATTGGCAACTTCCGGACATTTGTTTTCGAAGACATCCTGAAGCGATTCCTAAGGTTCAAAGGATTTCAGGTTAAGCATGTGATGAACGTAACCGACGTGGATGACAAGACCATCCGTAATTCGGGGGCGACGGAGCCAAAGAAGCTCCGGGAATACACCGATCGTTTCACGCAAGCCTTTTTAGAGGATTGTCACAGCCTGCGAATCGAAAAACCGGATCTGCTCGTCCATGCCACCGATCACATCGATGACATGGTGGCTATGATCATGCGATTAAAGGCGAAAGGGTACACGTACGAAAAGGATGGTTCCACTTATTTCAAGATTTCTCAGTTTAAAGACTACGGTCGTCTGGCTAAGCTGGACGTCGAGGGAATCCGAGCCGGAGCGCGGGTCGACGTGGATGAGTACGAAAAGCAGGACGCCCGGGATTTTGTCTTATGGAAGGCTGCGAAGAATGGAGAGCCTCATTGGGAAACACCGTTGGGACCCGGCCGCCCCGGTTGGCACATCGAATGTTCTGCAATGAGCATGAAGTATCTCGGCGAGAGCTTCGATTTGCATTGCGGAGCCGTCGATTTGATTTTCCCTCATCATGAGAATGAGATTGCTCAAAGCGAGGCAGACTCGGGAAAACCCTTTGTTCGGTACTGGGTACACGGAGAGCACCTTGTGGTAGAAGGTGAAAGAATGGCCAAATCCAAAGGTAATTTTCTTACCCTGCGGGAACTGGTCTCGCGACGGGTCGACCCTTTGTCAGTACGGTACACACTGCTCAGTGTGCCTTACAAGAAGCAGTTGAATTTCACATTCGACGCCCTGCACCAAGCCGAGAGCTCTCTGAAACGAATCCGGGATTTCTTACTGCGTTTGACTACCGACGCTCTGAAGTCTGGCAGAAATGAACACGTCGAAACTCAGTGCGCAGAAACGCTGCAGAGATTCGAGCAGGCCCTTGACGATGATCTCAATACAGCCCAAGCGCTAGCCGCTGTCTTCGATCTTGTGCGGGATGTAAATACAGCATTGGTAGAGAACTCTGTTTACGAAGAGGACCGGCCGTCTATTTTTCGAGCCATGGAACGGATGAACGAGGTATTGAGTCTTTGGGAGCGCCCAAGCCTGGCTCTGGACGAGCAAATTCAGCTGCTGATCGATGAACGAAACCAGGCTCGAAGGAGCAGGAATTTTGCTTTGGCGGACCAGATCCGCGATAGGTTGTACGAAATGGGATACGTGATCGAAGACACAA
>Ga0075423_10001637_pt1 | contig 19945 bp, 24 predicted proteins | sample SoiMethybrSBSTD2_FD_80114 | JGI IMG/M metagenome (GOLD analysis project Ga0075423, IMG submission 80114) | Bulk soil microbial communities from a Populus tree surrounding site in Tennessee, USA - Soil MetaG P. TD hybrid SBSTD2 | ecosystem: Environmental > Terrestrial > Soil > Tree plantation...
CCGATCTGCTCGAAGCGATGTGGCGCGAGATCAGCGCCGCGAGAGAAGCCGAGATCGAGATCGACACCGACGCTGCGGAACCCGACTCGATCGATCTGATCACGCCGGCGCGCGTGCGCCGCGACGCATGAACGCACGCCCTCGCCTTGGCCTTCTCGGCGGCACCTTCGATCCGATTCACTTCGGTCATCTCGATGCAGCCGCCGCGGCGCAGCAGGTGTTCGGCCTCGATGAGATCCGATTCGTCCCCTCGCACGATCCGCCCCATCGTCCATCGGACCCGCATGCGAGCGCCTTCTATCGGTTCGCGCTGGTGGCGTTGGCCATCGACGGACAGCCGGCGTACCGTGCCTCGGACATCGAGCTGCGGCGCGACGGACCTTCGTACACGACGGACACCCTGCGCGCGGTTCGCGAGGAAGGATGGAGCGCGTCGCAGATTTTCTTCATTCTCGGCGCCGATGCGTTTGCAGAAATTGCCACATGGCGGGAATTTCCGACCGTGCTCGACGCCGCGAATTTCGTCGTGATCGCGCGGCCGGGGATGTCGCTCGACGCCGCCGTCGCACGCACGCCGTCGCTGCGCGCCCGGGTGCGGCACGCCGAGGACGCCGCGTTCGAGGACGAGAACACGTTCGTCTTCCTCGTCGAGGCGCAGACGCGCGATGTTTCATCGACGGCGATTCGCGCGCGCCTGGCCGCAGGACAGGCGATCGACGATCTCGTGCCGGCCCCCGTGGCGCGGCACATCGTCGCGCACAAGTTGTATGACTGTCGGAGTGTCCGCCTGTAGGCGGACCCGGAAGGCAAGTTGCATGGCAAAGACGAGCGCATCCAGAACGAAGGTTCAACGGCGAACGGCGGCGAAGACACGACCCGCGAAAGCTGCCAAGGATGACGGCAAGCTGCCAGTGGCCGTGACCACCGCCGTGCGCGCGGCTCTCGACAAGAAGGCCGAGGACATCATTGTCCTCGACCTGCGCAAGGCAGGCGGTTTCACCGATCACTTCGTCATCTGCACGGGCAGCAATGTACGGCAGATCACCGCGATTGCCGACTCGGTGCGCGAGACGTTGAAGAAAGAGCTGCAGGAACGGCCATCGCTCTCGGAAGGCGTCGACAAATCGGAATGGATCCTGCTCGACTACTTCAACTTCGTGGTGCACATCTTCAGCCGCGAGTGTCGCGCGTTCTACGGCCTCGAACGGCTGTGGGGCGCGGCGCAGCGCCATCAATTCAGCGAGCCCGAACCTCAACGCGCGGGCTGACGACTACGCGCGGCGTCGCCGCTCTATGACTGCCGCCGATCTCCTGCGATCGGTCGGCGACGCGCTCATCGCGGTTGCGGTCGCGCCTCGGTGCGCCGCATGCAAGGCCGTGCTCGAGCATCCACTCCAGGGTCCGATCTGCGCGAGCTGCTGGCGTGCGATCCCGATGCTTCGTTCGCCTTGGTGTCGGGTCTGCGGCGGCATGCTCCCATCGTGGCGAACGATCAGCGTCGATCTGCAGGTCTGCCCTGCGTGCAGGCGCCGACCCGGCTTCGTGGATGCCGGCCGCGCTGTCGGCACATACGAGGGCCCGCTGCGCGACATCGTTCACGCGTTCAAGTACGAGGGACGGCGTACGATCGGCACTCGCCTCGGCCTCATGCTGCGGGCGGCGGGACAGGATCTCGTCGGCGATGCGCGATGCGCGATACCGGTGCCGTTGCACGCGTGGCGGCGTGTGCGCCGCGGATTCAATCAGGCGGCGGATCTCGCGCGGGTCCTCGATGTGCCCGTCGTGCACGCGCTCTGGCGATCGCGCGCCACGCGGCCGCAGACCGGACTGACCGCTTCCGCGCGCCGGCGCAACGTTCGCGGCGCGTTCAGGATGTCACCGCTCCTCCGCCGTCGGACGATCGATTCATACATCGCGGACCAGGTCGTCATCCTCGTGGACGATGTGTGGACGACTGGTGCCACGCTCGACGAATGCGCCCGCGTGCTGAAGGAGGCGGGGGCACGCGAGGTGCGAGCGCTGACGGTTGCGCGCGCGGAGGTACGTAGGGGCCGCCTTTAGGCGGCCCGTCGTAGTACGTAGCGGCCGCCTTTAGGCGGCCCGTCGTAGTACGTAGCGGCCGCCTTTAGGCGGCCCGTCGTAGAGGCGGGTCTTCAGACCCGCCTTATGATGATGTCCTCATGTCCACCTCGCTCTTCTGGATCGCGGGCATCACGATCGTCGCGTGCGCCGTCGCCAGCGCGCAGCGCGACGAGCCGCGCAGCGTCGCCGAGCGCAGCGGCTTCACCGAGACCAGCCGCCACGCCGACGTGCGCGCGTTCCTCGAGGCGCTGGCGATGCGACATCCTGACGTGCATCTCGAGATGTTTGGCATGTCGGAAGAAGGGCGCGCGCTGCCGCTGCTCGTCATCGGCGAGCGCGACCGGGAGCATGCGCGTGCCCCGGTCGTGCTGGTGATGGCCAACATCCATGCCGGCGAGGTCGAAGGCAAGGAGGCGACCCTGCATCTGGCGCGACGCATTCTGGACGGCGATCTCAAGTTGCTGCGGGGCTCGGCTACCTGGCTGCTCGCCCCTATCTACAACGCCGACGGCAACGAGAAGATCAGCCTCGACAACCGTACCGAGCAGAACGGGCCGATCGGCGGCGTGGGCACGCGCGAAAACGCGAAGGGCCTCGACCTCAATCGCGATTTCATGAAGCTCGAGTCGGCCGAAGCCAGAGCGCTGGTCGCCCTGATGACCCGATGAGATCCGGATGTGGTGGTCGACCTGCACACGACCAACGGCTCGTATCACGGCTATCACCTGACCTATGCGCCGTCGCTCAACCCCAACACCGATGCACGAATCGTTTCGTTCGCGCGCGACAAGTTGCTGGCGACAGTACGCGGGGCGATGGCCTCGCGCCATCAGTTCCGCATCTACGACTACGGCAACTTCGCTCACGTCGATGGCCTCGAGGAGGAGCTCGAAGGCTTCGCCGCCGACGACACGAGGCCGAAAGCCTGGCGGACGTTCGACGAGCGACCGCGCTTCGGCACCAATTACGTTGGCCTGCGCAACCGCATCGCCATCCTCTCGGAGGCCTACAGCTATCTGACGTTCGAGCGGCGCGTGCGCGTGACCGAAGCGTTCGTCGAGGAGATCATGCGGTTCGTCGCCGCGCACGGTCGCGAGATCCGCGAGCTCACGTCTCGCGTCGATGCCGACTGGACCAAGAACGCATCAAAGGCAGACGCGGGCGTTGCGTTCACGCTGAAGCCGCTGCCCAAGCCGGTCGATGTGCTCGTTGGCGCCATCGGCACGACACCCAATCCGCGATCGGGTAAACCGATGCGGACCATGGCGGAGACCGCGGCGACGCCGACGCCCATGGCCGTCTACGATCGATTCGTCTCCACCGCGGTGCGGCGCGTCCCCCGGGAGTACATCGTCCGCTCGTCGAGCGCGGTGCTCGAGTCGGTTGCGCGCGCGCTGAGCGCGCACGGCGTTCGCTTCGAGCGGACCGGCGCCCAATCACAACGGGCGGTCGATCGGTTCGTCATCGAGAAGGTCGGGCGAGCGGAGCGGATCTTTCAAGGTCACCACGAGGTCTCGGTGACCGGCCGGTTCGAGCATCGCGATGTCGACATCCCTGCGGGATCGCTGGTGGTCAAAACCGATCAGCCGCTCGGGCGGCTCGTCTTCTACCTGCTCGAGCCCGAGAGCAACGACGGCCTGGCGACGTGGAATCTGCTCGACAACGATCTCGCGAGTGGGAGCAATCACCCAGTGTTGAAGGTTCCGTGATTCTGATCTTTCCTAAGCGAGCTCACCGTCCTCTTCGTCCTCGTCGAACCATACGTCGATCCCGTCCCCGCAGTCCTCAGGCGTCAGTCCCAGCGCTTCGGGTTCGATCGCGGCCATGACGTCGTCCAGCGACGATGCGTCTGCTTCACCCAGATCGATCTCCACCGACTCGCTGTTCTCACTGCCGTCGCAGCACGACACGGTGATCTCAGCGGAGATCCGCACGGAGCGATTACCGGGGCCGTACAGCTCCTGAGTGACGTCCGAGATTTCGAGCTTCGGGCAATCCGACCGCTGTTCCTTCACCGGGATGCTTTGGCACTGACAGTTCTCGTGCACTTGTCCCATGGGTGCGTCGGTAACCGTGCCGTTGAGACCCGCGCAGACTTCACAGGCGTCACCCCCGGCCTGGAATACATATTGAGTTGCCATATAGCAAGCCCCCGATCACACCGTGCGTAATGCGCGCGTGCGTTTGATGAGTTCCTTGATGGCCTTCTTGACCTGCGACGTCTTTGAACCGCCGGCTCGCTTGACTTCGGCCGCGACGCGGCGCGCAATGCGCAACCTGGCCAGCTGAAACGCGGTGACCGTGACCGGAGTCAGCCCGTCGCCGGTGACGCGCCAGTTCGTGCGAGTCGGCGCGTCCTGCGGCAGCGTCGTTGCCGGAAGCCGCCACACCGGGACGATCGTCTTGCCGTTCTGGGTCTCCCTGAAGTACGAAGACAGCTTCACGTCGCCGCCTTGCAGGCGCTCGAAAAAGTACAGCACATCCCCCGCTCGGAGCTTCCGGTTCTTCACTTCCACTGAACGGACGCCGCCGGAGAGAGGAACGACGTCGCCGTCAAATTCCGACAGACCTTTGGAAGCTGGCTTCGCGGACTTACCGCGCTTCATCGAGAAGCGATAACCCTGGATCACCTCCGGGCCCCATAGCGTTGCGACCTGGCTCGTCAGCGTTGCATAGCCGGCCTTCTCGACGGTCACCTTGACGGGCTGCGACAGTGGCAGGCGAAGGAGCCTTACGCGGCCGTGCGCGTCGCTCTTTGCTTCGACCGACGCGCAGCGGACCAGGGCGCCGTTCAGCGCTCGATCCTTCGCATCTCGCACGGTCGCGTTCAGCACGCCACTCATGCCGATTCGAGCGGAATCGACCATCATCGCAGCCAGCGCGTCGGCGTCTGGCGCATTCGCGATGTCGCCGCGCTGCTGCGCCTGATCGAAGAGAGCGGTGATGGTGCCGAGGCGTTGGTGTGCCAGATCGCGGGCAGCGATGCTGCGTTGCGTGCTGAGCACACGCGCCCACGGCAGCGTCATGCCTTCGATCTCGAGTGCCGAACAGATCCGCTGCCATTGTGCGACGTCGGCGAGGGTGACCTGATCGGGCCCGAGTTGTTTGGCAAGCCTGACGGTGGAGGCTCGCAGAAAATCGGCCGACGTGCCGAAACCGTACCGGCGTAGCTTGTTGCGCACCGGCTCTGGAATGAACGTGAGTTCCGATAGTCGCACCGGTTCGCTCAAAGGTCACCTCATGTGTGCTGGGGCGCGCGCGAACCCCGATGATGTAAACGCTCGCCAGCACCCATCCGAACCCGACCTCTGGGAATATGCAGCCCGTATGGCGATCCGCGAGCCGGAGTCTGTAAGATAGAGTTCACCCTTCAGCTCACATCCGGTCGAAGACTACTTGACGCGTCAACGCCGCCGACTCCTCCAGATTGCGCTGGTTGTGTGAGATCGGTGCACACCGGCCTCGATCGCTTGCTCGGCGACACGTCACGACTGGCACACCTTCGCAGCAAGCGGGTCGGGGTACTTGCCAACCCCGCGTCGATGACCGGGATTCACCTCGGCTTTCAGCACGCGCTCGACGCACTCGTCTCGACACTTGGGAAGGCTGTGTGCGTCGCGTTCGGCCCTCAGCACGGGATGCGCGGTGACAAGCAATACAACATGGAGGAGTCGCCGACCTACACCGATTCACATCACGGTATACCGGTGTTCAGTCTGTACGGCGACGTGCGACGACCGACGCCGGACATGGTAGACAGGTTCGACGTCCTCCTTTTCGATCTGCAGGATGTTGGTTGGCGGGGTTACACCTGGGTGGCGACGCTGCTCTACGTGCTCGAGGCCTGCGCGGGAACCGGCAAAGCGGTGTGGGTCTTGGACCGGCCCAATCCTGCCGGGCGCATCGTTGAAGGCCCCAGCCTCGTCACCGGTGAGGAGAGCTTTGTCGGAGTGATCCCCGTCCCTCAGCGACACGGGCTCACCCTTGGCGAGCTCGCGCGCTACATGGTGAGGCATTTCGCGCTCGACGTGGATCTCGATGTCGTCGCCATGGATGGATATGCGCCCGACGCCAGCCCCGGCTTCGGCTGGCCGCCGGACCTCGTGTGGATCAACCCGAGTCCGGCAATCGCCAATCTCAATTGCGTTCGGTGCTACACGGGTACCGTGTTGCTCGAAGGCACGAGTCTCTCCGAAGGACGCGGCACGACGACGCCTCTGGAGGTGTTCGGCGCTCCCTCACTGCGGGTAGACGCACTGCTCGCGCACATGCAACGCACCGCACCGCAGTTTTGCGGCGGCTGCTACCTTCGGCCGTGCTTTTTCGAGCCGTTCTTCGACAAATACACGCGGCAACTGTGCGCAGGCGTCCAGATACACGCCAACTTCCCCGACTACGACCCCAATCGATTCCGCCCGTACCGTCTGATGTCGGCCGTGTTCAAATCTCTGCGCGCCGTGCAACCGGAGTTCGAGATCTGGCGCGACTTCGACTACGAGTACGAGCCACGCAGCAGACGGCCGATCGACGTCATCAACGGTGGGCCATCGCTTCGCACGTGGGTGGACGACCCGCACGCGACGATCGCGGATTGGGATCGGGCTCTGCGCGTGGATGAGGAGTCATGGGTTCAGGAACGGCGCGCGTTCCTGCTGTATTCGTAGCCTCAGGCCCCCGCGAGGCGGGCGGCCACTCCCGTGTACACATCGGCGGCGACGGCGTTGCGATCGCGATCGGCATCGAGACGCACCCATCCCTGGTCAGCCTGACGCAGATAGCTCGCCCTCACGCGCGCGAGCAGCGCGAGATCACGCTCGTACTTGTCGCGGTCGGACGTCTTGCGGCGCGCCGAGACTTCCGGCGCGATGTCGAGCAGGAACGTGATGTCGGGCTGCGGCAGGAATCGCTGGATCTGCTGGAGCCATTCGCCGTCGAGACCCTGCGCTTCGCCGTAGGCGATGCTGGACGCGAGATAGCGGTCGCACACGAGAATCGTGCCGCGCTCGCGCGCCTGCGCGATTCTCCCCTTCCATTCGTAACGGTTGGCGATGTACAGCAGCTGCATCACGTCGGCGCCGTAGTCGCGCGAACCGTGCAGCGCCAGCTGAATCTCCTGGCCAATCGCGGTGGTGTAATCGGGAAACGAGAGCAGCTGCACGTGACGGCCGGCATCGGTGAGCCGATCCCTGAGCAGCTCCGCCTGCGTTTGCTTGCCGCTTTGATCGAGCCCTTCGAAGGCGATCAGCAGACCCGTCATCGTGGTGTCGGTCTACTTCTCCAGCGTCAACAGGTCGTCCATCGTTTGACGACGGCGGATCACGGTCCACTGTTTTTCGTCGACCATCACTTCGGGCGCGAACAGACGCCGGTTGTAGTTCGAGGCCATGACCGCGCCGTACGCTCCGGTGTCGAGCACCGCCACGATATCGTCGACATGGAGCTCCGGCAGTGCCCGATCGGTCGCGAAGACGTCGCTGCTTTCGCAAATCGGCCCGACGACGTCGTACGCACGTTCGGCGCCGCCTCGAGCCGACGCCGGCACGATGCGATGGTACGACCCGTACAACGCCGGCCGCATCAACTCGGTCATCCCGGCATCGAGCACGATGAACCGCCGTCCATCTGGATACTGTTTCGTGTCGACGACCTTCGCAACCAGCGCACCCGAATGACCGACGACGGCGCGCCCGGGCTCGAGCACCACTGGGAGGCCGATACGGCGCAGCTCGGGCAACACGATCGCGGCGTACTCCGCGGGCGAAATGATGTCGCGCCCTTCGTACGAAATCCCAAGGCCGCCGCCGAGATCGACGTGTTCCAGTTGAAAGCCGTCCTCGGCGAGATCCAGCGCCAACGCCACCAGCGTCTTGGCGGCGCGGTGCAAGGGTTCGGCGGTCGTGATCTGCGAGCCGATGTGGACATGGACGCCGACGAAATGGAGTCCCGGCACACTGCGGTGCTCGTCGTAGATGCGTCGTGCCTCCGCGATCGGTACCCCGAACTTGTTGGTGCGAAGTCCGGTCGAGATGTTGGGATGGCTCTTCGCGTCGATATCGGGATTGACGCGCAACGCGACGCGCGCCCGCCGCCCCAGCCGGATGGCGGCTGCCGCAATGCGATCGAGCTCACCCGCCGACTCCGCGTTAATCGTCCCGACACCCTTCGTGATCGCCTCATCGAGCTCTTCCCGGGTCTTGCCGACACCGGTGAAGACCACGTCCTTGGGATCGAACCCGGCGCGCAACGCGACCGCCAGCTCGCCGCCCGAGTTCACGTCGGCGCGGCTGCCGAGCGAGCGCAGCAGGCGGACGAGCGACAGCGTCGAATTGGCCTTGAGCGCGTAGTGAATCGCGTGCGGATACGGGGCGAATGCCTCGTCGATGGCGCGGTAGGCCTCGCGAATGGCGCGCGCACTGTAGACGTACGCGGGCGTGCCCACCCGCTCGACGATGGATTGCACGTGGACCCCGTCGCAGAGAAGACCCTGTGGAGTCGTATGGAACGGTAGGTACACCAGCGGTCACATGCTATCATGCGACACATTCCCGCCCATTTCGCTTCGTGTACCTTCCGCGGCAGGTGCCGGACGCGTCACCACTGATGTCCGCTGATTCCCCTTCACCGTCGCAGGTCACCGACGAGATCATCGAGCGCTGCCTGAACGGCGACCAGGCGGCATGGGAATCAATCGTGCGCATGTACCGGCGCAAGGTCTTCAACGTCGCCTACAAGTTCGTCGGCAGCCACGACCAGGCCGAGGACCTGACGCAGGACGTCTTCCTCAAGCTGTTCAAGTCGCTCGACACCTTCGATCGTCGCGCCAATTTCCAAACGTGGCTGATCAGCGTCAGCCGCAATCTCTGCATCGATCACTACCGCGCCGTCCGCAAGGAGCGCGAGACGATCAACCGCGACGTCGATCCGGCCGATCATCCGCCGATCTCGACGGATATCAGGGCCGATGTGCGGCTCGAACAGCGCGACCGCGTCCACCTGCTGCGCCGCGCGCTCGACAAGCTGGCGCCGACGCTGCGCACGGCGGTGATGCTGCGCGATATTCAGGAACTCTCGTATCAGGAGATCGCGACGACGCTGCACCTGCCCGAGGGCACGGTCAAGTCGCGCATCAATCGAGGCCGGACGGAGCTGGCGCGCCAGATCCAGAAGCTGCGCGATCAGCAGGACGCCATCCCGAGAACCGGAGTAACAGGATGAATCTGACTACCGAGCGCAACCAGGACGTATCCATCGTGCGGGTCAACGAGACTCGTCTGATGTATCCGATCCTGTCCGAGTTCGCCAACACCATCACGTCGCTCATCGGCGGCGGCGACCGGAAGCTGCTGCTCGACCTGACGACGGTGACCTACGTCGACAGCGCGACGATCGGCTGTCTGATGGATCTGTATCGGCAAGCCAGCGCCGCCGGCGGCGTGTTGAAGCTGGCCGGCGTCCAGAAGCGCGTCGAGACGATGCTGTCGATGACCGGGGCGCAGAATTTTCTCGAGATCCACGTCGACGAGGCGTCGGCGCTCAAGAGCTTCGGGGCATGACGATGCAGACGATCAAGACGTCGACCGGCGCCGCTATTACTCTCGACGGCGATCTCCTCGCGATCATGGAAACGCTGTACCGCGAAGTCACCGCCAAGCGCGAGCTCCAGCGATCGTTCGAAGACATGGTCCGCGAGATCACGCACCTCATCGACCAGATGAGCGACGAGGACCGCCGCAAGTATCTGCTCGAGAGTCTCTTCCTCAACACCGTCACCTACGAGAACGACAAGCTCGAAGCCTACATGCGGAAACTCACGAAGTAGGGGGCGAGGGGGAAGGGGCCAGGGGGCAGGGCTGTCTCAGGCAAGAGGCTTCAGGCAGTTAGGTATTAGAGTCGTAAAATCGTGGCCGCTGGGTCGGCATGCGATCAGCAAAGCTCTTCATCGCGATCCTCGTTGGCGCCGGGGTACTAGTGGGCGCACAGTCAGCTGAAGTCCTCTTCGACACCTACCTGCAAGCCGTTCGCGCCTATCAGCACAACACGTTCGATAGCCGTTCATCCCCGGTCGCTGAATTCACGAAGAGCGAGCTCTCCAAGATTCGTCCGCTCCTGCAGAAGCAAGCGCCGGAGGTCATTCAAACGGCGGCACTCGTACATACAGAGATCGCGCTGACCGCCACCGACGGCGAGCGCGTCGACCTGCACCTGGCGTTTGCGGAGGCGGTGCTCAAGTTGCTTCCCACTGACTTCGCCCCTGGACCTGCGTTCAGTACCGGGTGGCATCACGTCGTGCCCACAATCTATCTGGCGCGACGCGATCCCGAATCCGCGCGCCCGTTCATCGAGCGTGGATTGCGTGCATTCCCCGATGACGCGCGCCTTCATTTGCTCTCGGGCATCGCGCACGAAACCACGGCGCAGTTGCATGCGATCAACTGCGTCGATCAGGGATGCCTCACTCGCCAGCTGCGCCTGGACCTACTGAAGAGAACGGGGTTTGCAGCCTCGGAATATCGCCGCGCGCTGCAGCTGAATGGCCGTCTCGTCGATGCACAGCTTCGGCTGGGCCGAGTGATGACGTTGTCTGACGATCCACGCGCGGCGCGATCGGCAATCGAGGCGGCGCTCGCGAACGGCGCCGATGTGTCGCAACGGTACCTCGCCGCGCTGTTTCTCGCGTCGATCGCGACCGAGGCGGGCGACCTTCAGCGAGCGCGCAGGGAGTACGAGTCCGCAACGACGCTGTGCCAGTCGTGTCAGACCGCCTACATCGGACTCGGCTTCGTCGAAGCGATGATCGGTGGACGCACGGACAGCGGGGGTATCGAACGCCTCTTTTCGCGAGAGCCGCTCGTCGACAGCGACCCGTGGGTCGCGTATCAGTTCCCGTCGCTCGATTCGATGACGCTCGATGCGCTGCGCGCCGAGGTTCGGCAATGACTCGCTGGCGCGCCGCTGCGTGTACAGGCTCGCTGGCGTGCGCGCTCATCGCCAACGCGACGGCGCAGACAACATTCAAGGCCCGCGTCGAACTGGTGCGGCTTGATGTCTCGGTGATGCGCGACGGGCGCCCGGTCCGTGGCCTGGCCGCCGATGACTTCGTCGTCACCGACAACGACGTGTCGCAGCACCTCGAGCGTACCGCGCTGGACATGGCGCCACTCAACGTCGTGTTGGCGCTCGACAACAGCGGCAGTGTCATGGGCGAGAAGTTGTCGCATTTGATCGACGCGGCCACCATAGTCGTCAACGACCTTCGCGAGGTGGACCAGGGAGCGCTCATCACGTTCTCCGAGCGGGTCGAGCGGCGAGTCGCATTGACCGGCGAGCGGACGGGGCTGGCGCACGCACTTGGTCAGTTGAACGCGGTCGGCGCGACCGCACTGCGTGATGGTGTGCTGGCAGCACTGTCGCTCGGGCAGGACGATGGGCATCGCACGGTCGTCATCGTCTTCAGCGACGGCCGCGATACGGCGAGTTGGCTGACTGAACGCAATCTCCTCGATGTCGTCCGACGTACGAAGCCAATCGTGCACGCGATCGAAATCCCGGAGCGACGCGCAGCCACGCCGCCATCGTTCGCGCCGCGTCCGTCGCCGAATGTGGCTCCAGGCCCGCCGCCGAGTCCCCTGGGACTCTCCTCCGACCCCTCGTCTTTCTTGAAAGAGCTCACTCGCAGCGCGGGTGGACGGTACTGGAGCGCCAGCGAGCCCGAGCAGCTTGGCCGCCTCTTTAGAGCCGCGCTGGACGAGATGCGGACGCGGTACGAGTTGACGTATTACCCAGCGGGTGTCAACCAACCTGGATGGCATCGGATCGAGGTGCGGCTGAAGCGAGGGTCGGCGACAATCGCTGCTCGGCCAGGGTATTTTGTGGCCACGGCTTCGGACCGATAGCGAGCGCGGAGGAATCACATGCGCATTCGGGCTTTCCTGGTGTTGATTGCCTTGATTCCCACAAGCGGCGTGGCTCAAACACCTGCGCGAACACCTTGGGGTGATCCCGATCTGCAAGGCACCTGGGACTTCACCACGATCACCGCGCTGGAGCGGCCCGCGCAGTTTGCCGGCCGCGAGTTCCTCACCGACAGTGAAGCCGCGGCGCTCGAGAAGCAGATCAACGAACAGCGCTACAAGACCGAAGAGAGCTCGCCTGGATCGCTCGGCGGCGTGCCGCGGGCCGAATCGGATCCCGGAATCTACAACCTGTCCTGGTGGTGGGGGCCGAACGGCCGCAAATTAGTGCGAACACGCCGATCGTCGCTCGTCGTCGATCCGCCCGACGGCCGCATTCCGCCGTTGATGCCGCAGGCGCAGGCGATCTCTCGGGCGCGGGACGATGTGCGCGAGCTGCGACGAGCGCCCACCGATCTCCCGCTGGCCGAGCGCTGCATCATGGGCTTCAACTCGGGCCCACCGATGGTGCCCGGACCGTACAACAACCTGGTGCAGATCTTCCAGAGTCCCGGCTACGTGGTGATCGTCAACGAGATGGTGCACGACGCGCGTGTCGTGCCGCTCGATGGGCGCGCGCATGCGGGCGACGGCATTCGATTCTGGGCGGGTGACTCGCGCGGCCGTTGGGACGGCAACACGCTCGTCGTCGAGACGAAGAACTTCACCTCGAACGGCACCGGCACGTTTGGCGTTCCGGGGTTGATCGATCGCAACTTCGTGCTGGTGGAACGCTTCACGCGCGGCGACGATCGGTCGCTCACCTACACATTCACGATGACCGATCCCACCGTGTGGCCGAAACCGTGGAGTGCCGAGGTGCCGATGACTCGCATCGACGGCTTCGTCATGGAATACGCGTGCCACGAGGGCAACTACAGCATGCACAACATCCTTGCTGGGGCGCGCGCGGAGGAGAAGCGGTAGGCCAGCTGTTTCGGATCGGCTACTTGCTGATCAAATACTCCGCGCGATCCGCGGCTCCGACAACGATCGCGTCCAGATTGGCATGGGGGTACGTCGGCTTCCATCCCGTGTCCTGCATCACATAGACATTGAACGCCGCTTCTCCGGGGGCGATGCTCGCGTCGGACACGACCTGGATCTCCTCGACCAGGAGCCTGAAGCGCAACGTGCTGCCGCGCACTTCTCCCGCACGACGAAAACCTTGACGAGGCAGCAGTGAGACGATGAATCGGCCCCGATACGGAACGTAGATCCACAGCAGCGGACCCGAGACGTCGCCATCGGTCTGCACGCGGCGCGTCTGGATCGATGGCGCGCTTCCACCGACGCCAGTCATCACACGTATCAATGGCGATCGGAAGCGCAGCTCCGCATCGTCGACCTTGAAGTCGCGCGGTTTTCCGGTGGCAAACGCAAACTCGCGCGAACTTCTGCTGTCGAAGCCAGGAGCACGCGGCTCGCGTACCGTGACGTAGTCGGTCACCCGTTGCCCCCAAGTGTCGCTCGTCAACAGTGGGAGCTCGAGCACGTCTCCGCCGTGAATGGACTGAGGCGCGGGAAATGACGGTGGAGTCAGTTGCCGCCATTCGGATGCGTTCTCACCGAGGAGACGTCGCAACTCCGGCGTCGGCGTGAGCGGCTCGAGCGTCACTCGATAGGTGTTTGCATCCGCGAGCACCTCGACACGCGCGCTGTAGCCGAAATAGATCCGTTTCGCGCGATCGAGGAGCACGCGATGAACGACGTCGGGCGGCGTGGCCAGGATCGCGGTGCCGAAATCCTTGAGCGGCGGCACGGGCGGAGACAGTCGCGTTTCGTAAAAGAAGTCAAACGCGGCCTGATGACTCACGCCGCTCTCGAGTCGACTCGATTGCGCCGCGGCCGGGCTGACGCTGATGACCGACCCGACAGCGATCGCCATACACCACATCAACCATGAGCGTTTCATTTCACGGCTCCTACCACGCGCACTTCCAATCGCTCGACCGGCTGAAAGTCCGCAAGCGTCACTGATGGCTGCACTGCTGGGCTCTCTCGCCTCGGGTTGAGGGCACCCCAATACATCCAGACCACGACGCCAGCGACGATGGCGATGCCGACTGGCACCGGCACGCGAATCGATCCTGTGAGCAGCCATCGCCACGGCGGCGTCCGATGCGGCAATCGAGGAGGCCGGACCGTGTGCGGCGCCGGCGGCGCTTTCCACTCCTGGAGGAGCTGACTGAGCTCACGATCTTCGTTGTGGTCCATGGCAGACTCTCCGTACTTCCTTTCTCTCTCCGTCTTCCCTATCTGCGACTCCCGGCGTGATGATGCGCGGATGCGAGCGGCGCAAGCATGCGACGCAGACGTTCACGAGCCCGGTGCAATCGTGACTTGACGGTCCCGACCTCGGCCTCGACGGCCCGCGCGATCTCCTCGAGCGAGAGTTCCTCGTACTCGGCGAGGATGATCGCCTCGCGCTGCAAGGGCGGCAGCGATCGAACCGCCGTGGCGACGAGATCGGCGACTTCGCGACCATCGATCGCGAGCGGCATGACTTCGAGATGGTCCTCGTCGTCCAGCGACTCCCATCGGTGCTCGTCGCGCCAGCGTTTGAGCGCGACGTTCCGCGCGATGCCAAGCAGGAACGCGCGCAGCGAGCCACGTCTCGCATCGAATCGATCGGGCTGCTTGAGAACGGTCAGGAACACGTCCTGGGTCACGTCCTCGGCCGCCGCCGGACCGGACATCCGCCAGGCGAAGCGGTAAACCGCGTTGCGGTGGGCTTCGAACGCCGCCTCGAGCTCGGCCTGAGTCACTGATCCCTATTACCACCAGGGACGCGAAAGGATACGGGACGGTCTGGACGCCGGGAGAAAGGGAGGAGGGTCAGGCCACGCGACCACGCGTGAATGCGCATCTCGGATAGCCCTCGGCGTCCGCCTTCGAGAGCACTTCCTCTGCAACCCGCGCGAGCGAGGCGGCGTCGTCGAGACGCTCCGTCGCCTGACGTCGCTTCGCCACGTGCTCAAACAGCGTCATCGACGACACGAGCTTCGTCGCGTCGATCGACGAGTTCATCAGCGACTCGAGCGACATGCCCCGACGAAGCTGCTCGGCCACGGCGAGCGTGATCGTCAGCAGTCGGCGCCGCAGAAGTGGATCACGGAGGTACGCCTCGGCCTCCGTGAGTCCGTCGATGCCGTAGGTCTGCGACATCGCTGATTGACCCAGACCCGCGAGCTGCGGAAACACGTACCAGATCCAATGACCGCGCTTGCGCCCGCTTTGTATCTCCGCAAGCGCCGACTCGAATCCAGATCCGCGTTGAGACTGCGCGTCCTTGAAGCGTTGCAGATCGGCGTCCATTCGTGAGGTGCGACAGCAATCCTACACTGGCCGTTTCCGCGCGACCGTGAGCCGGTTTTTCTTCGATCTGCACCTTCGAAGACGAGGAGCGATCGCCATGTTCAGCACATCACTCGGTCTGGCCTGCATGTTGTCGCTGTTGCCACTCGCCGCGTTCGCCCAAGGCCCTAGTGTGGGCGTGCAGCCGTACACATTCATCGCACCGGGCACGGTGGCGGGCGGTGAGGCCATCGGCACAATCACCCATGTGGGCGGAGGCGCCGATGTCATCCATCGCTCGGGGCTCGGCGGCGGAGCCGAGCTGGGATACGTCGGCAGCTTTCCTGATGGGTTCGACTACGGGATAGGTCTGCTGTCCTTCAGCGGCTCATATCGATGGCTGCATGGCTCGCCCGTGGTGCCGTTTGTCAACGGCGGACTGACGAGCGTCGTGTTTCGCAGCTCGGGTTTCGCGTGGCACGCGGGTGGCGGGATCGACTACTGGCTTCGCGATCGATTCGGACTTCGCCTCGAGCTTCGCGATCATCTGCCGTTTGGCGAAAACGCGCACCTGTGGGGCGCGCGCATCGGCGTCACGTGGGCACCCGGGGGACGGGTGGCCAAATAGATCTCGTCGGGGCAACGGCGTCCACCAGGACGTGATGAACCCGGGGAGGAGCGCCGACAACACTGTCGATGGCTCACACTCGCCTCTTCTGTATCGTCGTTCTCGTCAGCGTGACGGTCGGCTGCGCAACACTGGGTCCTCTTGCGCAGGTTGTGCGGCCACCGCAGTTTCACCAAGCCGACAGTCAGCCGGCCCAGATCCGCCTCATTGCGCCGTCGCTGCGCAATCCAACCGGCGGGGCCGGTGTCCGCATCTGGCTCGAGGTCACCAATCCCAACGCCTTCGGTTTCACGTTGAGCACGGTGAACGCCACGTTGGCGATGCAAGGCACACGGGCGGCGACCGGCGACTTCCCACTCGGCTTGCCGCTGCGCGCCGGCCAATCGACGGTGGTCCCGCTCGATCTGTCGATCGATTTTGCCGACATGCCGGGCCTGGCGTCATCGCTCCGTCGGCTCGCGACCGGCGGGGCCGTCGACTATCAGCTCGATGGAACCGTTGGCGTCGAGGCCGGGCGACTCGGCACGCCCACGTTCGGGCCACTGCTGTTGACGACCGGCCAGCTTCGAGTGATCCGATAGGAAACGCGCACGCAAGGCGGGCCTGAAGACCCGCCTCTACGACCCGCTGAAGACCCGCCTCCACGATCTCTTGCACTCCGACGCCGACCGGCGTAGAACTCAGTGGTGATTTCTGCACGGCTGGCTCGACCCATCGTGATCGTCTCTGTCATGGCAACGTTGTCTGCGGCCGCACCTGCGGTCATCGCGCAGGTCAATCCGCAGCCGGTATTGCCGCCGAAGCCGTATCCGCCTGCGCCTCGATTGGCCGATGGCACGCCCAATCTCGGACCCGTCGAGCCCAACAAAGGGTACTGGCATCTCGCGCAGTTCCAGGACTACAAGCGTGTGCTGCTGCATCCCAAGGAGATCCCGTATCAACCGTGGGCAAGGGCCGTGGCCATGCAGCGTCGCGCCGAGCTCTCGAAGTACGACCCCGAAGGCTATTGCATGCCGCCGGCGGGGCCGCGGCTGATGACCACGCCGTTTCCGATGGAGATCATCCAGCTTCCGGAACAGAAGCGCATCGTGATGATCTTCGAAGGCGGCACGCACATCTGGCGTGTGATTTACATGGACGGCAGGCCGCACCCTTCGAACGACGCGCTGAACCCGACGTGGCTCGGCCACTCTATCGGGCGGTGGGAAGGCGACACGCTCGTCGTCGACGTGGTGGGCTTCAACGAAGGCAGCTGGATCGACATGGTTGGCGATCCGCACACCGATCGACTGCATCTGGTCGAACGCTTCACGCGCAAGGACCTTTACACCCTGCGCTATGAAGCCACTCTTGACGATCCGGGTGCGTATACGGAACCCTGGACGATCGGCTTCGATATCGTGTGGGATCCAAAAGGCGAGATTCAGGAGTACGTCTGCCAAGAAAACAGCCCGTGGATGCGCAAGCTCTTCGTCGAGATTCAGGAACGATCGAACGGCACTCCCAAGTAAAGCCTCGACCGCTCGCGCTTGACGTCCTGCGGCGCTACGCGGTCGCGCGCAGTCTCTTTGCTCCTACCACGCTGCAGCGCGCGATCGACACGCTCGGCTTCGTACAGGCCGATCCAATCAGGGCTCCCGCACGTGCGCAGGATTTAACGCTGCGCCATCGCGTCGCGGGCTATCGCGCCGGCGATCTCGAACGCCTCTACGCACGGCTCGACGTGCACGAGGACTTCTTCGTGAACTACGGGTTCGTCACCAGCGGCGTGCTCGCGTTGATGCATCCGCGCAACGGCTCCACACCGTGGACCCCTGCACGCGGCAAGCATGTGCGCGCGCTGCTGGAGTTCGTTCGCGCGCATGGCCCCGTGCACCCGCGCGACGTCGACGATCACTTCGAGCTCGGAACGGTGACCAACTATTGGGGCGGGTCGTCGAGCGCCACCACGCATCTGCTCGAGGCGATGCATTACCGAGGACTGCTTCGAGTGGTCCGCCGCGATGCTGGGATCAGAGTCTACGCCGTCCACGAGCACGCGGCCGCGCCACGAGACCCTGCGATTCGCCGCGCACGACTCGACTCGCTCGTCGACGTGATCGTCAACAAGTATGCGCCGCTGCCGGCGGCCAGCCTGACGACGCTGGTCAGACGGCTGCGCTATGCGGTCCCGCAATGGACGAACGAGCTGACGCGCACACTGCAGCGCGCGAAGCAACGGCTGGCTCACGAGCGAGTCGACGGCATCGACTGGTACTGGCCCGCGAGCGAGGATCCCCGGCAGGCCGCATCGCAGGATGCCGTTCGACTTCTGGCCCCCTTCGATCCGATCGTGTGGGATCGCCGGCGCTTCGAGATGCTGTGGGGATGGCCGTATCGCTTCGAAGCCTACACACCCGTCGCGAAACGGAAGTTCGGCTACTACGCGCTTCCACTCTTATGGCGCGATCGCGTGATCGGGTGGAGTACGGTGCTGGTCGACGAGAGGCGATTGAAACCTCAGATCGGCTACGTCGCGTCGCGTCCGCCGCGCGAGCGGGCATTCAGAGCGGCGCTCGACGAAGAACTCGATCGGCTGTCGACGTCGTTGGCACTCAACGGTTAGAAACTCGCTCACGTGGGTTCGACAGAAATCATGGGGCTCGCGGGTCCTGTCGCCGGGTCCTTCCCCACGGCCTTGCCGCCAAAAGAAGGATCACGGGAGTCAAATGCATCTGTCACGGAGAAGGCGGCTGCGGCCGCGGGGAGGCCCCTCCCGGCGCCACCCGCTCGTCGTGGCAACTAGCGTCGGAACCCGAGTGAGCTTTGGGTTAACAACGAGTACTTCACTCGCCTACGAGCGTTGCGGTGATCGTTGCTTTTCCAAGCGCTCCCATCGCCTTGTCGTCCTGCGAATGCGCCAGATACGCGAGCCCCAGCGTCAACGCCCATCCTCGCGCGCGCATCCAAGTGTCATCGTCGATTGGGTTGAACGTGTTGCGTGCCGCTTCCCGAAACGCCGGTCGCAGCGCGGGTGGGAGCAGCATCCAGGCCACCGACAGATCAGTGGCGGGATCGCCACTCGTCAGATCGCCAAAATCGACGATCGCCGACAGACGACGGTCGTTCACGACGAGATTGCCCGGATGAAGGTCGCCGTGAATCCAGAGTGGTGGACCCGGCCACGGCGGCGCCGACAAGACGCGATCCCAGAGCGCGACAACAGCATCGCGATCGATGAGGCCGGCCACTCGTTGGAGGCGTTCGCCCATCAACGACGTGCGCGAGTCGAGCGACACGCGCCACGGATTGGCGGGCACACCGGCAGGCGCGGGCTGGTGCAGTGATTGAAGGAAGGCGCCCAGATCGGCTGCCGCCCATGCCTGATCGAGCAGCGGCTGCGTCAGCGCGCATTCTCCGGCGAACCAGGGCACCACCGACCATGGCCACGGATATCCGCACCCGGGGACGCCAATGCGCACCGGCGTCGGAATCGGCAACGGCAGCGTCTGCGACAGTATCGGCAACCATCGCTGCTCCTTTTCGACGAGCACGGCCGAGACAGCGCGACGCGGCATGCGAACCACGAGATCCGAGCCGAGCCGAAACAGCGTGTTGTCCCATCCCTCGCCGATCTGATTCAGCGTGTGATCCGCGAGATCGGGATGCTGCTCCCGCAGCAGTTCCCGGACCAATGACGCATCAATGTCAACCTCAGCACGCGGTTTGGGGTTGATGCCCACGGATTTGCATTATCCTCTCGACACCAACGCCGACATCGCAACTCTCGATACATGTCTCAAGATCTAGTCAACGCCCGACTGCTTTCTGCGATTCTGATCGGGATCTCCCTCGCCATCCTGCTGATCGTGATTGTGCCGAGAGAAGACTCGGGCGACGTGCTGATCAAGAGCGGCGAAACCGGCCAATCGGAGCTGTTGCTGCACGTCACCGACCTGACGCTCGATACCTATAAGGATCTGCTGCAGCTGCTCGGCGCCTCGTTCGC
>Ga0075423_10001639_pt1 | contig 19928 bp, 28 predicted proteins | sample SoiMethybrSBSTD2_FD_80114 | JGI IMG/M metagenome (GOLD analysis project Ga0075423, IMG submission 80114) | Bulk soil microbial communities from a Populus tree surrounding site in Tennessee, USA - Soil MetaG P. TD hybrid SBSTD2 | ecosystem: Environmental > Terrestrial > Soil > Tree plantation...
CGCTCGACTTCGCGGCCATCAGCAGCGCCAGCCAGGGCAGGAACAGCAGTCGCGTGAATTTCATCGGGTCAGCGCAGCGCGAGCGCGCGGTCGGGGTAGTCGGTGAACATGCCGTCGATGCCGAGCTTGCGGAAGCGCGCGAAGTCGTCCGGCTCGTTGACGGTGTAGGCGTAGACGCGGAGGCCGCGGCGGTGCGCGTCCTCGATCAGCGCCTGTGCGTGCTCAGCCACTCGTTCGGCCTCGGCTCGCGCCCTCTCCGACTCGGCGTTCACGTCAGCGGTGATCCGCTCGATCCGTTCCGCGACCTCTTGCTTTGCCTTCTCGCGTTCCTGGTCGATCAGGCGATTGAAACGCTCGCGAGCCTCCTGTGCACGCCGCTCAACCTCCTGCTTCCCCTCACGGGTCGCCTCACGCACGCGCCGTTTCCCGTCCTCGCTCACGGACTTGGCCGCGTCGGCACGCTCGCTCGCGGTCTGCGCCTCAGCCAACGCCTGCCGTTCCGCCTCTTTCGCCCGGGCGACCGCCGTCTCGGCCCGCTTGAGCTTGATCCCCACCGAATCGGGCGCGCCGGGAAGCTTGTCGGCGACCGCGATCGTCATTCGTCGCAAACCGTCAGAGGCGTCGTGCCCGGCCGACTCGGTGGCGGCGACCGGAGACCTGAGTGCCTTCGACAACAGCCATGCGCCGTTGCGTGGAAGGTCTCTCAGCCCAGACGCCGCATGGCTTGCCACCCAACTTGCGGGACGGATTGTGGACATACAGTATTCCCCCGTGCGACCCGACCTCTACTGATGTCGCGACGGGTTCCCCTCCTAGGGGCCTGCAAACACGTTCGCCACGGAACCCTTCTGGTACACGAGCGAGGTCGACCTGCTGTACCCGCCGCCAAGGCCAACTCGAAGAGCAGCCGGGTCGGCGCAGGCCGGCTCCAGTCTCCACTCCGACAAGGGCGGACCACCGGCCTGACGGTAACCGCCTGGGGTGCGCCGGATGAGCTATCGCCTGCGCGGCGTCGTCCTGCCCGACGATGAGGAACGCGACCTGTATGTCGCCGGGGACCGGATCAGCTTCGAACCCTTGGGCGGCGCGGAACTGGTGGTGGATGGCTGGTGGCTGCTGCCGGGGCTGGTGGATGTGCACACCCATCCCGGGCCGAGCACCCCCGGCGACCCGCTGGATGCGGCGCTGCTGCGTGAGCACGGCGGCCAGCATCGCGACGCCGGGGTGATGCTGCTGCGGGTGCCTGGGTCGGCGGCCCGGCTGCCGGCGTGGTTCGCCAGGACGACCGGCTCCCGCGGGTCTACCGGGGCCGGGCCGTGGCTGGCGGCGACGGGCCGGTTCTTCCCCGACTGGGGCCGGCAGGTGGAGCCGGCGGCGTTGCCGCAGGTGGCGGTCCACAGCCAGCACCACGAGGGCTGCGCGGCCGCGGTCGCGGCCGGAGCCGACTCCCTGGAGCACGGCATGCACCAGGCCACCGAACTGCTGGACTCCATGGCACGGCAGGGCACCGCGTTGGTGCCGACGATGGTCGCCTTCGCGGACATCCCTGGGCGGCCGTGTCATCCGCCGAGCCCATGACCAGGAGCCCCGGTTCGGCACCGGCTCCCTCCTTGGTCGCGGTCGAACGACCCCGCGGCGCAGCACGCGGGGTCGTTCGCGCCGACGGCGGGTCAGGACTCCAGGGTGGCCTTGACCGTGATCTCGAGGTTGCCGCGGATGGCGTTGGAGACGGGGCAGCCCTTCTCGGCCTCCTCGGCGGCCTGCTGGAAGCCGTCCTGGTCGAAGCCGGCGACCACGCCCTCGACCTCGAGGTCGGAGCGGGTGACGGCGAACCCGCCGCCCTCCTTGGGCTCGAAGGCGACCGTGGAGGTGACGTGCAGGCGCTCGGGCGCGTTGCCGGCCTGGGCGAGGAAGTGCGAGAAGGCCATCGCGTAGCAGGTGGCGTGGGCGGCCGCGAGCATCTCCTCGGGGCTGGTCTTGCCGTCGGGGCTCTCGGTCCGCGCGGCCCAGGTGACCGGGAAGCGGCCGATGCCGCTGCTCGCGAACTCGGTGTCGCCCTTGCCGCCGATCAGCGGCCCTTCCCAGAGCGTATGTGCCTGGCGCGTGACTCCGGCCATGTCGGCATCCCTTCTGATCGATGGAGTGTCCAGTCGACGAAACGCTAGGCCGCCGAGGCCCGGCCTGTCGACTCGGGACGGCGGTCGAGCAGCAGGCGCACGGCCAGCCCGCCGGCGGTGTTGATCACGGCGACCAGACCGAGGAAGCCGAACACGGCCGCCAGCCCCGACCGGTCGGCCACGATCCCGCCGGCCGCCCCGGCCAGGCCGCCGACCCCGAACGACAGCGAGAAGTAGGTGCCGTAGGCGGTCCCCCGCCGACCGGCCCGGGTCGAGCGGGCCACCAGCTGGTTGGTGATCGGCTGGCCGAGGAAGATGAGCAGGCTGAACAGGCCGGCCAGGGCGACGCCGAACGGGGTCGGCCCGGCCGCCCGCACCGACAGGCCGGCCAGGACGGCGCCCCCGTACAGGCAGGCGTAGCGCACGGCCAGCCGACGCGGGTCGGTCCCGGCGAGCCGGCCGCCGAGCACCTGGCCGGGGACGCCCAGCAGCAGGACCGCCCCGGCGAGCACGCCCCCCCTGGCCGCGGCCGCCTGGCCGACCCCGCCGACCTCGGCCAGGAAGGCGGGCAGGAAGGTGACGAACCCCTGGAACACGAACCCCTCGGCCACGGCCAGGAACATGACCACGGCCAGGGCGGCCCGGCCGACGGACCCCGACCCGGCCTCGGTCTGCGGCGGCAGCCGCCGGTCGAGCGGCACCTGGCGGGCCAGGGCGACCAGCAGGACCACGGCGGCCACGGCGGCCAGCCCATAGCTGGCCCGCCAGGTCCAGGCGGCGGCCACCGCCCCGGCGACCAGTGGGGCCAGCGCCGTCCCGCCGTTGCCGAAGCCGCCGTGGATGCCGATCTCCCGGCCGCCGCCGGGGGCGTTCAGGGTCACCTCGGCCAGCCCCGAGGGGTGGTACAGGGCTCCACCCGCCCCCAGCAGGGCGAGCGCCGCGGCCAGCCACCAGATCCCGGGGGCGACCGCGGCCAGCAGGCAGCACACCGCCGAGGCGGCCGCGAACACCCGCAGCAGCACCGGCGCCCCCACCCGGTCGGCGAGCAGCCCGGCCGGCAGGGCCCCGAGCCCGTACAGCATGGTGCTCACCGTGGCCACCGCGCCCAGGGTGGTGAACGAGGCGCCGAACTCGGCCCGCAGGGCGACCAGCACCGCCGGCAGGACCAGCACGAACCCGTGGCTGGCCCCGTGGGCGGCATAGATTGTGCCCAGCCGGACCTGCGGGCCGTCGCCCGCCACCCGCCTCGCCATGCCGCCGAGCATGCCAGATCCACCGCCGGCGGCCTGGCCCCTGGGGGCGGGCCGGGGCCGGCGCCTACGGCGTCCGTCTGAGGAGCAGGCCGGCGGGCTCGGTGGCCGACCGGTTGGCGGCCTCGTGGTCGAGGAGCCAGGACTTGCGGTGGACTCCCCACCCGTAGCCGCCCAGGCGGCCGTCGGCGCGGACCACGCGATGGCAGGGCACGATGACGGCGACGTGGTTGCCGGCGCAGGCGGCGCCGGCGGCCTGGGCGCCCAGCGGGTCGGTGGCCGGGTCGGCCAGGCCGGCCAGGGCGCCGAGCTGCCGGTAGCTGACCGTCTGGCCGGCCGGCACCGACCGCAGGGCCCGCCACGCGGTCTGCAGGGACGGGTCGCCCGGCTGGTCCACGGCGACCTCGTCGAGCGCCCCCACCTCGCCCTCCAGGTAGGCGAGCAGCCGGCTGGCCACGGCGTCGGGGTCGGTGGCCGGCCGGATGGCGGCCGCCCGACGCCGCGCGTCGAGGCGGCGCTGCAGGGTCTCGGGACGCCCGGTGAACCCGGCCGCGCAGACGCCGTCGCCGCCGACCAGCAGCGTGAACGGCCCCACCGGGGTGGGCACGGTCGTGGTGTGCAGGTGCATCGCTGTCGCCTCCGCCGGGTCGTTGGCTCTCACCAGTGGAACACGGCGGGCCGACGGATCGTTTCGTCCCGTCTCAGGAGGAGCTGAACCGGGGCCGCAGACGCATGAACAGGAACGCGAGCCCGAGCGGGAGCAGCACGATCGGCGGCGCCGATTTGGCCTGAGGGTCGGCTTCTGGCTAGTGTTCGCCCAGCTTGCTCCCTTGCCCGTCCGCGACCCGTCTTGCGCCGTCCGGCCTTGGAGGTTCCCATGCGGTTGTACCGGTCGCTGGTCCTGGTCGCGCTCCTCCTGCTGTGGGCCGCCCCGGCATCCGGGGCCGAGGAGCTGGTGATGAAGTGCCCGGTCTGCGACCACGTCGACGTCGACGGCCACGGCCTGGAGCCGAACGCCACCCTGAGCCTGACCATCACCGACGTGCGCAGCGGCCAGGACGTGCTCTCCGGGGTCCGGGTCACCACCGACGGCTCGGGCAGCTTCTCCCGCGAGTTCGACATCGACCTGGCCAGGCACCCGGCCCTGCTCGCCAACCTCTACGAGCCGAGCGGCTCCACGCTCGTCCTGGCCGCCCACGCCAACGCCCAGGCCCCGGCCCACTGCCGCCGCAGCGCCTCCCTGCCCTACACCGGCTCCTCCTCCGGGCTGCCGGCCGGGCTGGCCGCCGGCCTGCTGGGCGCGGGCGCGCTGCTGCTGCTGGTCACCCGCCGCCGGTCCGGCGGCGCAGCTGGCGGGCCGCCGGCAGGTCGCTGACGGCCAGGACCAGCTCCTTGGCGCCGTTGCGCTCCCCGGCCAGGTAGACCGCCTCGAGGTCGATCGAGGCGTCGGCCAGGCGGCGGCAGTAGCGGCCGAGCGCGCCGGGCTCGTCCTCGAGGGTCACCGACAGTACCTCCTGGACCCGCTGGGGGACCAGGTCGTGCTCGCCAAGGACCCGCACGGCCACGTCGGCCGGCTCGAGGACCAGGTGGGCCAGCGCCCGCCCCTGGCCCACCCGCACCACCGCCAGAGCGCGGATGTTCACCCTCTCGCCGCCGAGCAGCTCCCCGAGGTCAGCCAGGGCGCCGATCCGGTCCTCGAGCTCCACCACCACCTCGGTCAGCATCCCGACCGCCTCCTCCAAAGGCCGCGCCTGTGCCCCCGGCTGCATCGTCTCACGACCGCGGTCCCGGCCGTCGGCGGGCCGTACCAGTTGACATGCGGGAAAGCCCTGAGGTTGCGTTACGCCTGCAGGGCAACCGAGGAGCGCCGCCGTGACCGAACCCCCAGAGATCGACGCCAGCGTGCCCAACTCGGCCCGGATCTGGAACTACTGGCTGGGCGGCAAGGACAACTACCCGGTGGACCGCGAGACCGGCGACGACTACCGCGCCATCTACCCGGAGATCGTCGACGTCGCCCGCGCCTCCCGACGGTTCCTGATCCGCGCCGTCCGCTACCTGGCCGGCGAGGCCCACGTCCAGCAGTTCCTGGACATCGGCACCGGCCTGCCCACCGCCGACAACACCCACGAGGTCGCCCAGCGGCTGGCCCCCGAGGCCAGGGTGGTCTATGTCGACAACGACCCGGTGGTCCTGGCCCACGCCAGGGCGCTGCTCACCAGCACCCAGGGGGTGACCGCCTACGTCGACGCCGACCTGCACGACCCCGAGCGGATCCTGGCCGCCGCCCTCCGGACCCTTGACCTCACCCGGCCGGTCGGGCTGATGCTGCTCGGGATCCTCGGCCACATCGACGACGACGCCGAGGCCCGCTCGATCGTGAAGCGGTTGCTGGAGGCGCTGCCGTCGGGCAGCTACCTGACCGTCTGCGAGGGGACCAACATCATCAGCGAGGCGGGCGTGGAGGCCCAGCGCCTCTACAACGAGAGCGGCGCCGTCCCCTACCGGCTGCGCACCCCCGACCAGATCGCCGAGTTCTTCGAGGGTTTGGAGCTGGTCGAGCCGGGCGTGGTGCCATGCCCGCGGTGGCGGCCCGACGCCGCCGAGCGCGCCAGCGGCGCCCCAGCCGAGATGGACCAGTTCGCCGGCGTGGCCCGCAAGCCCTGAGTCACCGCGGTCATGGACGGCCGGATCGCGCTGCTCGGCAGACCCGGATCGAATGCCGGGGCCGTGCGGTGCCGCTGGCCGGCCGCAAGCCCTGGGGACTGCTCGCCGGACAAGGTGCAGGCCTCCTACCCGCCCGACACCTATGCCCGCCTGGTCGCCGTCAAGGACCGCTACGACCCGACCAACCTGTTCCGCTCAACCAGAACATCCGCCCCTCGGGCGGACGCTGACCGACGGCAGTCGAGCAGATGAGGACCAGGGAGGTCCGAGGTCCGCGCTTGCCTTGACGGTAGGCGGGGAGGGGCGGCGGCGCCTAGGATAGGCGCGGCTCACGCATGCCAACGACCTTAAGGAGGTCGACATGGTCGGAGCCCTGCTGCTCGGGTTCGTCTGTGGGGTGATCGCCCGGGTGCTGATGCCGGGGGATGCGTTCAGGCACATGAGCGGGCCGGCGTCCTGGGCGGTGTCGGTGGGACTTGGCCTGGCCGGCGCCCTGGTCGGCTACGTCATCTTCACCCTCGGGCTGGGGATCGGCGACACCGACATCTTCGACTGGGGCGGCCTGCTCGGGGCGCTCATCGGCACCCTCATCGTGCTCGGGCTGGCCAACTACTTCCTGCGCCGCCGCCAGCCTGGTCCGGCGCCCTCCGCCGGACCACCCCCGGACCAGGGGCCGCCATCCGTCGGGTGATTCCGTCCGCCAGCATGCCGCGGGCTCGAAGGAGACAGCGATGGACCAACGGCTGAGCCTCATCACCCTCGGCGTCCGCGACGTCACGCGTGCCCGGGCGTTCTACGAGGCGCTCGGCTGGCACCTGGGCGGGGGCGTCGACGACGAGACCGACCACGTCGCCTTCTTCCAGACGCCAGGGCTCATCCTGGCCCTGTGGGACCGCGGGAAGCTCGCCGCCGACAGCGGGGTCGAGGACGGCGGCGGGTGGGGCGGCGTGACCCTGGCCTACAACGTCCGCTCGCCCGACGAGGTCGACGCCGTGCTCGCCGAGTCCCGGGCCGCGGGGGCGACCATCGCCCGCTCCGGGGCGCCCACGTTCTGGGGCGGCTACTCGGGCGTGTTCATCGACCCCGACGGCCACCCCTGGGAGGTGGCCCACAATCCCGGTTGGACCGTGCACGAGGACGGCCGGACGACCCTCGACTGACGGCCGACCGGCCCTCATCCCGGGAGGATGTTGATGGCCCGGGCCAGCACCAGGATCGCGATCACCAGCGACAGGGTCGACTGGACCATCATCGTCAGCTTGGCCCATCGCCTGACCGGGAGGGTGTCGGTGGGACTGAACGCGGTGGCGTTGGTGTAGGCCAGGTACAGGTAGTCGGGATATTCCGGCCGCCACCCCAGCGGCGCGAGTTCGGGGGTGGCGTCCTCGGGGAAGGCGAGGCTGGGCGGGACCGGCGCCGCGGCGGCCCGCTCCGCCGGGCCACCGCGGTCGAACTGCCAGTACCAGAGGCTGAACACGATCACGTTCTCGACCCAGATGGCCGCCCCCCGGCCCAGCAGCGCCGTAGCGGTAACGCCCCGGACGCCGGCCAGGACGTCGACCGCCAGGATCGTCACCGACAGTACGGTGCCCAGGGTCATGATGGCCAGCAGGGCCACCGTCAGCCGGTGCAGGGTGGGCGAGCGGCGGTCGATCCGGCCCGGGTCCTGGGCGATCAGCAGCCCGAGTAGGACCAGCTGCAGCACCGGCCCCACCCACGACCCGGGCACGCGCCCCCGGTGGGGCGTGACGACGAACAGGACCGTCGCGACGAGCACGGCGGTGGCCATCGGCCAGCGCCGCTCGGCCGTCGCGGGGGGCGGTTCCGGCGCCGCGGTGTCGCCGACGCCCATCCTGGTCGGCTCGCTCATGGCCCCATGGGACATCGGGAGGCGGCCGGCGGCATCGCCCGGACGGGGTGATTCCTCAGGTCCATCGGGTTGGCTCGCACCGGGCCGCCGGTCCGCCGTCCCTAACGGTCCCGGGACGGAAGCCGGGCACACTGCGACTGGCTCGACGGGGTCCTGGCGAGCTGAGCCGCCGGAGCGGTCTTCGTTCCGCCCGGCGGACCTGACCCTGTGCGCGTGCCGTGCGGACCCGCCGCCGTGCACACCGACCGGCAGTCGCCCTTCCCGAACGGCTAGCAAAGCCTCACCGGGGGCGAGGGGCAACCCTGCCCGCCGCGGGGATCGTGCCGTGCCCGCCCCACGCCGCACGCTGAGGCCGTAGGCACAGCACAGGAGGTAGATCATGCACAGGTCCACCCGACGCCGGCGGGCGGCGTGCCGGACCGCGGCCCGGACGCTGGCCATGGCGACCGCCATGGCCGCGCTGGTTGCGACCCTCGGCGCGGGCCACGCCCTGGCCGGGCCGGACGAGCGGGTCCTGGAGCGCCAGCGCAGGATCGCCCGACCCGAGCCGACCACCTGAACGGGCTGGCATGATCACCGGCCCGCGCAGCCTGGCGGGGTCGCCGTCCCACCCGGCGACCCCGCCCGGGTGTCCCGACGACACCGAACGGCCGGTATCGCGGTCATCGCGCGCACCTAGGCCCGGACCCTGTACGCGGCACCACCGCCGCCGTGGGCGCCGCTCTGGGCGGGGAAGAAGGCGGGCATGGCGGTCGCCCGTGAACGGGCCACCACGGTGCTCACCATCGGCGACGCCCCCGGGCACTGGCACCCCCGAGCCCGGCGGGCTGTCGTCGCGCGAGATGCTGCGGTTCATCGGCATCGTGGCAGGGAGGCGCCGCTGTGCGGCATGGAGGTGGTCGAGGTGTCTCCGCCGTACGACTCGGGCGACATCACGTCGCTGCTCGCCTGTCGCTCGATCCCGGACGTGCTGGCCGTGCTCGTCGCCGAGGGAAAGCTCGGGCGCCGAGCCCGGTAAGGTCCGTTCAGACCGATGCGGTGTACCAGTGATCGCCGCGCGTGGACCCACTACAGGTGGAAGACTCGCCCGCGGCGGCGCCCATGACCGCCCATTGCCGGAAGCTCTCAGGAGGAGAGTCAACATGACCGACGGAGCCCCCAACGACCAGCTCCAGAGCTTCGACTCCAACGCCATGCCCTGGGGCGAGCTCTACATCGAGCAACTCAAGCTCGGCGTGCCGCTGAAGGCGTTCGTCTCGGACCCCGACACCGGCATGTCCGTCCAGATGATCAGGTACGCGGCCGGGTTCACCAACCCATGGCACCGCCACAACTGCGCCCACGGCATCTACGTGCTCGATGGGACGCTGCGGACCCACGCAGGGACGTTCGGCCCGGGCAGCTTCGTCTGGTTCCCGAGGGCATGCTCATGGAGCACGGCGCGACCGACGACGGCGACATGACGGCCCTGTTCATCACCAACAAGCCGTTCGACATCCGCTACGCCTTCGAGGACGAGCCGGACGACTCGAGCGGTTAGCAGGCCCTCCTCACCATGGAGTGGCTCACGAGCCTCCCGGCTCAGGGGAGTCGGGCGACGCGGGCGACAATGCCGCCTGTTCGAGCCCGGCCCGGCGCCATGGCCAGCGGCCATCGATCTCCACCTCCAGCGAGAAGCTCAGGAACGTCCTGATGAGCACGATCAGCCCGAGGACCGCGACGTTCTGGAGCGACGGCTGGACGGCGACGGTCCTGATGATGTCGCCGGCGACCAGGAACTCCAGTCCCAGCAGGATGCTCCGCCCGAAGACGGTTCGGACGATCCGGTAGCCCTCCTCGCCACCCCGGCCCCCGGCCAGCGCGCGCCCGGCACGGACGAGGGCCACCGCCAGACCCAGGACAATCGTCAGGATCCCAAGGATCTCGACGCCTCGCGCGATGGCGTCCATCGCCTCCTCAAAGCCCATGCCGCCCTCCGTCGCCCGATCAACGCCCGGAGCCTAGAACGACGGGGGAAGAGCAATGAAACCAGGCGCGCATCCACCAGGTGAACGGGCGCCGGCGAGACGAGACCACGCGACACCGATCGCCGCCGTCGCGCAGATACGAGGAGGAGACGGCTCCAGCTGGAGCCGTCTCCTCCGCGACGACCTCAAACAGCGGCCCCCCCAGGCCAGCCGTGAGGTTAGCGCACGAGCATCCTGCGTACGAGGGCGTCGTTCGCCTAGGACAAAACCTGCTAGGCTCAAGTTCCCTCCGCGGCCTAGGAGTGTGCCATGCCTCCCGAGGAGCAACGCCAGGAGCTGGGCGCGTTCCTCCGCGCCAGACGGGCGGCGTTGCGGCCCGAAGACGTCGGACTCCCCCAAGGGGTCAACCACCGCCGAACCCCTGGGCTGCGGCGTGAGGAGCTGGCTCAGCTGGCCGGCATCAGCGTGAGCTGGTACACGCGCCTCGAGCAGGGTAAGGACGTGCAACTCTCGGCCAAGGCAGCGGCCCGGCTCGCCGAGGCACTTCGGCTGACGGCCACTCAAGGCGAGTACCTCCTCGCCCTGGCCCGCGGGGACCTGTCGGGGGTCCAACCCGCTCCCCCCGAGACGGTCAGCCCGACATTGCGGGACGTCCTGGACGCCCAAGGCGACAATCCCGCCTACCTGATCGACGCCCGCCTCAACCTGTTGGAGTGGAACCGGGCGGCCATGAGCGTCTTCGGCTTTGCCGAGGACCTTGCTGCGGCACCGGAGGAGGAGCGCAACCTGCTATGGCTCATCTTCATGGATGACGCCCGCACCTGGCTGGTGGACCGGGAGCGGCATGCCAAGCTCCTGCTCGCTCAATTCCGAGATGCCTCGCGTCATCTGGTCAACGATCCCTCGTTTGGTCGGTTCGTCGAGCGCCTCCAACAGGGCAGTCCCGAGTTTGCTCGATGGTGGTCCCGGTACGACGTCGAGCGGGCCCAGGAGACCGAGAAGGTGATCGATCACCCGGCGGTGGGCCGACTTGCGCTTCGGCAGACGGTGCTCCAGGTCGTCAGCGACAGCCCCGGGCTGTACCTGATCCTGTATACGCCCGCTCCCGGAACCGATACCGCCGAGAACTTGCTGAAGCTCGCCATCAACGCCAGTGACCACCGCCGATCACCAGATGCTCGACAGATGTGAGCGGCCCTAGGTCAGTCCCCCCCGCCCGGGGCCGCTCACCCTCTAGCGGGAAGTCTGCGAAAGGCTCAGCGGGACAGCACGGCGGCCCTTACAACGAACGGATCACCCGGGCAGGGTTGCCGACCGCGACCACGTTGGCGGGCAGATCCCTGACCACCACCGCCCCGGCACCGACCACCGTGTTCTCGCCGATGCTGACTCCGGGACCGACGATCATCCCGCCGCCCGCCAGACGTTGTCGCCGACGCTGATCGGCCTGGCCGCCTCCCACTTGGCCCGGCGCACCTCGGGCTCCACCGGATGGGTCGGGGTCAGGAACTGGACGTTGGGGCCGACCTGCACGTCGTCGGCGGGGTCGCTGGCGTTGAAGCCCCGAGTGAGCATGAGCGCCCGCGGGTTGTCGGCGGCCTGCTGGGGATCGTCGGCAACACACAGCTCATCGGCGAGCATCCGGTCGCGCTGGCTGCGCCGGTCCGGCGGCCGCTCGGGGCCGGCGCCGGCGGGTCGTGGCGGTCCAGCCGAGCATGGCTGCGGCACCGCCGAGCAGGCCCACGACCAGGCCGACCAGAAGCGTCGCGAGCCTGTCCACGCCTGGGCCGAAGGTGGCCGGGTCGGTCCCGGCCGCCGCGCTGGCGGCCCGAGCCGTGGCCAGGTTGCGCCGCAGCTCGGACTGGTACAGCCGTTACGGCGCGCGTTACCGAGTCTGAGCCGCCGCCGGTTGGCCGGGCTGTGTGGACGGTCCCGATCGCTGGGCCGAGCGTCGCTGCGGCGCCGCTGCCAACGACTCAGGGGCCGTCGACGTTGACGAGGACTTCGCCCTCGCCCACCCGGAAGACGATCGCTTCGTTCGCTTCGGTGCCGGGATTCCCCTCGCGGTGGACCACGCCCTTGGGGATGCGGACGAAGTCGCCCGGCCCGCCCTCGACGCTCTCGCTGCCGCCGGGGCCGAACTCCAGTCGCAGGCGGCCCTCGGTCTGGAACACATAGGTGTCGTGGCCCGGGTGGACATGCCAGCCGGACCAGGTCCCGCCGCCGGTTCGGGACCGGCCGGCCCAGACGTGGTCGTCGGCGTACGCCTCGCGACGGTCCACACCAGGCGTCTCGGCAGCGGGACGGTGGAACCCATCCGGTCCGATCAGGGTGGGTCGGTCCATGGTGCCCTGCCTTCCGATAGGTAGCAGTTGCCTTGCCGATAGTGGTCAGGCGTGACCATCGCAAAGGTCGGGTCTGGCTCGTCGAGCAGGCCGATCAGGTTGGTGAGCACGTCGAGCGGTCCATCCAGATGATCGCCTCGCGCGCTCGCCGCGGCATCCTCTCGAAGGGATGAAGACTGCGTCAGTCTCGCCCGAGGGCGTTTGCGCTGCTCAGGCGGGTTCGAATATCCGGCTACTTCCGTGCCCTTTGGGACCGTCAGACAGGGCACGATACCGATCCGATCGGAGTCGGCGTCGCGGCGAGGACACGGAAAGCGACGCGGCTTCATCCCAAGGGGGTGATGCGCGGAGGGGGCTCGCCGACCAAGGTGGGGTGGCGTGACCGCGAGGCCAGGGGGTAGGCGATGAGTGCTGCGGGGGCAGCCAGGGGCCCGAGGTCGCCCCAGCGCGATCGGTCGACCGCGGGTGAGAGCCCGCCGCGAGCTGGCGCGATCCTGACGGTCCTGATCCTCGGCGCGGTGGTAGCCAACATCAACCTGGCGATCGCGAATGTCGCGTTGCCGTCGATCGGGGCGGCGCTGGACACCAGCCAGGCGGAGCTGAACCTGGTCGCTGTCGGGTTCACCCTGGGGTTGGCCTCCTCGGTGCTGTATTTGGGCGCGCTGGCCGACCGCTACGGCCGCAAGCCGGCCATGATGATGGGCGCCGCCTTGTCGATCCCTGCGTCGCTGCTGGCGGCGTGGGCGCCCAACGCCACCGTGCTGATCGCGGCCCGGGTGAGCGGCGGGGTGGCCGCGGGGCTGCTGTACCCGATCACCCTGTCGCTGATCACGGGGCTGTTCCGTGGGGGGGCGCGGACCCGCGCGATCGCGTTGTGGTCGGGGATCGGGGGTGGCTGCTCGGCGCTGGGCCCCCTGATCGGCGGGCTGCTGCTGGGCCGCTTCTGGTGGGGATCGGTGTTCCTGGTCTCGGTGCCGATCGCGGCGCTGGTGGTCGTGCTGGCCGGGCTGTGGCTGCCCCGGCACGCGGGGGAGACCAGCGCGCCGGTCGATCACCTCGGCGGGGTCCTGTCGGTGGTGTCCATCGGTCCACTGGTCCTGGCGATCAGCCTGGTCCCCAACTACGGCTTCAACGGCACCGTCCTGGGACTGTTCGCGGTCTCGCTGGTCGCGCTGGTCCTGTTCGTGGTGCGCGAGCGCCGCGCCCACAGCCCCCTGTTCGACCTCAAGGTGCTGCGCGCCCGGACCTTCACCATCGCCCTGATCGGCGGCACGATCACCTGGGGTGGCCTGCTCGGCGCCACCTTCATCGGCCAGCAGTACACCCAGAACGTGCTGGGCTACTCGCCGCTGTCGGCGGCGCTGATCACCCTGCCCGCGGCGGTCTTCGTGGCGGCGGCGGCACGGCCCGCAGGCCGCATGATCACCAGCCGCGGCTCCCGGGTGCCGCTGGCGCTCGGGCTGGCCGTGACCGCGGTCGGCTTCGGTGGGATGGCGTTGCTGTTCGGTACGACCGCCTCGGCGGTCGTCGTCGGAATCGTCTACGGCGTGCTGGGCCTGGGGATCGGCCTGGCCGGTCCACCCTCGTCCAACTCCCTGATGGGCTCGGTACCGGTGGCGCGGGCCGGCATGGGCTCGGCCTCCAACGACCTGCAGCGGGACTTCGGCGGGGCGCTGTTCCAGGCGGTGATGGGCACCCTGCTGGCGGTGGAATACACCCGCTATTTCACCAAGGCGTTCGCCGGCCTCCCCCCATCCCAGGCCCAGCAGCTGTCCCAGCAGGCGGTGGCGACCATCAGCCAGTCGTTCGCCGGCGCCGAGCAGGTCGCCAAGCAGTTCCCCCAGGCCCAGGCAGACCAGCTCGTCGCGGCCGCCCAGCAGGCATTCGTGGACGGCAAGACGGCCGCCATCTTGTTCGCCGTGGTCGTGTCGCTGATCGGCCTGGTGCTGGTCTGGTTCCTCTACCCGAACCAGCAGGACGAGGAGGCGACCTACGCCCGGGTGGCCGGCCAGCAGCCACCCCCACGGCGCAACGCGACGCCCGAGCCCGAGCCCGACCTCGGCGACCGGGCCGCCGAACCCGACGCACCCCCCTGACGCGCCCCTACCGCAGGCGCGACGGCAGTGGTGGACCTGCGAAGACGCCAGTTGGCACGACCGGGACTGGCGAAGACTTCCGATCGCTGATTGCTCCTCCTTCAGCCGGTGACCGACACCAGCCGGTACACGGGCACAGGCTCGCGCTTGCCTCTCAACTCCGCAGGTCCCAGCGGGACCACCGTTGCCCGGTCGCCGAGGTCCTCCCACGTCGTGGGCCCGATGACGACCTCGCCGGGGGGCGCGGTGGCCTGCAGCCGCGCGGCAAGGTTGATGGTGTCCCCGATCACCGTGAAGCTGCGCTGCAGGTCGGCGCCGACGTTCCCGACCATCGCCGGGCCGGTGCTGACCGCGATCCGGAACCGTGGCCAGCTGGAATGATCGGCGGCCAGGCGATCGGCCTCCGAGCGGATGGCCAGGGCCGCCCGGGCGGCGCGCACGGCGTGGTCGGGTTGCTCGGCCACCGCGTTGAAGACCACGATGATCGCGTCCCCAGCGAACCGGTCGATCAGGCCGCCCTCCTCGAGGACCGCCGGCACGGCCGCCGCCCAGTACCGGTTCAGCATCTCGACCACCTCACTGGCGGGCCGGTCCTCCGAGAAGCCCGGGAACCCGGCCAGGTCAGCGAAGAGCACACTCACCTCGCGCTCCCCCCCGCCCAGCCGGGCCCGCTCCGGCTGGCGCGCCAGGCTCGTCGCCAACTGCGGGGCCACGTAGAGGTGGAACAGCGCATCCACCCGGCTGAGCTCCCGTGCCGATCGCTCGAGCACGTCGGCTTCCTCGCGGCTCATTCCTTCCTGGCGGAAGCGCGCCAGGATCTGGTCGACCGGTCCTCCGGACCGGATCGCATCGACGACTGCCGAGAGCCGCTCAGCCTCGTGCCGGTCGATCCGCCGCAGGGTCCTGTCGAGGTAGATGCCGGCGAACACGGCCGTGAGCGATCCCTCCCGCCGATACTCCAACCTGGCCGCGACGAGGATCGCGCCGAACGCCACGGCCATGAGCACATGCCACTCCCACCACATGGCGTGCCAGGTTCGCGCGAAGCCGGCGGCGAGGAGCAACCCCACCCGTGCCGCGACCGAGAACCCCGCGGTCGTGTGGTCGAGTAGGACGCCCGGGGTCGCAAGCGCGTGCAGCCCCAGGAACCCCGCGCTGGCCAGCAGCGCCATCGAGACCAGGAAGGTCCGGTCGTCGTCGCGGCGGGCGGCGGCTTCGCTGGCGAACAGGCCCAGCGCCACGTTCACGCCGGCCACGGTGAGCACCAACCAGAAATGGGAGGGATGGTGCTCCCAGCGCAGGTCGATATCCGGTTCGGCGACCAGCAGCCCCAGCGCGGCCAAGGGCAGCGCAAGCACCGTGATCCACAGCCGCAGCCGTCGGCTCATGGGTGGCTTGTCCCCGGGATTCGCCCGTCGCCCAAGGATACCGCCCGGCGGGCTCCCGGCAGCCTGGCGGTCAAGGAGGGTCATCCCGCCCCTGCGCACTCCCCTTCGGACTCATCCCAGCCAGTGCGCCAGCCCATTGGGCGGAGGCGTGCGACGTCACGCCCGGCGGGCCTCCAGCAGCCGTACCGGCTGGGCGATGCCGTCCAGCTGCACCTGGCCCAACTCGACGAAGGTCACACCCTCGGGTGGGGCCGCCTCGGCCACGCGCTCGCTCACCAGGACCCGACCGGCGCTGGCATAGGCGGCGATCCGGGCGGCCAGGTTCACGGTACGGCCGAAGTAGTCGCCCCCCTGGACCACCACCGGCCCGGCCGCCACCCCCACGTGGGCCGCCGGCAGCCCGGCCTGCGGGAGCTGCTCCACCAGGTCCATCGCCGCCAGCACCGCCCTGGCGGGCTCGCGGAACCAGACCATCACCCCGTCGCCCAGCCACTTCACCGGCACCCCGCCATGCTCGCGCGCGGACCGGTCGACCAGGATGGCCAGGGCCTCGGCCAGCTCGGCAGCGACCTGATCGCCCCGCTCCTCGGTCAGCCGCGTGTAGCCCACCAGGTCAAGGAAGCACATCGCCGGGACCCGCCCCGGCCGCCCGAGCACGCCGGTGTCGTCGAGCGCCGCCTCGATGTCCTCGACCAGCTGCTCGGCCAGGCCAGCTCCTGCTGGCGGCGGTAGGCGCCCAGCAGCGCACGGTCGAGCACGGAGGTGGGGTCCAGGTCGCCGGCCCGCTGGGCGGCCCGCTCCATGGCGCTCTGCCGGTCGGCGCCGGCCGCCAGCAGAGGCGCCATGAACCGCGCCTGCCACACCTCCCTCTCGACCCCGGCGACCAGGCCCAGGCCCTCCTGGTAGCCGCGGCCCAGCCGGGTCGACCAGACCTGGTCCAGGAAGCCGCTGGAAAGGCCGAGCTGCAGCAGCGGCACCACCTCCAGCTCGTCCTCCCTGATCAGCTCGTCAGGCGCCATGCGGGCGAACCCGATGGCCTCCAGGGCACTGCCCAGCAGCTCCAGCGGCACCCCGGTCTCCTGGCTCACCTGCCGGTAGGTCCGCCCCGAGCGCACCGCCCACTGCCGGTAGGGGGAGGCCTCCAGGAACGCGAACGACAGCCGGCCCGCCCGGATCGCCGCCGCGATCCCTTCCATCGGCAGCCCGGCCTGCTCGCAGGCGGTGGCCAGGCGGACCTTCGGCACGTCGGTCTCCAGGACGGGCCGGCGCCGTCCCGGGCGACCAGGACGCCAAGCTCCACCAGCCGCCGGACCTCGGCCTCCGTCACGCCGGCCAGGTCGGCCAGTCCCGCTGCCGACAGCGTCTTCATGCCACCGTCATCCTAGGAGCGGTGGAGCCTGCCCGGCGAGGGTCGGCCCGTCCCAGGCCGGGAGTGCGCTCAGGACCGCCCACGAACTCGCAAGCCCGACCACTGAGGTATCCACCGGCGCTCGGTGCCCATGCTCAGCGCTGCTTGCGCCGGCTCGGTCGGTGCGCCAGCGGAAGAACCGGATCGACTCGATCGCGCCGGTCAGCCGGCTGCCGTACAGCGCGGTGCGGAACAGGGTCTGGTGAGGGCGGATGCTGTCGGCCTTGCCGCGCCGATCAATCAATCGCGCGAAGCGCTCCACCGGCGCGGCCGCTCCAATCCCCCCTCGAGGGGCAAGGCAACCGGCCTAGGGCTCTGACCTGGGGGTTTGGGCGCCCCCTGGCAGGACTCGAACCTGCAACCTGAGGATAGAAGAGAGACACGAGCCGTCCGTCTTGTGGTGGCTCGGAGTATCGCCGCACGTCGGGTCAGGCCACTCCAGGGCCATGGATCAAGGACTGCGCATCCACGGTCAAGCGTCCAGCAAAGCCCTTCCCGCATCACCGTGAAGGCGGGAAGTAAGGAAGTTCAGGAAATGACCGCTATGAGCACAGGACCCCCTCGGTCTTTTCCACCTTGGCTGGAACATGAGAACGGGCTGGCGCATCATGGATGTGGTCGCTGGAGGATGCCGAACGCACTGACCTCCTCCAACCACCCGCGCTCGGGAACCCGGGAGGTGATGTGCAGGCCGAGCCTGTCATGCCGGCCGCGGAGGATCCGTCACGCCGAGCCCGGCCACGTTTCCCCAGCGCCGGGACGTCGCCGGCCGGCAGAAGGCTGGTCAGCTGCCCGAGGCGTACGCTCCATGCTGCTGCCGGGTCCGGAGCACCTTGGGAACAAGCCAGCTCCGGGCGGTTCACCAACAGTCTGCGCATCCGAGGAGGTTGCCCATGCGCCGCATGCTCGTCGCGCTCACCCTGCTCGCCGTGGTCGTGACGCTCGCCGCTGGCTGCGGCGGGGGCGGGTCGAGTTCTGGCGGGGGCGGATCGAGCTCCACCGCAGGCGGCCAGGGCGGCGGGAACGCGGTGACCATCGACAACCTCGCCTTCTCGCCGGCGACGCTGAACCTCAAGACGGGCCAGCAGGTGACCTGGACCAACAAGCAGGACATCGCGCACACCGTGACCGCCGACGGGGGCGCGTTCGACCACCAGATGCCGCCGGGGGCGACGTTCTCCTTCACCTTCGACAAGGCGGGGAGCTTCCCCTACCACTGCACCATCCACCCGTCGATGACCGCGACGATCCAGGTCTCGTAGGCGCCTCGGCGCCAAGCCCGATCCGGGCGCTGGGTCCTGTGCCGAGAGGGCCACCCGCTGGCCAGGATGGCCAAGCGACGCCTGGCGATCCTGCGCCACGCTGAGGAGATCACCGGCAACGTCAGCCTGACCTGCCGCTACTACGGCATCAGCCGCCAGTGCTTCCCCCAGACCCAGCCCCAACGCCACCCGCACCGAGGTCGTCGGCAAGATCATCTACCTGCGTCAGCACGACCACTTCAGCCCGGCCAAGATCGCCATGCACCTCAAGCGCTACCACGAGATCCAGATCAGCAACTCCGGCGTGTGGCGCATCCTGAAGCGGCTCGAGCTCAACCGCCTGCCCGCCTCCCAGCGCCACAAGCGCCACGACCGCCGCTGGAAGCGCTATGAGAAGCCCCTGCCCGGCCACCGCGTCCAGCTCGACGTCAAGTTCATCGCCCGCTGGCTGGCTCACGGCGCAAGCACTACCAGTTCACTGCCATCGACGACTGCAGGGCTGCGGAGCTTGCCAGCGAAGCAGCACGCGCCGAAGGCTCGTCCCCACCCTGTCACCGACCATGGCCGCCGGGGGAGGCATCCCGCACCGGTAGGAGTCAGGTAAGGCATTGACGGAGCGCAACGGTGGCGATGCCGGGTGGGTCATCTGCAGGACAAAAGGCGGCGGCGGGGAAGGTCGGTCGCCGGTTGACTGAAGGGACGCACCAGCTCCAACCACGGCCACGTGAGGTGATGCCGTTGCGGTGACCCAGGCTTCTCTTCACTGCTTCATCCTGTGCCGTCCACAACCAACAAGCTTTCCGTTGACCAGCAACCCCGCCCACAGATAAGGAGCGTCCGTCGGCGCTGGCGACACGACACCCCGCCGTCGCGGTCGCGGCTCCTCGACTCTGCGGTTTCGCTACCAGCGCCCTCCGCGAGCAACGGCTCCGCCGCCGAGATCGCGGGGACGCTCTAGAGTTGGCCCATGGCCACTCAACCGGTGCTGGAGTTGCGTGGGGTCCGCAAGACCTACGGTGAGCTGGTCGCGGTCGACCTGCTCGACCTAGAGGTGCGGCCCGGCGAGTGCGTCGTCCTGATCGGCCATAACGGCTCGGGCAAGACGACCACCCTGCGGCTGGTCGCAGGCCTTCTGGAGCCCAGCGAAGGGTGGGTGCGGGTGGCCGGCGGCGACCTGGCGCAGGAACGGTCGCGGGCGGCGCTCTCGTTCGTGCCCGACAGCCCGCTGCTGTATCCCGACCTGACCGTGCGCGAGCACCTGGAGCTGATCGGCCTCGCCCACGGGATCGAGGACGGCCTCGACGGTCGCGTGGCCGAGCTGCTGGAGCTGTTCGAGCTGACCTCCAGAGGTGACTTCCTGCCGGGACAGCTGTCGCGGGGGATGCGCCAGAAGGCCCAGCTGGCCTGCGCGCTGGTCCGGCCATTCCAGCTGCTGCTGCTAGATGAGCCGGTGGTCGGGCTCGATCCGCCCTCCCAGCTGGCGCTGCACCGGATCCTGGTGGCGGCCAAGCAGGACGGGGCGGCGATCCTGCTCTCCACCCACCAGCTCGCCTTCGCC
>Ga0075423_10001640_pt1 | contig 19925 bp, 18 predicted proteins | sample SoiMethybrSBSTD2_FD_80114 | JGI IMG/M metagenome (GOLD analysis project Ga0075423, IMG submission 80114) | Bulk soil microbial communities from a Populus tree surrounding site in Tennessee, USA - Soil MetaG P. TD hybrid SBSTD2 | ecosystem: Environmental > Terrestrial > Soil > Tree plantation...
ATGGAAGGCGACGTGGTCCGCACCATCCGCGACAACATCGGCCGGATCGGCCATTTCCATACCGGCGGAGTGCCGGGAAGGCACGAGATCGACGACACGCAGGAGCTGAACTACCGGGTGGTGGCCCGCGCGATCGCCGACACCGGGTATGCGGGATATGTCGCGCACGAGTTCATACCGAGCCGCGAGCCTCTTCGATCGCTGCGGGACGCCGTGGCGATCTGCGACGTGTGACCCTCAGTATCACCTACCGGCAACCGGCCTTCGACGCTCACGCCGCCGAGGACATCGCGGCCCGGCGCTACGGAAAGCGCGGCACCGTCCGCCTCCTTCCCAGTGAGCGGGATCAGAACTACCAGGTGCGCTTCGCCGACGGACGGCGCGCCGTGCTCAAGATTTCCCACGCGGGCGAAGACCGCGCGGTGCTCGAGCTGCAGCACCAGGCCCTGCGCCGCCTCGCCGAACGGGCCCCGGGCGTCGCCGTGCCGCGCGTGCTCCCGGCAGTGGACGGGGCCGAGATCGTCGAGCTGACCAATCCCGACGGCGAGACGCACTACGCCCGCATGCTGAGCTGGGTGCCCGGCATGCTGTTCGCCGATGTCCGGCCGCACAGCCCGGACTTGCTGGAGAGCCTGGGACGCGCGATCGCCTGGCTCGACGCCGGGCTCGAGGGGTTGGATCATCCGGCCGCGCGGCGCGAGCTGAAGTGGGATCTGGTACGTGCCGGTTGGATCCGGGAGCACCTGGACCGCGTGACCGACGCCGGCCGGCGCGCCCTGGTCGAGCGGGTGATGGATCGCTTCGACCGCGAAGTCGCGCCGGTTCTCGGCGAGCTGCGAACCGGTTTGATCTACAACGACGCCAACGACTACAACGTGCTGGTCCGCGGAGACGATGCCTGGTCGTGGCGGGTGACGGGGGCGATCGACTTCGGGGACTTGGTGCACAGCGCCCAGCTGTGCGACGTAGCGATCGCGGCCGCGTACGCCTCGCTCGGCAAGCCCGATCCCGGCACCGCCATCGCGTCCGTCGCGGCCGGCTACCACGCGGTGCGCCCGCTTACGGAGCAGGAAATCGATCTGCTGGACGCACTCGTCGCGACCCGGCTGGCCGTGAGCGTAGTGAACGCCGCCGTGCAGCGTGTGGCGGTGCCTGACAACGCCTATCTGACAGTCAGCGAAGCCCCTGCCTGGGATGCCTTGCGGCGCCTCGACGCGATGGCGCCGCGTCTGGCGCGCTACCTCGTCCGCGAGGCCTGTGGGTTGCCTCCGGTCCCGGGGAGCCTGGCGGTGAGTCACTGGCTGCGAGATCACCCCGAAGAGCTCGGACCACTGGTCGCTCCCGATCTGCAGCGCAACGCCCTCACGATCGATCTCTCCATTGGGAGCCCGCTGCTGGACGACTTGCGCACCCTCGACGATTCAGGACGGTGGGGGCGGGCGATCGCGAGCATGATGGAGTCCGCCGGAGCGCGAATGGGCGTCGGGCGCTACGACGAAGCCCGCCTCGTCTACACGAGCGACGCGTTCCGGGAACAAGGCAACGATGGTCCCGAATGGCGCACCGTGCATCTCGGCGTCGACCTGTTTCTCCCGCCGGGTACGCCCGTCCTGGCGCCCCTGGGCGGCATCGTGCACTCGTTTCGGGACAACACGGCCCGGCTCGATTACGGACCGACCGTCGTATTGCGCCACACGGTCGACGGCGGGCGCCTCACGTTCTTCACGCTCTACGGCCACCTCGATCGCGATGCGCTGGCCTGGCTGCGCCCCGGACTGTCGATCGCCAGCGGCAGTGAGGTCGGCCGCGTGGGCGACACGGGCGTCAACGGCGGCTGGCCACCGCACCTGCATTTTCAGATCGTCATCGACCTCCTGGAACGGCAAGGCGACTTCCCGGGCGTGGCCCGCGCCAGGCAACGCGCGACGTGGACCAGTCTCTGTCCCGATCCCAATCTCATTGCCCGGCTGCCGGTCCCCCCCCCGGTGGCGGCGGGCGTCAGCCCAACCACCGAGCAGCTCATCGCCGTGCGCCGGCGGCAGCTTGGCCCGTCCCTCAGCATCGCGTATCGCCGCCCGCTCGAAATCGTGCGCGGCTGGATGCAGTTCCTGTACGATCGCGACGGACGCCGCTACCTCGACGCGGTGAACAACGTCCCGCACGTCGGGCACTCACATCCCAAGGTGGTGGCGGCCGGCCAACGCCAGATGGCGGTGCTCAATACCAACACCCGCTACCTCCATCCACTGCTGGGCCGGTATGCGGAGCGGCTCACCGCCACGCTGCCGGCTCCGCTGTCGGTCTGCTATTTCGTGAATTCGGGAAGCGAGGCGAACGAGCTGGCGTTACGCCTGGCGCGGGCGGTCACGAATCGGCGTGACACCGTCGTCGTCGACGGCGGCTATCACGGCAACACCACGACCTTGATCGACGTCAGTCCGTACAAGCACGATGGTCCGGGCGGCACCGGACCCGCTGCCTGGGTCCACAAGGTGCCCATGCCCGACGTGTATCGCGGCCGCTTCCGCCGCGATGATGCGCGGGCCGCCGAGCGTTATGCCACGACCGTGGCCGATGCCGTGGCGCGCATCCGGTCGCGCGGCACGCAGCCGGCGGCGTTTCTGTGCGAATCGGTGCTGTCCTCCGGTGGGCAGATCGTGCTGCCCCAGGGCTACCTGGCCGCGGCCTATGCGCACGTGCGGCGGGCCGGCGGCGTCTGCATCGCGGACGAAGTCCAGGTGGGATTCGGGCGGGTCGGGACCCACTTCTGGGGATTCGAGACGCAGGGGGTGGTCCCCGACATCGTCACCCTCGGCAAACCGATGGGCAATGGCCATCCGATGGGCGCGGTGATCACGAGCCCCGAGATCGCGGCGGCGTTCGCCAACGGCATGGAGTTTTTCAGTACGTTCGGCGGCAATCCCGTATCGTGCGCCATCGGGCTGGCGGTCCTCGACGTCATCGCGGAAGAGGACCTACAGGCCAACGCGCGCGAGATCGGGCGGCACCTCCAGTCGGGGCTGGCCGACCTCGCCACGCGACGACCGTTGATCGGGGACGTCCGGGGCCTCGGGCTGTTCGTGGGAGTGGAGCTGGTGCGCGATCGCACCACGCTCGAGCCCGCCGGCACGGAGGCGGAGCGCGTGGCGAACCGGATGTGCGAGCGCGGCGTGCTGGTCAGCACCGATGGCCCATACCACAACGTGCTGAAAATCAAGCCGCCGCTCGTGTTCACCGAGTCGGACGCCGATCAGCTGATCGCGACACTGGATCAGGTGCTCGGCGAGACCATCGGCCTGCGGCTTCCCGAGGACGAGCGATAATGGCCGCGCGCGCCATCCTCGCCCTCGCGCTGGGGTTCCTGGCGTGCTCGGGCGACACGAGCCGGCTGACGCCGGAGCAGGAATCCCGATTCAACGGGGAAGGGGTGCTGCACCGCGCCGACAACATCTGGTTCAGGTACACGCATGAGGCCGGGACGCGCGAGGCCGGGTGGGAAGATCGCCTCGGATCGATCGTCGTCACCAAGCAGACGGTCCTGATCCACAAGAATCAGAAGGTGGGCATCGAAATCACGGCGGCGAGTCGGCGTGCCTATGACGTCCAGCGGGACGGCGCCCGCGTGCGGATCGGCGCCGGCTCAGGGAAGTCGCGGGAGGTGTGGTCGTTTCAGCCGCCCGATGACGCGGAAGGCTGGACGCGGGACATCCGAACGGTGATTCGGTCCGCTAAAACTCGCGGTACGCCGTAAGGCTGACGCTGCGCGGGGCGCCCGGGTACCGCTCCATCACGTCGACATAGAACTGCTGGAACAGGTTGCTCACCTTGGCCTGGAGCGCCACGCCCGCCACCCGATAGCCCACGCGCGCGTCGACCACCGTCACTGGACCGCGCGAGTCGAAGTAGTAGGCCAACACTTGCTCGACCTTGCTGCGGTAGCGCACATCGATGTCGAACAGGCCCTGAAACGTGCTCAGCGTCCCCGAGAAATTGTGGCGCGAACGGTAGGGAAGCGCCGCCAGCGTCTCGAGATCCACGGTCTTGAGCAGCAGGTACGTCCCCTCGAAATCGAGCAGCTTCGGCACGAACCGCACCCGGAGGCTCATGTCGAGGCCCTGCACCCGGGCGCGCGTGAGATTGGCAAACTGGGCCTGGGGCGGGACGCTGTCGAGCACGAGACGTGGCCCAATCAGATTCCGGTACTCGCTCCGAAACACGGACGCATCGAACCGTACGCGGGCCGCCGGCGACCCGCTCATGCCGATCTCTCCGGACCAGGCGCGCTCGCCCCGCAACGTCGGGTTGGGGATCACCTTGAATCCGAATTGCCGGGTGGAGACGAATTGCTCGATCGCGCTCGGCGCGCGATACCCACCGCCGAAGGACGCGCGAGTCGAGATCCAGGAGGCCGGCCGCCACCTGACGGCGAGCTTCGGGCTCGCCGCGAGCTCGTCGGCGGCGCCGCTCGCCCGGTGATAATCCACCCGCAGACCCAGCGACACCGCGGCCTGATTCATCACCCGTATCTCGTGCTGAACGAACACGGCATCGTCGTGGATGCCCCGATCCCCGAGAAAGTTTGATTTCACCCCCGTATACGCGACGTCCGCTCCGAAATCGATGGTGTGGCGTGGACCGAGCTGGATCGAGAAATCGGCCAGGTTTCCCACCCGGAACGCCTGATGGTAGTCCTGGTTGTCGTTGAAGTGGTTCCGAACGCTGTTGAAGTTCAGGTAGGGGCCGATGCGCAGCAGCCGCGTCGCTCCTGCAACCGGTGTCAGCGTGGCACCGGTCAGCAGCTTGTAGTCGACCTCGAAATCGCCGAGATCACCGGTGTCGGCCCGAAACGGGGCGGTGCTATCCCGCCAGGTGAAGAACTCTCCGGCGCGCTCTCGCGCCCACACGGCGTAGGCGTCCCAGGGATGCGCGCTCCCGGCCGGCGACGCGAGTTTCATCCGCGCGAGCCACCGGGACGAGCTCTCGTTCTGGCGAAATCCGTCGTCCGTTTCACGACCCAGGAAGAGACGGGCCCCCAGGTTTCCGATCCGCCGGGAATGCTGTAATCCGATGCCCGCCGTCGCGACCTGGCCGCTCGTGTAGCGATAGCGGTCCGGGTATTGGTAGCCGCCGTAGTGGAGCCGGGCGACGCTCTGGGGCTGATCGCCCAAGGGCGTGGTCAGGATGTTGACGACGCCCCCGAGGGCGTTGCTGCCGTACACGGCGGAGAACGCGCCCTTCACCACCTCGACGCGATCGACGTCGAGCAGGGGGAGTGACGCGAAATCGATTTCTCCCCCGTCGCCGCTCAGAATGGGATGCCCATCGAGCAGCAGCAAAACCCGGCTGCCGACCCCGCGCGCGAGTCCCGTCGCCCCACGGATGTCCATCTGACCGCCGTTGAAGGTTACTCCGGGCTCGAACGCAATCGCCTGGTCCAGGGTCGTCGCGTTGCGCCGCTTCAGCTCCTGAGCCGTCAGAACCGCGACGCTCGCCCCGGACTGTTGGGAGGTCTCCGGGGACCGGGTCGCCGTGACGACGACGTCGGCCAGGTCCACCGGGGCCGGCTGCAGGCTCACAGCCACGACGGCGCCGGCACCCGCGGCCACGCTTACGCCGGTGGCCGAGTCTTCGGCAAATCCGATGGCCAGCACTCGAACGGTGTATTGGCCGGCCGGGACGTTGGGAAAGAGGAAGCGGCCTTGAAGGTCCGTGCGGCCCGACAGCATCGTGCGCAGCACCAGCACCACCGCGCCTTCGACCGGGCGACCCGAGGCTGCGTCGGTCACGGTCCCCGACAGGGCGCTGCCGGCCCCGGTACCAGGCGCCTGGGCCCTGAGAGCGGCGGGCAGCAGCAACAACGACAGGATGAAGTGGCGAGCGGCTCCAGCGATCGACTGAGGTCGCTTTCCCCTACACCCGATCAAGCGCCCATGCTCACTTATGCCAGGCGAGCACAACCGGAGTCGGCGTGACCCCTGATCCGATCAATCCGGGAGGGATGAGAACATTGAGCACCAGTTTGTTGCCGGTCTGAACCTGGGTCCCCGGGATGGTGAGCACCCCGCCGAATACGCTGAGATAAATCGAATCGGCACCCTTAAGGGTGTAGGTGCCGGCCAGCGTGATCGTACTGTCGGGATTGGGGACCGCCGGCGGCTGCAACACGATTCCGGCCACGAAATTCGACGGCGCGGAGAAAACCAAGGAGCCCGTCGCGATCGGGGGTTGCAGCGCCGGGGCCGTATCGACCTTGAGCGAATCGAGCGTATAGCTCCCCGTCAGGCCCCCGCTCGGGCCGTTGCTGTCCGAGCAGGCGACGATCGCCGCTGCGGCCGCCAGGGCGACGACCGTCATCCGTACATGTCGCATGATTCCCTCCAGGGTTCGAAGTTCGTTCAGGCTAACCGCCCGCCGGACACGCGTCCAGCCCGGACGCCGCGAGGCATGTCGGCTAACGCCAACCGGCGATACATTCGCGCCATGATCGCGATTCGTCGCGCCGCCGCCTCGGACGTAGATCACGTGGCTCCACTGTTCGACGCGTACCGGCAGTTCTACCGGCAACCGTCCGATCTCGACCTCGCCCGGCGCTACCTCGCCGACCGCCTCGCCGCCGGAGAGTCGGTGATCCTGGTGGCCGAAACATCGGGCACGGCGGCGCCCGAAGCCTGCGGCTTCACCCAGTTGTACCCGCTGTTCTCCTCGATCGCCTGCCGGCCCGTCTGGATTCTCTCCGATCTGTTCGTCGCCCGCGCCTACCGGCGGGGCGGGGTCGGCCGCCAGCTGATGGAATCGGCGCATGCGTTCGCCCGGCAGACGGGCGCGGCCACCGTGGAGCTGGACACCGCGCATACGAACACCAGCGCCCAGGCACTGTACGAATCATTGGGATACCGGCGGGACCAGGAGTTCCGCCACTACGCGCTCACGCTCTAACCTCAAGGGAGACCACCATGACTGTCGCCAGAGTCACCGAGATCACCGCCACCTCCAGCAAGAACTTCGAGGACGCCGTGGCAACCGGCGTGGCACGCGCGGCCAAGACCCTGCAGAACGTCAAAGGCGCCTGGATCAACGGGATGAAGGTGGATATCGACAACGGCAAGATCACGAGCTACCGGGTCGACCTGAAAGTCACATTCATGCTCAACGACTGACGGTGGTCGCCCTCCCGCGCGAATTCCCGAGCCGGTATGGGGTGCCGGTGCTGCGGTCCGTCGAGCCGGTCATTTTCCGGCAGCGGTTCTTCACGCGGTGCATGGAGTGCAGTTTCTGCCACGACTGGTGTTGCCAGTTCGGCGTGGACGTCGATCGATACCACGTGGACCGGATCCTGGCGCACGCGCCGGCGCTCGAGCGCTTCGTCGGAGTGCCGCGCGACGCATGGTTCACGGGAGAGATCGAGCCGGATCCCGACGTGCCGGGCGGGGAATCGTGGCGCACGGCCGTGCGCGACGGGGCCTGCGTGTTCCTGAATCGGAGCGGTCGCGGTTGCCTGCTGCACGCCTTCGCGCTGGAGCAGGGCATCGATCATCACGAGCTGAAATCCCTGGTCGACGGACTGTTTCCGTTGAGCTTCGACGAGGGGGTGCTGGGCGTCGCCCTGGAGGCGCAGACCGGAGAGCTCGTGTGCCTGAACACAGGTCCGACACTGTACCAGGGCATGCGTGAGGAGCTGCGCTACTACTTCGGAGACGAGCTGGTGACGGCGTTGGACCGGCTCGAAGGGGAGAGCAGGGCCGCCTGATGCTGTTCGTACTCGACAACTACGATTCGTTCACGTACAACCTCGTCCAGTATCTCGGTGAGCTGGGCGAAGAGCCTGTGGTGTACCGCAACGATGCTCTGGATGTGGCCAGCGTGCTCGCGCTGAAACCGAGCGCGGCGGTCCTGTCTCCAGGACCCGGCGTCCCTGCCAAGGCCGGGATCCTTGTCCCGCTGGTGCAGGCCCTGGCGGGTCGCGTCCCGGTGCTCGGCGTGTGTCTCGGCCATCAGGCCATCGGGGAAGCCTTCGGGGGCCGGGTCGTGCGCGCCGATCGCCTCATGCACGGCAAGACCTGCCCCGTGGTTCACCAGGACGACGAGCTGTTCGACACGATCCCGTCCCCGTTTACGGCGATGCGCTACCACTCCCTCGTGGTCGATTGGGCGGGGCTGCCGCATGACCTCGTGGTCACCGCGTGGTCGGGCGATCGCGGCAAGGACGGGGAAATCATGGCCATGAAGCACCGCCACTTCCCGGTGTACGGAGTCCAGTTTCATCCGGAATCGATCGGCACCGAGCACGGCAAGCGATTGCTCGAGAACTTCCTCAAGGTGGCCCACGCCGTGACCTAGGAGGCACGCGTCACGACCGGCCCATAATCACCCACCAGCCGGCGCACCCACCAGGCGCCGCTGGACCGCCGCTCCGCCGCGGTGGTGAATCGATACTCATAGAGCCGGGCCCGGACATAGCGCGGCGGATGCGCAGGAAACGGGTTCGCGCGCAGCAGATCGAGCACCTCCGGCGAGCCCTCGAGCAACCGGAGCTCGAACCCCTGAAACCATGTCGTCGCATCGTAGGGGCTCAGGGCAGCGAACCACATCTGCCAGTCGAGCCGCGGCTGATGCGGCTCGACGAAGCCCGGGCGCCGGTGCACGTCGCCGGGCTTGTAGCGGAATTCGTAGGCCTTCCACAGAGTCCCGTCGTCGGAGCCTTCGACCTCGATTTCGAGCCGGCTCGTCGTCATCACTCGGAACAGTCCATAACCATTCACGCTGCGCAGCGGCGCCGCCCACTCGACCGCGCCGTCGAGCAGCGCTGATCGACTGACGCGCGGAGCGAGGGTGCCAACGAAACGAAGTGAACCGGCCGTCAGGAGCAGCAATCCGGCAACGGTTGTGACGATACGCCAGGGCGAATCAACGGGGGCAGGAGCAGGCACGGACGGAACGACACGTTTCGTCAATCGCGACGGCAAGACGCGGATCCATATCGCGTCATCGAGCAGCAGCAAGGCGAGCGCGATGGTCAGCAGGTTGAAGAACGTGTAGTTGCCCGTGACAAAGACCAGGCCCTGCATCGCGACCACCCCCAGGCACGCCACCTGGCGCATGCGCCGAGTGCCGAACAGCAGCGGAGGCGCACCCAGCTCCAGCACATACGTGCCGATCACGGACACGTGCTTGAGCCATTGCGGGCTGAGGTTCGCATACCAGGCAGTCCAGGTGGGCAGCGGCTGCGTCCAGAAGTGGTAATCCAGCGCGCTGAGGTTGCGCCACGTCGGATCGCCCCACGTGAGCTTGACGAACCCGGAAGCGAAGGTGAGGCGAAACAGGAGCCACCACAGCAGAAACAACGGTAGTGGCGATGGTGACGGGCTCGGGGCTACCGGCCGAATGGTGTTCGGGGCAAACAGAATCGCGAGCAGGCCAGTCTCGAGCAGCAGCGCGTCCCACTGGAACGACAGGAAGTCCTGGCCCACGGCGATGAGCGAGAGGTACAACACCCATTCGATCGCGAGGCACAGCTTCGGCGCGACATTGGCGATCAGGACCACGGCGCCGGCCACGCCGAGTGCGCACGTCAGATGCAGCGCCACATCACCGGCGCCGAGCCACAACACGGTCGGGACAAGGTGAAACGCCGTGACGGCGGGGTAATAGCGTCGAACGCCATCCAGGAATTCCTGCGCCGGAGCGATGCCGTGGACGCCGATGAGGCCAGAGATCTGAACCCACAGGGAGAGAAACGCGATGAGATAGATGGTCCCCAGCCCGCGCAGAAACACCCACTGCGACAGCCCGTAACCGGAGCGGGCGGATCCGACGAGCCACTCAAACGGCCGTTCGATTCGGGCGCTCAGCTCGAGGGCGGACAGGGTCGGCCCGGTCATGCCGGAAAACATGCAGCAAGCTTGGCCCGATATCTGCTCTAGACTCCACGGCACGGGTTTTGTATCTTCACCTGTGCCCGTCCTTGGCGTGATTCCTGCTCGGCTGGGCTCCAGCCGACTCCCTCGCAAGCCGCTGCACCCGCTGGCCGGAGAACCCCTCGTTCTCTGGGTGGCGCGCCGTGTGGCGGAGCTCGAATGCTGCGACCGGCTGGTCGTGGCCACCGACGCCGACGAGATCTCCCACGTGGTCCGGCGGGCCGGGTTCGAGGCGGTGCTCACCCGGGCCTCGCACGCGTCCGGTACCGAGCGCATCGCCGAAGTCACTGAGAAACAAGAGTTTGCCGCGTACGACCTCATCCTCAACATTCAAGGGGATGAGCCGTTCGTAGCTCCGGCGGCAATCCGGGGCACGCTGGATCGCCTGCACCAGGGGGACCCGATCGGCACGGCCGCGGGCACGCTCGAGCCGCGGCTCGCCACCGATCGGAATCGCGTGAAGGTGGTGGTCGGTCCCGGCGGTCGGGCGGCGTATTTTTCCCGTGCGGCCATTCCGTTCGACCGGGACGGCACGGGCTCGGTGGTCTATCACCAGCACGTCGGCGTCTATGGATACACGCGCGACTCCCTGGCGCAGTGGGTTCGCTTGCCGCCCGTCCCCGAAGAGCGCTGGGAGTCCCTCGAGCAGCTGCGTCCGCTGCTGCACGGCATTCCGATCGGCGTGGCGTTGTTCGACGAGGCGCCGGCGCCCGGCATCGACACGGTGGACGACCTGCAGTGGGCCGAAGCCCGACTAGCCCGATCACGTGAGGAGGTGAGTCCGTGAGCTCGACGAAGTACATCTTCGTGACCGGTGGTGTGGTGAGCTCCCTGGGGAAGGGCATCGCGGCGGCCTCGCTGGGCCGGCTGCTCGCCGAGCGCGGGCTCAAGGTCACGATCCAGAAATTCGATCCGTACATCAACGTCGATCCCGGCACCATGTCGCCGTTCCAGCACGGCGAGGTGTACGTCACCGACGACGGCGCCGAGACCGATCTCGACCTCGGCCATTACGAGCGCTTCATCGACCGCTCGCTCTCGCAGGTCAACAACGTCACGACCGGACGCGTCTATCTCTCGGTGATCACCAAGGAGCGGCGCGGGGAATACCTCGGCTCCACCGTCCAGGTCATCCCCCACATCACCGATGAGATCAAATCCGCCATCCGCCGCCTGGCCCCCGATCACGACGTCGTGATCACCGAGATCGGCGGTACGGTGGGCGACATCGAGTCGCTGCCGTTCCTGGAGGCGATCCGGCAGTTCCGCCAGGACGTGGGCCGCGAGAACACGCTGTTCATTCATTTGACCCTGGTGCCCTTCATCGCCGCCACGGCGGAGCTCAAGACCAAGCCCACCCAGCATTCGGTCCGGGAGCTGATGCAGATCGGAATCCAGCCCGACATCCTGATCTGCCGCACCGAGCGGCCATTGTCCGAAGATCTGAAGCGCAAGATCGCGCAGTTCTGCAACGTCGACTTCGGCTGCGTGGTGGAGAGTCCCGACGTGCGGACGATCTACGAAATCCCGCTTCGCCTGAACGCCCAGGGATTGGACAAGGAAGTGTGCACCCGGCTCCACCTCGATACGAAAGAGCCCGACCTGCGTGCCTGGAGCCAGATGGTGGACAAGATCCTCCGGCCCGAGCGGCGCGCCCGGATCGCGGTGGTCGGCAAGTACACCGAGCTGGCCGACAGCTACAAGAGCATCAACGAGGCCCTGATCCACGGCGGCATCGCCAATCACGCCGGCGTGGACGTGCAGTGGATCGCTTCCGACCGTTTCACCGACCAGGAAACGGCCGCCGAGCTGCTCGCGCCCTACGACGCCCTCCTCGTCCCGGGAGGGTTCGGGGTGCGCGGGGTCGAAGGCATGGTCGAGGCGATCCGCTGGGCCCGCGAGCATCAATTGCCGTTCTTCGGAATCTGCCTCGGCCTCCAGGTGTCGATCATCGAATTCGCCCGTGACGTGTGCCGCCTCCCCGACACGAACTCCAGCGAATTCGCCCCCGAATGCGTCAACCCGGTGATCGCGCTCATGTCCTCGCAGCAGGGCATACAGGAGATGGGCGGCACCATGCGGCTGGGGGCCTACCCCTGCCGGCTGCGCACGGGATCGCGCGTGGCGCAGGTGTACAACGCCGCCGAGGTGAGCGAACGCCACCGGCACCGCTACGAAGTCTCCAATGCGTATCGGGACGTGCTCGCGGAGTACGGCATGCGCTGCTCCGGACTGTCGCCGGACGGCTCGCTCGTCGAGATGATCGAACTGCCCGACCATCCCTGGTTCATCGGCTGCCAGTTCCATCCCGAGCTCAAGTCACGGCCCATGCACCCCCACCCCTTGTTTGCCGGCTTCATCGGCGCCGCACTGGAGCATCGCGCGTCGCGACCGTCAGCCGAGCAGGCCGTGGACCTCCCGTCCACGCTGGCACGCGCCTCCGGGTAACGATGCCACAGTTCGGTGACGGCTCGGCCCCGTTCCTCATCGCGGGGCCCTGTGTGATCGAATCCGATGCGCTGAATCTCCTGGTGGCCGAGGCGCTGGTTACCCTGGGAGCGCGCACCGGCATCCACGTCATTTACAAAGCCTCGTTCGACAAGGCGAACCGTTCGCGTCTCTCCGGAGCGCGGGGACCCGGCCTGGACGAAGGGCTGCAGGCACTGGCACGCGTTCGCGCCGCCACCGGGCTGCCGTTGCTCACCGACGTGCACGAGGTGGCGCAGGTCGCCGCCGCCGCCGAAACCGCCGACATCCTGCAAATCCCGGCGTTCTTGTGCCGCCAGACCGATCTCCTGATTGCCGTCGGCAAGGCCGGGCGGCCCGTGAACGTGAAAAAGGGACAGTGGATGGCGCCGGAGCAGATGGCGGGGGCCGTCGAGAAGATTCGCAGCGGCGGCGCGCCCGAGATCGCGGTCACCGAGCGTGGCACGTTCTACGGCTACGGCGACCTCGTGGTGGATATGAGGAGCTTCGCTCGGATCCGGGCCGCCTGTGCCACTCCGGTCGTGTTCGACGCCACCCATTCGGTGCAGCAGCCGGGGCAGGGAACAGACGGGGCGAGCGGGGGCCTGCGGCAGTTCATTCCGCCGTTGCTGTACGCCGCCGCCGCGGCTGGGGCCGACGGGTTCTTTCTCGAGACTCACCCCGATCCCGCCCATGCACCATCGGATGGGCCCAACATGATTCCTCTGGACAGCCTGGGTGATGTCGTGGGCGTGGCGCTCGACATCTGGCAACGGGCGCGGGCCGGACAGCCGGTGGCGTTGTGATCGACGGCGCGCTGGCCCGGCGGCTCCGGCTCGTGGGATTCGACGTGGATGGGGTGATGACCGACGGCGGCATCTACATCGGACGCGTCGGCGATCATCAGGCCGAATTCAAGCGGTTCGACTCCCAGGACGGGGTGGCGATCTGGATGTTGAAGCGCGGCGGTCTTCGGGTGGCCCTGGTGAGCGGCCGCGCCTCCGAGTCGACGCTGACACGGGCGCGCGAACTGAAGATCGACGATGTCATTCAGGACAACCACAAGCTGCCGGCCCTCGAAGTGCTGCTGGCCACTCACCATCTCAGTCTCGACGAGTGCGCCTTCGTGGGTGACGATTTGGCCGACCTGCCCGTGTTGCGCCGGGTGGCGCTCCCCATCGCCGTGGCGAACGCGGTGCCCGAGGTGAAACAGGTGGCGACGCTGGTCACGCGCGCGGCCGGCGGTCGGGGAGCGGTGCGCGAGGTCGCCGAGACCGTGCTCCGGGCGCGGGGCGACTGGGACGCGCTGCTGGAGCAGTATGTGGAGGAACGGACCTATGCCGCTCGACACGGCGCCCGATCTGGTTGAGCGCGGCCGCCGCGTCCTGGCGCTCGAGAGCGAGGCGATCCGTCGCGCCGCCGCGGAGCTCGGTACGTCGTTCGCCCGGGCGGTACAGATCGTGGCAGGGGCGAAGGGCCGGCTGATCGTGTCCGGCGTCGGGAAATCGGGACTCATCGCCCGCAAGATCGCGGCGACGTTCACGTCCACGGGGACACCGGCCACGTTTCTGCATCCCGTCGATTCGCTGCACGGCGACCTTGGCATCGTCGGACGCGACGACGTCGCGATCCTGCTGTCCAAGAGCGGCGAGTCGGACGAGCTGTTCGGCCTTGTGGAGCAGCTGCAACGGCTCGGCGTACCGATCGTCGCCGTCACCGGCGCTCCGGAGTCCGCCCTGGGCCGCGCGGCGACAGTCGTCCTCGACGCCGGGCGCGCCGAGGAGGCCTGCGCCGAGACGCTGGCTCCCACCACGAGTACGACCGTGGCGCTCGCACTGGGAGATGCGCTGGCGGTCACTGTCCTCGAGGAGAAAGGCTTCAGCCGCGATCAGTTCGCGGCGCTCCACCCGGGCGGCATGCTGGGCCGCCGTCTGCTGCTCCGCGTGCGCGACGTCATGCTCGCGACCGATCTGCCGCTGCTGCGCCCTGACCGGCCGATGCGCGAATGCATCGTCCTCCTGGCGGAGAAACGCGGCACCGTCGCGGTCGTGAACGAGCGGAGCGAGCTCGCGGGGGTCGTCACCGCGGGAGACCTGACACGGCTCATGGAGCGAACCGCGGACTTCCTCGACACCCGGGTGGATATGGTGATGACGAAGACGCCGAAAACCACCACCCTCGACACCGTCGCGTCGGCCGCCGTCGAGCTCATGGAGCGGCACGGCATCATGGCGCTGCCGGTGCTCGATGGCGGGCGCAAGGTCGTCGGCATGGTGCATCTCCACGACTTGATGAAAGCCGGGGCGGTCTAGAATGCGAACGACGGCGAGTGAGTACGTCCTTGCCAGACGGTTTGGCTTGACGTTTGTGCTTGACGCCCTGGTCTTGATGTCGTTCTTGTCCTGCACGAACGGGGTGAAACCGACCGCCACCGTCACCGCCGCCGACACCGCCGACCAGGTGCTCATCAACATGAGCCACTACATCACGGGCGACGGCGTCGTTCGCGCGCGGGTACGCGCCGACTCGGCATTCTTCTACCAGAACTCGCAGACCGCTGAGCTCCGGAACGTCCACATCACGTTCTACGACAAGAACGGAAACGAAAGCTCCACCCTGACCGCGCGCGAAGGGACCTATCACTGGAACACCGGGGACATGGAGGGGCGCGGGAACGTCGTGGTCGTTGGAGCGGGCGACGGCCGCACGCTGCGCAGCGAGGTGATGGTCTATCGGCAGGCGAATAACCAGGTCTCGTCCGATCTCCCGTTCGTTTTCAACGGGCCCGGCCGGCACGTGGAGGGCGACGGGTTCACGTCCGATCCCGAGTTCCGCAACGTCACCGCGCTGCGCCCGAAAGGCACGGGCGGCCAGTTCACCTTGCCCAATCAATGATCCTCGCCCCGCTCATGCTCGCCCTGCAGCAGCCCGTCGTCCCCGCGGATACGACGTCGGGACGGCCCTGCGTGCTCGTGGTCGACTCGATCGGCCACCAGGCCAAGCAGCAGGATCTGGGCGGGGGCGTGCAGAACATCTTCGCCGGCGGCGGCGTCTTCGCGCACTGCCGGGGCACGAGCACCACGCTGTACTCCGACAGCACCATCTGGTCCGGCAGCGCCAATCGTCTCGACCTGCTGGGCCGGGTCCACATCCGCGATACGTCGATCACGCTCGACGCCAACCTGGTGAACTACTACCGGCTCGAGGAACGGCTCGAGGCGCACAACAACGTCGTCGCGGTGAACCGGAACAACGGCTCGGTGCTGCGCGGCCCCAACCTCACGTACTGGCGCAGCGCCAACGGCATTCGCGACACGGTCGAGATGTACGCCACCCAGCGCCCCACGATTCAGTATCGCGGCGCCGGGGCCGCCGACTCGGTCGAGCCCTACGTGATCGTCGCCGACCGGGTGCGCTTCAGGGGAAACGACCGCATGTGGGCCGGCGGCCACTCCACCATCGACCGCAGTGACTTCGCCGCGCGCGGCGACTCGATGCTGCTCGACCAGACCAGCGGGGTCGGCGTGTTGATCGGGACGCCGCGCGTGGAAGGGAAGGGCCCGCAGAGCTACGTGCTGACGGGCACCCGGATCGAGCTGGGACTGCGGCAACGGGAAATCCGCCTCGTGAAAGCACTGGGCGACGGCAAGGCGACCAGCACCGACTGGGTGCTCACGGCCGATACGATCCATCTCGGCATCGAACGCAGTAAACTGCAGCAGGCGTTCGCCTGGGGCACGAAATCGCGCCCGCACGCGGTGTCGCCGCTGCAGGATATCAAAGCCGATTCCCTGGCCCTCGACGTTCCCGATCAGGTGCTGACCGAGGCCCGCGGGTACGGCGAAGCGTTGTCGCGCTCGCGTCGCGACTCGACCGGTGATCCCAACGATCCGGACTGGATCTCCGGCGACACGCTGACGGCCCGCTGGGCGCAGGAGCGCGACTCGCTCGGCGCGTTCCGCAGCCGGATCCATCGCATCGTGGCTCGCGGGTCGGCGCGCGCGTATACCCACATCGCCCGCCGGGACAGCACGGGCGGTCCGTCGCTCAACTACTCGCGAGGCAAGAGCATCGACATCACGCTCAAGCAGGCGCGCGTGGACCGGGTGACGGTGGCGGGCCGGGCCGACGGGGTGCAGCTCGAACCGATTCCCCCGCCGCCACCCGACACCACCGCCAAACGGGACTCGACATGAGACGCCAGTGACGTTCGACGATCTCCTCGTTGCTCGCGACTCCTCGCTGCCACTCGCCGCGGCCGCCATCCTCCAGGTCGCGGGGCCGGACGGGCACGCTCCGTTCGGGCCTCTGGCGGTGACCTATCGCGAAGACTTCCTGCGCGTGCGCGGCCAGGTTCGCGGCACCAGCCTGCCCGAATCCGGCAGCCTGTCGGTCGACGACGCCCGCGAGAACCTGCGGGGCTCCGTGCTGCCGCGTCTGGCGCTCGAAGGGCTGGTCACGCTGCCCGCGGAATGGCATGACGGCGCGCACGTGACAATCTCGCCCGCGGCGTGGGCCGCGGTGTCCGGCGATTGGGTGAGCATGACCGGCCGCCTGCTCGAAGCGGCGGCGAACGCGCTGGAGCGGACTGAGGCGATGGGCGTCGCTACCGTCGGTCGTGTGGCGGGCGGGAGCCGGATCGAGAGCCATGGCCTGGTCAAGGCTTACAAGGGGCGTCGCGTAGTGGACGACGTCACCGTTTCGCTCGAGCAGGGCGAGATCGTCGGGTTGCTCGGCCCCAACGGCGCCGGCAAGACCACGACCTTCTACATGTTCACGGGTCTGGTCAGACCGGAACAGGGCACCATTCGCCTCGATCAACGCGACATCACGGCCGAGCCGATGTACCAGCGGGCGCGAGCCGGGCTCGGGTACCTGGCACAGGAGCCGTCGGTATTCCGGAAGCTGAGCGTCGAGGACAACGTCGCCGCCATCCTCGAAACGCTGCCACTCTCGCAGACCGAGCGGGCGGAGCGACTGGAGCGGCTGCTCGATGAGCTCGGGATCAAGCATTTGCGCCGCCAGAAGGCGTATCAGCTGTCCGGAGGCGAACGACGGCGCCTCGAGATCACGCGCGCCCTGGTCACCGAGCCCAAGTTCCTGCTACTGGACGAGCCGTTCGCGGGAGTCGACCCGATCGCCGTACACGATATTCAGACCATCGTCGCCGGCCTGCGCAAGAAGGGCATTGGGGTGCTGATCACCGATCACAACGTCGAGCAGACCCTCGATATCGTCGATCGCGCGTACATCATGTTCGAGGGGCGGGTGCAGGTGGAGGGCAGCGTGCGGGATCTGGTGTTCAACGACCGCGTGGCCGACCGCTACCTCGGACCCACCCTCACCGCCCGCCTGCGCGCGCGGCTCGGGCAAGCGGCATGAAGCCAGGCCTGCAGCAGCATATCGGCCTGCGCCAGGACCTGCGCATCAATCCACGCCTGTTCCAGGCGATGGATCTCCTGTACATGCCCCTGCTCGATCTCCAGCAACACCTGAAACAGGAGCTGCTCGGCAATCCGTTCCTCGAGCTGGTGGAGAACGAAGACGAACCCGAGGAGCCCCAAACCGCGACGACCGAGAAGGAGCAGATCGAGAAGGAGAAGCAGAGCGACGACGAGCCCAATTGGGAAGAAATTCTCCTCGATGACGGCGCCGAGGCGATGACGGCCAACCGGGATCTCTCCGAAGCGCGCGAGTACACCGAACCGGTCTCCGTCGAAGCCCGCGATCTCTCCGACCACCTGAAGGATCAGGTCCAGATGCTGGACCTGACCCCGCGGCAACGCCTGCTGGCCGAGGAGTTCCTGGGCAACATCGCCGAAGACGGGTACCTCGGCGCGTCCCTCGAAGAAATCGTGGCGTGCGCCAACAAGATGCTCGACGACTTTGCCGGGCAACGGGAGTCGGACTACATCGTGGCGCCGTATGCGTTGCCCGAAGCGGAGGAGATGCTGCGCATCATTCAGAAGCTCGACCCTCCCGGCGTGGGCGCCAGGGACCTGCGCGAGTGCCTGCTGCTGCAGCTCGAGGACCGGAAACAGACCGACACGCCCGCCTACCGGCTGGTCAAGGATGCCTGGGACGACCTCAAGAATCACCGCTGGTCGGACCTGGGCAAGCGGTTCGGCATCGAGCCGACCGAAGTGCAACACGTCGCGGACATGCTCTCGAAGCTCGATCCCAAGCCCGGGCTCCAGTACGCCGCCGCGAACGATACCTACATCACCCCCGACCTGACCGTCGAGAAAATCGGCGAGGCGTACCACGTCACGCTCAACGACGGCGGATTGCCGCGGCTGCGCATTTCCAAGACGTATCAGGACATCGCCCGCGACCGGAAGAAGTTCCAGGGCGAGAACAAGGAATTCATCAACCAGCGGCTCAACAGCGCCCACTGGATGATCCAGGCGATCGAGCAGCGGCGACAAACCATGTTGAAGGTCATGAACTTCATCGTGGACCGGCAGCGGGAGTTCTTCGAAAAGGGCGTCGAGTACCTCCGGCCACTCACGCTGCGCGAGGTCGCCGACGTCATCAACATGCACGAGAGCACCGTGAGCCGGGTGACGAACGAGAAGTACGTGCAAACGCCGCGTGGGCTGCTGCCGTTGAAGTTCTTCTTCTCGAGCGGCCTGCAGACCTCCACCGGGGAGGACGCCAGCGCCCGCTCGATCAAAGCCCAGATCCAGAAAATGGTGAGTGAGGAAGAGCCGAAGAACCCGCTCACCGATCAGCAGATCGTGGAGATGTTCGGGATGCGCGGCGTGAGGATCGCGCGGCGCACCGTCGCCAAGTACCGCGATCAGCTGAACATCCTCCCGGCGCGCATGCGCAAACGGCTGTGAGCCTGGCGGCCGACGGCGCCAGACCGGAAGTGAGCGTCCTCGTTCCCGCCAAGGACGAGGCCGAGAATCTCCCGGATCTGGTGCGCCAGATGCGCGAAGCCCTCCAGCCGCTGCCATACCCGTGTGAGGTCGTGGTGGTCGACGACGGCAGTCGCGACGGGACGGCGGAAGTGCTGGGCCGCCTTGCCGGCCAGCACCCGTTTCTCAGAGTCGTCACGCATCGCAGCCAGCGGGGCATCGCCGACGCGCTGCGCAGCGGCGCCGACGCCGCGGCCGGCCGCGTGCTCGTGTTCTGGCCCGCGGACCTCCAGTACCTGCCGGCCGACATCCCGGGACTCGTGGCACCGATCGAAGCCGGTGAGGCCGACATCGTCACCGGGAGTAAACAGGGGCACTACGACAAGCGCTTCGTATCGTGGGTCTACAACGGGTTGAGCCGCTGGCTGTTCGGCGTCCGCGTCAGCGACCTGAACTCGGTCAAGGCGTATCGGCGCGAAGTGATGGATGTGATTCCCATGCGGCCCGACTGGCACCGGTTCATGGTCGTGATCGCCGCGGGGCAGGGGTACCGGCTCGCGGAGCGGCCCGTCCCGCTGCACCCCCGCCGCGCCGGGAAGTCCAAGTTCGGGATCGGCCGTATCCCGGTGGGGGCGCTCGACCTGCTGAGCGTGTGGTTCCAGCTGCGGTTTGGACGAAAACC
>Ga0075423_10001641_pt1 | contig 19923 bp, 17 predicted proteins | sample SoiMethybrSBSTD2_FD_80114 | JGI IMG/M metagenome (GOLD analysis project Ga0075423, IMG submission 80114) | Bulk soil microbial communities from a Populus tree surrounding site in Tennessee, USA - Soil MetaG P. TD hybrid SBSTD2 | ecosystem: Environmental > Terrestrial > Soil > Tree plantation...
GCCACAGACCCGCGCGGCACTTTCGACAATCGCATCGAGGACCGGCTGAACGTCCGTGGGCGACCGGCTGATGATGCCAAGGACCTCGGCGGTCGCGGTTTGATATTCCAAGGTCTCCCGTAGTTCCGCGTTGCGCGCTTCGAGCTCGTGGAACAAGCGGACATTCTCGATCGCGATCACGGCCTGGTCGGCGAAGGTGGTGACCAGCTCGATCTGCTTATCGGTAAATGGCTTCGCATCCTTGCGGTGGAGGGAAAATGCTCCGATACAAACTCCTTCCCTCAGCATCGGGACACCCAAAAGTGTCCGCTGTCCCCACATGCGCGGCGCGGCGAATGTGTAATCAGGATCGACTAAAACGTCGGGAATGTGGACAGTGCGGTGCTCAAGGCCGACCCGGGCGATGACAGTTCCTGTGCCCGGAGCAATAGGATGGTCTTCGACCCAGGCCTTCTGCTCCGCCGAGACATTGTGACAGGCCGCAGGTCGGTACAGCTCTCCCTCGACCCTATAGATAAAACCTTGCTCGGCGCCGCAGAGTCTCGCCGCGTTCTCAATGAGAGTCTGAAGTACCGGTTGCAGGTCGAAGGTTGAGCGGCTGATGACCTTCAGCACTTCGCTCGTCGCCGTCTGCTGCTCCAGAGCCTCGGTGACATCGCGATTGCGCTCCTGTAATTCGTTGAACAGGCGGACGTTCTCGATCGCGATCACGGCCTGGTCGGCGAAGGTTTTGAGCAGCGCGATTTGTTTTTCCGAGAACGGCCGCACCTCCTGGCGCCGGATCGAGATGGCGCCGATCGCGGCACCCTCGCGCAGCAACGGCGTTACGAGAAGCGTGTGAATGCCGACCTGTTGCTGAAAAATCTGGGCATTGGGGTACTCTGCGCTCGCGGCGGCGAGGTCGGGAATGTGCAGCGTCTGACGTTCCAGAATCGATCGACTTACGGGGAAACCGGGAACCAACGGGCGAGGCCCCTGCCCCAGCGGTACGGGACCGTGATGCGCGACGGGCTGGACGGCTTCGCGGTCGATCCGATAGATCACGGCGTCGAGCGCGTCACAAAGCCGCGCGGCGCTCTCCGCGACCACTTCTAGCACGGGCTGGATATCCGTCGGCGAGCCGGCGATCACACGCAGGATTTCGCTGGTCGCGGTCTGCTGCTCCAGCGCCTCACTGAGCTGGCGGTTGCGATCCTCGAGCTCCTTAAAAAGCCGGACGTTCTCGATCGCGATTACCGCCTGGTCGGCAAAGGTCTTTAGCAGCGCGATTTGCTGCTCCGAGAAAGGCCTCACCTCCAAGCGACGAATGAGAATAGCTCCTATAGGAATGTCCTCGCGGAGCAAGGGAGCGGCGAGAATTGTGTGTGCGCCAATTTTTTCCGCGTATTCTTGACCGAGTGGGTACTCCGCCGATTCAGGCTCAGCCTGAATGTCGTACACGTGAACCATTTGTCGGTCCACTACAGCCCGTCCGGGGACCCAGCCCCGCTCGACGTACATCACATCGGCAATGGGAGTTGGAACCGGCATCGATCCATGCGACGCGACCCTCCGCATGATATCGCCATCGACACGATAGATCTGCGCGTCGATCGAGTCGCAAAGGCGCGCCGCGTTCTCCGCAACGACGTTCAGGACCGGCTGGATATCCGTCGGCGAGCTGGCGATGACACGCAGGATTTCGCTGGTCGCGGTCTGCTGCTCCAGCGCCTCGGCGAGATCGCGCCTCAAGAGCTCGATTTCGTTTTCTCGAACCGGCACCGATCGTTTGTGATTCGAACGTTGTTTCCGGCGAGGAAGCTTGCGGGAGTTTACGCTCGATCTCTTGGACGGTTTCTTAGGAATGGGACGTCCTCCATCGAGAGAAACCGCTTAAAGCTATTCGAAGCGCCGTCGGTCGTCAAGCCGGAGATGCGGACGCGGTTGCTGCGTCGAGTTCAGGAAATGTGCGCGCGGCGGAGGCGCGGGTCGAGCGTGTCGCGCACCGCGTCGCCCAAAAGATTGGAGGCGAAGACGACCAGGCTGATCGCCGCGCCCGGGAAGATGACCAGCCACGGCGCCTTCTGCGCGAACTCGGCCGCCGAGATCGATAGCATCCTTCCCCACGACGGCCACGGCTCGGGGACGCCGAGTCCAAGGAAGCTCAACGCCGCTTCGACCAGAATAGCGCTGCCGAATTGCGCGGTCGTAAGAACGATGAACGGACCGATCGCGTTGGGGAGAATGTGGCGGAAGGCGATCGCCAGGTGGCCGACTCCTAGCGCGCGCGCCGATTCGATATAGGCGAATTCCCGGATCGCGAGCACGCTGCCGCGGATGACCCGCTCGGCCATCGGCACGATCGGCACCGAGATCGCGATGATCACGTTGCCGATCGACGGCTTCAGCGCGGCCGCCATCACCAGCGCCAGGATGAGCAGCGGCAGCCCCTGGAGAATCTCCATCAAGCGCTGCGCGAAGAGGTCGGTCCATCCGCCGACGTAACCCGAGAGGAGACCGATCACCGCGCCGAGCGATGCGCCGAGCAGGGTCGCGCCGAGGCCGACCATGAGGGAGACCCTGGCGCCGTAGACGATGCGGCTGTAGATGTCGCGCCCGAGATTGTCCGTGCCGAGCCAGTGCGAGCGCGTCGGCCGGGCGAGCGTATGCTCGGCGTCGGTGCGGATCGGATCGTGCGTAGCGAGCGAGTCGGCGAAGGCGGCGGTCAGCACCAGCGCGAGGATGACGGCGCCGCCCAGGGCGCCGAGCGGCTTCTCGCGGAAAAAGCGGAGCGCTTTCATAATCTCACGCGCCGTAGCGGATGCGCGGATCGAGGTAGCCGTACAGCAGATCGACGGATAAATTCACCGCGACCACGGCGAAGCCGATGAGCATGACGAGATTTTGCGCCACCGGGTAGTCGCGCCAGAGAATCGCGTCCACGAGATAGCGCGCCACGCCGGGCAGATTGAATACCGTCTCGGTCACCACGAGGCCGCCGATCATGAAGGCGAACTCGAAGCCGATCACCGTGACGATCGGCAGCATCGCATTTCTCAGCGCGTGGCGGAATATGACCGGCCATTCGCGCTGCCCTTTGGCGCGCGCGGTGCGGATATAATCCTCGCCGAGCACCTCCAGCATCGACGAGCGGGTGATGCGCATGATGAGCGCCGAGCCGCGGTAGCCGACCGCCAGCGCCGGAAAGATAAACTGCAGCAGATGCGCGCGCAGGTCTTCGCGCGGCGAGACGTAGACCATCGACGGAATCCACCCCACCCAGGAGACCAGGAAGAAAATGATCATCATGCCGAGCCAGAACGACGGCATCGAGAGGCCGCCGAGGCTCAAGAGCCTGAGCGCGTAGTCGAGCGCGCTGTCCTGGCGCGCGGCGCTCACGACCCCAGTGAAGATTCCCAACACCACGGCGATCACGATCGCCAGCGCGGCCAATTCGAGCGTGACGGGTATGCGCGGTTTGACGACCTGCCAGGCGGGAACGTCGTAGCGGTAAGACTTCCCCAGGTTCCCTTCAGCGACGTCCTTGAGCCAGTGCACGTATTGGATTGCGATCGGACGGTCCACTCCGAGCTCGCGCGCCAGCTCGGCCTTGGCCGCCGGGTTGACGAAGCCTGCCGAGGAAAAGATGATGTCGACGATGTCTCCGGGAACGAGGCGCAGGAGGACGAAGATCAGCACCGACATCCCGAAGAGCGTGACGAGAGCAGTGAGGAGGCGTTGGAGAATGTAGACGAGCACGGCGCGTCACTTGTCGAGCCAGACCTCCTGCATCCGTCCGTAATTGTAGATCGACTGGTGCGGCACCACGTTCTTCACGTACGGCCACATCGCCACGTATTCCTTGCTCCAGCCGAGCATCATCCGCGCGCCGTCGAGCTGAAGCCGCTTGTCGATCGCGTTGACGAGCTTGAGCCGTTTTTCCCGCTCGATAACCTGTGACTGCTGCTCGATCAGCCGGTCCATCTCTTCGCTGCAATAGGCGGAATAATTGCGCGCCGAGCCGCATTTGAAATTCTCGTACAGGTTGGCGTCCGGATCGTCGGGGCCGATCCCGGTCGCGTTCACCGCCACGTCGAACTCGCGGCGCGTCATCTTCGCGTGCCACACACCGGTTTCCACCTGCTCCAGCGTGGACTCGATGCCGACCTGTCGAAACTGATCGATGATGTAGCCGGCGATGTCGACGTAGATCGGGATCGCGCGCGTCGAGACGGTGAATTTGAGCGGTTTCGACGGCCCGTAACCCAGTTCGGCGAGGAGCTTCTTCGCCTCGGCCTTCTGCTTCGCGGGATCGCCGAAGCCCGGAACCTTTTTCTGCTCGGCTTCGGGCAATCCCCAAACACCGTAAGGCCGCGGCAGCATCACGCCGCCGAGGATCGCCGCACCCTGCCTGCCGGCCTGGACGTAGCCCTGGCGATCGATCGCGAGCGTGATCGCGAGCCGCATCTTGGGATCCTTGAACAAGGGCTTCGTAAGGTTGACGAGGACATGGTCGTTCACATTGGTGCTCGATTCGGTGAGCGTGAGCTTCGGCACGGAGCGTTTGGCGGCCTCGGCGGGCATTCTCGCGACCTCCCAAATGAACGGAATGTCCTGCCGGCCCGCCTGCAGCGCCGCGTAGCGCGTTGAGCGGTCTTTGATGATCGTGTAGCGGATGCCGTCGAGATAGGGCCGCCCCTTGACGAAGTAATCGGGGTTCTTCACCATCTCGATCAGCTCGCCCTGCCGATATTCCTTGAGCTTGAACGGCCCGGTGCCGAGACATTTCGCGCGCAGCTCGGAGACCGGCACGTGCGCCGGATAGATCGGCGAATAACCGGAGGCGAGCATCAGCAGGAGCGACGCCTGCGGGCGCTTGAGGCGGAAGACCACCGCGTCGGGCGTGCTCGCGTCGATCGATTCCACGTTCTCGTACCAGAGCTGGCGCGGGTTCACGCGCAGCTTGCCCGTGATCCCCGGCGCTTCGCGCACGGTATCGAACGTATGCTTGACGTCTTTCGACGTGAACGGTTGGCCGTCGTGCCACTTGACGTCTTTGCGGAGAAAAAAGATCAGGCTCTTACCGCCGTCCTGCAACGCCCACTTTTCGGCCAGCTCGGGGATGATCGTCTCGAGGCTCTCCTGCTTTTTTAAGGGATCGAAGAGCACGAGGTTGTTGTAGCATGACATCATCGGCCATACCGTCGAGATCGTGACCTCCTCGTGAATCGAGAAGCTCGGCGGCGCCTCGATCAGCGTCGCGTTCAAGATTCCACCCGATTTCGGCGTCTGAGCGGCGAACACCGTCGCCGCGAAGAGAATGGAGCCGAGCGCGGAGAAAACGAGACTGTGAAATCGCCTGCACATGGTGATTCCTCCCGAGACGACCTCGGTCGCCTATTCGAACGGCCACTTCGGTTGAAGCTTATACGGCAGTTTTTTCACCAGCTTCTCGGTCGCGCGCTGCGCGCGGCGGAGAATTGTCTTCACGTTGACCGTCTTGATCTTCCGCTTCTCCATCACCACGCGCCCGTCGATGATGGACGTCTCGACGTCGGCGCCCTCGCCGGAATAGACGAGCGTTGGGACGAGCGAGAACTCGTGCAGCGGCACCCAGTTCGAGCGCTTGGTCTCGACGATGATCACGTCCGCCTTCTTCCCTTTTTCGAGCGAGCCGATCTCGTTGTCCCAGTGGGCCGCGCGCGCGCCGCCGATCGTCGCCATCTCCAGCGCCTTCTCCGGCGCGATCAGGTCCGGGATGATGCGCGCCTCCTTGTGTACGGTCGCGGCCTGGTACATCGCGCGGAACATGTCGAGGCTGTTGTTCGCGGCGCTAGAGTCGCAGCCGAGCGCGACGGTGACGCCCATATCGATCAGCTCGGGAAATTTTCCCACGGTCGCCGAGCCGTAGGCGCCGTGGAGCGTCGCGCCCGGGACGTGTATGACGCGGCAGTCGTTGTCCTTGAGCATTTTTAATTCTTCGTCGGTGAGCACCGCCATGTGAATGAGATACCAGTGGTCGCCGAGCACGCCGAGCGTCTTCATGTGCTCGATGACGGTGTGGCCGGTGCGCTTTTTCACCCATTCGACCTGGTCCTTGTTGACCGCCGCGTGCATCTCGATCATGACGCCGTCGCGCTTCGCGAGGTTGTTGATGCCGCGATACAGCGCGTCGCTCACGTTGGGCTCGACACGCAGCCCGTAGCAGGCGCGGATGCGCCCGCCTTCTCTGCCGTTCCAATCCTTCACGAGCTGCTCTTCGACCTTGAGTGTCTCCTCGGTGCTGAGCTTCCCCGGCAGCCCTTTGCACAGCGGCCGGTCGTCGCTCCACTGGTCCATGCCCGACCAGGCAATGATGCCGCGCATGCCGGTCTCGGCGAGCGCCCGTCCGACGTTGTCCATTTTGTAGCCGCCAGGATCGGTGACGGTGGTCGTGCCGGTGCGGATCATCTCGACCTGGCAGAGCAGCGCGCTCAAGTAAGTCGCTTCGTCCGTGAGCAGCGTCTCGTAGGGGTAGATTCGGTCGTAGCACCAGGCGATGAGATCGACCTCGTCGCCCAGGCCGCGCGCCAGCATCTGCACGTTATGACAGTGGGCGTCGATGAGCCCCGGCATGACGACGCGGTCGCGCGCGTCGAAGACGGTCTCCGACTGAAAGTCCTTCAGGGCCTCGGCCTTACCCACGTCGACGATCCGGTCGTTCTCGATCGCCACGGCGCCGTCGCGGATGATGCGCCGGCGCGGGTCCATCGTAATCACCGTGCCGTTCTTGATGAGAATCCGTGCCATGAAGATTCCTCCCGTCTCGCGACTAGCACGGGGCAAAACAGGATGTCAACCGGCGATAAGATGCTTTGTAAGGGCGGTTCGCGAACCGCCCTTAGAGTTGATTGACACGATTTCGCATAAAAGATACCAAGCTGCTATATTGGCAGCGCGCGGAGGCGTATATGAAAAAAACGGCGATCGGCATATTCGCCGCGCTTATTTTGTCATGCTTGTTAAGTCCGGCCGGGGCGAAGGACCGCCTGGCGATCGGCTACACGAGCGCGAGCGGGGTTTTCGCCGGCCTGTGGATCGCGCAGGAGGCCAAGCTCTTCGATAAATACAATATCGATTCGCATCTCGTGCTGATCGCTTCGGGCTCGCTCATGGTTCAGTCGATGCTCGGCGGCGACCTGCCGATCTCCGCCGCCGCCGGCAGCGCCTCGGTCGACGCCGCGCTCGCCGGCTCCGACATGACGATGTTCGGCGCGCTCGTCAAAGTGCCGGCGTTCTACATCATGGCGCTGCCGGAGATTAAATCGATCGAGGACCTGCGCGGCAAATCGGTCGGGGTGACCCGCTTCGGCTCCTCGACCGATTTCACCATGCGCTACATCCTGAAGAAGCAAGGGCTGGAGCCGGCCAAGGACGTGACGCTCATCCAGACGGGCGATCTCTTCGCGGCCGCTGCGATGCTGAAGACGCGCGCGATCGCCGCCGCGCCCTTCTCAAGCCCGACGAATCTTCGGGCCGAGGAGGCCGGCGCGAAGATGCTCATGAACATGGGAAAGGCCGGCGTCTATTTCCCTCACGATGCCTTCATGGCGCGCCGCTCTTTTCTCGCCGCCAACGAAGACCTCGTGCGCCGCTTCATCAAGGCCTATTCCGAAGCGGTCTACACGCTCCACAACGATCCCGAAGGGAGCAGGCGCGCGATCAAGAAATACGTGCGCGCCGAGGACGCGAAGACGCTCGATTCGGTCTACCAGTACGCAATCGATTACATCGACCGGATTCCCTACAACACGCGCGAAGGCGTGCAGGAAGTGCTGAACCAGATCGCCGCGCGCAATCCCAAGGCGAAAGGCATGAGCCCCGAAAGCTTCTACGACGACCGCTTCGTCAAAGAGCTGGACGCCTCCGGATTCTACAAGCAGCTTTGGGGAAAATAATTTCAGGAAACGAGGATTGAGAATGGCGCGAGTCGGTTTTGCTTTGGGTTACGGCAAGTTTACCAACGTAAGAGAGATCGCCGAGCTGATGCGGCAGGCGGAGGCGCGCGGCTACGAGATGGCCTTTTTCTCCGAGACGATCGAGATCATGCGCGACTCGGTCACGGCGCTCGCGGCGATGGGCCTCGCGACCGAGAAGATGGTCCTCGGCTCGACGCAGATCGTGCGGCTGCGAAGCCCGATTGTCATGGCGCAGACGCTCGCGAGCCTCGATGAATTGACCGGAGGCCGCATGACACTCGCGCCCGGCGCCTGCACTAAGAGCCATGCGCGCGTGCATGCGCTCGATCCCGACGTGAGCGCAACGCCCGCGCAGGTATTAAAAGAATACATCGAATCGATGCGCCTGCTACTCACGGGCGAAAAGGTTTCCTACCACGGCGAGTACGTGAATTTCGATAACGCCGGCCTCGGCTGGAAGCCGATCCGGAAATCGATCCCGATCTACGCGCCGGCGACGAGCACGACCGGACTCAAGCTCGCCGGGCAGGTCGCCGACGGCGTCGTGCTGAACGCGGTGTGCTCGCCGGAGTATACCGTCAACGCGCTCAAGATCGTGCGCGCGGCGGCGGAAGCGGCCGGCAGAGACTTTTCGAAATTCGAAGTGGCGCAGATCATCAACTGTTCGGTCGAGGACGATCACGACAAGGCCCTCGACCAGGTGCGCTGGGAGGTCGCGACCAAGCTCGACCCGGTGCAGATCTCGTTCATCGCCGGGCCGAAGATGCGCGTCGGCGAGCCGTATATTAAAAAAGAAGACATCCCGAAATTCGAAAAGGCGCACGCCGCCGGCGGCATGGACGGACTCATCAAGGCGATCCCCGACACTTACGTCGAAGGCATGACCGCGAGCGGCACGCCCGACGAGGTCAAAAAGCGCGTCCAGCAATACCGCGACGCGGGTGTGAAAATCCCACTGCTCCGCCCCGCCGCGAATCACCAGACCGAGCGCGTGCTGGAGCTGTTCGCGCAAAAATAGCAGGCAATAGCAAAGAACACGAGATGATTTTTTAATGCCTGTTGCCTAATGCCTATTGCCTGATCTCCTATGTTTCGAGTCGGCGTCGATATCGGCGGAACGTTCACCGATCTCCTTCTGATCGGCGCGGACGGCCGCGCCGTCATCGGTAAGACGCTGACGACGCCCGCCGATCCGAGCATCGCCGTCGAGACGGCGATGTGTGAGGCGCTGGGTGAAGGCTCCGCGCGCTCCGGCGACCGCGGCACGCTGGTCCACGGCACGACGCTCGTCACCAACGCGATCATCGAGCGCAAAGGGGCGCCGACCGCGCTGCTCACGACCGCGGGCTTTCGCGACGCGCTCGAGATCGGCCGCGAGCAGCGCTACGAGCTTTACGACCTCGATCTCGAATTCCCCAAGCCGCTCGTGCCGCGCCACCTCCGTTTCGACGTGCCGGAGCGCGCCGCCGCCGACGGTTCGATTCTTCAGCCGCTCGACGAAGCGTTCGTCCGCCGGCTCGTCTCCGAGCTCCGCGACAAGGGCATCCGGGCGATCGCCGTCTGTTATCTCCACAGCTTCCGCAACCCCGCGCACGAGCGCCGCACCGCCGAGATCATCAAGGAGGTCGCACCGGAGATCCGCGTCTCGCTCAGCTCCGAGGTCGTAGCGGAGATTCGCGAGTACCAGCGCACGAGCACCACCGTCGCCAACGTCTACGTGCAGCAGCGCGTCTCCGATTATCTCGCGGAGCTCAGGCGCCGGCTGGACAGCATATCTTTCCAGGGAAGCTTCTTCGTCATGCTTTCGAGCGGCGGCATCGCCACCGCCGAGACCGCCTCGCGCTTTCCCGTGCGGCTTTTGGAATCCGGCCCGGCGGCGGGCGCCCTCGCCGCGGCGCATCTCGGCGCGCGCGCGGGGTTCAACGACCTGCTGTCCTTCGACATGGGAGGAACGACGGCGAAGCTCTGCGCCGTGGAAGGCGGCCGGCCGCTCAAGGCGCACGACTTCGAGGTCGACCGCGTCTATCGTTTCAGAAAAGGCAGCGGGCTGCCGGTCAAGATCCCGGTCATCGACATGATCGAGATCGGCGCCGGCGGCGGCAGCATCGCACGCGTCGACGCTCTCGGGCTGTTAAAAGTCGGACCGGAAAGCTCGGGCGCCGAGCCGGGCCCGGCCTGCTACGGCCGCGGCGGGACGGAGCCGACCGTCACCGACGCCGATCTGGTGCTCGGATACCTCGATGCGAAATATTTTCTCGGCGGCCAGATGGGATTGGACGTCGACGCCGCCCGCCGCGCGCTTTCGCGGCTCGCGGAAGAGCTCAAGCTCTCGATCGAGCAGACCGCCTGGGGCATCCATCAGATCGTCGGCGAGAACATGGCGAACGCCGCGCGCACGCATTTGGGCGAGCGCGGCAAAGATCCGCGCCGCATGCCGCTCTACGCCTTCGGCGGCGCCGGACCGGTGCACGGCTATCGCGTCGCGGAGATTTTGCATCTGCCGGCGCTCGTGTCCCCTTTCGGCGCCGGCGTGGGCTCGACCTTCGGCCTCTTGGCCGCGCCGCTCGCGTTCGATTTCGTGCGCAGCGCCTACAGTCGCCTCGACGGCATGGAATGGTCTGCCGCCAACGCGCTGCTCGACGAGATGGCGGCGGAGGGCCGCGCCGTATTGGAAAGCTCGGGCCTTTCGGCCAGTGCGATAGCTTACGAGCGCACGGCCGATATGCGCTACGTCGGCCAGGGGCACGAAGTTTCCGTGCCGCTGCCGAACGGCATTTTGAGCGAGGCCCATATGAGCGAAATTCAACACAGCTTCGAGGCGGTCTACCGCTCGCTGTACGGGCGCAAGGGACCGGACGTGCCGCTCGAAGTGATCAACTGGCGCGTCGTCGCAGCGGGACCGAATCCGGCGATGGATTTTCGCCTGCCGCAAAAAGCGAACGGCGGCGGCGCGCTCAAGGGTAAGCGGCGCGCCTATTTTCCCGAGCGCGACGGCTACGTCGACACGCCGGTCTACGATCGCTACGCGCTCGCCCCAGGTGCGACGTTCAGCGGCCCGGCGATCGTCGAGGAGCGCGAATCGACGCTGATCGTCGGCGCGTGCGGGCGCGGCCGCGTCGACGATCAGCTGAACATCATCGTGGAGTTCGCCGGTGGTCAGTAGCGGCATCGATCCGGTCACCCTGGAGGTCGTCTGGAACCGGCTGCTGTCGGTCGCCAACGAGCAGCAGGACGCGCTCATTCGCACCGCGTTCAGCACGATCGTACGCGAGAGCCAGGACTTGGCCTGCGGCGTCTTCGACACCAAAGGGCGCATGATCGCGCAGTCGATCACCGGGACGCCCGGCCACATCAATGCGATGGCGAGCTCGATGCGCCATTTTCTCGCGGCATACCCGCCGGCGAAGCTCGCGCCCGGCGACGTGCTCATCACCAACGATCCATGGATGACCGCGGGGCAGATCAACGACATCACGATCACCTCGCCGGTCTTCAAGGACGGCAGGCTTGTGGCGCTCTTCGCCAACACCTGCCACGCCGCCGACATCGGCGGGCGCATCCTCTCGGCCGAGGCGCGCGAGGTCTTCGAAGAAGGGCTCCGCCTGCCGATCATGAAGCTGTTCGACGGCGGCGCGCCTAACGAAGTTTTATTGAAGCTCATCCGCGCCAACGTGCGCCTGCCCGACGAAGTCGTCGGCGATCTGCACGCGCAGGCGGCGTGCAACGACGCCGGCGGACGGGCGTTGCTCGAAATGATGGAGGAGTTCGGCCTCGATACGATCGATCCGATCGCCGAAGAAATCATCCGCCGCTCGGAAACGGCGGTGCGGGAAAAAGTCCGCGCGCTGCCAGAGGGCGAGTGGAGTAGCGAGACCTGGAGCGACGGCTTCGAGGAGCCGATCGTGATCCGCTGCCGCGTCGTCGTCAAAGGCGGCGCGATCGACATCGACTTCGCCGGCTCGTCGCCGGAGAGCGCGCACGGCATCAACGTCGTGCTCAACTACACGCACGCCTACGCGAGCTTCGCCGTCAAGGCTGCCATATATCCCGACGTGCCGCACAACGAGGGCAGCTTCCGTCCCGTGCGCGTGACGGCGCCGGAGGGCAGCATCTTGAACGCGCGCGACCCCGCGCCGGTGGCGAGCCGCCAAGCGGTCGGCCATTTCGTGCCGAGCGCGATCTTCGCCGCGCTCGCGGGCGCGCTGCCGGGTAGATTGCTCGCACCGGGCGCCGATCCGATCTGGCTCACGGTGTGGCGCGGGCAGAATCCGCCGTTCAACCTCACGGTTTTCCAGGTCGGCGGCACCGGCGCGCGGCCGGAGCAAGACGGCCTCAGCGCCGTCGGCTTCCCGAGCGGCGTCGCGGGCGTGCCCGCGGAAGTGATCGAGAGTCTCTCGCCGCTCGTCATGCGGCGGCGCGAGCTGCGCGCCGATTCCGGCGGCGCGGGTAAACAGCGCGGCGGTTTGGGCCAGCTGACGGAATTCGGCCGCCGCGGCAACGGGCGCTGGAGCATGAGCCCGATCCTCGATCGCACGAAGTATCCGGCGCCGGGACTCCTCGGCGGGAAGTCCGGCGCGGCCGGCGAGCTGGTTTTAAATAACGGCGCGCGGCCGAATCCCAAAGCGCAGGTCGATCTCGACGGCGCGCGCACCGTTCATTTGAACCTTCCCGGAGGCGGCGGCTACGGCGATCCGTTCGCGCGCGATCCCGAGCTCGTGCGGCGCGATGTGATCGCCGGATATGTAACGCCGGAGGCGGCCGCGCGCGACTACGGCGTCGCCGTGTGCTTCAGCGGGAAAGACGACGAGCTGGTGCGTTTGGCGGAGCAATGGATAATCGATCAATCAGAGACAAAACGACTGAGGTCTAATGGAAATAAAAAATAAAATCGCTCTCGTCACCGGCGGCGCGACCGGAATCGGCCGCGCGACAGTGCTCGCGTTCGCGCAGGCCGGTGCCGCGGGCGTCGCGATCAATTACCGCTCGGCGAAAGCCGAGGCCGAGAAACTCGCAGACGATGTCACTCGTGCGGGCTCCGAGGCGCTCCTGGTCAAAGCCGACGTAAAAAGCGAGGAGGAGGTCCGCCGCATGGTCGAGGAAGTGGAAAAGCGCTTCCGCCGCCTCGACGTGCTGGTCAACAACGCCGGCGTGACGCACTGGGTGCCGGTCAGGGACACCCAGAAGCTCAGCGACGAGATCTGGGACGACATCCTCGACGTGAATCTGAAAGGCGCCTTCCGCTGCGTCCGCGCCGCCGCGCCGCTGCTCGAAAAGAATCAGGGAATGGTCGTCAACGTGGCCTCGATATCCGGCGTGCTCGCGCCCGCAACGATGTCGTCGCTCGCCTACGGCACGGCGAAGGCGGCGCTGATTTATTTGACGCGCGGCCTCGCCGTCGCGCTCGCGCCCAACGTCAGAGTCAACGCCGTGGCGCCGGCGTTCACCGATACGCCCTGGATGGAAAAGCACTACGGCGAAAACTACGACGAGGTGATGGCGAAGGCCGCCGCCGGCTATCCGCTGAAGCGCGTCGCGAAACCGGAGGATATCGCGGCGGCGATCATCGGGCTCGTCACCGGCGGCGACTTCGTCACCGGCCAAACCCTGCTCGTTGACGGCGGCCTGAGCCTTAGCTAAAAACCCCGCATGGATAGAAAAAAATTGATCGCCGAGATGCAGCGCCGCAGGCTCGTCGCCGTAGTGCGCGCCAAGAGCGCCAAGGAGGCGGTCGAGACCGCCGAGGCGGTCGCCGAGGGCGGGATCCGCTTCGTCGAGATCACCTTCACCGTTCCCGGCGCGGTCGAGGTGATCGAGTCCTTGTCGAAGCGCGGCAATCTCCACATCGGCGGCGGCACCGTGCTCTCGCTCGCCGACGCGGATCGCGCGATCAGCGCGGGAGCGGAGTTCATCGTCTCCCCGACGTTGGAGGTCAATTTGATTCCGATCTGCCACGACGCCAAGGTCGCGTGCATCAGCGGAGCGGCGACGCCGACCGAGATATTGACGGCGAAGCGCGCCGGCGCCGATCTCGTGAAAATCTTTCCCGCCGACACCGTCGGCGGCGCGCACTTCGTGCGCCAGATTCTGGGGCCGTTTCCCGACGTGCGGCTCATGGTCTCCGGCGGCGTCAATGAAACCAACGTGAATGAATACGCCGAAATCGGCGTCATCGGCATCTGCCTCGGCAGCGCGATGCTGCGCGCGGAGCTGCTAAAAAACGGCCGCGCGGGTCTGGCCAGGCTCGCGCGAAATTTTGTCGATTCAGTCGAGTCGACACTCGGCGCGCACAAGGCCGATGCAAAAAAATAAGGAGCGCCATGTCCGACATCCACCTCACCCTCGCCTGCGAAGACTACGACCGGACCCGGCCGCTCAAGGACGGGACGATCAAGCCCGAAGGCATCGAGCTCAACTATGTCGCGCTGGAAGTCGAGGAGATCTTCTGGCGCATGTGCCGCTACGAGGAATTCGATGTGGCCGAATTATCCATGGGCGCGTTTCTCGTCGCCGCGGCGCAGGGGCGCCGGCCCTTCGTCGCGATCCCGGTCTTCCCGTCACGCACGTTCCGCCACCGCTGCATCTTCGTCAACACGGCTGCGAGAATAAAGAAACCCGAAGACCTCAGCGGCAAGCGCGTCGGCGTGCCTGAATATACGATGACGGCGGCGGTGTGGCTCCGCGGCATGTTCCAGCACGACTACGGCGTCAAGCCGGAGGATATTCATTGGATTCAAGCCGGCGAGGAGCAGCCGGGCCGCAAGGACCGCGTCGATTTCGATCTGCCGGCGGGGATTAAGCTCGACGTCGTTCAGGACAAGACGCTGAACGAGATGTTGGAGAGCGGCGCGATCGACGCGCTCATGTCGCCGCGCATGCCTTCGTCTTTCGTCGCGGGCTCGCCGCGCGTCGGGCGCCTCTTTCCCGACTACAAGCAGGCGGAGATGGATTATTTCCGCCGCACGAAAATTTTTCCCATCATGCACGTCATCGTGATCCGGGAAAAAATCCACGACGAGAATCCATGGATCGCGCAAAGCCTCTACAAGGCTTTCAGCGAGGCGAAAGATCTCTGCTTCAGTCGCCTGTACGACACCAACGTGCTGCATGTGAGCCTGCCGTGGTTCGCGGCGGCCTACGAGGAGACGCGCGCGGCGATCGGGGCGGATTACTGGCCCTACGGCTTCGCGCCGAATCGCCACGTTTTGGAGACGCTCCACGGTTATCTATTGGAGCAGGGGCTCGTCAAACAGAAGCTCGATCTCGAAAGCCTCTTCGCATCGAGCACGCGCGAAGCGTTCAAGATTTAATTCTTCATGGCATCCGAGCCGCCAGAGCACCGCTTCGCCGGCGTCCAGCAGCACGCATTGGTCGCCGTCGACGTCGCGGTTTTCACTCTGAGCGGCGGCTCGCTCCACTGCCTGCTCGTGCAGGTCAAGGAAGGCTCGTTCGCTGGAAAATGGGCTTTTCCCGGCGGCCTGGTCCGCGCGGAGGAGTCGCTCGACCAGGCGGCCGAGCGCGCGATTCTCGAGCTCACCGGCGCCCGGCAGAGCTACATCGAGCAGCTCTACACCTTCGGCAAGCCCGAGCGCGATCCGGCGCGGCGCGTCGTCTCCGCTTCGTATCTGGCGCTCGTGCCGGGCCTTGAGGTCGCGGGCAACTCCGCCGCGCGATACCTCGCCGTTCAATGGTTCGCGGCCGACAAGCTGCCGCCGCTGGCTTACGATCACGACCAGGTCGGGCACATGGCGCTCGCGCGCCTGCGCTCGAAGCTCCAGTACACGAACATCGTTTACAGCCTGCTGCCGAAGGAGTTCACGCTGGGAGAGCTGCAAGAGGTCTACGAAACGATTCTTCAGCGCCGCCTCGACCGGCGCAACTTTCGCAAAAAAATACTCGCCCTCGGCCTGCTGAAGCAATTGCCGAAGAAGCGCCGCGGCACCCACCGCCCCGCCGCGCTCTACGCCTTCAAGCAGAAGCGGCCGATGGTGATCGAGATGGTTTAGGGTGTAAAAGGTCAGGCGGCATCGTCCGGCGGCGGCCGCCCCTCGACAGGCCGGCCGATCAGATCGCGCAGCGGCGGCCGGGGAACCGGCATAGCCATGGCCACCGCAGGCGGCAATGTCGGCTGCCAGCCGCCCAGGCGCAGATGCCGCTCCGCCGTGGCGCGAAGACGGGCGGCTTTTCTCTTCGATCCTTTTCGCTCGTGGTGCTCGGACAGCCGCCAATAGCGGTCGCCGAGAAACAGATGGATCTCAGGCTTCGGCTCGCCGCGATGACCCGTGGTCAAAATCCCCACCAGGAAAGAAACCCAGGCGATGTCAAGACGCAGCTGGAGTATGGACGGTTCGGTTGCTTCCATGAAATATCTCTCACCCGCCCCATCCTCCGAACGCGCCCTTCGGCCGCAGCACGATGATTTCGGTTTGTTTCGGCAGCGCCGCCTTGCTGACGACGAGCGTATCGCCTTCCGGCCGGCGCGTGGGCAGTCCTTGAACAAAAGCGTCGAGAATGTACGAGCTGTCGCGGTAGTGCATGGGGATTGCGATCTTGGGCTTGATCTGCGCCAGCACCTCGCGCGCGGTGTCCGGCGGCATCGTGAAGACGCCGCCGATCGGGATCAGCGCGACGTCGATCCGGCCGATCTGCTTCAGCTGCTCGGGCGTGAGCGTGTGGCTCAAGTCGCCCAGATGCGCGATGCAGAGCGGCCCGAGATCGAAGATGAAGGCGGCGCCTTTGAGCGCGTTGCCGAACGCCTGCTGGTAAATCGGCAGATTGTAGATGAACACGTCGCGCACGTTCATGCTGACGCGGTTCCACTCCGCGCCGTAACTCGCGAGGCCGCGCAGAATGATCGGATTTCCCTGCGCGAGCTCGACATAGTTGTGATTGGGGTGCTCGCGCCCGACTGTCACCACGTGCGGCCAGACATTCGGCGTCGGATACATGCCGGGCGCGAGCGGATCGGTGACGATCTTCGTCCCCTTCGCAGTCGTGATCTGAAAAAAATTGTGGCCGAAGTATTGAATGACCGCGTCGGCCTCCGCGGCGTAGGCGAGCGAGCCGCGGCGCGTGAGATCGAGGTCGCGGCACGACGCATGAGCGACTGACGCCGCGCAAAGACATAGCAGCGCCAGCAGAGCGCTTCTCATGGCGCGTGTCCAAGCGGCGCCTCGCGCGGCCTCAGCTCCGAAGCGCGGAAGAAATCGGCGACGTAGTCGGTTGCCGGCCGGCGCATAAGGTTCTCCGCCGTGTCCACCTGCTCGAAGCGCCCGGCGCGCATCACGGCAACGCGATCGGCGAGCGCCAGCGCGTCGGCGAGGTTGTGCGTCACATAAAGCGTGGTCAGCCGGTTATCGCGGTGGAACTTGAGAATCTCGCCGCGCATCTTGAGCCGGTTCGGCGGATCGATGTTGCTGAGCGGCTCGTCCATGAGAAGAATGCGGGGCGAGGTCGCGAGCGCGCGCCCGAGCGCGACGCGCTGCTGCTCGCCGCCGGAGAGCTGGCCGGGCTTGCGCCGATAAAAACGCTCCTCGATGCCGAGCCGCTGCGCCATCGGCCGGATGAAATCGCGGATCTTCTCGTCCGTCCACCGGCGTACTTTGAGAGGCAGCGTGAGGTTGGCCCAGCGGCGCTCGTCAAAGACCTGCATATGCGGCCAGAGCGCGAAGTTCTGAAAGATCATCTGCACATTTCTCTGGCCGACCGGCACGTCGTTCATTGGGACGCCGCCGATCGAAATCGTGCCGCCGTCGGGGCTCTCGAGGCCGGCGATGAGCCTCAGCGTCGTCGTCTTGCCGCAGCCGCTCTCGCCGATGACCGCCAACAGCTCGCCGTCCTCGACCGCAAGATCGGCGCGATCCACCGCCGTCACCGGACCGAAGCGTTTGGTCACGCCCGCGAGTCTCAGCGCGATCATCGAGCCAATCGTATTGGATGGGGCGCTAAAAGACAATATTCACCGCCGCGCGCCTTGACTCCCCCGCCTTTCCCGGGATAGCTTTTCACGTGCCGCCGACAGGCGGCCACCGGAGGCCCTATGCCCTTGTCACCCGAAGCGCTCATCGCCGATCTGCAAGAGACTTTGCGAAACCGTCATCCGCGCCCGCACCCGGTGCGGCAGCTCTTGCTCACGGGGCGGCTTACGAAAGAGCATCTCCACGGCTGGGCCCGGAATCTCTTTCACGAGTTTCGCAACATCCACCGCTTCTTCGGCGTTCGCTATCAGAAATGCCCCGTGCCGGAGCTCAGGCGCATGCTGATCGAAAATATGATCGAAGAAGAGGGCGAGGACATGATCGGGCGCACGCATCCGAGCCACGCCGAGCTCTGGGTCAGATTCGGCGAGGGGCTCGGCATCGCCCGCGACGACATGCTGACGTACGAGCCGCTACCGGGCATCCGCGCGGCGCTCGAGATGTACGTTTCGCTCGTCCAGCAGAGCCACTGGACGGTCGCGATCGGCACCGGCCTCGTCTTCGAGGGCGGCGGGCCGAAGCGGATGAAGGAGGAGCGCGAGGCCCTGGAGCGCTATTATTCCTGGATTCCGCCGCGCGCGCTGGATTTTTTCCGCGTGCATGAATATCACGACGAAGGGCACGGCGATTTTTGCGTCGCCGTGATCCGCAAGCACTGCATGGAAGAGCACCTTCAGGACGAGATGCGCGAGGCGGTGAAAAACCGCGCCGATATCATGTGGCTGCAGAACGAGACGATCTATCAGGCGTTCGTGCGGCCGAGCTTGCCGCCCGAGACGATCCGCGAGATCGAAGGCAGATTGGAATAGCGATGGCGAAAAATCCGATCGATCTGAGAAGCGATACCGTGACGAAGCCGTCGGCCGCGATGCGCAAGGCGATGGCCGAGGCGGAAGTCGGCGACGACGTCTTCATGGAAGACCCGACGATCAACCGCCTCCAGACGCGCGCCGCCGAGATCTTCGGGCGCGAAGCGGCGCTCTACGTCCCCTCGGGCAGCATGGGAAATCTGATCTGCCTCATCGCGCACACGCGGCCGGGACAGGAGGTCATCTGCGAGGAGAACGCGCACGTCTACACGAACGAGATGGCGGCGATCGCGGGAGTAGCCGGCCTGTTGCCGCGGCTCATCCCGACCGAGGACGGCATCATGTCGTGGGAGCAGATCGGCCGGATGATCCGGCCGAAGATGTACGCCCGCGCGCCGACGGCGCTCGTCTGTCTGGAAAACACGCATAATTTAATGGGCGGCACGGTCTACCCCACCGCGCTCGCGCACGAGATCTGCGACCGCGCGCACGAAGCGGGACTGCCCGTCCATCTCGACGGCTCGCGCGTCTTCAATGCCGCGGTCTTTTTGGGCGAGAACGTCGCCGAGATGACGAAAAAGTTCGACTCGGTGCAGTTTTGTCTCAGCAAGGGACTCGGCGCGCCGGTCGGCTCGATGGTGACGGGATCGAAGGCGTTCATCGACCGCTGCCGCAGCATCCGCAAGATGCTGGGCGGCGGCATGCGCCAGGCCGGGGTTATCGCCGCGGCCGGTCTGATCGCGCTCGAAGAGGGACCTAAGCGATTACAGGTCGATCACGAGAACGCGAAATTCCTCGCGCAGGAGGTCGCGCGCCTGCCGGGCCTCCGTTTGAACCCGGCGCGGGTGCAAACCAACATCATCATTTTCGACGTCCAGGAGACCGGCCTATCCTCGGCCGAGTTTCTCGCCGCGCTCGCGCAGCGCGGAGTCCTCGGCGTCCCCGTCGACCGCGACAAGGTCCGGCTCGTCACTCACCTCGACGTCGACCGCTCCGGCGTCGAAAAGGCGGCGGAGATCATCGGCGCGTTCATGAAAGAAGTCTTCGAGCGGCGCCCGACGGGGTCGACGCGCGGCGTTTGATCCGCTTCTCAGCCGGCAGAAATTTCCTCGCGCTGCATTGACAGCTTTGTGCCATCGCGGCTAAATTGGCCCTCTCCGGATTTTTTTTCATGCAGGCTCTCGTCCGACGACATTCCACAGC
>Ga0075423_10001642_pt1 | contig 19922 bp, 18 predicted proteins | sample SoiMethybrSBSTD2_FD_80114 | JGI IMG/M metagenome (GOLD analysis project Ga0075423, IMG submission 80114) | Bulk soil microbial communities from a Populus tree surrounding site in Tennessee, USA - Soil MetaG P. TD hybrid SBSTD2 | ecosystem: Environmental > Terrestrial > Soil > Tree plantation...
GCGGATTGGGTCGCGCAGGAAACAGCCATGAGGCTGGTCGGAATCTCTTCCGTCGGCGCCGCGCCGCCTCCAACGAGCGAGGCTCCGGTCAGGATTTCGATTCGGATTCGATCCCCGCTGAGCTCGTGAATCCTGGCGGCACACCGCCGCGTCCGTGCTTCCACCGACTGTGCCGACTGACCCATCATGCGCAGCACCGGCAGTTCTTCCCCCGCCCGCCCGCGCGCGTACGATTCCAGCGTCGCTTCCAGCGCAGCGTAGGTGAGCTTGTCCACCCTGAGCGCCCGGCTGAGCGGGTTCCTGCGAATGCGCTCGATGAGATCCCCTCGTCCCACCAGGATTCCGCACTGAGGGCCTCCCAGCAGCTTGTCGCCGCTGAAGGTCACGAGGTCCGCTCCCTGCGCCAGCAGCGCTGAAACCGGCGGCTCATCGCCGATCCCCCGCCCTTCGAGATCCATCAAGTTCCCGCTTCCCTGATCCACCATTACCGGAAGATTCCTGCGCTTGCCGAGCTCCGCCAGCTCAGCCAGCGAGACTTGCGTGGTGAAACCCACGATGCGGTAGTTGCTGGTGTGGACCTTGAGCAGCAGGGCCGTATCGGCTCCGATCGCTTCTTCAAAGTCGGCGAGCCGCGTCCGATTGGTGGTGCCCACCTCTTTCAGCATCGCCTGGCCTTTGCGCATCACGTCGGGGATTCGGAAGCTCCCGCCGATTTCCACCAGCTCACCCCGCGAGACGATGACTTCCCTCCCCTCGGCCAGGGTGTTGAGGGCGAGGAGCACCGCGGCGGCGTTGTTGTTGACGACGTGGGCGGCGTATCCGGGAAAGAGCATGCCGAGAATGCGCTGGGCGTGGACGCTGCGCGAGCCGCGGGAGCCTTTTTCAAGGTCGTATTCCAGCGTTGTGTACGCCGACGCCACCTCCGCCATCCGGCGGATCGCGGCGGCTGAGAGGGGGGATCGGCCCAGATTCGTATGGACCAGAACGCCGGTGGCATTGATGACGGGGCGGAGCGACGATGCCAGTTCGCTCTGGAGCCTGATGGCGAGCCGCTTCGGCAGGTCCGCCATCCAGGCTTCGACGAACCCTGCCTGCTCACCCTCCTGCGTGAGCGCCAGTCTCACCTCCTCCACCATGGCGCGGAGCGTCCGGGTAATCCTCTCCCGCCCGTACGAGGATTGCAAAGCGTCGATTTCTGGAATCTGCAACAGCGCGTCAATTTTCGGAAGGGTCCGGAGAATCGCCTGCAAGGTGTGCGAGTTCATGCTTCGCCTCGGACGGTACTAACCACATGTTTATCAATGGAATAGAACGGAACTGCAGAGTAGATTGAACCAGCCTCCCTCAGAACCTATATTCTTTCCGGTTAGCGTGGCATCTCCTTGCTCCGAAAGAGCATAGCATTCACGGGAACCATCCGCCATGACGCTTGACGAAGAGATCGCACTCCTCGAAAAACGGATTGTGCAGCTGCGCATTCAATTTGATCTTTTCTTCTCGGGTGCTCTCCCCAAGCCACCCCTGGAGACCCGGGATGAGCTCGACAAGCGGGTGAAACGATTGGGCACGGTCCGAGAGATGAAGCTGGCGCAGCGCTTCCTCTACAACTCCCTGCTGAACCGCTGGAACATCTTCGGGGAGCTGTGGAACAAGAGGCTGCAGGCGCGTGAAGAGGGGGCCCGGACGCCGGCCCTCGCCCGGCGCAGAAAAGCAGAATCGGCTCCCCCGGCCGCGCGCCCCACGTCCCCTCCCGCGGCGAGGCCGTCCGCGGTGGAGCGCCGGCTCCTAGCCCGCACCTCGATTCGCGACGCCACCGACTCTCAGGAGGAGCTGAAGGCTTTCTATCGCTCATTCCTGGCAGCGCGGCAGGAAAACGGCGAGGGGAAGGCCCCCAGCTTCGATAAGTTCCGTAAGGAAATTGAGCGCCACATGGCCGCCATCCGGGAGAAGGCTTCTTGTGAGAAGGTGGACTTTCGCCTATACTTGGAAAACAAGAGGGTTGCCCTGAAAGCGAAGCCCTTGAAGGAAGAGGAGAACAGTTCTTGAGCCGCCCTTCGAGCCTTGCCGTGCCAGCCTTCCTGCTTCTTCTTTTTTTCGCGAGCACCACCCCGAGCAACGCTCAAGCAGCCGACAGCGCGCCCCCCGTCTTGGATGCGGTGGAGGAATACCCGCTCGTCCATGTCTCGAAGGAGCACATCGCCGACGTCGGGTACTGGCAGGATGCGCTGGCGGAAGCTCCCGACGACATCACCCTGCAGCTCGCCCTGGGCAACGCCTACGCCATGAATCGGAGATTTAACGAGGCGATCGGAGAATATCAAAAGCTCCTGCGCATCTATCCTGAATCCAAGGCCGCCTGGAACAACCTGGGCTCAGCCTACCGGGGCCTCGGCAAAATGAACGATGCCTTGAACGCCTACAAGAAAGCGGTAAAACAGGATCCGCGTTACGGCCTCGCGTATTACAACATCGGAGCCGTTTACGACAACCTGGGGTACTACGATAAGGCGCTGAAGAATTACAGCGAGGCCATACGGCTCGATCCGACGTTGACCGACAGCAAGCGCAACCCCCAGGTGGTGACCAACAGACGCCTCTACGCCGTCCTGCTGCAAAACTATGTGGAGTCGGCCGGCAGCCTGGCGCTACCCCTCGAACCGGCCTATCCTGAGAGTTCGAACAAGTGAGGGGTGGGCCGGCATCGGCCGGCCGGGAAGCGTTCGACCAACACCTTCAACCCAGCCCAGGAACTGCTCATGCGCTTCGTGCTCGCGACCAGCGCGTTGCTGCTCATCGGCCTCGGCTCCTCACCCGCCGGGGCCTGGACCGACGCCACGCGCCGGCGCATGGTGGACGATGCGATCAAGATGACGCCACCGGCGCTGGCTACCGTGCTGGAGCGCTACCGATCGGACTTGATTCTCGGGATGACGGACCCCCTCAGGGGTGAAGCCGGCGAAGAGCACCGACAGCATCCGACCGGGAATTTCGGCTCCGCCGCGGGCCGGATTGCGCTGCATTCCAAACAAGCCGTGACCATCATCGGGCAGCCGCACCGGCTCAGACTGGCGGTTTATGCCCTGGGAACCGCAGCCCATTTCGTAGCGGACGTCGATTTCCCCCTCAACTGCTCGCCCGGTCCCGTGGGGGACCCGGTCTACTACGCCAACTATGCAAAATACGCGGAAAAGATGATGCCGTATTTCCTGGTCGTGCTGGACCGCAAACCATCTCCCGACCTCGCCAAGGATCGTTTCGAGGAATTCGGCAAGACCGCGGCGCTGCGCTCGTCCCAGTTCGTCTCTCCGATTCAGTCCGCTTACACTCCCGACGGAAAGCCCCGCTCCCCCGCCCATTTCGATGAGAAGTCGGTGCCATTCGGCGTCGCGTCGTTGAGCTATTCCCAGGCCGTCAATGACATTGCACGACTGTGGGCGCACCTGTGGCGCAGCGCCGGCGGCGATTTGGGAGGTCAGCCCAACCTCCCGGGAACTCCCACGGAAAACTCCACCCCCTCGAAGGGGTCCAAAGGGAAGAAACATGACTCATCCACCCCGTAGCCGTCTTGCGCTCCTCAGTGTTTATGACAAGACGGGGATTGTGGAATTCGCCAGGGAGCTTGACGCGCTCGGTTTTACCGTCCTCACCACCGGGGGCACCGCCCGGGCGCTGATGGAGGCCGGTTTGGACGTGGTGGAGGTCTCGCAGCACACCGGGTTCCCGGAGATGCTGAACGGTCGGGTCAAAACCCTTCACCCGAAAATCCACGGCGGGCTGCTGGCCCGGCGGGACCGCCCGGAGCATATGGCAGCGATCCGGGAAATGGGGATCGATCCCATCGACCTGGTGGTGATCAATCTCTACCCTTTCGAGGCCACGGTGGCGCGCCAGGACGCCACCCGGGAAGAGATCATCGAGATGATCGACATCGGAGGTCCCGCCATGATCCGATCCGCCGCCAAGAACCATCGCGACGTGACCGTGATCGTGGATCCAGCGGATTACTCCCGCGTCACGGCGGCCCTGAAAGAGACCCGGACGGTTCCGCCGGGGCTTCGCCTCGAGCTGGCAACCAAGGCTTTCTCCCGGACCTCCGAATATGACGGCGCCATCCGCCGTTACCTGGCTTCCGCCTCAAAATCGGAGGGCTTTCCCTCCTGCCTCGATCTGTCATTTGAGAAAGTTCTCGACCTGCGTTACGGAGAGAACCCGCATCAGACCGCGGCGTTCTATCGCGAGCCGGGGGCGCCGCCGGGCAGTCTCGCCTGCTGCGAGCAAATCCATGGGAAAGATCTCTCCTTCAACAACCTGTTGGATCTGGACTCCGCCTGGCGTCTGATTGGCGAGTTCAGTCCCCCCGCCGCTGCGGTGATCAAGCACAACAATCCCTGCGGGGTGGCCATCGCCGGATCGGCCGCGGAGGCCTTCGCCCGGGCCCGGGACACCGATCCCTCGTCGGCCTTCGGCGGCGTGGTGGCGCTGAATCGCGCCCTGGACGCCGAAACCGCCCTCGAGATCGGCGCCCTGTTCCTGGAAGCCATCATTGCTCCTTCGTTCGAGAAGGAGGCTCTGTTGCTCCTCACGAAGAAGTCGAACCTGCGCCTCCTGAGGACGGGCAGCGAGAAATCGGCTATCGCGGGGCTGGATCTGCGGCGAGTCAGCGGCGGCATGCTGGCTCAGACATGGGACGCGAGCACTTCCCTCCCCTCGAACGGCAAGGTGGTGACCCGCAGGTCCCCCACCGCCGCTGAGATGGAGGACCTGGACTTCGCTTGGAAAGTGGCCAAACATGTGAAGTCCAACGCCATCGTCTACGCTTCCGGGGGCCGAACCCTGGGAATCGGGGCGGGGCAGATGAGCCGGGTCGATTCTGCCCGGCTGGGAGCCCAGAAGTCGCTCACTTCCCTGCAGGGCGCGGTGCTGGCCTCGGACGCATTTTTCCCCTTCCGCGACGGGATCGATGCCGCCGCCCAGGCGGGCGTGGCGGCGGTGGTCCAGCCGGGTGGGTCGATTCGAGACTCTGAGATAATTGCCGCCGCGGACGAACACTCTCTGGCGATGGTCTTCACGGGCGAGCGCCACTTCCGTCACTGAAAACGGGAAGGAATCCATGGTCAATCACAGCAAGAGCACGGGGGAAGACCTCAACCTCTGGAACATTGTCGGCCGGGAGTTCGACAAGGCGGCGGCGAATCTGGGGGTGCCGGAAGGACTGCTGCAGCAGATCAAGGCCTGCAATGCCGTCTACTATGTCCAGTTTCCGGTCCGCATCGGCGATCGGTACGAGATATTCCAGGGGTGGCGAGCGGAGCACTCGCAGCATCGCAAGCCGACCAAAGGCGGCATCCGCTACAGCGAAGCGGTCACCCAGGACGAGGTCATGGCCCTGGCGGCGCTGATGACTTACAAGTGCGCCATCGTCGATGTCCCCTTCGGAGGGTCGAAGGGGGGAATCTGCTTCAACCCCAAAAAGTACACACGCGAGCAGGTCGAGCGGATCACCCGGCGTTACACCGTCGAGCTGGTGCGAAAAAACTTCATCGGCCCCGGCATCAACGTTCCCGCTCCGGACCTGGGCACCGGCGAGCAGGAGATGGCCTGGATCGCCGATACCTACGACGCGCTGACTCCCGGGCAGATCGACTCGCTGGCCTGCGTCACCGGCAAGCCGGTGACCCAGGGGGGCATCCGCGGCCGCAAGGAGGCCACCGGACGCGGCGTGCAGTACGGCATCCGGGAGGCGTTCAAGCACGCGGAAGACTTGAAACGGCATGGACTGAGCGGACCGCTGGAGGGAAAGCGTGTGGCGGTCCAGGGGTTCGGCAACGTGGGATACCACGCGGCGAAATTTCTCGCCGCAGAGGACGGGTGCCGGGTAGTGGCCGTCGGAGAGCTGGATGGGGCGGTCACCAACCCCGAGGGGATCGACATCGCCCAGCTCGCGGAGCACCGAAGCCGCACCGGCTCGATCCAGGGCTTCCCGGGAGGCCGCATGATGGAACGTCCTCAGGATGTCCTGGAAGTGGAGTGCGACATCCTGGTTCCCGCGGCCCTGGAAAATCAGATCACCCTGGAGAACGTCGACCGCATCCGGGCCCGCATGGTAGCCGAGGCCGCCAACGGCCCCACGACCCCAGAGGCCAGCGAGAGGCTGACCAAGCGCGGCGTCATGCTCCTTCCCGACATTTACCTGAACGCCGGAGGCGTCACCGTCTCTTACTTCGAGTGGACGAAAAACCTCTCCCACATCCGCTACGGGCGGATGGAGAAGCGCCTGGACGAGATTTACCGCGAGAAGATGGTCGGGGCTTTGGAGCAGTCCACCGGTCACCCGATGAGTGAGCGGATGCGCCGCGAGCTGATCCAGGGGGCGGACGAGGTGGACCTGGTGAATTCGGGGCTGGAAGGGACCATGCAGAACGCCTATCGCGAGATCCGGGAGCAGCTCCTCTCCGATCCGAGCCTGGGAGACCTGCGCACGGCCGCCTTTGCGGTGGCGATCCGCAAGGTGGCCCGGAGCTACACCGAGATGGGGGTTTTTCCCTGAAGCCGGGGAAGCGGGGTTATTTCTGGTTCAGGGTACGGTAGGTGAGACGATCCACGTTGGCGTAAAAGACTTTGTCCTTGGGCCGATCCCGATAGTGCTCCGCGACCTCCCTGAGCTTGGCCGCCTCCTGATCGTCGGGGTGTAAATTGAGGTCCTCGTCCAGGCGCTGCAGCGCTTCGATGCAGTTCCCACCCTTCAGCGATACCACCGCCCAGTTGAACCAGGCATTGCGGATGAACAGATCCACTTCTCCCAGGTTGCGATCCTTGGGGAGCCGGTAGAATTTCCGCAGGGCGCTTTCGTAATCCTTCTCCACGAAAAGCTGCTTGCCGGTCTGCAGATCCTCTTCCAGCTTTTTCTGCTCCTGCACCTTGCTGGCCGCCTCGTCGAACTGCTCTTTCGCCTCGAGGTTGGCGGGATCCAGGTCGAGGATTTTGGAGAAGGTGGCGACCGCCGCCTCGTAGCCGTTCTTCTGCATCTGGGCCTTGCCGGTGGCGAACAGCCCGGAAATCTCTCTTTTCGCCTCCTCGGGTGAGAGCGAGCTGGCGGGATCAGCCGTCGCTCCCGGAATCTCCGGCACGGCGGCCTGCGCCGAGGCGGGATTCGCCGGGCGACTGCCGGTGCTGCTCAGCCCCACATTGGAGGGAGCTGCGGAGGAGCCCGCGACCGGAGCGCGGCGATGAATCGGCAGGGGGCCGGTCGGGGGCGCTCCCTGGCCGCCACCCTGCCCCGATGCATTGGCTGAGCGCTGTCCAAGCATCCACCACCCGCCGGCGGCGAGACCCAGAATCACGACCATCCCCAGACCCAGCTTGGCTACGGAGAATCCCCCACCGGATCGGGACGCCGCCCGGTGGACACGATTCGACTTCTCCGGCGATTTCGCTTCCGATCTCGACGTTCGGAGCTTGCCTTCCACGCGACCCGACTCTCCCTCGGGGGGTGAGCTGCCAAGCTCGGAGAGATCCAGATCCGGGAGAGGCTGTCGTGAGCCCGACTTCCGATCGGGGGCCGAGCGGGACTTCGGCCCGGGGGTGGACGACGCGGCCGACAGACTCGAATTTTCCGACAGATCCGTGAGCGGAATCGGCTCCGGCTCCTGTGCGGTATCCGCTTGCTGGGGCGGCTCCGGAGTAGCGGAGGATCCGATGCTGAGCTGGGCCAGCTCGGCTTCCCAATCCTCATTCAAAATCGGCTGATCACCCGGCTTCCTGAGGGGCTCCGCCGGCGCCGGAGGTTCGGAAGCATCCTTCGCGGTGACGGGCGCTGCCACCGGGTCGGGGGGCAAATCCAGGGTGTCTCCGAAATCGGGAGGTATCTGGAGCTGCTGCGTGTCCGAGCCACTCTTCACGGCCGCGGCCGGAGGGGCGGCCGGCTCGGTTGCCGGCGAGTGCTTCTGTTTCAGAGCCTCGATTTTGGCTTCCAGCTTCTTGGCTTCGCCATGGTTGGCGCTGAGGAAAAAAATCTTCTGAATTTCCGCGGTGGCCTCATCCAGGCGCTCCTGGACGAACAACTGGCGGGCAATCTCCAAGTGCTCGTCGATGAAAGGTTGAGCTTCGTAGGCATCCCGCGCCTCCTCCAAGACCTCTCGGACCGCTTCCGAGCGAGGGGCGAGCTGCAGGAGCGCCTGGCAGACCTCCATGGCATCCAGGTAGCGGGCTGCAGAAAGGAACGCGCGGACCTTCTGGATCCCATCGCGGACCTTGGCAATCACCTCGGGCGTTTCCGAGGCGGCGTTTTCTCCGGCAATCTGTCGGTTGGAATCCGCAGTCTGGGCCTCCTCGAGAAGCAGCGAGGCCATGCGGATCCCTTCCTGGGCCCGCTGGTTCTGGGGTTCCAGGGTAAGCAGTTCCTGCCAGACCTGAATGGCTTGGCGGTAATCGCCCGAATGGTACAGGGCGGTGGCCTTGGTCAAGAGTTGCTGCGACTGGCTCGATCCCGACATGGGACGTCACTCTCCCGGGCGCTGAGGCCGTTCCATCGACCTATGTGCCTGAATTTATGCTTTTTGCGCGCGGAGTCAAACCTGGGCACCGGAGGCGGAAAAGTAGAGTAACTTATTCAGAACGAGGAGGTTCTGCCGAATTTGCAGGAATCTGGCGGGGATGGGGAGCAATCGGAGGCGCGAGTTAAAGCCGGGGATCGAGAATCACCTTGAGAGAATCCGCAGCTTGAACAACCAGATCGAAGCCCTCCTGCACCCTCGAGAGGGGAAGCCGATGCGTGACCATGGAGGCGACGTCCACCCGTCTTGTGGCGATGAGATCGAGCGCGGTCAGCATGTCGGCGGGTGGACCAGCGTAGGAGTGGACCACCCGGATCGCATCATTCCACAAATCGTGCATGGGGAATTCCACGCCGGTGCCTGGGGCGACGGGTGCGAAGAAGAGGACAGTCCCGCCTCGATCCACGGAGGCGATCGCCTGCCGGATTGCCGGCAGAGCGGCGGTGCAGACGATGACCTGCTCGGCGAGCCGCCCACCATTGGCGGCACGAATCCTTCCAGGTACGTCGTCTCCGGCGGGGATGGCGAGGTCGGCGCCGAACTTCAGCGCCATGTTCAACCGGACTTCCCGCGGATCCGTCGCGACAATTCGCCCGGCCCCCAGGGCGCGCGCCAGCTGAATGTGGAGGATTCCCGAAATTCCGCTCCCCAGCACTGCAACGCTTTGACCCGGAGTCATTCCCGAAATCCGCTGAGCGCGCACCACGCAGGCCAGCGGCTCGACGAAGGAGGCCTCCTCGCAGCTGACGCTGTCGGGCAGAATGAAGGTGCCCCGGTCCACATTGAGCGCGGGGAGTCGGATGAGCTCGGCGAACCCGCCCGGATCGAAGTGGGAGGCCCTAAGCGTGTCACAGACACTGTGTCGATCCGTGAGGCAATAACGGCAGGTGTTGCAGGGGACATGGTGCGTGGCGACGACCCTGTCGCCCGGCCGATAGCCGCGAACGCCGCCGCCCACCTGGACGATGGTCCCCGCCACCTCGTGACCCAGCACCAGCGGCGCCTTGCGAATCCGGTACCACTCCATCACGTCGGAGCCGCAGATCCCGCTGGCCTCCACACGCAACAGCAACTCCCCTTCCGCAGGCGAAGGAGCCGGGCGCTCCTCCAATCGCACGTCGCGGTTGCTGTAATAGACCGCGGCTTTCACTTCCGGCCGCCGCGCGCCTGCTGGTAGATCCCGTACGCCTGGTCCACCGACGCGTTCTCCTGGACCACCGCCCGCACCGCCCGGATCATGCCGACGGGAGAATCGGACTGAAAAATGTTCCGCCCCATGTCGACGCCCTTCGCCCCGGCACGCACCGAATTCCAGGCCAGCAGGATGGCGTCTTTCTCGGGGATTTTCTTCCCTCCTGCGACCACCAGCGGGACCGGTGTGCTGCGGACCACCTCCTCGAACCCTTCGCAGTAATAGGTCTTGACCATGTGTGCGCCGATCTCCGAGGCGATGCGACAGGCCAGCCCCAGGTAGCGCGCGTCGCGCACCATCTCCTTCCCGATGGCGGTCACGGCAAGGACCGGGATCCCGTACTTCTCCCCCTCATCCACCAGACGCGCCAGGTTGAGCAGCGTCTCCCTCTCGCCCTCGGCCCCGACGAAGATCGACAGGGTGATGGCGCTGGCGTTCAGCCGGATGGCGTCTTCCATGGCCACCGTCAACCCCTCGTTGGAGAGCTCCGTCAGGATGCTCGTCCCTCCCGACACGCGCAGGACAACGGGGACGCTCGCCTGGGCCGGCACGCAGCTGCGCAGCACTCCCCGCGTCAGCATCAGGGAATCGGCGTGGGGGAGCAGCGGCTCCAGAGTCTTGCGAGGCTCCTCCAGCCCGGAGGTCGGCCCCAGGAAGTAGCCGTGGTCGACCGCCAGCATGACCGTGCGACCGGTCGCGGGTTGCAGGATTCGATTCAATCGATTGGCGATTCCCCAGTCCATGGCGGCGCGCTCCTTTTCCGTGTTGTGCCTGAATCTGATGGGCTCATTGTAGACCAGTTTCGGAGCTGCTTTCCCCCATCTTCAGCACCGCGGCCCCGTGAATCTCCCCTTGCTTCAGGGCCCGCAGCGCCTCGTTGGCCTCCTTCAGAAAAAAGGTCCTGACCTCCGTGTGGATGGGGATCTTCGCCGCCAGTTTGAGAAACTCCTCGCCGTCCCGGCGCGTGAGGTTCGCCACCGACTGGAGAGTCCGCTCCCCCCATAGCAGCTCGTATGGGAAGGATGGAATGTCGCTCATGTGGATCCCCGCACAGACCACCGTGCCGCCCCGCTTCACGCTCGCCAGCGCCACCGGCACCAGGGCCCCGATCGGGGCGAACAGGATGGCCGCATCCAGAAGGTCGGGAGCAGACTCGTCGGAGCCGCCCGCCCAATCGGCCCCGAGCCGGCGCGCGAATTGTTGTGACGCCTGATCCCCTGGGCGGGTGAAGGCAAACACCCGGCGCCCCTGATGCCGGGCGACCTGCAGCACCAGGTGGGCGGCGGCCCCGAATCCATACAGCCCGAGGCAGCGGGCCTCTCCCGCGAACTTGAGGGAGCGATAGCCGATGAGACCCGCGCAGAGCAACGGTGCCACCTGAAGATCGGAGTACCCGGTGGGCAGCCGAAATGCGAAGCGCTCGTCGGCCACGGCCTTCGTGGCATAGCCGCCGGGAAGCCGGTACCCGGTGAAGCGAGCCAGAGCACAGAGATTCTCCCTTCCGTAGAGGCAATACTCGCAGGCGTTGCAGGTCCATCCCAGCCACCCGACCCCGACGCGATCTCCTCTCGTCCAGCGTGAGGCGCCCGGACCCAGCTCCAGGACCGTTCCGACGATTTCATGGCCCGGAATCAGGGGAAGGGATGGATCCGGCAGCTCGCCGTCGACGACATGCAAATCGGTGCGGCAGACGGCGCACGCCCTCACTTCCAGAAGCACCTGCCCCTGCCCCGGGACGGGGTCGGGGAGGACCTTAAAGCGAAGAGGGTGAGCGGGGCGCTCGAGGACCATGGCATGCATCGGCGATTCCCACGGCGAGATTCATCCGGCGGCCGGCCCGCCGGGCATTGTTTTCATTCTTTCCCGGCGAGCGCCACTCCGGTCCCCGCCACGATGAGACAGGCCCCCGCCACCTGGTTCGTGAGGCGCGCGTAGCGCGGCTCACGGGCGAGATGCGCCGCGCGACCGGCGAAAAAACCGTAGCCGGCCAGAACGAAGAACTCCACGAAGACCGAGCTGACCCCGAGGATCAGGATTTGCCATCCCACAGGATTTTTGGGATCGATGAACTGGGGAAGCAGTGCGGTGAAAAAGATGAGGGACTTGGGATTCGCGGCCTGCAGGACGACGCCGCGGGTCAGGAGCTTCCAACCCACCTTGGTCTCCCGCGAGGATTGCGGCGACTGCGCCAGGGCCTTCCCTTTCCCGAAGAAGGTCATCAGGCCCAGGTAGATGAGGTACGCGGCCCCGGCCCATCGAATGACCTGGAACACCTCGTGAGAAGCCAGCAGCACCGCTCCCAGGCCCAGGGCCGAGAGAATGAAATAGAGAGTGTTGGCCGTCAGGATGCCCAGGTTGGCCCAGAGGGAGCGGGCCGCGCCGTGACTGAGAGCCTGGGAAACGACAAACAGAACCGCGGGACCTGGAGTCAGACAGAGCGCCGTCTCCGTGATCATGAACAGGCTCCAAATCTGCCAACTCATCGAAGACGACTCCCCGCCCCGGCTCTCCCTGGCCTGCTTCGATACGATCGGCCGGCCGGGTGCCCGCGCAGCAGCGGGTTTCGGATTCGATTACCCACCGTGCCGTGGAGCCCAATCAACTCTTGGGAACCTCGCTCATGAGCGCCAGTAAATTCCCGTCCGGGTCTTTGAAAAAGGCGAGCCAAAGATCATGGCTCTCCAGCTTCGCCACCAGGTGCGGCTCCGCTTCGAACGCCGCGCCACGGCTCGCCATCGACTGGAAGGCCTGCTGAATGTCCCGCACTTTGAAGTACAGAATCGAGGAGGGATGGTCGAACTCCGGCTTTTCCGGCAACGACAACATCAGCCTCACGCCGGCGCAGTCGAAGAAGGCCATCTTCGGTGGCGCCTGGAACAGCAGCTTCAGGCCCAGCGTGTCTCGATAGAAAGCCGTCGCCCGGTCGAGGTCGTGCACGACCAGGGCGATCTGTCCGATCCGCTCGATTCCGGGATGGGTCATGGTTTCCCCTTGTTTTTTCCGGACTGTACCGCTGGGTTCACGGGACCCGCAAATCGACAAGGGCCGTCATGCAGCCGGAGGGTCAGGAGCTTCGCCGGCCGGCTACTTCGCGCCCGCCTTGATCTTCTGCAGCTCCTGCTCGAATTGCGGCAACCCCTGAAAGCCGGGATTCAGCTCCTTGACCTTCGCGAACGCTTCCTCGGCGGTCTTCACGTCGTTCTTGTCGAACAGCGAGACGATTCCCAGGTTGAGCCACGATTGCCAGTGCCGCGGATCGATCTTCAAGGAGTTGCGGAACTGCTGGATCGCCTCATCGGGCTTGCCGAGACGTTGATAGCAGATTCCCAGATCGGTACTGATGTTGGGATTGTCGGGAGCGTTCTGCAGGGACTGGAGGTAGTAGTCGCGGGCCTTGTCGAACATCCCGGCGTCGTAAAACAGGTCTCCGAGTCTCCCCTGAGCCTTCGCATCTTTTGGGTTCCGCTGCAGCGCCTCGCGCAGCGCCGCGATTTCCTGCTGCACCTGCTGCATGGTCTGCGCGGAATTCTGACCGGCCTCTCCTCCGCCCCCTGCCGGCATTCCCGCCGGGGGTGGCGTGCCCGAGCCGGAGCCCATCGGGTCCGAGGCGTTCAGCGGGGCCTGCATCGATGCGGTGGGAGCGCCCTGTCCCGGCGTCGTATGGTAGACAAAATAGGAGACGCTGAAGCCCACCAGAAAACCGAAGAAGATTCCACCCAGAAGAAAGCTGGCGTTTTCCCGATTCATGCTTCGCGAGCCCCCAGAGCGTACCGATGTAGGAGAGGCGCGACGCTAGCATGCGCTCTCCCGCAAGTCAAGACAGCAGAGGGTGTTGCGGGGCGCGATCCCCTGTGGTATAGAGAGCGCCGATGACGCTTCCTACCCGCGCGAGCCGCATCGGGTTGGCCATCGTGATCTTCTTCGCCGTGGCGGCGATATTCGCGCCGGCACTCGCCCGCCTGTGGGGACAGAATCCGTACGAGCCGGTGGTGCCGGCGGGAGTGATCCCGCCCACGGCTCCCGATCCCACCCACCCGCTGGGCACCGACTCCCTCGGGAGGGATTTGCTCGTGCGCCTCCTGTATGGCGCGCGAATTTCCCTCAGCGTCGGGGTCCTGGCGGAAAGCGTGGCCCTGGTGCTTGGAATCCTGATCGGCGGAATTGCGGGATTCTATGGAGGCTGGATTGACGATCTCCTCATGCGCCTGACCGACATTTTCTTCTCCTTGCCCGCTCCCCTGCTGGCCCTGGCGGTGACGGCCGCCTTGCCAGACCCCTCGACGCTTCCTTATCTGAACCGACTTCCCGAGCCGAGCCTGGCCGTGGTCCTGCTGGTGCTGGGCGGCATCGGCTGGGCGGGGATCGCGCGCCTGGTGCGGGCGCAGATTCTGGTGCTGAGAGAGATGGATTACGCGGCGGCTGCCACGGCCCTCGGAGCCCGCGGCGGGAGATTGCTGATTCGCCACCTCCTGCCCAATGCCCTGGCCCCGGTAATTGCTGCGGCGACCATCGGCGTGGCCGGAAACATCCTGGCCGAAGCCTGGCTGTCATTTCTGGGAGTCGGCGCGCATCCTCCCCTCCCCTCCTGGGGCATCATGATCACGGAAGGGCAAAACTATCTGACGACGCACCCCTGGGTCTGCATCTACCCAGGGCTGGCGCTTTTCTCCGCCGTCCTGGGGCTGAACCTCCTGGGGGACGGACTGCGTGAATCCATGGACCCGCACCGGTTCGCTTTGAAGCGCTGACGCCTATCCCATGCCTAGCCTGATGAGGAGAGATTCCATGACCGCGACCCGCCGGGCCTTGACGATTTCCGCGCTGGCCCTCCTGCTGCCGATCGTCAACGGGTGCTCCGCTCCCGAGCCCGCCAAGCCAAAGGTCCAGCAAATCCTGAGGATGAGAATGCGCGAGAATCCGCCGGACACCGATCCGGCCCAGTCGGCGGACAGCCTCTCGGATCGCATCAACCTGGCGGTGCACGACGGATTGGTGGACTTCGAGCCCGCGTCCCTCCAAATCGTCCCGGCGGTTGCCGAGTCGTGGGAAGTTTCCAAGGACGGGCTGACCTACACCTTCCGGCTTCGGCCGGGCGTGCGGTTTCACAACGGTAAGGTCCTGACCTCCGCGGATGTTCTTTACTCTTTCAGACGAATCCTGGATCCCAAGGTCAATTCCAAGCGCCGGGAGATCCTTGCCGGGGTGAAGGGAGCGGAGGCCTTCGAGCGGGGCAGGGCCGCCGAGGTGGAGGGATTCTCGGCTCCCGACGCAAAGACTTTCGTGGTCACCCTGGAAAAGCCGATGCCCTATTTCCTGCAGCTTCTGGCGACCCCTGCCGCCGCCATCGTGCCGAAGGAAGTCTACGATGACCCGCAAAAGGGTTACCTCTCGCAGCCGGTGGGGTGCGGTCCTTTCAAGGTCGCCCGCTGGGAGCGTTCCAACTTCATGGAGCTCGAAGCCTTTGGCGACTATTACCAAGGGCGGCCCAAGCTGGATCAGGTGCTCGTCCGATTCATCGAGAATCCCGCCAGCGCCATGGAAGAGTATCGCCACGGCGGGCTGGACACCATGGACGAGATGGTGGGGAGCGAGACGTCCATCGCCCGCGAGCTTCCCCAGGACTATCGCAAGGCGCCCTTTCTGGGAACGTTCTATTTCGGATTCAATCTCGCCCGCGCCCCGTTCAAGGGAAATCCCAACCTTCGAAAGGCTTTCAATTACGCCGTGGACCGACAAAGCCTGTGTGACCAGACGTTCGAAGGGACTCTGACGCCTTCCCACGGCATCCTCGCCCCCGGAACCCCGGGGTTCAACCCGCAATTGAAGGGCTATGATTTCGATCCGGCGCTGGCGCGCGAGTATCTGGCCAAGGCAGGCTACCCGGGTGGAAAGGGGCTCCCGACCCTCGATCTCTGGGTCAACAATAATCAAAAGCTCCTGGAAGCGGCCCAGAAAGTCCAGGCGGATCTGAAATCCTCCGGCATCAACGTGCGCATCAAGGCGGTGGATTTCGCCACGTTCCTGCAGGCCCTGCAGGGGACTCCCGAATCGCCGGGGGATGCGCTTTTCTATCGCTATGGCTGGAACGCGGACTACCCGGATCCCGATGCGTTCCTCTTCTGGCTGCTCCACTCGCGCAACATCGGACCGGCGGGCAACATCGGGCGCTACTCGAACCCCAAGGTGGACGAGCTTCTGGATCGAGCCCGCAACCTGAGCGCCATGGAAGAAAGGATCCCGCTGTACCAGGAGGCGGAGCGCATCGCCGTGGAGGAGGACGCCGCCTGGCTGTTCCTGGCGAACTACACGCAGCGGATCCTGATCAAACCGTATGTTCAGGGGGTTGTTCTCTCGCCTCTGGGCTCCATGAGGATCCCGCTGGACCATCTGTGGATTGAGCCGCACCCTCTCGCGGCGCCCCCCTCCCCGTGAACAGCTACCTTCTGCGGCGACTGTTCAGCGTCGTTCCGGTGCTGTGGGCCGTGGCGACGCTCATCTGGATCATTCTCTTCGCGCTCCCCGGCGACCCGGCGGTCATGCTTTCCGGCGGCTTGCGCTCCGACCCGCAGGTGCTGGAGCGGGTCCGCGCCGAGTGGGGCCTGAACGAATCCGGCTGGGCTCAATACTTGAGATATCTCACGCGCCTCGCGGGCGGCGATCTCGGCACTTCCTACCTGCAGGGCCGCCCCGTTTCACGAATCCTGGCTGAGACTTTTCCGGCCACCGCCATCCTGGCGCTTTCCTCCATGCTCCTGGCCGCATGCGGCGGTGTGGCATTGGGCCTGGTTTCGGCGGCCTGGGCGAAGCGCTGGCCGGATGACCTGATCTCATTCTTTTGTCTGGCGCTCATCTCGCTGCCGGTCTTCTGGCTCGGCATGATGCTCATCCTCCTGTTCGCCTCGCGCCTGGGGTGGCTCCCGGTACTGGGGTACGGCATGGAGGGGTGGAAAATCCCCGCGACTCAAATCCGCTTGCCGGAACTGAATCACCTGGTGCTTCCAGCTTTGACGCTCGCGCTGTTTTCGCTCGGCGCCATTTGCCGAGTCACTCGCGCCAGCCTTCTGGAAGTGTTGCGCCAGCGCTACATCCTCAGCTCGACGGCGCGGGGCATGCGCCCGGCGGCGGTCCATCTGCGTGCGGCGCTGCGCAACGCCCTCATTCCGGTGATCACCGTCGTGGGCATTGATTTCGCCGCGCTTCTGGGGGGCGCCGTGGCCACCGAATTCGTGTTCGCCTGGCCGGGCCTCGGGAAGACCATCGTGCATGGAATCGCCGACCGGGATCTGCCGGTGGTGGAGGGGGGGGTGCTCTGCCTCTGCCTGGCTTTCGTCCTGGTAAACCTGGCGGTGGATCTCTGCTATGCCCTGGTGGACCCGCGGGTTCGGCTACAATAGCGCTCTATGACCAGGAACCTTTACGGGATGAGCCGCCAGGCGCTGGCGCGGGTCGTGTCGGAATTCAGCGACAAGCCGTTTCATGCCCGGCAGCTTTTTTCCTGGATTTATGGGCGCGCCGAGACGGACCTGGCGAAGATGTCCAACCTCCCGCGGTCCCTGCGCGCCTCCCTCGCGGAGCGCTTCGTGATTGCCCACCCTCGGGTCGAGTTGCGCCAGTCCTCCCGGGACGGCAGTGTGAAGTATCTTCTTCGCCTGGAGGACGGCAAGGCTGTGGAGGCGGTCTACATCCCCGAGAAGACTCGCGTCACCCTTTGCATCTCCTCACAAATCGGCTGCCCGCTGGGATGCACCTTCTGCCTCACGGCAAAAATGGGACTGGTGAGGAATCTCACCCCCGGTGAAATCGCCGGTCAGGTGACCGTTCTGGCGGCGGAGCATCATCTGGCGGCGAACGCCTACAACCTGGTGTTCATGGGAATGGGGGAGCCGCTCAACAACTACGATCAGGTCCTCGCCGCCTTCCACCTGCTCACCGACCTGGAGGGCATCGGCATCGCCGCGAGGCACATCACGCTCTCCACCGCGGGCGTCGTTCCCGGCATCCGCCGGCTGGCCCGTGAGAATCCTCGCCCCCGACTGGCCGTGTCGCTGTCCGCCACCACCGATGCCTTGAGAGACGAGTTCATGCCGATCAACCGGGCTTATCCCCTGGCGGAGCTGTTCGCGTCTCTGCGCGAGCTGCCGCTGGCGCCGAGGGAAAAGGTGACTCTCGAATATGTGCTGTTGCGCGGCATGAACGACCGCAGGGAGGATGCGCATCGGCTCGCATCGCTGGCCGGAAAGCTTCCCCTGAAAGTGAATCTGATTCCCTACAACGAGACCTGGCGCGAAGGGTATGCCGCCACGCCCCTCGAATCGGCCCGTTCCTTCCGGGACGCCCTGCTGGATCGGAAGATCTCCGCCTCGATTCGCCGGCGCCGGGGCGCCGACATCTCCGCCGCGTGCGGGCAGCTCGCCATTCTGGATCCGGCGACCCTGGAGCATCCCGTCTCCGTCGCCTGAGGAGCAGCCATGATCGATTTGCACGGACAGGTGGCGGTGGTGACCGGTGGCTCCCGGGGGATCGGTCGGGCCGCCTGCCTGCTGCTGGCGCAATGCGGAGCGGACATCGCCTTCGGCTACCGGCTCAACCAGCAGGCAGCGGAGCAGGTACTGGAGGAGATTCGCCGGACCGGCCGGAAGGGAATCGCCGTCCAAGGGGACCTTTCGCGCGCCAAGGACGCCCAGCTTCTGGTGACCCGGGCGACGGAGTCACTCGGGCGCCTGGACATTCTGGTGAACAACCACGGCATCTGGAAGGACGGCCCCATCGAGTCGATGAGCGAGACCGAGTGGGACGAAATGCTGGACGTCAATCTGAAAGGAATCTTTCTCTGCACCCAGGCGGCCGTCCCGGTCATGAAGCGCCAGGGCCGCGGGCGGATTATCAATCTCGCCTCCACCGCCGGGCAGCGGGGAGAGTCGCTTCATTCCCACTATGCCGCCTCCAAAGGGGCGATCATCTCCTTCACCAAGAGCCTGGGCCCCGAGCTGTGCCGGCACGGGATCCTGGTCAACTGCGTCGCTCCGGGTTGGGTCGATACCGACATGAGCGCCGAGGCCCTTGCGGGACCCGATCGAGACAAGATTCTGGCGACCATCCCCATGGGACGACCCGGGTCACCCGAGGAAGTGGCCGCGGGTATTGTCTTCTTCGCTTCACGGCTCGCGGATTACTGTTGCGGCGAGATTCTGAACATCAATGGGGGCTCGGTTTTGTGCGGTTGACAGCGGCTGGGATTTCTGGCAAAGATCTAGCCCACATTTTGGTGAATCGACGGAGCGCCCATCGGGGCCGGTTCCGCCTTTGAGGAGATAGCAATGGCTTACGTGATTATCGAGAAGTGCCTGGGAGAGCGGTACGCGACTTGCGTTTCCGTCTGCCCCGTGGATTGCATTTACCCGGGGGATTACCAGGGGCAGGAGTTCATGGTCATCGACCCGGTGGTGTGTATCGACTGCGGCGCCTGCCTCCCTGAATGCCCCATCGAAGCCATCGTCGAAACGCCTGAAGAGGATCCCGCCTACGCGAAGATCAACGCGGATCTCACCCCGGTCTTCAAGGGAAATCCGCCGGTGACGCCCCGACCCAGCAACGACCCCCCGAGAAAGCCGGGGAACAAGCTGGCCTGAGTCAGAAAAGCGTCCGATCCAAAGCCCCTCCGGAAATTCGGAGGGGCTTTTTTTACTCAAATCCAATGACGTTGATGGATCTGCTGAATGAGGTCCGCCACCGACGGGGCCCGGACGAAGGCGGAAATCATCGCCACGCCCGTCAAGGGCAGATCTCTGAGGATCGCCAGCCGCTCGGGGGTGACCCCGCCGATGGCATAGGCGGGAATCCTGATGCGCCGAAGAATCGACTCCAGCTTCGGAACCCCCAGCGGCTCGCCGAACGCCGCTTTGGAAGGCGTGGGGAATACCGGGCCGATAAACAGATAGTCCGCTCCCCTTTCCTGGGCCTCCAGCGCCTCCTCCAGCGAGTGGGCCGATGCGCCGATAATGAGCTCGTCTCCGGCGATTCGCCGGGCCACGTCGGCCGGCAATCCCTGCCGTCCCAGGTGAACGCCGTGGGTCTGGGCCGTGAGCGCCACATCCAGCCGGTCATTGACCAGCAGCGTGGCCCGATTGCCGTCCACCGCCTCCATCGCCTGCCGGACGAGGCGCATCAGCGCCCGACCC
>Ga0075423_10001646_pt1 | contig 19883 bp, 14 predicted proteins | sample SoiMethybrSBSTD2_FD_80114 | JGI IMG/M metagenome (GOLD analysis project Ga0075423, IMG submission 80114) | Bulk soil microbial communities from a Populus tree surrounding site in Tennessee, USA - Soil MetaG P. TD hybrid SBSTD2 | ecosystem: Environmental > Terrestrial > Soil > Tree plantation...
GAGGCCAGTACTCCTCGTCGTGATGGCGTCGGGAAAGATCCCCTGCTGATGACGGCGGAGATCCTAGCCAATGAATACATTGCTATTAAGTCCCCTAAGCGACTCCACGATACGGTCGTGAACACGATCCCAGCCACCGATCGTGAGATCTATCTGGCGCTGATACAAATCGGCAACGTGCGGGCCGAGCAAGCGCGCCGAGAAGGGGATCTCGAGCGCATTCGTCGCTGGCGAATGGTCCAGAGCGAAGTGCAACTGCGCTCGTTCGAGTTCGTCCTTCCTATGATACTCATCGAACGTGAGGCCCGAGACGAGACACCGCCAGCCGTGGTGGAGCAGCTCTCGAAGTTGAGTAAACGCGACATCAAACGGGTGCGTGACACCGCCGACGACTATGCGCGCACTGTCCTGGCGATTGCGCAAGGAGCACTCTCCGCGGACGAGGGGCGACGTCGGCTAGCGGGCAGACCACTGGATCAGCGAGCGGTGTTTATGGCGGCCGGGATGTTGGAGAGCCGTGTTGCTGAGGTAACAGCGGGGCATGGCAACGTGGCCGGACTGACGCCAGCTATTGAGGTTCTGGCGTCGCTCCTACTCACTTCGACAGATCCCGTCGTTACTGCCATGATATTCGAGATGGCCGGGATGCTCCGTTGTCTGGCGGGGGACAACCGCGGCGGCATGCCATGGCTCGAGCGCGCCGTAGCTGCCGCACGTCAGGGCGGCTGGCCTCGGCAGTTGAGTAGTACACTTGGCAACCTCGGCAATGCCTTGCGCAATATCGGCCAGCTGAACGCCGCCAGAGCTGCATACGAACAATGCCTTGAAATCGCAATGCACGAGCGCCTGCGCGAGGAGTTCATCACATATTCCTCGAATCTGGCGATAGTCTATCAGGATCTGGGGGATTTCGACTCGGCATATCACCACCTTCGCCGTGCCGCGAGTGTCTGCCGGTTCATACTCACTTGGCTGGGACCGGCATATACCGGACAGGACAGTTACTCGCCTGAGATCGTCGCCGTCCTCGATCGCTATAGCGCCTGTCTGAACCAACTCGCCTCCGTCTACCACGAGATGGGTGACGATGAGGGCGAGACTGAAACCTACGCAGCGGCATACGAGATAGCCGAGATGTTGAACAATCGGCGTAGCATGGGCATATGTCTCGGCAACCTAGCGGACATTGATCGCCGCATGGGCCGCAATCAGAGCGCTGAGGAGCGCTATCGGGCCTCCTACGCGATTGCGCAGCAGATCGCGTATTTCGGGGGCCAGGTCCACGTCCTTGCGGGGCTGGCCCTGCTGCGGGAGTCAGCGGGGCAGCTCGCCGAGGCCCAGTCCTTGCGAACACAGGCTATCTGTATTGCCCGCGAGCATGGGCTCCGGCAGCGGCTGAGCGTGGAGCTTTGCAACTTCGCCTTGGTCGCTGAGGAGCGAGGTAGCCAGGCCGAGGCCGAAGCTGCCCTGCGCGAGGCTCAGGTCGTAGCCCATGAGCTGCGGCAAGAGCTTCGCGTGCCTGAGGAAGGGCCGCAGATTCAGGAGTACGTCGCCCGCATTACGGACGCTCAGATCCGGCTCTACCTGCGGTCCGGCCGACCCGCGGACGCGTTCGAAACCGCCGAACATGCGCGGGCAGGAGTGTTGCTGAGGCAGCTCGCCGGAGCTCAGCAGGGCAATCGCCAGCCGCACTCGACTGACGAGATCTTTAGCGCTCTGCGGCGCGTGGGCCGCCATGCCGTCCTGGTCAGCTACTACATCCTATCCGACCGTGTGTGCATTTTCGTGCTGCGTGCGGATGAGCATCGGCTGCATGCGACCGAGGTGCCTGTTTCGAGCCGTGAGTTGGTGGAGATTCGGCGCGACTTCGAGCGCCAAGTCGCCCGGCGGTTCGCACGCACACCAGCCGAGGAAACGTGGTTGCGACTAGCACGTCTTACCGTCGATCCCGTCGTGCCCTACTTGCGCGACGGCGACTTGCTCATAGTCGCGCCCCACGGCCTTCTTCAAGGCCTGCCTCTGCACGCCCTCATGGCCCACGGCGACCGACTCATCCATCGCTGGCCTGTTGCCTACGTGCCGACAGCGTCAGCCGTCGCGATCCTCGCCGCGCGACGTCCGCCGGCCGTGCGGACGTGCGCCGTGCTTGGTGCGCATTTCACGGACGAGGCGAAGACAGTCGCTGAGTTGCTCGGGGTCGAGGCCATCGCGGGTGCGGAACTGGACAAAGACCGCGTCTTGCGCGCCCTAGCCGACAGCGACGTGGTGCACCTGTCGACCCATGGCTTTTTCGTTCCCGACAATCCCCGCCGTTCAGGCCTCGTCCTGCGCCCAACGCCGGAGATGGATGCCTACCTGCGTAACTTGGCCCGACCACTCTCGACAACCTGGACGGGTCTGCGGCTCGAACTCGCCGATGTGCGAACGCAGATGCAGGCCAACCTGCTGGATACGGATGATCTGGCTGCGACCCGCTCCCAAGCACGACTGGTCACAATGAGCGCTTGCGAGACGGGTCTCGTGCGGACGGATGCCGCAGACGATCCAGTCGGGCTCGTACCCGCACTGCTGGGGAGCGGTGTGCATGGCGTTGTTGCGACACTGTGGCTCGTGGATGCTGACGTGATGGCCGAGTTGATGCACGAGTTCTACGCCGCTCTGACACAGCCTGGTAGTTGGAATCGCATCCCGTATGCATTGCGCGACGCGGTAAACGTGGTGCGTGCGCGCCACCCGCACCCGTATAATTGGGCATCGGTGCTGCTCGTAGGTGGCATCAGCGAAGGTGCCGAGGAGTAAAGACTATGACAAACTGGTTTGCCGAGCCGCCACGCACTTGGCTGACTGCCTCTGCCTTGAATCTTGAAGACGAGGGCGAACAGAAGGGCGCTGGAGAAAGCGCGAGTCTGCGCGCACTGGGCGGACGCATTAATCGCGTACAGCTCGGCGTCCCCCAAACTATTGATATACTCGCGACGTGGCCTTCTACCGAGCGTGTCGAAGCCGAGGTCGCCGTAGCGGGAGACAGCTTCGACTTCTATTCCGTGCGAATCGCCTGTAGCTTCATTCCGGATCGGGGTTGCCAATTCGTGCACGCTCGGCTGGCAATCGCGCTGTCGGAAGTGGGCTCTGAGGATGTCGATGGGCCAATTGCTCTGGATCTGTTCCCCCGCGAGGTGAGCATTAAGCGCGCGTTCTCCCGGTCGTACGGATTGAAAGGCGGCCTGAAGTTCTCCTTCGTCGAGCTGTCGACGGACGCAGGACAAAAGGAAGAAGTGATTCGCTATGAGCCGGCCTTGACTGGTGCCGGACTGCTCACGGATTCGCCGAGTTGGACGTTTGACGCGACAAGCTCAACTGGACTGGTTGGCATCAGCGAGCTTTTCCTGTTAATCAAGAAGAGCAAGGGCCGTGACCTGACAGCTCAATTCGCCCTAGGGGCCGAGGTGCAGACCGCGTGGGGCTTACGACGCTATTCGAAGGAGCGTCTGCTGGAGACGGCGTACCTGCTGTAGGCATAGATCAAAGACCATTTCAAACTGGGGGCTACGCTACGCGGCTTGGATATGAGATAGTCCGGCGGGTGGGGATGCCTGTGACATGTAATGCTCCCCCTCTGCCAAACCACTCAGGCCGCTTGTTGTTGCTGTTGTTGTTGGAATTGTTTCGGACTCCGATACCCTCACGCTTGATGGAGCCGTGCTTCGTTGTTCCAAGTGATCCAAGCGCTGACGGCGAGCTTGGCCTCCGCAAAACTCTCAAAGGTCTGCTGCCACACGCACTCCTCCTTGAGACTCCGAAAGAAGCGTTCAATCATCCCATTCTGTTCCGGTGTATTGGGCGTAACGTACTCTTGGTCGAGCCGATAAAAGGCGCAGGCATCGCGTAACCGCCGGCTCTGGAAGATTAACCCGTTGTCGCTCTGGATGATCGGCGTATTCCCCCTTCCCAATTTGCTTGAAAAGAGTCAAGGCAAATAGGTAAATTTTCCAAGAGTAAAACTCTTTACAAATGCGATAATTATAGCCCACCGTAACGATATATAATCGTTCAAAGTTGTTATTTAAAAAAGGTATTTTTACATTTGAGAAGCCGCTCTCATATGGGCGTAATGGTGCCACTGCTAACCGACGGCGATCCGCCGCTATCGCTGCAAGCGCTGGTCGATCTGCTGACCGACCAGCGCTTGCCAAGGGCCAAGCCCCTACCGCTCAAACACCACTCTGATCCTTGACATGATGCGGCTTGATGCGCATGATCACGCGCTGCTCGCCGGGTTGGCTAAAGGTGTACTTGTCGGCACCGGTGTACTTCTTTGCGAGAAAATCAATGTGCTCGCGCGCCCCCTCGTGCCGTCGCTCAACGACATCGCCACGCACGACCACAAATCGCCACGGATTTTTGCTATCAACCACGCTCACCGCCACGCGATTATCCTGATCAATGTTCTTCGTCTTCAGGCGTCCCTCGGCTGTGTTGATCAGTATGTGGCTGCCATCGTGCTCAACGTCAACCCACACCGGCGTGATCTGCGGCGAGCCATCGGGCATCAGTGTCACGAAGTGCGCAAGCTGCGGCTCCTGCAACAACGCGACAGCAGTTGGCGAGAGATGATCTGCTTTTGGCATCGTATGCTCTTTTCTGCTCAAAGGCGGCGTAAGCACGCCACCTACTCGATTCAGCTCGATTTAGCCGGGCGTTAGCTCGTCTTGCGGATCGATATCATCCTCTTCAGCATCCCGCTCATCGCTCCCTGGATCGTTCGGCGCTTGCATCAGCGGCTTAATCGGTGCTACCTCCTGCTCGGTCGCGCCGCGCTGCTGCATGCTACCCGGCGTCGGCGGCGGCGAAGTGCGTTCGTCGCCGAACTGCGGCTGCTCGCGCGAGTCGCGCGGTTGGCGCACCGTTGTGGGAGGCTCTGGCGACTGAGGCACAGATTTATCTTGCTCGCGTTGTTCCATGTTCGCTGCTCCTTGTCTATTTGCCATCTATTCGGGGTCTATTCGTGTGGTGGATCAGCTTGATGGCCTTGTCAGAGCAAGTTGTATACCGAGGATGCCTGCTACGCTGCGCTCAGGGGCGGTACCTGCTCGGAGGCCCTGTGCTTGGAAGCCCTGATTCGGAAGCATGGTACAATATCCGCCGGGCCGTGTCGCTAGCATAAGTTAGGAGGAGCATGTGACTGAACTTGCGCCATCATCGACTGGGTTCGCCGCCGTCAACGGTGCCCAGATCTATTATGAGATCGCCGGCAGCGGTCATCCGCTCGTGCTGGTCCACGCCGGCATCGCCGACCGGCGTATGTGGGATACGCAGTTTCCGGTGTTCGCACAGCATTACCGGGTGATCCGCTACGACATGCGCGGCTTCGGCCAAACTGCGATGGTCGCGGGGCCTTTCGCGCACCACGACGATCTGCACGGGCTGCTGACCAGCCTCGGCGTCGAGCGGGCGTACCTGATCGGCTGCTCGAAGGGTGGCAGCACGATCATCGACTTCGCGCTCGAACATCCCGAGATGGTCGATGCGCTCGTCCCAGTCGGCAGCGCGCCAGGCGGCACCGAGTTCAGCGGTGATCCGCCCAAGCAGTGGGAGGAGATGACTGCGGCCTTTAAGAAAGGCGATCTGTGGCGCACGTCCGAGCTGGAGGTGCAGATTTGGGTGGATGGCCCGACGCGCACGCCCGATCAGGTTGATCCGGCGATCCGCGACCTGGTGCGCGAGATGAACATGATCGCGCTGGCTACCGAGTCTGCCAAGCTGGGCAGCGAACAGGCGCTTGAGCCGCCCGCGATCAATCGGCTGGACGAGATCCGCGCGCCGATGCTGGCCATCGTCGGTGACCTGGACGACCCCAATATCGTCGCGGCTCCCGACATGATGACGCAGCGCATCGCTGGCGCGCAGAAGGCGATCATCACTGGCACCGCACATCTGCCGAACATGGAGCGCCCGGACGAGTTCAACCGGATCGTCCTGGATTTCCTTAAAGGTATTGATGCCAGTACAGTGGCCTAAATAACACCAAGACACCAAGACACGAAGGCTTGGCGTCTTGGTGTCTTGGTGGTGAAAACGAACGGCATCTTTCAGGCCGCAGGCGGATAGGCACATCCGCCCCTACTACAGGGCGATCTCGGTCATAAGCTGGTGATCTGTGGCGGAGCGCCCGACGAGCAGCCGATACCGCCCAGACACAATCCGCCAGTCGCTCATCTTGGTGTCGTATTGGCAGAGCGTCCGATGGTCGATAGCGACGCGAGCGGTGACTGACGCGCCGGCCTGCGCTGTCACAGCGGTGAACCCGACCAGGCGCGGCACCGCAGTTGTGGCCTCGGCGGGCATCAGATAGCACTGAACCACCTCGCGGCCTGCTCGCGCCCCGCTATTGCGGATCGTCACCTCGACGGCTAGCCCGCCTGCGCCATCGTCACCGATGGCGACCGCCTCGTATACCCAGGTCGTGTATCCGAGGCCATGCCCGAAGGGGAACGCCGGCTGGATGCCAGCGGCGGCGTAGGCGCGATAGCCGATCAATTCGGCCTCGGCGTAGTCGAGGATACCGTCTACCGGCGTGGTGGACAGCACTGGGCAGTCGGCCTCGGCAGCTGGGAAGCTCGTCGGCAGCCGCCCGCCCGGCTCCGCCAGACCGAGCAGCACATCGGCGAGCACGTCGCCGCCTTCCTGCCCTGGCAGCCAGGCCCACACGACCGCTGCGACCTGTTGCGCCCAGGGCATGATCACCGGCGCGCCGGCGTTGACGATGACAACCGTGCGTGGGTTCGCCGCCGCGATGCGCGCGACCAACTCGTCCTGCTGCCCCGCCAAGGCCAGTGTGTCGCGATCGAAGCCTTCGCTCTCGATCTCATCGGTGGTTCCGACCAGTACGATGGCGACATCGGCCCGGCGCGCGGCCTCGACGGCGGCGTCCATCTCGACATGCTCCGGTGGATGTGGTGGCTGGTAGCCGAGGCCGAATGTGGCGAATGGCACTCCCGCCGCCAGAGTATGCCGCAGCGTCAGCTCCAGCGTGTCGCCTGTCGCCAGGTCGACGGTGATGCGGTGCTCGGGCGGGCGCATCATCGCTTCTATCGGGTCGCCGCCAGCGAGTGCCAGGACGACGGCGATCTCAGCTCGATCGCCAACACGTAGCTCGAAGGCACCGGCACCAGCTATGGCGAACTGATGACTCCCGCTCGTCGGCGCGCTAAATATGGTGCGCACGCTGATCGCCTGTGTACCGCTGGGCAGCGTGCCTGGCCCGTCGCCGGGCATGAACACGAACTTTGCTGCGTCGCGGTGCTCGGCGGCGATCAGGTCGCCATTGGGTCCAAAGAACTCGACGCGCAGCCCTGGCGTGCCGGACACCGGATCATGGGCGCAGTCGAGGGTGAGCGGTGGCAGGAGGCGGTTGGTGAACACGCCCGCGTGCAGGCTCACCTCGGCGCTGTCGCCGAGCGCACGCTGCAACCCCTCTAATGGTGTGACGATGTGGGCGGGATTCACATGCGCGCTGCCGCCGCCCTGCGCGGTGAAGTTGACGGCGTTCGGACCGATCAGTGCCACCCGGCGTAGCGCGCCTGCGTCGAGCGGCAGCAGCCCGTTGTTATGCAGCAGCACGACGCTGTGCGCAGTCAAGTCGCGAATCTGCGCGCGCGCGTCGGTCGGGGTTGTCGTTGCGCTGCTGGGCGCGGTGTCATCCAATGCACCGACACGCGCGGCAAGCCGCAATAGCCGTAGCACTTTGTCGTCGATGACCGCTTCATCGACCCGTCCTTCGCGGACCGCCGCAACCAGCGCTTCGCCCCATGGGCCCTTCGGGCCGGGCATGGCCAGATCGAGCCCAGCGATCGCGCTGGCTTCGGTCGAGCGCGTAGCCATCCAGTCGGAGATGATCAGGCCGTCGAAGCCCCACTCCTGCTTCAGGATGTCGGTGAGCAGGTGGCGGTTCGTGGTCATGGACGCGCCGTTGACGCTATTGTAGGCTGCCATCACCGCCCATACGCCCGTGCGCACGACCGCCTCGAATGGCGCGAGGTACAGCTCGCGCAGCGTGCGTTCATCGATGCGCGCGTCATAGGTCATCCGCTCGGTCTCGCTCTCATTGCCGACGAAGTGCTTGATGGTGGCGGCGACGCCTGCCGACTGCACACCGCTGATATAGCCGGCGGCGATGCGAGCGGTCAGCAGCGGATCCTCGGAGTAGCACTCAAAGTGCCGCCCCCCGCGTGGCGAGCGGTGCAGATTGACGGTGGGTGCCAGGAGCACATGGATACCCTTATCGCGCGCCTGCGCGCCGAGCAGCCGGCCGGCGCGCTCCGCCTGCGCGGGCTCCCAAGTGGCGGCGAGGGCGGTCGGGCAGGGCAGCAGCAGCGAGGTGGCTCGCTCATCCCAGGCGACACCGCGCACCCCCGCCGGGCCATCGGAGAGCATCAGCTTCTTCAGCCCAATCTGTGGCATAGGATAGGTAGACCAGAAATCGGCACCAGTGAGCAGGTGGACCTTCTCAGCCAGGCTAAGGGTCGCGAGCCGGCGCTGTAGCTCGGACTCGCTCGTTGACACAGGGGCAACCATCATTGCACACCTCTATGATAGCAGACGACGCAGCTTGACTATTGTGTAGCTCCTATCATAGCACATCGTGCTCAGGCTGCATGCTGCGCAAAACCGCACAGCACACTCACTCGCGTTTACGCTGTGTACCTCCAGGCCGCTATATGGTATGCTATGGCACAGCCCACTGCGTGCGCACGCTCGAACGCACGCCAGATGTCCAGGCGGCTGCGCTTCACACTGATGCATGAAAATGACGGCGATTATCGGCTATCGGCTATTTTGGTGTCAGATGTCCATGCGGCTGCGCCGCACACTGATGCATGAAAATGGCCACAGCTCTCGGCAATCTGCAATCTGCAATCTGCAATCTGCAATTGGCTATCGGCTATCGGCTATCGGCTATTTTGGTGTCAGCTACTGGACAGGAGGATGCACTATGGCAAAGCGAAAACCGTCTGCCTTCCAACACATCAAGGCGCTGTTTAAGGTACCAATAGTGCTGATCACATTAGGGGGGATGTGGCTCGCGAGTATGCTCGGCAAAAGCCGGCAGGCGATGGCCTTTCTCGGCAGAGGGATGCAATCGCCGGGCCTCAAGAAGGGTGCCTTCAAGGGGTACCAGCCGACCGCGCATGATGTGTTCGTCTGCACCTACTCCAAGAGTGGGACGAACTGGGCGATGCAGATCGCCTATCAAATCACGCAGTATGGTCAGGGCACATTTGATCACATTCACGATGTTGTGCCCTGGCCCGAGGCGCCAATGTCCACGATCGTCGACCTGCGCGATGAATGGGCCTATCAGAATGCCCCAACCGGCCTGCGGGTGATCAAGACGCACCTCGAAAGCCAGTATGTGCCATACAGCCCACAGGCCAAATACATCATCGTTCTGCGCGACCCGAAGGAGATCTTTGTGTCCAGCTATTTCTTTTCGAGCGGGATGCTGGCGCGGTCTGCGATGCTCACGGTCGAAGAGTGGCTCAGCTTGTTTCTGTCCGCCGACTTCCCCTATGGCTCGTGGGCCGAGCATATCGCCAGCTATTGGCCCTGGCGCCACCGCGAGAACGTCTTGTTTCTCACATATGACGCGATGAAAGCCGATCCGGCCGGCGCGGCGCGGCGTATCGCGGCGCTGATGGGCGTCGAAGTGTCGGAGGCGCAGCTGGCTTTGGTGCTCGAAAAGAGCAGTTTCGCGTATATGAAGCGCATCGACGAGAAGTTCATGCCGGCGGCACCGTTCCCGTTCAACCACTTGCTGGGGCAGCCGGTGATGATTCGCAAGGGCGAGCGCGGCAAGTCGTCGGAGTTGCTGACGCACGACCAGCAGGCGCGGATCGACAACTATATGCGCGCAGGGCTGGAGCAACGCCACTGTGATTTCCCCTATGATGAGATGTTCACAACGGTGGATGCCGCGCAGTCGGCTGCGTAGGTATAGCAATCCTAGGTAACTTGTACATCGGACGATAGACGATGGACGATGGACGATGCGCCGGTATCGTCCATCGTCCATCGTCAGCCCAGTTTACTGCTGCAACTTCGCTATCGGAGAAGCAGGGCAGCTCGTTGTAACGTTAGAGCTGCTCGGTGCCGGTGATCAGGGTGCAAATTGCAGAAACCAGCGTCGGATGAGCTCGACGTTGAAGCGATAGCCGCCAGCAACGGCTTCGATCAACTCGCGCCGCAGCAAGTTGGTCACGACCGGCGCGGCACCGTCCGGCAGAATCTGTAAGATGGCGGCCATGGGCACCACCGCCCCTTCCCCCTGCTGGGCGAGCGCCCGTAGAAGCGCCCGCCCCGCCGCGTCGGTTTGATTGTGCTCGATGTCGGCAAAGAAAAAGCTGCCACGTTGCAGCGCCTGCGGGATCACCGCCGCGACATCCGCCCGATCCACGCGGCGCCGCTGCTCGGACGGCTGCCGATTCTTGCCTTCGATGATCGCCGTGCAGAGCAGCTGAACCAGCGCCGGGTGCCCACGCGTCAGCGCGAAGACCGCGGCGCTGGCCTCGGGGGTATAACGCAGCGCAAAGTCCTGAATCGGCTGCTCGACCAATTGGCGGGTCTCGGCCACCGATAGATAGCCGATTGGGATGACCTGAACATTGATCAGGTAGGAGGCCCAGCGCTGCACTTCGTCCAGGGTATGTGAGCCGGCCAGCAGGATCTTCCAGCGCGGGCGATGCTGGATCATATGCCGCAGCATCCCCAGGACCGCGCGCTCGTCGAAGCTGCCCTCGGCCAGAAAGGACTCCAGCACCTCGAACTCATCCAACATCAGCAGCGCCGTCCGATGCGCCAAAACCTGCTCGGCGGCATCAAGCCAGGCATCGAAGCGCGGAAAAGGATCGGCGGCGAGTTCGGCAGCGGGCAACGGCGGCAGGGTCAGCGCGCGCTCGTGCTGGGCGGCGAGCTGCATGGCACGCACGAGCGCGGCCAGCAAGCCGGCGTGGCTGGCCGCGAGCGCGACCGGCCCCTGCATATCGATGAACAGCGGCACGATATCGTGCGGCAAAAGGCGGCCCAAGTTGTTGAGCAAGGAGGTTTTGCCGATACGGCGTTGGCCGTAGAGCAAGAGCGGCGGGCATTGCCGATCAAGCAGCAGGCTCTCGATCTGGCGACTGATGTCGGTGCGCCCAACGAAGATCGCCTGCTGGGCGCTCAGCGGCAGGCCGACGACGTAGGGATTATCGATTTCCTGGCGTTGTTCCGCCGTGAGCGCGAGGAGCTGGTGCTGGTCGGCGACCAGGCGATGCCAGTGGATGACGATCGGGCGAAATCGCTGTGCATAAGGCTCGCTGCTGCGGGTCAGCTCGCGCAACAAGCCATCGAGCTGATCTTCGATCGCGCGCAGGGCCAGGCGTTGGTGATAGATATTGACGAGCCGGAGCGCCGCAGCGACATCCTGACTGATGCGGCTGAAGCTGCGCAGCAAGGCGTTGGCGGGGCCAGTGAGATCGCCGACGACCAGTTGCGCAGCGACCGTACTGATGGCGGCAACGGTGGGGCAGCGTTCGAGGAGCCGCGCATCGAGTTCGACCTGGGCGGCCTGCGCGGCCCAGCGCTGGTGGCCGCGCGCCAGGTACTCCATGGCCGCCTGGCCCTCGGCCGGATTGCGCTCGAGCACCAGCAGCAGGTGGTCGTCGAGACCCGCGAGCGGCAGGCGCTGGAATTCATCCCAAAAGGCCACATGCCGATGCAGCAGGCTTGGGCGATCCGCAGGCCGGCGAAGATCAGTGTGATAGAGCATTGTATTCCAGGCCGCGATGAAGGGGTAAAACACGATCGGGCGCCACCAGGTAAGCGTCAAACCCGCAAGTGTACATCCCAGACCGAGAAACGTATCCACTATTGTGATAGATACGTTATTGAGCATCAAATCCGCAATAAAAATCCCATTGAGACCAAATGCACTTGCGGCGGCGCCGGCCCAAGTCCCGCCAACGCGCCTGGAAAGGACGGTTGCTAATACAAAAAAAGCGCTAAGCCAAACGCCTCCAGAGATACCCCCCAGCACACCACCAATAACGCCGGTAAAAACGGGTTGTTGCAAGTGGAGCATTATTCCTTCGGTAACACCTCCCAGCACACCAAAAAAGATTCCTGCGGCTAGTACGATCCACAATCGTGTCGTTTGCAAATATGTAGTGATGCTAAAAAGGACGCCATACATCAATGTGCTTCCTATGCCACCTATAACACTATTTGACACTGCATGTAATACGCCATACACAATGATATATGCTATACTACTGATAACAACACCGATGATGATGCTCCCGATCTGCGGAAAAAAAGAATTTCTACGATTGCGTGTCATCCGTTCACCAGATAGAGTAGCCATCACATCGCCAGTTATACCTATTCCTATGCCGATTGTTATACCACTGATCAGGTTATCCACTACAACACCGCCCGCGATCCCGTGAGAAACACCACCAGCTATGCCCATTCCCACGCCAACTCCGACTCCTCCTATAAAACTGCCAAGCAGACCACCCGCAACACTACAAGTAGCCCCCAATGCCAAATTAAACACGACAGAGGAGAGTACCCCGAACGTAATACCAAGCAACAAGTGTTCGCGGCCATCTACGAGGTAGAGGATAAATGCGATGACGAACGCGAGCATGAGCGTCCATACAACGTAGCATTGCACAAACAGTCTCTGTATTTGCCGATCGCGCCATTGTGTTGGTGTTAGTACCGCAAGACAAAAATCGGGTTGCAGCGTAGGAGACATACGAATGATATGATTGCGCCAGGCCGTGGGGCGGAAGAAGAGCCAGCCGAGCAACTGGAGGCTGCCCAGGAACAGGTTCGGATGGAGGAGCGGGGCATCGGTGTAACGGGTACCGTGCATTTCCTGGATGCGGTCGCGTGGTTGGGGCATTGCAGAGGCATCCATACGATCAGTATCCCTCTGTGCTCATGCCTGCCAACCGCTGGAGTCCCAGTGTGCGCCACGCTGCGGTCGTATCACCCTGGCGCAGGGCGGATAGGCGCACATGGCACAAGAGTTGGAGTTGGTAGGGCCAACCGCCGCTGTGTTCCAATATCCATGCGCAATCATCAGGATCAAAGGGGAGCGGTGCAGTGGCGATCAAGGCACGCGCCTCGTCCTCCTGGAGCGGGCCGAGGCTGAAGCTGTGCCCAAAGATATTAAAGAAGGGCGACGGTTTGCCGTATTCGTGGGCCAGGCGTGCCGGCGCTTCGTGGGCCGCCAGCACAAACCCCAAAATTCCGCGTGTTTGGATGGTCCCCAACGAGCGCAGACTCCACCAGAAACGCTGATCCAACTCTGGTGCAGCGAGCCCGGCGCCGATCTCGTCCATGAGAATGATCGTCGGCGTCTGGAGGTGCTGGCTGACCGTATCCAAGAACGTGTCCAGCTCGCAGGGATCGGGAATGGGCAGCATCATGCTCGTCAACAAATAGCGTAACAGCCGCTCCCGCTGGCACATGCGGGAATCCTGAAAATCGATGAACACCCAGCGATAGCGTTCTGGGTGGGGTAACCAGTCGGTACGTTGCTCTGGACGGACGGCAGAGGCAGGCGTGCGGGTGATCGTAGCGAGGTAATGCAGCAAGGATGTTTTGCCACTGCGCCGCACGCCCATGATCGCAACATTTTGCAGTGGGTGGTGATTCCACAGATCGAAGATCGTCCGTAGTTCCGTCGTGCGCCCAAAGAACTGGCGTGGAGCGAGAACGGGCGGGCCGACGACAAACGGGGCGAGCTGCCCCACAAGCTCCGGCGCGGGGGTGACGTCCGGGGATGCGGCTTCCGCATCTGTTGAGGGGAGCAAGACGACGGGGGGCGTGGGGCTGGTGGGAAAGCAATACGCAAATAGGTACGCCGGATCGGCATAACCCGCGCTGTCAAGGAAGCACGCTAACCAGGGCTGATCGAAGCCGCCGCGCTGTACGAGCGCGGTCGCCAACTGCTCGATATCATGGTAATTGGCTGGCAGATGTCCTTTGCGCCAGTACTCGATCACCGAACCGCCCGCGCGGCCCAGCGCATAGCCTAGTTCGTCCTGGACGACTTGCAGCGGCTTTGATTCGCGGTGCCGAATTCGATAGACCCCTTCGGTGAGCAGTTGCGCAAAGCGCCGCGCGGAACTTGCCATATCCGTCTCCTCATTCGTTCCCCTGCACAGTCGGAGTGAAGTCGGAGTGAAGTCGGAGTCCCGCTCCGTTTATTCGGAGTGGCTTCATGCTAGGATGCGAGCGACAAACCCGACACCAGCATACAACACCACCTGCCCGGCAAACTGCAAGCCACGACAAGCATACGCTCGGAGTGATCACACGCTCTGGGTATGCCGTTTGTGGGCTGGAACGATAAAGGGAGTAGGCCACGTCGCGCGTTAATGCTGCGGATGGACGTGCCACGCGACTATTATACCAGAACGCGCACGTTGGCAACGAAAGGAGACGCAAAGAAGAACTAGCCACCGTTTTCAGATATGGCACGCTCGAAGCTCGATTGTTTCCGATGCATCCGCTCTCGTACCCTCCTATGGCCCATGAGCGATCTGATCGATTGCCACAGCTTACGCAAAAAGGAGTTCACCATGAAGAAGATCCGCCCGCTTATTGCGCTCGTCGCTATGCTGGGGTTTCTGATCTTCCCGGCCAATTGGGCTTGGGCCGGGCAGCATGTCTGGGAACCCGCACCGAATGGCGTTAGCCCGTGGGTCTACAACGAGTCGTGGAAATTGAACGGTTCGTGGTATGGTGAGGGTCTGCACGTCGATACGTATAACGACTACTATGCGCTTGATTTCGGCGTCGGCCTATGCAATAAGCCCATATACCCCATGTACAACAACATGAAGGTCGTCTATGTTGATTCCAGCACATGGGGCCGTATCGACATGCAGGTCACGATTAACAATGTCAAATATAAGACCAAGTATTTGCACCTCAGCAGCATCACGGTGGCTGTCGGCAGCATCGTCGGCACGAACAATATCATCGGCTACACTGGCAAAAAGCAGACCGATTCTTGCCATATCCACTTGAACACCCAGAAGCTGAAGAGCGATGGTCTGTGGTGGGGCATCCCGCCGACATTCTGTGGTCGCAACTACCCGCACGATCATACGACGGCGTGGCCCGGCTGCTAAACCCGGCCTTCCAATCGACGCCTTGCTGGCTGCACATAGCGCCGATCGCGGTGGTTTGGAGGGAGCATCCTCCGAGCCACTTCTTTATCCAGGCTTGATCGTTTGGAAGAGGGAGCTATTGATGCATGCTCGATTCGTCCGATTGAACTGGCTATGGCTCATAATCCTGGTGACGCTGATGTTGCAGGCGTGCGGCACGACCCGTTCCGGCCCGCCGCCCACCGCCGCCGCCACAACTGGCTGCCCCGACGCGCTCGGGTCGATCTCGGCAGCGATCGTCGCTGCTGCCGGCGACAACCTGGTCGCGATCAACGCGGATGGCAGCGGTCAGAGTTGGTTGCTGTCGCTCTCCCAGGATGCCAGCGCAGAGTTCCCGACCTGGTCGCCCGATGGACGGACGCTGGCCTATGCGCTCAGGTACCCGGTTCCTTCACCCAGGCGGCGTGGCATCATCAGCGTGATCTGCGGCCTCGATCAGGCGACGGGCAAGGGCCGGTTGTTGGCGGCTGGGACCGAGGACGATTGGCTCGACGAGCCGGTATGGTCGCCGGACGGCCAATCGCTCCTGCTGACGCTGAACCGTTTCCAACCCGGCGCAGATCAGCAACCCGTCGATAGACGCAATGTCGCGCGCTATGATCTGGCTAGCGCATCACTCCAGGTGCTGGTTGCCGATGCCCATAGTCCGGCGCTCTCCTCTGCCGGTGATCGGCTGGTTTATGTCGCCGTCGAACCCAAGTCACAAACCGAGGCGCTGTTCGTCGCACGCCCTGACGGGCGGGACAGCCGGCAGTTGCTCGTGCTTCAGCGACCGTATGTCTCGGTGATGTGGCCACGCTGGTCGCCTGATGATACACAGATCCTGTTCGGCGCAGGCGTGGTCGCTGGAGAGGAGGATGAACGCTACGCTGCCTGCGTGGTTGGTGCCGATGGTCGCGGTTTCCAACAACTCAGCAAAGATGCCAATAATGTCGTGAGCGTTGATTGGGGGCCGGATAGCCGCCGGATCGTCGTCGTCACCAACGGTACGGGTCTGTTCATCCGCGATATAGCGCAGGGCGAGGTCCGGAAGGTCATGCAGGCGGGCGATGGTATGGGCGTGAGTTGGGCACGCCACTAGGGCGTATCTGTTGTGATAATCAAACTTGTAAAGCTAAGGAGGACAAATCATGTCCACCACACTGCGAGTACGACTGCGGACGGCGAGTGCGGCGCTTGCTGCAATCATACTCATCGCCGCTGTACTGATGGTCAGGCCGGGGATTGTTGGCGCAGCCGGACTATGTCCTGTGTACAACGACGGGACATATTCGTTCGCGACGCTTGCCGCGCACAACGGTGTCGCCCTGTGTGTGCAACGGAAGGTCGGGACCGGTGACATCGCGTATTGGACCGTCGTCGACTTCAAGGCTGGAGCACGCGCGCGCATAGTCAGCCAGACAACCACGACGGTCGGTCAGCCCACTACGCAGTTTAAGGTGCGGCATGCAAACGACTGGTTCACCTACGCCAAGAGCAATGTATCGTCGCCGAGTGGCGGTAGCCTGTTCAGCGTAACGAATGCCTCGTTCTTTGTGACCGACTTCACCGCTACCACAAGCCTGATGTATCCGTTGAGACAAGACTACCAGGTGAAGAGTGTCGGGGAGAAGCCAGGCCCGAACGAGAAACGCTGGCTGGGCTTTGGCGGTAATGGAACTGCGTTCGGGTACCTTGGTACCTATGACTACAACGGTCATAACTACACAGGCAATGACCCGACGATCATCGCAGGGCTGTACACGAACACCCGCGACTATGTTGTTGGCTTGGGTCCGACCGTCGGCTCAAGCTCGACAAGCAAAGCACAACGAGTCTACGTCGGCTTCGTCGACACAGATGGCAACCTCACTGGGGATCGCATGATCATTTTCCAGGCGAAGGTTGGCTATACCATCTCCGAGGCTGATGGTGCCGTGGGGTGGTGGGGTTGCCCGCCAGCCTGGCGCATCCAACTCGATGGCGCTAGCAGCACTCAGTTCTACGCCGAGAATGGATCGTACCAACTATCCACCTGGCGCGCCGTCCCAAGCGTCATAGCTGTCTGGCAGGCACCATAGCGAGCCCTGACCGGCGCGCACGAAGACGGCGGGGGCAGCTCCCTCGTCAGACCAGACCTGACGCGAGCAACAGGCTGCCACCGCCGTCGCTGCCGGTTCTGCCGACGATAGACGATAGACGATACGCGCATCGTCCATCGTCTATCGTCTATCGTCTATCGTCCATCATCTATCGTCTATCGTCCATCGTCCATAGTCCATCGGCTATCGGCTTACGAGCCCGGCACCTTCAGTAGAAGCACCTGCCCGCCTTCGAGCTTGCGCGTGTAGCCATCGGCGGGTGTCGTCTCGACCCAAAGCGAGTGCGCCTGGACCGAGACCAGCCAGCTCCCCGGCCCGAACGCCGCCGAGGCATCGACGATCCCGCTCGACTCCCAGCTGCCCGTCTTGGCCTTCGGATCCAGGCTCTGATCGACCTCGGCGACAACAGTCATGTTGCCGCTGGCCAGGTCGAAGCGCCAGATGCGCGCGGTCGGCCCCTCGCCGGGGTTGAAGTTGTTGACGCTGATCGGATCCTCCTGGATCATCAGGCTATTACCGCTCGTGCCCAGGTTGTCGGGGTTGTGCAGGCCGTTCGTGTTGTAGCCCGCAGCGTCGGCATCGATCAGAACCTGGAGGCTATCGACCCGCAGCGGATCGCTCGCGCTCAACGACATCATGAAGACGCGACCGTTCGGGTACGGCCCCTTGGTCGAGCTGGAACCGCGCATCAGCCTCCCGGCCTTGGGGTCGTCGACGGCGCGCGGCTCGCCCGTGTCGGCGATGTAGAGCACGCGCGGGTTGTTCTTATCGTAGGCGATGTCTTCGGTCCTGATGAACTGGAAGGCATTATTGTTGTTCGACCAGTCTTCGAGCCCGTTCTGGTCGCCGAGCGCGATCGCGCGCGGCACCTGGATGAAATGGCCACCAACGCTGGTCGTCGTCGTCATATCGCCGTAGTCGTTGATCGCCGGGTCGTCGCTGACGAAGGCGTAGAGCTGGCCCTTGTCGTCGAGCAAGTTTTGCGCTGTGTTGGCCAGATACATGTAGAGCTGCGCGGCGGGGGCCGAGAAGGTGTCGTCGTCGGTCACCGCGACGATCTGGTCTTTCCAGCCACCCGGCACGATAATGGTATTCTCGTGGTTCATCCGGCCCATGCCGGGGATGACGTACTGCTTGCCGGTGCGCGCGTCCACCGCAACAGCGTAGCCGGCCTGCCGGGTCGTGCCAGTGGCGGGCCAGGCTGGGTTCGGCGGCTCAGAGACCATGTCGTTGGTCTCCTCACCAGTGAAGAAGACCGGCTGCTGGAACCCCTCGTCCGTGCCGGCGAGCGTGGCCGAGCAGAAGCGCAGGAAGTTTTTGTCGCCCGACCAGGCCAACTGACCGACTAGCGCCTTAACAGTGTTCTGGCTGACGCGCAGCTTTGAGATCTCGGCGTTGCGGAAATCGGCTGCTGCGCCGGCCGTGCCGATCGCCGGAAATGGCACGGTCGAGGTCTCGTGTGCGACGAAGATATCGGCGGTGCCGTTGCCGTTCGCGATGACGCCGATGCCATCCGGGATGGACGGGAAGCGATAGCCGTTCGGCAGCGTGTTGCCGGTCGAGATGATCGGGATGACCTGGTCGCCCACCGCCGGCTTCAGCAGCGGCGTCTGCGGCGTCTGGAATGCCCAGGTCTCGGCACCCAGCCGACCGAGCAGCACCTTGAACGCTGCAGGATTCTCCGGGTGGTACTCGAAGCGTGCCCGCTCGAACCACTGCGTGAGCACATCGGCACCGGTCGAGAAGGACTCCATTTGCGGCTCGGAGATCGGCTGGCCGAATAGCGCAAGCGATTCGCGGAACGAGACGCCGCGATCGCCGAACTCCAGGCCGTGCGTGCTCCAGTAGTCCCAAAACTGCGGCGCGATCGCGTGGCCGGTCGCGCCGAAGTAGTGCGGTGCGGTCGGGCTCGCCTTGGGGAACGTAAACCAGTCGCGGCCCTGGTTGATTAGCACATCCACGCCCAGCCGACCAAGCAGCACGGCGTAGGGTGTGCCGGCGTTCTCCGGGTGATACTCGAAGCGCTGGCGTTCGAGATATTGCACCGTGTAGGTCTTGCCGTCGTCGATGCTCTGCTGGGCGAACTCGTCGGTCAGCGGATAGCCGAAGACCGGCAGCGCGCCATTTTGATCCCAGAATGTCTTGAACCCACGCGCAAGTGAGTGGCCGGTCTCTGGAAAGAAGCGGACATCGCTGCCGGTCTGTGCGTGGGCCGGCAGAGCCAACAGGAACACCAACGTCAAGGCGATCAGCAGTGCGGTCGTTCGCTTCATTGGTACTTCCTCCTATTCCTTCCTCTAATCGATCTATGTAGACTTTGGGGCGCTGAAAGCTTCCCAAAGATCATAAGACACCAAGCCTTGGTGTCTTATATCAATCCGCGTTCCACTGGATAACGTCCAGCCCACGGAGGTGGGCTTCATTCATGTAGCTCGCCTGCTGGTTCAACATATGCTATAGTGCAATACGAGATTACGCAACTGCGAAAAGAGGAGGAAACGACATGCGAAGGAGCATCATGTCCATCCTGGCGCTCGTGATCGTCGCGCTGCTGACCGTCGGCATCGCGCCA